>Ga0070678_100001313_pt1 | contig 13196 bp, 10 predicted proteins | sample KBSM73metaG_FD_65647 | JGI IMG/M metagenome (GOLD analysis project Ga0070678, IMG submission 65647) | Miscanthus rhizosphere microbial communities from Kellogg Biological Station, Michigan, USA - KBS M7-3 metaG | ecosystem: Host-associated > Plants > Roots > Rhizosphere > Soil ...
GGGTCGAGCGCGGACGTGACCTCGTCGAACAGCATGACGGCGGGCGACATCATCAGCGCCCGGGCGATCGCCACCCGCTGCTGCTGGCCGCCCGAGAGCTGATGCGGGTGCTGCGACGCCTTCTCGGGCAGCCCCACCGTCTCCAGCAGGTCGCGAGCGCGCTGCTCGGCCTCGGCGCGGGGCAGCTTCCGGATCCGCCGCGCGGCGAGCGTCAGGTTGCTCATCACCGTCAGGTGTGGGAACAGGTTGAACTGCTGGAAGACGATCCCGATGCGCTGCCTGACGGCCGAGACGTCGACGCCCCTGGCGGTGATCTCCTCTCCCTCGAAGAGGATCCGGCCGCCCTGGATCGGCTCCAGCAGGTTGACGCAGCGGAGCAACGTGCTCTTCCCGCTGCCGCTCGGGCCGATGATGACGACCACCTCGCCCCGATCCACCTCGAGGTCGATCCCGTCCAGCACGAGGTTGTCGCCGAAGCGCTTGCGGACGTCCTCGAGGCAGATGATCGGGCCGGCCTTGCCGTTCCCCGTGGCGCTCAGGCCGTCGGCGACGGCGTACGAGCCGTCGACATCCCCCGCGCGACCGGGGCCGGAAGCGCGCGAAGCACGGAGAGGGAAGCCTGCCTGGGTCTCCATCGGTTACTGCGCCGGACGAATAGGGTCGCCCTCACGCTACAGGGTTTCGTCAGACGGCAGAAATCGGTTTTCCGCGAGGCGAAAAGGCGCGTAAGGAATCGCACGCTCGCGGGTTCTCTTCCCAGAACGATCCACCAGCACGAGAAGGAGGAGCACGATGACCCGCACCAGGATCCTCACCACCTTTGCGATCGCTGCCGCGCTCGCCGCGGCCGCCGGCACCGCTCGCGCCGACGACGGCGGGCCGCAGATCACGGCCGGCACCGGCTGCGCCGTGCAGTGCGTGAAGAAGGCGGCGGTGACCGCGACCGCGAGCGGCGCGAAGGTCGAGCTCGAGACCACCGTCGTGTCGGTCGTCACCGTCTGGGTGGCGAGGCAGGCCGCCGGCAACGCGCCGCCCGGCACGCTCACCGCGTCGCAGGCGAAGGTGGTCAAGCTCTACATGCCCGCCGGCGCCACCCGCATCGCGTCCTTCGACGGCCTGGAGCCGGACACCACCTACGCGATCGGCGTCAAGGCGACCGACGTCCACGGGAAGTCGTCGACGCGCACCGGCACCTTCGAGACGCTGCCGGTGAAGACGAACGGCCTCGGCGGCCCGGACACGCTCGATTCAGGCGTCGGCTGCTCGGTGCAGTGCATCACCCAGGCGCTGTTCACGCAGGCACCGCCCGATGGGACCGTCGCCGGCGCCGAGCTGAAGACTGCGACGGACGCCAAGATCCGGATCACTGTCACGCGCGAGTACTCGGTCGTCTCGGAGCAGACGAGCCCCGGCTTTGTGCGGGCCTGGAAGACCCAGGCCGGCGGCCTCCTTCCGGGGACGAACTACGGCGTGAGCGTCCGCGCGACCGACCGCCAGGGGCGCGTTGCCGAGCGGCAAGGCTCGTTCAAGACGGTCCCGGCGACCGCGCTCGTCACCATCCAGAAGATCAAGGTCGTCAACGACGGCGACAAAGGCAAGGCGAAGGGCGAGCTGTACTTCCGCTACTTCTTCGCCGGCCACGAGCACGGCAACTACGGGTTCAGAAAGCTCGGCTCCGGGGCCGTGATCGACGCGAAGGTGGCTGGCACCTCGCGGCCCGGCGTCTTCTACCGCTTGCCGGCGAACGGCGACGCGAAGCTCGACGTGCACGTCTCGGCCGAGGAGTGCGATGGCCACACGTACATGAAGAACTGCGAGGTCGAGCAGGATCTCGGCGGCCAGCACACGTACGTCGGCGGCAACTTCCGGCTCGCCGACATCCTCTCCGGCTCGCTGCCCGGCTGGTACGGCACCGGCGTGGCCAAGCCGGCCGGCCACGACGGCTACTTCGTCTTCGGGCCGGGGAACGACTACGTGAAGATCCAGGTTCTCGCGACCGTCGACCTCCACTACGAGTGGCCGTCATGAGCGACCACTCGACCGCGGCCCATCACGTCGACGTCGACGAGCTCTGGCTCCGGGAGTGGGCGGCCCAGGGGATCGCGGCGATCGAGCGCTCGCTCGCCAGACATGCGGCTTTCGAGGAATACCTCCGCGCCCGAACCGACCTACAATCAGCCGATGGCGACCGTCGCCCGGACGCCTGACGCCGAGCTCCTCCGGCGTCTCCGGGCACGTGACCGGCAGGCATGGGAGGAGCTGTACGCCGAGTACCAACCCCGGCTGAGAGCGTTCGCCTTCAGGCTGGCCGGCAACGTGCACGACGCGGACGATCTCGTCCAGGAGACGTTCGTCCGCGCCGTGCCCCGCCTCGACCGGCTCGATCCGGACACCGCGGAGATCGCGCCGTACCTGTTCACGACCCTCCGCAACCTGTTCCTCAAGCAGGTTGAGCGGGGGAAGCGGCAGCGGCCGGTCGCGGAGGTGCCTGAGCCGGCGCTGCCGACGCCGATCGAGGACGACCCCCAACGGAGCCTGCTGCTCGCCGGCCAGCAGGACGAGGTGCGGGTCGCGAACGCGAGGCTCCAGCCGCGGCAGCGGCTCGTCCTCGCGCTGCGCGAGCTGGAGGACCGCTCCTACGCCGAGATCGGCGTGCTCGTCGGGATGAAGGAGAACGCGGTCGCACAGCTGATCTTCCGCGCCCGCGAGAGCCTGCGCACCGAGCTACGGCTCGCCCAGGTCGACCCCGACCGGCTGCCCGAGGAGTGCCGCCGGTTCCTGCCGCTCCTCGCCGCCCACCTCGACGGTCAGCTGAAGGGGCCGCGCCGCGCGGAGACGCTCGAGCACCTCGAGGGGTGCGAGCGCTGCCAGGCGGCGCTCGCGGACATGCGCGAGGCCTCGCGCCGCTACCGCGTGATCCTGCTGCCGCTCGGTGCCGAAGACGCCCGGGCCGCCGTCGACGAGCAACTCGAGGAGGCCGGCTACTGGCAGACCGGCGGCAGCCGCCGGCTGCTCGTCCGCCGCCCGGCGCTGATCGTGCTCGCCGCCGCCGCGGGTCTCCTGGTCGCCGCCGCCGGGACGGCACTCGGCGTCGAGCTCGCCCGCAGCCCGGAACGGGCCGTGCTCGCCTCGGTCCCCACCGAGCCGCCGGCCACGACCGAAGCGCCGGTCGTCGCCACGGACGCGGTCGAGACGGTGGCCCCGATCGTCGCGAAGAAGCCGACGACGACGGCGTCCGCCGGGGCGAAGCCGGCGAAGAAGAAGGCGTCGAAGCCCACGTCGGTCGTCGAGTCGAAAGCGACGACGAAGCCGACGACCACACCGGCGGCCTCGCCGCTCACGACCGAGCCCGGGACCACGACGACGAAACCGGCGCCGAAGCTCGTCCCCGCGCCGAAGCCGAAGCACAAGCCCACGCCGGGCACCACCTCGACGCCGAAACCGAAGCAGCCGGCGCCGGCTCCGCCCACGACGGTCGTGACCGCCGCTCTCGACACGACCGCGCCGACCGTGACGATCACGTCCGCGCCGGGCGCGACGAGCGCGTCGGCCGCCGCCGACATCGCCTTCCAGGCCGACGAGCCCGCCGTCGCCTTCGCCTGCAAGCTCGACGCCGGCGCGTACGCCGCCTGCACGAGCCCGGCGCATCTCACCGGCCTGGCACCGGGGGCACACTCGTTCTCGGTCCGCGGCACCGACAAGGCGGGTAACGCCGGCCAGCCGGCCACGGTCGGCTGGACGTACGTCCCGCCCGACACGACCCCGCCGACCGTCGCGATCACCGGCGGGCCGTCGGGCTCGACCACCGAGACGTCGGCGAGCTTCGCCTTCTCGGCCGGCGAGGCGGGCTCGAGCTACCAGTGCTCGCTGGACGGGTCGGCGTTCGACGGCTGTCAGAGCCCGGCCTCGTACTCCTCGCTCTCGCCGGGCCAGCACTCGTTCTCGGTGAAGGCGACCGACCAGGCCGGCAATACCGGCGCTCCGGCGACCCGCGCGTGGACGATCACGCAGCCGCTCCCCGACCTGGTCGTGAGCGCGTTCGGCAGGTTCTCGATCACGGTGTCGAACCGCGGCAGCGGCCGCGCCGGGCCCTCGGTCCTGACGATCACCTACGTCGGGACGTTCCAGGTGCCGGCCCTGGCGCCCGGCGGCTCGGCGACGTTCTCGTGGTCGACGTGCAAGCCGGCCGTCTACGTCGCGGTGGTCGACCGCACGCAGGCCGTGACCGAGTCGAACGAGTCGAACAACACCGCCAGCCTGAAGAGCTCCTGCTGAACGTCCACGAGGCGAGCGTGAGCTCGCACGTAGTGGCTACGCCTGCTCGACGGACGGGACGACCGGACGGGACGGTCTGGCCTCCGCGTCCCGCTCCCGGCTGACCTCGCCGCGGATCCTGAGCTCGTCGGTCTCCTCCTCGGCCCGCGCCTCGAGGGTGATGCGGCGCGTGAGGACGGTTGCCCGCTCCTCGAGTCGATGCACCTCGACGAGGTCGGTCGCCCGGAGCGCCGCCGCGCTGCGCTCATAGGCGCCGCCGGTGCTGAGAAGGTGGGTCAGCTTGAGGACGAGCGCGACCAGGTCGATCGCGATCAGGAAGACGAGGAAGAACTCGACGTACTTCTTGACGGCCGGGCTGGCCTTCTCGACCCGTTCGAGCGCCGCCTGGCGGGCGAGGAAGTCGCGGTCGGCCTTGATCGCCGCGACCCGCTTCGTGATCTGCGCGGCCTCGGTCGAGCGCCAGAGCGCGATCTTGCGCCGGTCGGCGGCGATCGTCGCCGCGATCTGCGGACGGGCACGCTTCAGCTCCGCTGCGGCGGCGGCGGCCCGGCGGGCGTCGCGTTTGTAGTACGGCCCGCGACCGAGCTTGTGAGTCTGCGAGCAGCTTTCGAGACCGGCCTCACAGTCGGCGAGGAACCTGCTGTTCGTGACCTGGCGCTGGAGGTTGGCCTCCTTGGCCTGAACCGCCGCGATCTCCTTCTGCGCGGTGGCGATCTTCGCCCCGTACGCCTGCGTGATCTCGTTCGTCGCCTGGTGGATCCGGGCAGTCGTCGTCCTGCTCAGCTCGTCGTTGATCGACCCGCTGTAGATCACCTGGGCCATCGGCAGCCCCACGACGAGCGCGATCGCGAGCGAGAGCGCGAGCCGCGGGATCGCGATGACGAGGTTCCAGGTCTTGCTCGTGCCGAAGCTCTTCAGGACGAGCCGCTCGATCAGGCAGTACAGAACGGCCCAGACCGGCAGCACCCAGAGCACGTTGACGATCGACGTGCTCCACCACTGGCTGGCTGCGACGGTCATCCCGAAACCGCTGACCACCGCCATGCCGGCGACCCACATGCCCAGTCCGCCCAGGAAGCTCGCCTCGCTCGGCACCGTCGCGAGGACGAGGCCGTCGCCGCCGGCAAACCACGCCCAGCCGGCGCGGCGGCGGCGGCTGCTGCCCGGCGCCGGGTCGAGGATCCCCGCTTGCGCCGTCGTGGTGTCGTCGTGTTTCGAAGCCACAGTGGTTGGACTAGAGAAGACGCCGAATTCGCCGTCGAGTTGGTCCGGAAGGAACCTTCGGCGGTCGCCCTCTTTCGCCAGCGCGGCAGGGTAGCGCGCCTTTCTCGGCGTCGACGCGCACGGCAGTGACAGGCTTGAGCCTGTCACTGCAGTCGAGTTGCCGTGGGCAATGGTGGCGGAGGGGCGGGTCGTCGGGCCTCGAACAGGTCTCGGGTGCTTCCCATCGGCATCCACGCTCGTCGAGCCGGGCATTACGGCCGCCTAACAACCTGCGGGCATCCTTGCGCGATGCCCGCGCGCGCCGCAGTCGTGCTCGTCCTCCTTGCGGCGGTCGTTGCGATTGCCTTTCCCGGCCACGCCGCGGCCGCCCGCACGCCGGTCGTGCCCTCGCTCGAGCCCGCCGCGACGGCGAAGCTCTGGAAGCAGCTGGTCGACCAGCGCCCGCGCCGGCTCGACGCGACCAGGCAGGCAGCCTGCCGGCCGCTGCGCGCGGTCTTCTATGCCCAGACCGACTGGCTGCGGCTCGCGACCAGGCTCGCCGCCCAGGCGTCTCCCTGCGCGCAGTACTACATCTCCGTGCCGCCGCTCGCGGCCAGCAAGACGACGCTCCGGAACGGCGAGGCGGCCAAGATCCGCGCACTGGGCCCGAACTTCCACGCGCTCGCCGAGATCAACTGGGCCGGCTGGCAGAGGTGGGTCGCCCAGAACAGCTCGACCTGGTTCGACGCAGGGGTGGAGGCTCGGCGCCGGATGGCCGCTGCCGGCTTCGACGTCTCGGAGGGCGACACGTGGGCGGTGAACGAGTTCCCGTCATCGGTCCGAGTCGGCTCGGGCAGCGACCGGCAGAACGCCCGCGACCTCGTCCGCGGCCTCTTCACCGGTGACGGCGGTCCCGACACCAAGGGCACGGTCTTCGTCGTCGGCGTCGGCCAGTCGGTGCTTGACACGACGCTCTACCAGACGAACCTGCAGAACTGGTTCGGCGACTCCGGTTTCTGGGCCGACATGACCGCGTACGTCGCTGACTGGTCGCAGGAGGTCTACGGCGACTACCGGCGGGTGGGTGTGGCAGGCGCGCCGCCGCAGCTTCGGCGCGACCAGCTGAACGACTACCTCCAGCACCAGGTCTACCTCGCCCGGGTGGCGCCGCCGGCGATCGAGCCGGGGCGGACGTTCATCCAGACGGCGTCCAGCCCGCTGGCGAACGCCGCCTGGTCGTGGGCGTCGAGCTACGGCTACACCGCGATCCCGTTCGACCAGATGGAGTCGTTCGTCTCGGAGCAGGTCTACGCGCTCCGTTCCTTCAGCGCCGTCAGCGGGCAGCCGCAGGACCACTGGGGCTTTGCCTGGGCGCCGCGGAACCCCGGCCTCCCGAACGCGGACTACGTCAACCAGAGCCGGGCGATCCTCGACCGTCTCGCTGCGGCGATCCGCGACTCCGGTCAGCAGACCAACCCGGCCGATCCGGGCATCGAGGCCTGCACAGCTACTTGCAACGCCGTCGTGCCGGGAGCGTCGTTCACGCAGGTCTGGAAGTCGTTCCGGACGTGGACGCAGCCGGTGCTCACCTTCTCGAGCGCACCGCAGACGCTCGCCGCCGGCGCGCCGTCGGGCCCGATCGCGCTCACGCTCCTGAACGCGACCGGATCGGTCCAGCCCGCCCAGTCGCCGATCACGATCACGCTGCGGTCGGGCTCGCCGCGCGGCCAGTTCTCGCTCGCGCCGACCGGCCCATGGACTCCGACGCTCGTGCTCTCCATCCCCGCCGGAGGAAGCGCCGCCGCGCCGTTCTACTACCTCGACACGAGGGCGGGCAGCTCGACCGTCACCGCCTCGGCCTCCGGCGTGACGAGCGGGACGCAGCCGGAGACGATCCTCCCGGGCGCTCCGGTGTCGATGAGGGTGGCGACGGGCGTGCGCACCGTCGCGGCCGGCGCCTCGACTCCCCTGTCGGCGCTCGGCACCGACCAGTACGGGAATCCGGTCCCGGTCGCGGCGTCGTGGGCGGTCGCCCCGGCCGGGCTGGGAACGATCCAGCCGCTCGCCGGCTCGACGGTCAACTTCACCGCCGGGCCGAAGGGTGGCCGCGGCACGGTGACGGCGACCGGCGCCGGTTTCACCGCGTCCGCGCCGATCACGGTCGCGGCCGGCGTGCTCCGAGTCGCCGGCATCCGCTACGGGATCGGCGCCGGCAAGACCCTGCTCGTGACGGTGTCGCTCGTCGACACGCGGGGCCGTCCCGTCCCGAACACGTACGTCTCGGTGCTCGTCCGGAGGCGCGGCTATCCGTTCGCCACCGGCCGCGGAACGACGCTCGGCAACGGCCGCAAGACCTTCCGCGTCCGCCACAAGCCCGGCTGCTACCGGACGACCGTCGTGCGCGCGAACGCGAACGGCTACCGTTGGGACGGCAAGACACCGGTCAACCGCTTCTGCAGGTAGCGGCAGCCGAGGCAGGCGCCGGCACGGATCGGCGTGGTCATCCCCTGCCACGGCGAAGGCGGGCTCGTCGTCGAAGCCGTCCACTCGATCGAGGAGGACGAGCCGGTCGAGATCGTCGTCGTCGACAACGCGTCTTCGCCATCCCATTCCGTAGCTGCTGCCGCCGCGGAAGCGCGGTCGCTCGGGCAGGAGACCGGCCGGCAGGCGGCTACAATGGCCGTCCCCTGGGGGTGTTCCCGAGCGGCCAAAGGGGACGGGCTGTAAACCCGTTGGCTCTGCCTTCGGAGGTTCGAATCCTCCCGCCCCCATTTCCCGGCTTCCGCCCGCTTCGCTTTCCGCTCGCCTCGGCAAGCGCGCCCTTCGGGCGCGCGCGTTCGCACCCTCGTTCCGGTGCTTGCCGAGCCCGCACAGGTCGGGCTCGGCGGCGATCGTCGTCTCTTCGTCACCGCTGTGGGACGCGCCCGTCATGCCGGTCGCGGCGGCGGATCGGACGGCGGCTGAGCCAGGCTCGGGCCATCAGCACGCCGGCGCCTCCGGCGCTCACGAGTGGTGTGAGGACTTCCTCGACGGGGACGCCTGCGATATGCGCGATCACGCGACATCGCCGCCCCTCGGGTCGGTGCCGGCAGCCGCCCGGGCGACGCGCAGCTGCACCAGGCCGGGGCGTTCGGCATCCGTCGTGTCCGGCTCGTCGTGCCAGATCCACCACTCGTACGGCGGGCTCTGCGGGTAGCCGTCCGGCGAGTCCTCCCACGTCTCCTGACGTCCGAGTGCGGTCAGGTCCAGGTAGCTCCACGTGCTCCCCAGCGCCTCGTCGCCGCGACTGTTGACGAAGTAGGTGCGGAACACCTGGTCGCCGTCGCGGATGAAGGCGTTCGTGCCGTGCCACTCGTCCACGCCGAAGTCCGCGTCGAAGTCGTCCGTCATGCTGTACCACGGCATCTCCCAGCCCATCCGCGCCTTCACACGCTCGATGTCCGGCAGCGGCGCACGTGAGACGAACGCGAGCGTGGTGTTCCGGGCGTTGAGGTGGGCGACGTGGGCGACCTGGTCGGCGACCATCGAGCAGCCGACGCAGGCATGCTCGGGCCAGCCCGACACGCCCGGTTCGAGGAAGGCCCGATAGACGATCAGCTGGCGGCGGCCCTCGAACAGGTCGAGCAGGCCGGCCTTGCCGTCCGGCCCCTCGAACTCGTACTCCTTCTCCACGGCCAGCCAGGGCATGCGCCGGCGCTCGGCGGCAAGCGCGTCACGGGCCCGGGTCAGCTCCTTCTCCTTCACGAGCAGCTCTTGCCGCGCGGCCTCCCATTCGTCCGGCGACACGATCGCTGGTGAGTTCATCGCGAAACCTCCTTCGTCTGGTCTGGATGCGTCTGATCGCGGGATTTGGCGCGCGCCGTGGACTCCGCGATCTGCTTGATCGCCGTCAGGCGCTGGTCCCACTGGGCCGCGACCCTGGCCATCGATCGTGCCGCGAGGTCGAGACCCTGCGGGCGGACGACGTACCGGACCTCGCGCCCCCGCCTGCCCGACTCGACGAGGCCCGCGCGGTCGAGCACCGCGAGATGCTTGGCGACCGCCTGACGCGTGACCGGCAGCTCGCGGGCCAGCGTGGTCGCGGTCGCCTCCCCCTGGGCCAGAAGGACGTCGAGCACCTGTCGACGGGTCGGGTCGGCGACGGCCGCCCACAGCTCGTCGACGTCGCCGGCTTGCCTGCTCACGGCTGCCCCGATCCCCGAACGTGCACCGAGACGTAGTCGCGGAGCTCGTCGAGCTCGAGCTCCCAGCCGCGCCGGTGTTCCTCCGCGTCCTGTGCTTTCTCCTCCTCCGAGCCGGCGAGGCCTCCGAACCCGCTCTCGACCATGCGCAGGCGCGTGCCCTGGCCCTCCTCGGCGAGGCTGAACTCGACGAGGGTGGAGTTGAGCTCGGGGTCGCCGGGGCCCTGGCCCCCGCGCAGCCAGTGGAAGGAGACGAAGCGCGGTGGATCGATTCTCTCGACCCGCCAGTAGACCGGGCCGTGCTCGTCCCATGTGAGGGTCAGCTCGCCGCCGGGTCGCAGATCGATCGCCGCCGAGTCGCTGAACCAGCGGCCGACGTGCTCGGGCTCGGTGATCACCGACCACACGACCTCGCGCGGCGCTTCGATCAGGATCTCGCGTTCGATGCGCTCCGGAACCACGTTCGCTCCTCTCGGTTGTGCAACCGTTGGTTGCGCAACCGTATCAGACGAGCAACCGACGGTTGCGGGTCAGGCCGGCGCCGGCCGCGGCTCGGGACCGGCGCCGGACTACGATGGGCGCCGTGGAGCGGTACGACGTTGCCGTGATCGGCGCCGGCCCGGCGGGCTCGGTGACGGCGATCCATCTCGCCCGCGGCGGCGCCCGCGTGCTGCTGGTCGACAAGGCGCGGTTTCCGCGCGACAAGCCGTGCGGCGGGGGTTTGACCATGCGCGCGGTGCGGCAGCTGCCGGTCGACCCGGCGCCGGTGGTCGAGCACGAGGTCGACCGGATGGCCTTTCGGGTCGGGTGGCGGTCGCACTTCGAGCGCAAGGGCCGCCGCGGGCCGTTCGTGCTGATGACACAGCGGCGGCGGCTCGACCAGTACCTGGCGGAGCAGGCGGTCGAGGCAGGCGCCGATTTCCGTGACGGGGTGAAGGTGTCCGTAGGGGCTGACCCCGACCGGGGTCTGTCCCTGACGACTGACGGGGCTGCGGTGCAGGCCGACGTGATCGTCGGCGCCGACGGCGCCAACGGCACGACCGCCCGCGCGCTCGGGCTCGGCGGGCCGGTCACGCACGGTGTCGCCTTCGAGGGCAACGCCGCCTTCGACGAGCGCTACCGCGGCCTGGCGGTGATCGAGCTGGGGACGATCCCGGGCGGCTACGGGTGGGTCTTCCCGAAGGGCGACCACGTGAACGTCGGCGTGGGGGGCTGGGAAGCCGAGGGCCCACGCCTCCGTGGGCATCTCGCCGAGCTCTGCCGCCGGCACGGAATCGACGGAGCCGCGCTCGAAAGCGTCCGCGGCCACCGCCTGCCGCTCCGCCGGTCGGGCTTCGTCGCCGCCCGCGGCCGGGCGATCCTCGTCGGCGACGCGGCCGGGCTCGTCGACCCGCTCACCGGGGACGGCATGTACGAGGCTTTCGTCAGCGCCAGGCTCGCCTCTGCCGCGGTGCTCGAAGTCCTCGCCGGGCGCGCCGAGACCGTCGACGGCTACAACGCCCGCCTGACCGCAGCGCTCGGCCCGCTCGCCCATGCCTCCTGGGGAGCGAAGATCGCCCTCGACCGCTACCCGCGCGCGACCTTCACGCTCGCGCGGGCCCCGCTCGTCTGGCCGGTGGTGGAGCGGCTCGTCCGCGGCGACATCAGCGCACCGTCGGAGGCGCGCGGACTGGCGAGGCCGCCGCTGAAGGCGATCGCCGCACTCGCACGGCTCGCGACGCTCGCCTCGTCGCCGCAGGCCGAACCGCAGTGATTGGCTTGAGCCTGTCACTGCAATGCCCCGCTGGGTGATCGACGATCCGCCGCCCGCCAACAAGGAGGGGGCGCACGGGGGAACCAGGGGTTCCCGCGTGTCAGAGCAGCCGGTCGCCGGTGACGCGCCGGGCCTCTTCGAGCGAGGTGACGCCGGTGACGCAGAGCCTGAGGCCGCTCTCGCGGAGCGTCGACATCCCCTGCTCGATCGCGGCCGCGAAGATGTCCTCGGTGGAACCGTCGATCAGGCGTCGGATCTTCCCCTCCACCGACATCGCCTCGTAGAGCGCCACCCGGCCGTCATAGCCGGTCTGGAGGCAGGCATCACAGCCCCGGGCGCGGTAGAGACGATGCACGTCCTTGTACTCGTCCCCGAGATCGTGCCGTGCTTCCTGGCCCGGCTCGTACGCCTCGCGGCACTCGAGGCAGAGTCGCCGCGCGAGGCGCTGGGCGATCACGCAGTTGAGCGACGGCGCCAGCAGGCCCGGGTCGACGCCCATGTCCTTGAGCCGGACGATCGAGCTCGAGGCGCTCTGCGCGTGCAGCGTGCTGAGGACGAGGTGGCCCGTGGTCGCCGCCTGCATCGCGATCCGGGCCGTCTCCTCGTCGCGGATCTCGCCGACGAGGATGACGTCGGGGTCGCTGCGCAGGATCGTGCGCAATCCCCGCGCGAAGGTGAGGCCGGCGGCCGGATCGATCTCGATCTGCGCCACGCCGGGCATCTGGTACTCGACCGGATCCTCGATCGTGACGAGGACGTTCTCGGGCTCGTTGAGGACGTCGAGGGCGGCATAGAGCGTCGTGGTCTTGCCGCTGCCGGTCGGGCCGACCGTGATGATCGCCCCGTACGGCCGCGCGATCGCCCGCCGGACGACCGCCTCGGTCGCCGGGTCCATGCCCAGCTCGAGGATCGAGAGGGCGCCCTTGACGCCGCCCTGGAGGATCCGCAGCACCGCCTGCTCGCCGAAGGTCGTAGGCAGCACCGCGACCCGCAGGTCCATCGGCTGGCCGCCGACCTTGATGCCGATGCGGCCGTCCTGCGGCATGCGTCGCTGCGCGATGTCGAGGCCGCCCATCACCTTCAGGCGGGCGAGGACCGCCGCCTGCATCGAGGTCGGGGCTTCGCTCAGCTCGCGCGTGACGCCGTCGATGCGGACCTTGACGACGAGCCGGTCGGCCTGTGGCACGAAGTGGATGTCCGAGGCGCGGTGACCGAGCGCCCGGCTGATCATGTCGTTGACGAACTTGATCGCGGGCGCCTGGTCGTCGATGTCGATCGGGGCGGCGTCGTCGTCCTCGTTCGCATTCCATGCCGCGCTCGAGAACGTCTCCACGGCACCGACCCTGGCGTGGTAGGCGCGGCTGATCGCCCCTTCGATCTGGTCGCTGTCGGCGACGACGAACCGGGTGTCGGTGCCGAGCGCCAGGCGGAGGTCGTCGTGCGCCATCACGTTCGTCGGGTCGGCGACCGCGACCACGGCCATCCCGCTCTCGATCCGCACCGGCAGTGCCTGGTACCGCTGCGCCAGGCTCTCCGGCAGGAGCGCCACCGCGGCGGCGTCGAGCGTCGTCTCGCCGAGGTCGATGAACTCGAGCCCGTGCTGCTCGGCCAGCGCCTCCGCGAGGTGGCGCGTCGTGATCAGGCCAAGGCCGATCAGCACCTGGCCGAGCGGCAGCCGGCAGCGCTCCTGCTCCGCCAGTGCCTGTTCCAGTCCCTCGGCGGTCAGCTGGCCCTTGCGCATCAGGAATCCGCCGAGCAGGGGGCGGCCATGGGTCCGCGGATCG
>Ga0070678_100001323_pt1 | contig 13154 bp, 14 predicted proteins | sample KBSM73metaG_FD_65647 | JGI IMG/M metagenome (GOLD analysis project Ga0070678, IMG submission 65647) | Miscanthus rhizosphere microbial communities from Kellogg Biological Station, Michigan, USA - KBS M7-3 metaG | ecosystem: Host-associated > Plants > Roots > Rhizosphere > Soil ...
GCAGCTTGCGGCACGTCGGGTTCTGATGCTGCGAGACGTAGTACGGCCAGAACTCTTCGAAGGTCTCGGGCTGGTCCATGCGCGCGAGCCTACCAGCTACCGGCCACGCCGGCGATTGCTCCTTCACCGGCCGGCGATGGCGCGATGAACGCGGTCTTGCTGACTTCCTTGCCCTGGGTCGCGAACAGGTAGATCGAGATGCCCGCGAACACCGCCCCGCCGGCCAGCGCGCCATAGCCCGGCGCCGCGGTGTCGTACACGCGGCACAGCACGCCCATCGGCGGGGTGTTCGAGCAGCTGCCGTTCATCGCGACCAGCACCGCGCCGGTGCCGAGTCCGCCGATGCCGATCGCGCCGGTGATCCACTTCCAGCCGCCCCACCGGCCGCCCCTCGTCGACGGCTGGTCATGCGGGATCGCCGGACCGTTGCCAGCGCTGTTGGTGCCCGCGATCGGGGTCGTCTCGAGCGGCTGCACCTCGATGCCGCCCGCCGGCTCCTCGCCCTCGAGATACTTCGCGAGCGCGCGCAACCGATCATTCGACGGATCGGGATCCATCGCGACGCTCGCGCGCCGGATCTCGCGTCCACTCGACAGGCTCACGAGCGAGCCGACGATTGCGGGCCGCCCACGCACCTGCTCGATGCCGACGACCGCCACCTCGGTCGCACCGAGGCTCGTCGCGATCTTCGCGGCATATGGGCCCTCGTGCGCGTCGCGGTCGGCCTCGGTGGCGAACGCGAACCCGATCCAGCCACTGGTGTGCAGCGTCTGATCGAGGCGCGCGTCGACCGAGATCGTGGTCTCGCTCCCCGCCTTCACCACGACCCGGTGACTGCGCGACGGCTTGTTGTTCAACATCACGGTCACCCGGTACTCGCCGGGCGCGAGCTCGGTGGTCGACGTCCCGCGGAACACCTCGTCGACGAACACGACCGCGCCGTCATCGCCCTTCACGGTCAGCTTGCCCTTCCCCGCCGCCGTGATCTCGCGCTTCACCTGCTCGAACAGATCGGCGGCCTCGGGCCCATAGGTCCCGCGACTCACCTGCGACTCGGGAAAGCTCCGCAACAGCTCGGCGAACGTCGCGCGCGCGGCACTCGGATCGCCGGTCCGCTGCTGCGCGATCGCGAGCACGATCAGCGCCCTGTTGAGCGGCTCGCGCAGGCTCGGGTCGCGCAGGAACGCGCCGCTGTTCGCGTGCGCCGTATCGACGAGCGGCACGAGCACCTTGATGGCCTCTTCGAACTTGGCCGTGACGTACGCGTGAAAGCCCTTGTCGACCTGCGCGGCAAAGTCCGCCGGCAGCCCGTTGCCAGCCTCCGCGGCGCGCGACACCTGCGCATCGATCTGACGAGCAACCGTGTCGCCGGTCGAGAACTTGTTTGCCGCGAGCTCGTCGAGCACGGGCCCCAGCAGCCGATTCGCATCGGCGGGCCGGTCCCCCGTATACGCCTCGAGCACGATCCCACCCGCAGCGCGCGCCGGCACCGCGAACATCAACACCACCGCGACGACTAGACCTCGCATGTCCCTCTTATCGGCCGCTCGCCAAATTAGTTGTCCAGCTCCGCAGGCGGCGCCCCACCATAGCCAACCCCGCCATACCCTTGGCCTCCATACGTCGCACCACCGTACGCCCCACTCGCGCGCGCCATCCACACGACGAACTTCGCGTCGCTGAACGTGCCCTTCCACCCGCCGCCCCCATCAGGCGCAAACACGCCATGAAGCTCCTGCGTGCAGTCCCCGAACGGACAGTAGAACCGTCCGCTGAACACCAGCCCGCCGCGCCCATCGCGAACCTCGCCCTCGAACCGTTGCGATCCATCGAGCTTCACGAGCTCGAGCCGCTCGCCCTTCTGCCGGATCACGCAGCGAAAAGGCTTGTACCGATACCCGCTATCCTCGATCGAGCACGCATAGGCGCCCGTCACGCCGCGCGCGGTCCCGCCGTGATTCTCGAGTGGCCCGGTCGCCTGCGCGCCACGGCCGCCGCACGCCGCGAGCGCGACGAGGCCGAAACGCAAGCTGGCAGGCCGGAACATGGTGCCAGCGTGCCGTGCGGCACGAGTCCTTTCAACAAAGCATCGGCGCATTCGCATTCGTCTTATGATCTCCACGCCGTGCGCTGGTTGCTGCTCGTCGGGTTCCTGTCCGCATGCGGAGACAACGTCGCCGCTGTCTCGTTCGACAGCTATGCCTCGCGTCGTCGCGCTGCGGAATGCGAGCGTCAGGTGCGTTGCGGCCTGTTCGCCACGCTCGACGAATGCGAGGCCTACACGTTCCTGATTCCGGATCAGAATCTCGAGGCCGCAATCGCGGACCATCGCGTGACGTACAGCGAGCTCCAGGCACTACGCTGCATCGACGCGCTTGCGAAGCGCACGTGCGACGAAGGCACGCGGGAGGCTCGCTTCGAGCCGGATGCATGCGCCCACGTGTTTCTCGGTACGATCGCGACCGGCGCTTCGTGTGCGATCGCAAGCGAGTGCGCGACCGGGCGTTGTATGCAGCCAGCGTGCGATCCGTCGACTTGCTGTGCCGGCACGTGCGCCACCGCGGCTCTATCGCCGATCGGCGGCGCGTGCGCGCTCGACGCCGACTGCACCTCGGACGCGGCATGCGGGCTCGATCATGCGTGCCATGCGCTCGGCAACGATGGCGACACCTGCTATCGCGACTCGCAGTGCAACGACGGGCTTGGTTGCGTCACGCAGACGAATCCCGGCCTGTGTCGACCGCTCGCCGCCAACGCCGCGGCATGCCCGTACGGAATATGTGCCCCAATCGGCCAGCACTGCGACGCGCACATGACCTGCGCACGCGACGGTCTCTCCGGCGATGCCTGCGATCGCAACGCGGACTGCGCGCCGACCAACTTCTGCGACACGACACGCGGCGTCTGTGCGGCCCTACCGGCTGCAGGGATGCCGTGCACCGTGCGCTGCACGGGCGATGCGTGGTGTGACGTCGCGGCGAGCCTGTGCCGCCCGCGGCTCGAGAAAGCGGCCCCATGTGGAACCGATAGCCAGTGTCTCACCGGCTACTGCGCCGAGGGTGCCGCGTACGACTACTGCGCGGACCGTCCAGTCTGTGACTAGTTGACGACCTGGATGAACGGGTCGCCGTTGCCGAGGTCAATACCCGGCGAATGGCAGTACCAGGAGAATGGCGCCCCCGCGGCCGTCGCCGTCTGCTCGTATGCCTCGTTCGGGTTGATCGTCGCAGGTCCAGCGGTGTCGCCGTTCGGGCAACCGTTGGTATTCGGCTGCGCTTCGTGACAGATACCTTCCGAGGGCCCCGCAGCATTGCTGTGGATCGCGATCGCCGTGTTCGCGGTCTGCGCCATGTTGACGAATCGGACCTTCGAGCCGACCGTGATCTTCACCGGGTTCGTGCTGTTCAGTCCCGTCGGATACACGCAGCCGACATTGGCATCGAAGCCGATGAGAAAAGAGACCTGGTTGGCCGCGGTGACCGCGGAGGTCTTCGGCGCGACCGTCACGCCGGAGACGCTGGTCGAGGCGCTGATCTGCACGTTGCCAAGCAGCGCCTTGTTCTCGCTCGGAATCATCAGCGTCAGCACCGCTGTCGCAGTGCCGTTGCTCGGAACGGTCACGGTCGCGTGATCGAACGTGGTCGTCCAGTCCGTGATTGGCGCGTTCGCGCCATCCATCACGGCTGCGGTGAGGTTGACGTCGCCTGCGAAGCCGCCGGTGCCCGTCAGAGTCACCGTGATCGCATTCGAGGTCATCAGCTCGGTCGTGATCGTCGGCTTGTCGACCGTCATCGCGAGCGCTGGCGTCGCGACCTCGGTCTGGCAGGTGGCCGAACAGCCGTCACCGGCGATCGCATTGCCGTCATCGCACTGCTCGCCGGCCTCGACCTGGCCGTTGCCACAGACCGCGGCGCCATCATCGCCGCCGCCGCCGGTGCTCGAAATCTCACCGGCGCAGGCCGGGACCATCAGGGCAAGGGCAGCGAGGATATGAGTGCGCATGTTGTGCAACTAGTACAACATACGTGCCGCACGTAACCTAGCAGCAAGAAAGGGAGTGCAGACCTCACCGGTGGTGAGCGCACTCCCCAGGTCGGGACCGCAGGCCCCGGGATCGCTGACTTGTTCAGGGGATGACGTTGACGAGGCGAGCCTGGCCACCGCCCTCGTGGTCGTGGCAGTACCAGTCGGCGTCGCCGCTCGGCGTCGTGACGTAGTCGCCGCCCGGCGTCAGATCGTCCGGCTCGTGGTTGATGCCACCGTCCGCATGGATGCGGTGGGCGATGGTGTCGGCGTTGTGGAAGATGACCTTCGCGCCGCTGTGAATCGTGAGGCGCGAATTCGGCTGCGGCAGGTTCGTGTGCGGCGAACCGGCGCCGGTGCCGGCGTCGATCGTGATCGTCACCTGGTTCTTGATCGTGAACGCCGAGTCGACCTCGACGGCCGCCGCGGTGCTCGCGAGCGCGAGCTTGACCGTCGGCGTGAGCGCGATGTTGTCACTCGGGATCATGACGGCAAGCGCGACCGTCGCGGTGCCGTTCGTGTCGAGCGTGACCGACGCCGGGGTCGGCGTCAGGGTCCAGCCCGTGACCGGGGCGCCCTGCGCGTCGACGACGGTCGGGGTGACGTTCACCGCGCCGGCGAAGCCGTCGGTGCCAGTGATCGTGTACGTGAGCGTTTGCGCGGTCGCGAGCTCGGTGTCCACCGTGCCCTTGTCGACCGTCGCGGCAACCTTCGGGGTCGGCGTCATACCGCCGCCACCGCCGCCGCCGCCGCCGCCACCGCCACCGCCGCCACCCTGGTCCCCTCCGCCGCCGGAGGTACCACCGCCACCCGCACCGGGGTCACTGGTGATGTCTCCGGAGCCGACCAGACACGCAGGGAGGGCGAGAGCAAGCAGACCAGCGAGGACGGTGTTGCGCATGATGTGCGGGTCTTTGTACAAGCCCCGTGCCGGCTGTAACCGCTGGATCACATGTGGCGGGTGTCACCTGAACCGGGGTGTCCCCACCCGGCGCGGTGCTCATTCCCCCAGCAGATCGCACCCCAGCGCGGCGATCACTTCGCGTCGCGGTTCAGGAACTTCTTGGCCCAGGCGGTCGCCTGGTTGAGCGGCGAGAACATGCTGCTCGCGCCGGTCTTGCCGCTCGCCTTCGAGATCTTCGGCCCGAGGAAGTAGAGAGCGGCGGCCCACGCCAGCACGAGCGCATACACGGTCATGGTCATGCCGGGGACAAATGCCGCGATCAGCAGCGCCGCGAAGGTGATTCCCGCGACGATGACGCCGAGGCGAACGCCCAGGTACCACGCTGTCAGGCCCCCCACGATGATGGCTGCAATCACGACTTCACCCTAGCACACGCTCCGGACTGCGCCCGGGGACCATCAGGGCGCTTCGTAAGCGCCAATATCAGCGTTCGATCCCATGGGGTTGGGACGCGGATTTCCGTCGAGATCGATCGTAGTGGGCAGGCCCGACTCTGCGCCACCGATCGCCGGGCTTCCGGCGGCGAGGTGAAAGTCGCCCGCGGCGAGATCCTTGAAGAACGTGCTCACGGTTCCGGTCTTGTTGCCGGTTCCCGGACGGCTTCCCGCAATCTCGTCATACAGCGTGTATTTCGATGCGCACGGGATCATCGACGAGTGCCACGCAATGATGTTGCTGGTCGCGACGGCCGCCCCGTTACAAAACAGCGGTGTCGCGCCGCTGTCGACTCCTGACGTGTTCACGAACGTGTTGAAGCGGGCGGTCGCGTCGGTGATCTCGATACCGTCGTCGAACGAGTTGTTCGCCAGAAACAGGTTGTTTTCGACCACCGAGCTCGCACCGTCGAAACCAGATGCGGTGCGGACATCAACGAACTTGTTTCGGGCCACGAGCGCCGTGCACCCTTGCGACGCGCTCACGGCGTCGTTGATCGTATTCGAAGTCAGCGTGAGGTGCGTCCCGGTTCCACTGCACTGCGCTCCGCCGACGACGGTCGAATTCTCGATCGTCATCGCGCCGCCGGTCACGCTCGCGGGCGCAAGAGTGCGCGTCTGGAACAGTTCTGCGCTTCCACCGGTCACCACGACTGACTGGTTCGTGCCACCGGGCGTCCCCACCGTGATGCCCTCGAACGTGATCGCGCCCGACCCGAGGTGAACACCGGCTTGGAGGCGGCTCCCGTCACGATCGTATTGTCACCGTCGACGAACAGCGTCTTGAGCGAGAAGTTCACCGCGTTGGCGCCCACGTTGTACGAGACGCCACGGATCCGGATCACGTCGCGCTGGCCGCTGCTCTGTTGGATCGCATAGCCGAGACTGAGGCATGGGGCCGGTTCGGTGCACGTACCACTGTCGAAGCCCGAGCTTTCGACGTACACGATGTCCGACGCGTTTGCGCAAGCGCCCTGCTGCTCCAAGCACATGCCGGATGCACACTCGGTATCTGCAACGCACCCGCGGCACGCGCGCTCGCTCGCATCGCACACCGGCTTGTCGGCCATGCACTCCGAGTCGTCTTTGCACGCGACGCATGTGCCGTCGCTCGCGCAGTACGGCGTCCCCGCGATGCCGGTACAGTCGGCGTCCATCGTGCATTTCGGCACGCACAGCTGTCCGATGCATATCGGTGCATCCGGAGAGCTGCAGTCGGCCGCCGTCGAGCACTGCGGCTTGACGCACGCGCCGTACGGATCGCAGACGTTGCCCGACTTGCAGTCGGTGATGTCCTTGAGGCCGACCGCCGTGCACTGGTCCGCGCTGGTGCAGCAGGAGTTCGGGTTCGTCTTCGTGCAGCCGACCGCCAGCAGCAGCACCCCCATGACAGCTCGTACGAACAACGTTTCCACGCCCACGCGCGCAGTATTATCGATCGCGGCGGCCACTGTCAGCTTCATGCCGCTCACAGCGACTCCGGCGTGCGTGTTCTGCATGCCGGCGTTATCGGCCGGCGGCGCGAACGGTTGCGTGGGTCAGAAACGCGTGCGCGTTCCGCAGCTTACTCGGGGCTCTCGAACGGGTAGACTGGAGTTGCGATGAGTCAATCGGCTCGCCGTAGTGCCACGCTCGAGGAGTTCTGGTCGATTCCAGAGCGTGAGCGCTTTCACGAGCTCATCGCGGGCGAGCTGATCGAGAAGGCCGCTCCCAGCGGCGAGCACGGCAGTGCGCAGAGCGGAGTCGTCGGCGCGGTACACGGTCCGTTCCAGCGTCCGCCGGGGCGCGGCGGGCCGGGCGGATGGTGGATCGCGACCGAGGTCGAGGTCATGTTCGAGAGTCACGAGATCGTGCGGCCCGATGTCGTGGGATGGCGGCGGGAACGATGCCCCGTGCGTCCGACCGGGATCCCCGTCACCGTGAAGCCGGACTGGATCTGCGAGGTGATCTCCGCGTCGAACGCGACGGACGACACCGTGAAGAAGCTGCGGCTATTTCAACGCCTCGCGATCCCGCACTACTGGCTGGTCGATCCGCGCGACGCGACGCTGACCGTGATGCGGTGGAGCGCCGAGGGCTACGTGACACTGGTTCGGGCCGAGCGCGGCGAGATCGTACGAGCCGAGCCGTTCGAGGCGATCGAGATCGCGGTCGGAGTCCTGTTCGGAGACGATCCGCCGTAGTCGGTGTCTACTCGAGGCGTTCGCGACACGGGAAGTCGCACGTCTTGCGATGCGCGCAGTCGTACGCGCAGCCCGCTGCGAGCGCGAACAGCGTGAGGATCTCGTCGGCCGCGCCGGTCGGGACGGCCTTGCGAGCGGCGCGGGCGGCGGCGACCAGGGCGGTGCCGTCCGAAGCGTAGGGCGACGCGATGAAGCCGAGGCGGAAGAGCGTGTCTCGCACGATGCGGTGCGGAGCGACCGTGAAGTCGGAGAGGTCGTCGTAGCGGATGACGCCCAGGTCCGAGAGCATGTCGAGGATCCAGAACAGCTCGGTGCGGAACAGGCCGCGGCCGAGCGCGGCGTCGAGGGCAGCGAAGGCTTCGGCGGCCGAGGCGCGGCCGTCGAGCTGGGAGGCGAGCTCGGGGACCTCGGCGCAGCGGCGTGCTGCGAGCGACGCGAGCATGAGCGCGCGCGCGTCGATCTGCGCGGGCAGGTTTTCGGGGACGGTGCCTTGGTAGAGGTCGGTGAGGACGGCCGCCTTGTCGAGCGCGGTGTACGCGGCGACCACGCCCGCGCGATCGCGATCGAGGCGGAACGCGAGCGCGGCGGCGACCGCGATGCGATAGAGGACCTCGTCGGCGTTCTCGACCCACTGCTCCGCATCGAGGCCGAAGTCGGAGGGGGCGTAGGGTGTGGACTTCGTCTTGACGTCGGGGAGCCAGGCGGTGATGCGCGCGGTGGTCTCGGCGAGGACGTCGTCACCGAAGCCGGCGCTGAAGCGCGAGAGTGGGACCGGGCGCTCGCGATTGCGCGGCGTCGGGATGCCTTCGGCGGACAGGTGGCGGAGCGGCGCGGGGAGCGGCGAGCCGGTAGGCGCCGCGGCGACGACCGGGATCGAGGACTCGGGCGCGGTCGGCTCGGGCGCGGCGGCCGCGGATTCATCGTCGGTGACCGAGGGCACGAGCGGATCGGCGTCCGGCTTGTCCTCGGCGAGGAACTCTTCGGCGTCGAGGGCGGCTGCGAGCTGCGTGTAGCGTTCGGCGCGCGGGCCGATCGCGACGGCGACGCCGAGCGTGCGGAGCAGGCCCGTGGCGATCGCGATCTGGATCCACGTCTCGAGCGCGGGCCGCGACGGGACCCTGCCCTTGTACGCGATCGAGTTGAGGTGCTTGTAGATCTCGTCCTTGTGGTAGGCGCGCTCGGCGACCAGGTCGAGGACCGTCTTGCCGAGGAGCGGGTTGAGATGCCAGACGCGATCGAGGATCGCGAGCGCGGTGTCGTCCTCGTTCGCAGCGGCCGCGAGGCCCTGCATGAAGATCGATGGCGTGATGGTGGCGCCGCCGACGCCGAGGAAGCGCAGCATCACGACCGGGCGCTCGCGGTCCCAGAGCTTGGCGCCGCGCAGGCGGCTGCGGAACTCGCGGAACGTCTCGCCCTTGGGCGGCGTCTCCTTGCAAACGCGCACGAGAGCCTGGAGCGCGCCGCGGTGGTCCTGACCGATCGGTGGTAGGTCGGTGACCTGTGGCATCGAGGACACTAGGGTAGCAGGGATGCCGTCCGAGTTGCTCGCACCGCAGGGCCGTGGTGCAGTCGACTCGTGTGGTGGGCGGTCCTCGTCAGTCTGCTCGCACCTGGCTTTGGTCAGGCGCTCGCGCGCAGGCGCGGCCGGGCGCTCGCGTGGGCCGGGGTTGCACTCGTCAGCGTGGTCGCGATCGTGTGGATCGTGTGGCTGTATCCGGTGGCGTTGCTCGTGCGCGTGGTGGCAGCGATCGAGGCGGCCGTGGTGCTGCGACGCTCGCAGCCGGGCGCGGTCGATCGCACGGCCGCGATCGTGCTTGCGATCGGCGCGGTGGGAATCGTGTACTCGCAGCTCGCGCTGCAGAGCTTCCGGATCCCGACGTCGTCGATGTACCCGACGATCCAGATCGGCGATCACCTGTTCGTCGACAAGCTCACGCCCGCCTGGCGACCGATCGAGCGCGGCGAGCTCGTCGTGCATCGCTATCCGTGCGATCCGCGCGTGACGTACGTGAAGCGCGTGGTCGCGGTCGGCGGCGACACGGTCGAGGTGCGTTGCGACGTGCTGTACGTCAACGGCAAGGCCGTGCCGCACACGGTCGTCGCGGCGAACGCACAGTATGACGATCGCAACGACGTGACCGGCGCGTGGACGGCGATGAACGTCAGCCGCTGGCACGACGTGCTCGACGGCCACGCGTTCGACGTGTTCGAGGGCGCGGCGAGTCATGGCGAGCGCGACTTCCCGCGACTCGACGCGGCGTTCGCTCCGGGCTGCGCGAACCAGGCGATGTTTCGCAACACACCCGCGACGCACGAGGTCCACGGCGAGATCACCGCGGCGACGCCGGGCGCCGGCGCGTGCGAGCCGCAGCGCCACTACGTCGTGCCGAAGGGCGCGCTGTTCGGGCTCGGCGACAACCGCTACAACGCGAACGATTCGCGCTACTGGGGCGCGTTCCCCGCGGATGACGTGATCGGGCGCGTGATCGGCGTCTGGTACAACGACGCCAAGGGCGGGCTCGGGCGCATCGGCGCCGTGCACTGACCGATCAGGCACCACCCGCTGCGGCGTAGGCGGCTCGCCAGCGTGCCATCACGGTTGCCGCCGACGCCCGCAGCCACGCGCGCAGCGCGCTCGGATCGACGCCGGTCCACGCACCGGAATCGCGCAGCGCGAGCAAGCTGGCCTCGGCGAGCAGCATGTTCTCGAGCTGTGCCGCGGACATCTGCGTCGGGTCCGGGCTCGTCCGCGCGAGCTTGTCGCGCGCGAGGAACCGCGCACCGAAGAGCTCGACGGAAAACTCGTCGTTCGGTACGGCTGCGCCCCACCAGTACGGCTTGAGCACATCGAAGCGATCAGGACCGTCGAGCGTCGCGGAGTGCGGGCCAAGCTCGGTGCCGGGCGCGATCAGCTCCTTGAGCTCGACGATCGTCTCGGGATGAGTGGCGTCCGCGAGCAACAGCCAGTAGCGCCGCAGCCCGGCGCTGCCGCCGGTGGTACGTACGTCGCGCGCGACGTCCTCGAGGCCGGTCGCAAACCGCGGGTCGCTCGCGACGAGCTGCGTGATCGCGGCGATCTCGTCGCTGCTCGCGGCCTGCACGTTGCCGCCGAGCTTGAACAGGTGGTGCGACGTTGCGTGATCGACGCCGTCGGTGCGCAGCGTGTCCCAGACCGGTGCCGTTGCCGGATCGATCACGATGGCGGCGCTCGGACTCGCGACCGTGTCGACGTACGCGGACAGCGCGGCCTCGTCGAGCGCCGGGTCGTCGAACCACAGATCCGTGGCGACCAGGAACCGCACGATGTCAGCCGCCGCCGGGCAGTAGCCGCCGTCATCGAAGTCGCCGTCGGAGAACTGGCCAGCGGCCTCGATCCAGCCGAAGTTGTCGAGCTTCGGATCGCCGTGACACAGCACCTCGCCGCCGGGCAGCGCCTCGGCGCGCGTTGCGAGGTCGGCGTGGAATGCAGAGTCGGCACCGCCGAACATCGCGATCGGCGACGTCATCATGTCCTGCCACTTCGTCGCGAACGTGCCGTCGTCGAGCCACGTCTGCAGAGAGCGGATGAATGCCTTGTCGAGCGCGTGCGGGAAGTCCGCGGCCTCGATGGGCGCCGGCAGCGCTGCATCCGCCTGCCCGTCTCCGGACGCGTCGCTCGCTTCCGGCGCATGGTGCGCCGAGCACGCGGTGACGACCACGAGCGGCCAGCCGACCAGCGCGAGCAGCCAGGTACGCATCGGCCGCGAGAGTCCTAGCGGAGCGCCACGTCGTCAACCGCGAATTACGGGAGCGCGCGCGACCACACGAGGTGGTGATCGTCGAACGCGTGGCGCCAGTCGCCGCCCCACTCCCAGCGTTGCTCGTCGAGCATCGCGACGACCGGCCCGGGACGCACGAACATGCCCGGCCGGATCTGCGTGCGGTCGGCGAACGCGGCGCCCTCAGCGGGCACCAGGCGATCGGGACGCCGCCACGGATTCTCGACGGGGTTGATGTCGATCGCGCGGCCAAGTGCGTGCTGGCTGAGCAGCTCGGTGCCCGCGATGACGCGGAAGTTGAACCCCGAGGAATTGTCCGCCGACATCGAAGCGTCGTCGCTCGCGTCGAAGTCATCGACGAGCCGGAGCTGACGGATCGGGAAGCCGAGCGCGAACAGCCGGCGGAACAGCTCGAGCGCACGCGCTGCGAGTGCCCCGGCGACGACGAGCTCGCCGCGCGAGGTGCCGCCGTCGAACGTCACGTGATCGACGCGCAGGTACGCGAGATCGGTGAACCGCGGGCAGCGCGGATCGTCACGCCAGGATTTTTCGGTCATCCGCGCGCGGAGCTCGTCGGAGATCGCGAGCGCCTCGCCGTGAAATGCGCGCGCAGGTGGTGAGAGCAGCGCGCTCATCGTGGCCCCGGAACCGCGCCTGCGGGCGACGTACGCTGCGCGCTCACTGCTCGGCCGGGACGTCGTCGGCAGGCTTGTCGGCAGCCGCGGCCGGCTTCGGCGCAGGCGCGGCGGCCGGTGCTGCGGCCTTCGGGACCTGCGCGGCCGCGGGCTTCGGCGGAGCTGGCCGCGCGGGCGCGACACCCGGCTGCGCGGGCGCGATCCCCGGCTGCGCAGGAACCGTTGCCGGCTGACCGGCGTTCCACGGCGCCGACGCCGGCATGCGCGCGAGCGTCGCGCTCCGGCGCATCGCGAACACCGCATACGACGACTGCGGGTGCGCGGTCGCGAACTTGTCGTACTCGGCTCGCGCCTTGGCCCACTGCCCTGCGCGATCGAGCGCCGATGCGAGCTGGAACCGCGCGTCCTCATCGGTGACGTCGCCGGTGACGGCGGCCGACAGGTGCGAGACCGCCTTGTCGAGCTGGTTACCCTTGGAGTACGCGACGCCCACGAGGTAGTGCATCTCCGCCGCGCGCGGCCCGGCGCCCTCGGTCTCGAGCGCCTTCTCGAGCGGACCGATGACGTCGTTCGTGCGGCCGGCGTGAAGGGCGGCGGTCGCCGCCTTCACGGTGCTATCCACCGCGCTCGCGGCCACGGCCTTCGCCTCGGCGGCCTTCTCGGCCGTCAGCTTCGCGGTCGCTTCATCGGCGCGCTTCACCGCGCTGTCGCGGTCGACGTACGAGCGGTCACGCTCCGCGATTGCCCGATCGCGCGTGGTGACGAGCTCGCTCGCACGGCTCCGGTACACGAAGTAGACCGCGCCGCCGAGCAGCACCGTGAAGATGAGGTAGGCGGCGAACGAGTTGAGGTTCAGCCAGCGCGACCGCCGGCGGCCGAGGTCGACCAGCGCGGCAATCGACTCCGCCAGCTGCGTGACCTGCGCCTGGGTCTTGCGCGTCTGGGAAGCCTGGTCCTCCAGCTTGCGGCGGAGGCCGTCGAGCAGGAGCCAGCCGTCGTCGTCGGAACGCGGCTCGGGGCCGGGTTCTTCGGTCGCTGGTCTCGGTGCCGCGCTCACGCGTTCTCATCCCCCGGAAAGCCCATGAAATCAAGCCCGCGGATCGCATTGAGAACCCGGTTTTCGCCTGGTACAGTGCGCCGTCCGAGATCCGTACGGG
>Ga0070678_100001326_pt1 | contig 13134 bp, 8 predicted proteins | sample KBSM73metaG_FD_65647 | JGI IMG/M metagenome (GOLD analysis project Ga0070678, IMG submission 65647) | Miscanthus rhizosphere microbial communities from Kellogg Biological Station, Michigan, USA - KBS M7-3 metaG | ecosystem: Host-associated > Plants > Roots > Rhizosphere > Soil ...
GTGCTCAACGACCAGATCAACGGCGCGCGCGAAGTGACCAAGACCAACACTTCCAACGCTGACACCTTTCGCAGCTGGGAACTGGGCTTCCTGGGCTACATGCAGGATAACCGCCCTTATTTCTACCGGGTGTCGACGCGGAAGCACACCGTGGACACGGAATTCGACGTGTCGAAACTGGAATCGCTGCCGCAGGTCGACATCGTCTACGGCTACGCCAACATGAACCGGGTCGCGGTCGACGCCTTTGTCGGCGCAGGAGCGAAGGCGATCGTCCACGCCGGCGTCGGCGATGGCAGCCTGGCGCGTCCGGCGGTCGAGCCGGCGCTGATCGATGCGCGCAAGAAGGGCGTCATCATCGTGCGCGCCAGCCGTGTGGGCAACGGCATCGTTGCCCGCAACGGCGAGGCCAAGGATGACGAGATGGACTACGTGGTGTCCGACTCGCTCAATGCGCAGAAGGCACGCATTCTGGTCATGCTCGCACTCACCAAGTCGAGCGACACGAAGGAGATCCAGCGGATGTTCTACACCTATTGAAAGCGCGCCAACCTGGCGCGCGCATGCAGCGTCCTCGATCGGATCGGGATTGGAAACGCATCAAGGGGAATCTCAATTTCCTGAGCAGAAGCTGCGGCTGGTACAAAAACCTTCAGCGGCAACTCGTGGAGCCGGAGCGGCGATGAATGCGCCCTGGCTCCACGATCCCAAGGAAACCGCTAGCGCGCGAGCGCAAGCGGTGCGCTGAACTCCGACGTCGATCCGGCCGCGCTGGTTGCGGTCGCGGTGAAGAACGCTGCTGTGCTCTTGTCATGGAGTGGATTGCCGTTCGTCCACCGCGGTCGAGCCGTCGATGATCACTTCGGGGCTGTCGTGGTTCCCCGGCTCTTGCCTTCGATTACCGCTGGGCCCTTGATCGCAGGCAGCAGCGAGTTCACCTGGATCACCCAATCCTTGTGCGGATTGCCCGTGGGGCTGATCTGGATGCGGTTGCCGCCGCCATTGGCGTTGTTCTCGAGAATCGCCCACCGCAAGGTGTGCTTGGAGCCGTCGTCCTCGGTCTTGTTGACGACCAGCGTACCGGCGTTCGCGGCGACGCCGATGTGACCGACAGCAGGCCCGCGAGTGTGCGGGATAACGTTCGACGATTGGCACGCTTGCGCTTTCGAAATTGACGGGTGATCGGCAACGCTGTCAAGAAACTGCGATGAACACGCCCCCTCTGTTGACAGTCTCGATTGCTGGAGGGTAGCTTGAGGTGGGGTTCGGCCTCTACCGTCTCGACGGAACGGCCCATCCCGGGGGAGCTTTTGTTTGCGCCTATCCAAGTAACGACAACGAAGAAAGGCCAAGTCATGAACAAGCATCTGCATCGTCGGAAAGCCGCGTATTGCGCAATTGCGTCCGTGCTGCTTGCATTTTCCATGTCCGCCGCACGCGCCGACAACGAGGGGAAGGACAAGGACGGAAGCGACAACAACGACAACGACAGCGAAAGCCAGATCCAGCGTGGATTCCAGATCTCGCCGGTGCCCCTCGACCTGAAGGGCAAGAATCGGGCACTGGTGGGTTTGGGGAGCTACATCGTGAATACGTCAGGCTGCAACGACTGCCACACCAATCCGTCCTATGCTGCCGGCGGTAATCCGTTCGCGGGCCAGCCCGAACAGATCAACACGGCGCAGTTCCTGGCCGGCGGGCGGCTGTTCCCGCCATCCCCCTTCGTTTCCGCGAATCTTACGCCCGACGCCAGCGGCAAGCCCGCCGGCCTGACCTTCGCGCAATTCCGTTCGACATTGCGGACCGGCCACAATCCACTCGATCCTCCCGGTTCGATTCTGCAGATCATGCCCTGGCCCGTCGTCGGGAAGAAGACCGATAATGATTTGCGGGCAATCTACGAGTACCTGCGGGCCATACCCTCGCTTCCCGATAATCCGCATCCGACCCCCAATCCGTAAGGCTTGACGACCGTCGTTGCGGCGGTCCGGGCAACCGGCCGCCGCGCTCGATTTCCGTTGCGGCGGACCGCAGGAATCGTGACGTCCCACATACCGGTTTCGCGGCGCGGCGAACGCGTGTAGAACCCAGGTTAGGCAATCCAGGCACCGGCACCTATAGCCAGCCTGCCGGCCGGATCGATCAGGGTCAGAGCCAACAAGGCGATCAGCTGCGATGAAGGGGTCTCGTAGCGAATGACGGCGACGAACGAAGGGATATCACGCGAAGTGGCGTCCACGCCGCCCGTAAGCGGTGCGGATACTATGCCCTTCCCAGGAACGGCCGAGCATCCCCGAACGCTCGGGTGGGTCGCCAGCACGGCGCTCGCCATGGGCGGCAGCAACCAGAGTCTCTTCCTCATCACCGCGCTCTTCGCCGGGCAGGGTGATATTTCCGGACAGGGCAGCGCCGCCGTTCCGCTGCTGATCATCGGACTGCTGCTGGCCTGGGCCGCCGCGCCGGGATGGACGGAGCTCGTCCTGATGTATCCCAAGCGCGTCGGCGGCATCGCCGCCACGTGCGCGGAAGCCTTTCGTCCGTACAACCCGGTGCTCGCCAACCTGACGGGCGTTTGCTATTGGTGGGGCTGGGTTCCGACGTGCGGCCTGACCGCGATCTTCTCAGGCGCGGCGATTCACGAGTGGTACCTCCCCAACGTCCCGGTGACGGTGATCTCCGTCACGCTGGTCCTGTTTTTCGCCGCGGTCAATCTGTGTGGCGTGAAGTGGGCGGGAAGGCTCGCGATCCCGATCGCAACCGCGTCGGCGTTGCTTGCCCTCGTCTCGGCGCTCGCGCCCATCGCGGCCGGCGAAGTGGATTGGCGCCAGGCGTCGACGTTTCATCTGACGGTGCCGTTCGAAGGATGGTTCGGCGAGCTGACCGGCATCATGGCCGGCCTCTATCTCATCGGCTTTGCCGCGCCCGCATTCGAAGCCGCCGCGTGCCACGTCGGCGAGACGGTCAATCCCAACAAGAACGTGCCGCGCGCGATGCTGGCGAGCGCGGCGATGGCCTCGCTCTATTTCCTCGTGCTGCCGATCGTCTGGCTCGGCGTGCTCGGACCCGCCAGGCTGGGCGAGGACCTGATGCTCGTCCTCGGGCCGACGTTCGCACCCGTGTTCGGAAGCTTTGCGAAGGCGGCCGCCATCTGGTTCATGATGCTCAACATGTTCCACGGCACGCTGCAGCCTCTCGCGGGTGCGGCGCGCACGCTTTCGCAGCTCGCCGAGGACGGACTCCTGCCGCGCACGCTGGAAAAGCGATCGCGGACGGACGTGCCCTGGGTCTCGACCTGCCTCACGGCGGGCATGGCCGTGTTCTTCCTGCTGCTCGGGGATCCCATCTGGCTCGTCGCCGCCGCCAACTTCACTTATCTGATCGGAATCTGTCTTCCCAACGTGGCCGTGTGGCTGCTTCGGCGGAACCAGCCCGGTGCGATGCGTCCTTATCGCGCGCCCCGCGGAATGATCGCCGCAGGCCTGGTTGCGGCGGCGATCTGGACCATCTCCGCCATCCTCGGCTTCCAGCAATTCGGCATGACCACGGTGCTGGTCGGCGTGCTGTTCGCGTATTCGGGCTCGGTGCTCTACGCATGGCGCAGGTTCAGCGACCGGCGTCGCGAGGGATTGCCCGGCGTCGCCAACACGCTGCACATCAAGCTTACCGGCGCCATGTTGCTGGTGCTCGCGTTCGACGGCGCCGGCTACCTGCTGGCGGTGACGAGCCTGCCTCACCAAAGCAGCGCGCTCGTCAGTGTGCTCGAGGATATCTTCGTCGTCGTCGCGATTCTCAGCATCAGCGTCGGGCTGGTGTTGCCCGGAATCCTAGCCCACGCGATGGTGCAGGTGGCTCAGGCCGCGAACGCGATGGCGAAGGGCGCCATGTCGAGCTTCTCCGATGCCTTGCTGGCGTTGGGGCGCGGCGACCTGGACGCCGCGCAGGCCAGGGTCGAGGTGGTGCCGGTGCGCGTGCAGTCGGGCGACGAGGTCGGCGAGATGGCGATGAGCGTCAACCTCCTGCAGGAGGAGATCGCGCGCGCGGCCGGCAGCCTCGATCACGCACGCGAGGAATTGCGCCTCGCCCGCCACGACGCGCTGACCGGCCTCATCACGCGCAGGGAATTCGAACGCCGGCTCAATGCCGCCCTGCAGAAGACGCACGGTCATCCTGGCTGGCACGCGCTGCTGTACCTCGACCTGGACCATTTCAAGATCGTCAACGACACCTGCGGGCATGCGGCGGGCGACGAGCTGCTGCGACAGATAACGGGGGTGCTCCGCACGGTCATTCGCAACCGCGACAGCGTGGCCCGTCTCGGGGGCGACGAGTTTGCGATGCTGCTGGACGACTGCGCCCCGCAGCCGGCCGAGCGCATTGCGCACGACCTCTTGCAGGCCATCCAGGCCTTCAGCTTCGTGTGGGGCGAGCGGATGTTCAAGATCGGCGTCAGCATCGGCCTCGTCACGTTCAACGACGACAGCACCGGATTGCTCGAGCTGATGCGCGCGTCCGACGATGCCTGTTACGTCGCAAAGAAGAAGGGCCGCAATCGCGTGCAGGTCTACCAGCCCGCGGACAGCGAGGTCGCGGCACGGCAAGGCGAGCTGGATTGGGTCGGGCGCCTGCGGCTCGCGCTGCACGAAGGCCGGTTCTGCCTCTACGCGCAGGAGATTGTCGGCGTTTCCGCGATGCGCAGGAGCGAGCGCCACCAGGAAGTGCTGCTGCGCATGATCGACGAGGAGCGCCGCATCGTGAAACCGATGGCGTTCATTCCGGTCGCCGAGCGCTACAACCTGATGCCGGCGATCGATCGGTTCGTCATTTCCGCGGGCTTTGCGGAGTTCGCGCGCATCATCGCCAAGGAAGGGCCGGTCGAAACGCACCGATGGGCGATCAACCTGTCAGGCGCCTCGCTCTGCGAGGACGATTTCCTGAGGTTCGTGCGCACGCAGTTCGATGCGTTCGAGGTGCCCTACAAGGCCATTTGCTTCGAGATCACGGAAACGGCCGCGATCGCCAATTTCATCAAGGCGAGGCAGTTGATCCGCGAACTCAAGGCACTGGGGTGCGGCTTTTCCCTCGATGATTTCGGCAGCGGCATGTCGTCGTTCGGCTATCTCAAGCACCTGCCCGTCGATCACCTGAAAATCGACGGTGTGTTCGTGCGCGATATCGCGGTCAATCCCGTCGACCGCGCGATGGTCGAAGCGATCAACAAGGTCGGGCACGTCATGGGCATCACGACCATCGCGGAATGCGTGGAGACCGCCGAGACGCTCGCGATCCTGCAGGAGATCGGCGTCGACTATGCACAGGGCTTCGGCGTCTCCCGCCCGCAGGCTTACATCACCCCTGAATCGTTCAGGTCCGGCAGAAGGCCGGAGATCGGCAACGCCGTCGGCAGGCGGTGAGCGACGGACCGGCGGGAGAGCCGACGCCGCTGGCGCACCCCGCGGTACGCTCCTGGTGCTGTATTCCACAGGCGGTTCATCGGGCGTATCCTTTCCAGCGTCGGCCGCACGGGAGTCGCGCGCCTGCCGTTCCCTTCCAGCGCGCACCCCGTTGCCCATCGGGAGGATGACAATGACCAAGCTCAACATCAACGGCAAGGCATACGACGTCGATCTGCCCGCGGACACCCCGCTCCTGTGGGTGCTGCGCGATGAGCTGGGTCTGACCGGAACCAAATTCGGTTGCGGCATGGCGCTGTGTGGCGCCTGCACCGTGCACATCGATGGCCAGCCGGGGCGTGCCTGCGTGACGCCGATCTCTGCGCTGGGCGCCAAGAAGGTGGTCACCATCGAGGCAATCGGCGCGGACAAGGTCGGCAAGGCCGTGCAGACCGCATGGGTCGAGATGGGCGTGCCTCAATGCGGCTACTGCCAGGCCGGCCAGATCATGGCCGCCACGGCGTTACTCAAGCAGAAGCCCAAGCCGACCGACACCGAGATCGAAGAGGCGATGACGGGCAACATCTGCCGCTGCGGCACTTACAACCGCATCCGCGCGGCCATCAAGTCCGCAGCCGGTGATAAGGGAGCCATGGCATGAACCCGCCGCTCGAAACGAGAGATCTCGGCACCGACGTCGCGTCGCGCGACGCCCCGCTGGTGATCGCCAACGTCAGCCGGCGAACCTTCCTTCAGGGCGTCTCGGCACTCGGCGGACTGGTTCTCGCGGTCGGATTTCCGGCCACCGTGCGCGCCGCCGACCCGCCCAAGTACGGGGCCGATGGCATGCCCCACGGCTGGGTCGACAGCCCGCTCGTATTTGTCGCCATCGGCGAGGACGGCATTGTGAGCATCGTCTGCCATCGCTCGGAGATGGGGCAGGGCGTGCGCACCGGCATGCCGATGATCGTCGCCGACGAGCTCGAGGCGGATTGGTCGCGCGTGAGGGTGGTGCAGGCGCCGGGCGACGAAGCGCGCTACGGCAACCAGGATACGGACGGCTCGCGCAGCACGCGCCATTTCTTCATGCCCATGCGCCGCTGCGGCGCCGCCGCGCGGCAGATGCTCGAAGCCGCGGCGGCCGCTCGCTGGAAAGTGCCGGTGAATGAAGTGCAGGCGAAAAATAGTGAGGTCGTGCACACGCCGACGGGACGCCGCCTGGGCTACGGGGCACTCGCCAAGGCCGCGGCAGGCATGCCGATGCCCGTCGGCGATGCGATCCGGCTCAAGGATCCTTCGCAGTTTCGATACATCGGCACCGGCAAGCTGAAGCTCGTCGATGCGCAGGACATCGCCACCGGCAAGGCGCAGTACGGCATGGACACGCGGCTCCCCGGAATGCTTTATGCCGTGATCGCGCGGCCTCAGGTTTACGGCGGCAAGGTCGTGAGTGTCGACGATGCCGCTGCGCTCAAGGTTCCGGGCGTCGTTCGCGTCGTGCAGGTCGAGCCTACGCCAGGGGCGCCCCAGTTCAATCCGCTCGGCGGCGTTGCCGTGATTGGGCGCAACACGTGGGCGGCGATCCAGGGCCGCAATGCGCTGAAAGTTGTTTGGGACGATGGCCCGAATGCGAGCTACGACTCGGTTGCGTACCGCGCTACCCTGGAGGAAGCGGCACGTAAGCCAGGCCCGGTGGTGCGCAACGATGGCGACTTCGCGACGGCGTCTGCGGCGGCGGCGAAACGCGTCACGGCCGAGTATTACCTGCCGCATCTGGCGCATGCATCGATGGAGCCGCCTGCCGCCAGTGCGCGCATCGCGCAAGGAAAATGTGAAGTGTGGGGTTGCTTCCAGTCGCCGCAGGCCGCGCGCGATCTCGTCGCCAAGCGCCTCGGCATGCCGGTCGACGACGTCACCGTGCATGTCACGCTGCTCGGCGGGGGCTTCGGACGCAAGTCAAAGCCGGATTTCGGTGTCGAGGCGGCCGTTCTTTCCAAGGCGATGGACGGCAAGCCCGTCAAGGTGGTCTGGACCCGCGAGGACGATCTGCACAACGACTATTTCCACACCGTATCCGTCGAGCACCTCGAGGCAGGGCTCGACGCGCAGGGACGACCGGTCGCGTGGCTGCATCGGACCGTCGCGCCGACGATCGTGTCGACGTTCGACGCGGGCGCGAAGCAGGAGGCCAACTGGGAACTCGGCATGGGCGTGATCAACGTGCCTTTCGCCATCCCCAACATTCGCATCGAGAATCCCGAAGCGGTTGCGCATACGCGCATCGGCTGGTTCCGTTCGGTATCGAACGTTCCTCATGCCTTCGCGGTGCAGTCGTTCGTGGCCGAGCTGGCCGCCGCAGCGGGGCGCGATCCGAAGGATTACCTCCTCGAGGTGATCGGCCCTCCGCGCGTGGTCACGCCGCAGATGCTCGCCGACACATGGAATCACGGCGAATCGCCCGAGCGCTATCCCGTGGACACGGGCCGCCTGCGGCGCGTCGCGGAGCTCGCCGCGAAAGAGGCCGGCTGGGGTCGATCGTTGCCGAAGGGCAGCGGTCTCGGCATCGCCGCGCATTACAGCTTCGTGAGCTATGTCGCGGCGGTCGTCGAGGTTGCCGTGAACGCCAAGGGTGAGATCTCCATTCCGCGGGTCGACATCGCGATCGATTGCGGCGCCACGGTCAATCCGGATCGCGTGCGCGCACAGATGCAGGGCGCCTGCGTGATGGGTGTGGGCGCCGCGACGCTGGGCGAGATCACGTTCAAGGACGGCCGTGCGCAGCAGGACAACTTCAACACGTACGAAGTCACGCGGATGGCCGCGGCACCGCGCGAGGTTCGCGTTCATATCGTGCCCGGCGACTATGCCAAGCCGATGGGCGGCGTCGGCGAGCCGGGCGTGCCGCCCATTCCGCCCGCGCTGTGCAACGCGATCTTCGCGGCGACCGGCAAGCGAATCCGGCAGCTGCCCATCGGCGACCAGCTGAAAGCGTAGCCGTGGCGGTGCACCGACGCCGGTTATATACTTGAATCACCACCGGGAGACAGCATCGGGAGGCCAGCATGGTTCGCGGACATCGTCGTCTTGTCCTTCTCGGCGCGCTCGCAGTTTGCGGTCCGGCGCTTGCAGCAGACCGGTTTCACTGCGACGACCTGGCGAAGTTCGGATACACCGATTGGTTGTGCGAGAGTCCGACCGAGATCGCGCGCATTCAGGTGATCGAGCCGATTCGCCCCGGCGCTGCCGACACGGCGTCCGATGCCGCTCCCGGTGACACCGGTTTCGATGCGGGAAGCGCATCCTGGACGGAGATCGACCCGCAGGGCCGCTGGGTCGCGCGCCGGACCTGGGCGAGTCCGCGACCGATCGACAGCCTCACGCCGCCTTATTCGTATCCCGGTTATTCCTTCTACGAGAACAATCAGTTCGACGTCCGGCTTCCGTTCCGCCTTATTCCGCGCGCGGCACGTCCCGGACAGCTCGGGCCCTTTGGCTTTTCGCCATAGCGCGCGATCGGCGCGATAGCCCATCCCGGCTCGATGCGGCGTGAAGCAAGCTGGGACTCTCGCGCTATGCGTCGCGATCGCCGCGATCTCTCCATCATCGCTGGCAGCGGATACGCCGCCGGCGGGCATCCGGGCGGAGATTCAGATCGGACTCTGCTCGCCCACCGAGCGGATCGTGAAGGCGCTCCACCTGCGCCCTCGCGGCGCAGCGACGAAGGTCTGGCTGTTCGATGACGCCGCGCTGACGCTGTTTGCGCGCGGCCTCCGGCTTCGCCTGCGCGTCGCCGACGGGCGCTCGGAGCTCACGCTCAAGGTTGCCGACCAGGATTGCGCGCGGCTCGATCCCGCGGTGGTCGCGTCCGGCGAGGGCAAGTGCGAACACGATGTCCACGGCGCGCGCATGGAGGCCGCGGTGTCGCTCGTCCGCCGGCTGGATGGCAGGAGCACCGACGACCTGCTGGCAGGCCGCTTGTCGCCTGCACAGGCGCTGAGCCCTGCGCAGGTCGGCTACCTGCGCGATGTGGTCGGATACTGGCCGTTGGCTTCGGATCTGCGAGCGCTCGGTCCGACAGAACTCGAGACCTATCGCGCCGCGGGAAAACCCTACGACGTGGACATCTCGGAGCTTCCCGCCGGCGCGCGCTACGTGGAGATTTCGCGCAAGGTGCCGGTCGCGGATATTGCCCACGCGAGGGCTTCGCTCGAGGCGGATCTCACGCGCGCCGGTGTCGAAATGTGCGCCGATCAATCCGCACAGGCGGTCAACAAGCTGCGCGCGCTGTTGCGTTAGGTCGACGCTACAGCGCGACCCGACCGCGCCATCCACCACCCGCGATTGCGGCCACAGCGGAAATACATCGTGATGTCCGGTCTTCTGCCATCGACATGGTGCCTTGTCGGTCTCGCTGCTTGGTCCACGCTCGCGGCGGCCGTCGATTTCCGCACGATCGACGACGGTACTTTTACCGCTGAACGATGCCGAACATTCGCGTGCGCTCCGCTCCGACCGGGCGTACAAGTTGTCGAACGCGATGCGTCGTCTGCGGGACGCATCGAGATGTCGCAAGCGGATCCGGACCCGACCCGGTCCGGTCTCCCATCTTCTGCGAGGAACACTGCCATGCCCACCAGCACCGCTACTCAGCTCACGCCTCACAAAGCCGTTCGCCTGATCTTCGAATACGAAGGCGACACCGTCCGCTTGATAAGCCAGCAGGACGTCGAGATGGCAGTAACCGGGTTCGACATGCCGGGTGTCGATCACCCGGGCTATTACGTCGATACCCGCGATGCTGCCGGAGCGACGCTTGCGCGCGTCGCCGCGCACGGAGCGTTCGTCGGCAGCGCCGAGGTGTTCCCCGAGCGCGCAGGCGAGCCGATCACGCGCGTCGACGTTCCCACGCCGAAGGGCGCCTTCACCGTGATTGTGCCGGTGGCGGACAACGCGAACCGCATCGCGGTCGTGAAAATTGCGCGCGGCGCGGCGGCACCGGCGCCCGGGACGCGCGATGCCGGCGTCGCCGCCGCCGCTCCCGCGGTTGCACAGGATATTGCGAGCTTCCCCCTCACTTCCAAAGGCCAGCCCACCGACAGCGGAGGTACGAAATGAGTACGTCTGACGGTTCAGTGCTGGGCAATGCCCAGATCTTCGGCTCGGCTCCCCGCAGCCGTGCATTCAACGTCGTCATGCTCGCCGATGGATTCACCAGCGCGCAGCAGAACGACTTCAACAACGCGTGCGCCGCCTTCGTCACCGCGTTCACGGCGACGCCGCCGTTCGACGAGCTCAGGCCCGCCATCAACATCTTCCGCGTCAACGTTTCCTCGACCGATTCCGGGGCCGACGATCCAGTGGCAACGGGAGGAACAGGCGCTACCGCGCGAACCTATTTCGACAGCACGTTCGGCACGAACGGCATCCGCCGGCTTCTCACCTGCAACAACACGACCGCGCTCACGGTGGCCGCGGCGCAGATACCCGAGTTCACGGTGTCGATCGTCGTCGTCAACTCGACCGTGTACGGCGGAAGCGGCGGCTCGGTCGGCACCTATTCGCTGGCCACGGGTGCCACCGAAATCGCCATTCACGAGATGGGGCACACGGCGTTCGCGCTCGCAGACGAGTATCCCTATTACGCAGGCGGAAGCGAAACCGGACATGACCATCATCCGGCGACCGAGCCGACTGAACCTAATGTCACCATCAACACCAACCGCGCGACGCTGAAGTGGAACTGGGCCGTCGCCGCAGCCACCGCGGTCCCGACGATGTCGAACCCAAGCTGCGGGACCGTGGACAGCCGCCCGAGTCCGGTGCCGACCGGCACGGTGGGTCTGTTCGAAGGTGCGCACTACTACCACTGCGGCGGCTTTCGTCCCGAATACGACTGCAAGATGCGCAATCTCGGCGTGCCGTTCTGCCGGATCTGCCGCCAGGTGATCTGGAACAGGATCGGACCGCTCGCAACGTTACCGGGCCGCAATCGAACGCCGATCAACGTGGTTGCACGCTTTCCGGAGCATCTCGACGTGTTCGCCGTTGCCAACGACGGCCGCACGATGAGCAACTGGTGGGATGCTTCCAGCGGCTGGGCGGGTTGGTTCCATGTCAGCGGCGGCATCGCGTCGCCGGGCAACGCCGGGTCGCCGGTGACGGCCGTCGCCCGTTACGCGGGCCACCTCGATTTGTTCACCGTCGGCACGGACAATCGCGTCTACAGTTGTTTTTGGGATCGCGCGAGCGGCTGGTCCGGCTGGTTTACGATCGGCAATCAAACTTGCAGACCGGGATCGACGGTCAATGTCGTGTCGCGCTACAGCGATCATCTCGATCTCTTCACCACGGCTGCGGATGGCAAGGTCGTGTCGACGTGGTGGGATGCGCGCTCGGGGTGGGGTACATGGTTCCAGATCTCGGGCGGCGTCGCGGCCGCGGGAGCCACCGTCACGGCGATCGCGCGCTACCCGTTTCATCTGGATGTATTCACCGTGGGCACGGATAACCGCGTCTACAGTTGCTGGTGGGACGAACGCTCCGGGTGGTCTTCGTGGTTCCCTGTCGGCAATCAAAGCTGCCGGCCCGACTCGACCGTCAGCGTGGTCGCGCGGTTCAAGGATCAGCTCGATCTTTTCACCACCGCCGCGGACGGCAAGATCGTGTCCACGTGGTGGAACGCCCGCAGTGGCTGGGGCTCGTGGTTCCCGGTGTCCGGAGGCGTTGCGTCCGCGGGATCGCCGGTGACCGCGATCGCACGGTATTCCAATCATCTCGACCTGTTCGTGATCGGCACCGACAATCGCATCTACAGCACGTGGTGGCACGACACCACCGGCTGGGCCGGGTGGTTCAACGTCTCGGGCGGAGTAGGCAAGCCGGGTGGGCAGGTGGCCGCGATCTCGCGCGTGACCGAGCACATCGACCTGTACACGGTGGGTAGCGACGGCCTCGTGTACTCGACGTGGTGGGATGGCTCCGGCGGCTGGGCCGGCTGGTTCGCACTTGGCGTGACGTAACCGGGTCGCGCCCCGGTTGCCGGGGAAGAGCGGTGCGGCCCATTGCGCCGGGAGGCGCCGTGGTGCCGCACCGCTTTGCTCACCGCCGTCCGAAGGAAAGATCCCACGCCGGATTACCCGCCGCGCGCAGCGTCCTGAGCTGCCCTTGGTCATCGACCAGGCACTGCCAGTCCACGATCTGCGCGAAGGTGGCCGGGGTTGGCAGTCCGCCCCCCGAAAGCTGCAGTTGCACGTGAAGCCGGGTAAATCCCTCGGGCTGACCGACGCAAATCTGCGGATTGACGAAGGACGCCTGGTTGACCGTGATGGCGAAATTGACGGCGCGCCCCGGCTTGGATTGGACGACCGCGACAATGTGCGGCCTCTGCCCAGGCGGTGTTTCGAATACCGCACGCCCCGCGGTGGCCTGCGGCTGCGGCAGCAACGAAATCGGGACGAAATTGGCACCGGCCTCATCCTTGAACAACTCCTCGGCGCCGCCGACTTCGCGCAGCAAGCGACCCACTTGCAATTGCGTAGTCCGCAGGTCGATCGGGAGATTCAGGGGCCCCGTCATCTGCAGGTTCAGCTGCGGCTCGAGCACAGGGTCGTTGAGGTTGGTTGCGGCGCTAAAGCTGATCGCTGACCCAAAGAACGACACGTCGATATAGTCGGAGTGGAACCTCCAACCCTTCGAGGAGCTGAACATGTCGTTCGCGGCACCGAGTGAACACCCCGGCGCATTG
>Ga0070678_100001328_pt1 | contig 13127 bp, 11 predicted proteins | sample KBSM73metaG_FD_65647 | JGI IMG/M metagenome (GOLD analysis project Ga0070678, IMG submission 65647) | Miscanthus rhizosphere microbial communities from Kellogg Biological Station, Michigan, USA - KBS M7-3 metaG | ecosystem: Host-associated > Plants > Roots > Rhizosphere > Soil ...
GACTGAGGTCCATCCAGCACGTCGCCCGTGATCTCCTCGCCGCGGTGTGCCGGCAAACAGTGCAGCACGATCGCGTCGGTCGCGGCCCGGCCGACGAGCGCGGTGTCGACGCAGAATCCGCGGAACGCCGCCACGCGCGCCGCCGCCTCGCTCTCCTGCCCCATCGATGCCCACACGTCCGTCGAGATCACATGTGCGCCTGCGGCGGCCGCTTTCGGATCCGTGGTCAGCGTGAGCGAGCCGCGGCCGAGCCGGGCCTGGCGATCGCGCGCCGTGGCGACGAGCCCGGCGTCGGGCCCGAAGCCTTCGGGACACGCGAGCGCGAGGTCGAGACCGAACAGGCCGGCGGCCTCGATCCACGAGTTCGCCATGTTGTTGCCGTCGCCGATCCACGCGTAGCGCAGACCGTCGATGCGCCCGATCTTCTCGCGCACGGTGAAGAGGTCGGTCGCGACCTGACACGGGTGGTGCTGATCCGACAGACCGTTGACCACCGGCACGCTCGCCGCTCGCTGGAGTTGCGCGACGCGCTCCTGGCCGAACGTGCGCAGCACGATGCCCTGGCAGTAGCCGCTGAGCACGCGCGCAGTGTCCTCGATCGGCTCGCCGCGCGCGATCTGGCTGCCCTGCGAGGACAGCACGACCGCGTGGCCGCCGAGCTCGAACACGCCGACCTCGAACGACACGCGCGTGCGCGTCGACGCCTTCTCGAACACGAGCGCGACACTCTTGCCCGCGAGCGTCTTCTGCGTGCGATTCGCCTTGAGGTACGCCGCGCGATCAAACAGCGCCGGCCACTGCTCGGCCGGGACGTCGCCGAGCGTCAGGAAGCCGCGAACCGTCACGGCTTGCCCGCGCCCTCCGAGAGGACGGCACGCAGGATCGAGATGGCCTCGTCGAGCTGGCTGTTCTCGACGATGAACGGCGGCGCGAACCGGATCACGTTCGCACCCGCGACCGAGAGCAGCATGCCCTTCTCGCGTGCCTTTGCCGTGACCTGTGCCGGCGCGCCCGCGACGACGATGCCGCGCAAGAGGCCGCGGCCGCGCGTGCCGGTCGCGTGACCGGGAAACTCGCGAACGAGCTCGGTGAGCTTGCTGCCGAGGTACTCGCCGGCCTTCGTGACGCGGTCGAGCAGACCTTCGGACTCGATGATCTCGAGCACGGCGATCGCCGCGCTGCACGCGAGCGGATTGCCGCCGAACGTCGTCGCGTGCGGCACTGCGCCACCCGCGGCCTGCGTCAGGCCAGCAGCTGCCTTCTCGGTCATCGCGACCGCGCCGATCGGCACGCCGCCGCCGAGGCCCTTCGCGAGCGTCATCACGTCGGGCGTGATCTCGTCGTGCTCGTGTCCGAACCACTTGCCGGTGCGGCCGATGCCGGTCTGAACCTCGTCGAAGATCAGGATCGTGCCGGTGTCGTCGCACAGCCGGCGCAGGCCCGCGAGGTAGCCCGGCGGCGGCACGACGATGCCACCCTCGGCCTGGATCGGCTCGACGATGATGCAGCACGCGTCGCGCGGCTCGAGCGCCTTCGCGGCCGCCTCGAGATCGCCGTACGGGATGTGCTCGACGCCCTCGACGAGAGGTCCAAAGTTCTCGCGATACTTCGGCTGGCCGGTGATCGCGACGGTCGCGAACGTGCGGCCGTGGAAGCTGCCGTGCGTCGAGATGATCTTCGTGCGGTGCGGTGCGCCGGCGACAACGCTCTGGTAGCGCCGCGCGAGCTTCAACGCGCCCTCGTTCGCTTCCGCGCCCGAGTTGCAGAAGAACACGCGGTCGGCGAACGAGCGATCGACGATCGCCTTGGCCGCGAGGATCTGCTGATCGTTGTAGTAGAGGTTCGAGATGTGGACGAGCCGCGACAGCTGCGCGGACACGCGCGCGGTGAACGTCGGGTGCGAGTGGCCGAGGCCGCACACCGCGATACCCGCGGTCATGTCGAGGTAGCGGTTGCCGGCGACGTCCCAGACCTCGCAGCCCTTGCCCCGCGAGAGCGCGATCGGCTGGGGCTTGTTGTTCTTGAGGAGAACCTTGTCCGCGAGAGCGAGGAGGTCGGCTTGGGTCATCACCCGGTGGGTTTACCACCGAATTCAAAGGATGTACCGGGTCAGATCCTCGTCGGCGACCAGTGCACCGAGGCGCTCGCGGACGTACTGCTGTGTGATCGGAATCGTCTGCGCGCCGATATCGGGCGCGTTGTAGAGCAGATCGTCGAGCAGCCGCTCGAGCACGGTGTGAAGGCGGCGGGCACCGATGTCGTGCGTACGCCGGTTCACATCGGCGGCGATCTCTGCGATCTCCTTGATCGCGTCGTCGGTCCACTGGATCGTGACGCCCTCGGTCTGCAGCAGTGCCGCGTATTGCCGGGTCAGCGCGTTCGCGGGCTCGGTGAGGATGCGCACGAAGTCGGCGGCGACCAGCGGCGTCAGCTCGACGCGGATCGGGAACCGGCCCTGCATCTCGGGGATGAGGTCGCTCGGCTTGGCCATGTGAAACGCGCCGGCGGCGATGAACAGCACGTGATCGGTCTTCACCGGGCCGTACTTCGTCGTGACCGTGGAGCCTTCGACGATCGGCAGCAGGTCCCGCTGCACGCCCTCGCGCGAGACATCGACGCCGTGGCGATCCGAGCGCGTCGCGATCTTGTCGATCTCGTCGATGAACACGATGCCCGCGTTCTCGGCGCGCCGAACGGCCTCGCGCGTGGCGGCATCGTGATCGATCAGCTTGTCGATCTCCTGCGTGGTCAGCGCCAGCCACGCCTGCGGGACCTTGAGCTTCTGGCGCTTGGTCTTGCGGCCGAAGTTGCCGAGCATGTCCTTGAGCCCGGAGAGCGCGTTCTCGTCGATGCCGGGCTGGCCGCCGAGCACGGACATGAGCGGATTCGCGTCGTCGCTGATCTCGACCTCGACCTCGCGGTCATCGAGCTTGCCGTCGCGCAGCATGCCGCGCAGCTTCTCGCGCGTGTTGTCGGACTCGCCGGTGAACGTGCGGCCGCCGCGCGGCAGCAGCAGATCGAGCAGGCGCTCCTCGGCGGCTTCCTTCGCGCGCGGGCGGATCTTCGCCGCCTCCTCGTCGCGCACGAGCTTCATCGAGACCTCGACGAGATCGCGGACGATCGAATCGACATCGCGCCCGACGTAGCCGACCTCGGTGAACTTGCTCGCCTCGACCTTGAGGAACGGCGCGCGTGCGAGGCGTGCGAGGCGGCGTGCGATCTCGGTCTTCCCGACGCCGGTCGGGCCGATCATGATGATGTTCTTCGGCGCGATCTCGTCGCGCAGATCGCCCTCGACCTGCTGGCGGCGCCAGCGATTGCGCAGCGCGACCGCGACCGCGCGCTTGGCGTCGCGCTGACCGACGACGTAGCGATCGAGCTCCGCGACGATGCTCGCCGGCGTCAGCGCGGTCTCGCTCACGGCAGCTCCTCGATCGTCAGCGAGCTGTTCGTGTAGATGCAGATATCGGCGGCGATCCTCATCGCCTGCTCGGCGATCGCACGCGGCGGCAGGTCGGTCGCACCGAGCAGCGCACGCGCCGCGGCCAGCGCGAACCCGCCGCCCGAGCCGATCGCGCACACGCCGTCGTCGGGCTCGATCACGTCACCGGAGCCCGACAGGATGAACGTGCCGTCGGCGTCGGCGACGACGAGCATCGCCTCGAGCCGGCGCAGCGCGCGGTCGGTGCGCCATTCTTTCGCGAGCTCGACGGCGGCCCGGCGCAGCGGCGCGCGCTGCTCGCGGAGCTTGTCGTCGAGCCGCTCGAACAGCGCCATGCCGTCCGCAGCCGAACCGGCGAACCCACCGAGCGCGCGGCCCTCGCCGAGCTTGCGGACCTTGCGAGCGCCACCCTTGACGACCTGGTTGCCGAGCGTGACCTGGCCATCGCCCGCAACCACGACCGCGCCTCCGCGGCGCACGGAAAGGATCGTCGTCGAGTGGATCTCCGGCTTCACGCGGTGGTCGTAGCATAGAATGGTGGCGTGCGAGCCTGGCTGATCGGGGCAGCGGTCGCGCTCGGCGGCTGCATCGACGCCAAGCTCACGCTGTGTGGCGACGGCACGGCCTGCCCGGGCAGCCTCGTCTGCGATCCGGCGCACCATAGCTGCGTCGCGCCCGACCAGCTCACCGCGTGCGAGGGCATCAGCGAAGGCGGCGCCTGCCACACCACCGTGCTCGACGGCCTGTGCTTCGACGGCGTGTGCCTCGCGCCGGGGTGCGGCAACCGTGTCGTCGAGCCCGGCGAGCAGTGCGATGACGGCAATCGGGCAGGCGGCGACGGCTGCTCGCAGGACTGCCGCTCCGACGAGCGCTGCGGCAACGGCGTGGCCGACCTCGTACGTTACCGAGCGACGCCGCCACGCTGTCGCCGATCGCGCCTGCACCGCCAGACCTCCCGCTCTCGGCGGCGTACGACCTCGGCGGCGCGCGGATCGCGATGCTCGACGACCATGGGCTCGCCGACCTCGTGAACGGCCAGTGGCAGCCGTCGCTGTCACCGTCGGGCGCCACCGGCGTAGTCAGCTCGCTGCAGACCAGCTCGGTGCTGCTCGTTCCCGAGGGCGACGTCGACGAGACGAGTGCGGTCTGGGAGCGTCACGCGGATAGCTTCCGCGAGGTCGGCACGCTACCGGTGGCGGGTACCGTCGGCAGCGTCGTCGAGCGCAGTCGCGGGCGGATCGAGATCCTGATGGCCGACGGCTCCGCGCACGTGCTGCTCGAACGCCAGCTCGTGAGCGCGTTGCCCGACGAGACCTGCGCATCCGGCGACGATGCCGACGGCGACGGCGCGATGGGCTGCGCGGATCCCGATTGCTGGGCGACGTGCGGGCCGGCGTGCCCGCTCGCGACGAGCTGTCCCTAGGACTTCTTCGAGCGCGGGTGCGCGTCGTCGTAGACCTTCATCAGGTGGTCGAGCGAGACCTTTGTATAGATCTGCGTCGACGCCAGGCTCGCGTGGCCGAGCAGCTCCTGGATCGAGCGCAGGTCGACGCCTTCGTCGAGCAGGTGCGTCGCGAACGAGTGGCGCAGGCCATGGGGAGTCGCCTTCGCGTGCACGCCGCCGGCGATCGACCACGCGCGCACCATGCGCTGCACCGAGCGCGGCGTGAGCCGCTCGCCCATCGCGTTGACGAACAGCGCGGCCCCGGCGGCGCCGAGCCCCTTGCGCGCGGGCAGATACGCGACGAGCGCGCGGTCGGCGGCACCGCCGAGCGGGACCTCGCGCGACTTGCCGCCCTTGCCGCGCCGAACGAGCACGATCGGCACGCCGTAGCGATCGCGATCGACGTCGGTCACATCGAGCCCGCACGCCTCCGAGACGCGCAGGCCGGTCGCGTAGATCAGCTCGAGCAGCGCCTGATCGCGCAACCGCAAGAGCGTCTGGCGCGCAGCCTCCTCGGCGGACAGCGTGCGATGCGAGGTGCGGCCGGTCGCGCCCGGCGCCTCGACGAGCCGGAACGCATCGTCGACATCGAGCGCGCGCGGCAACCCCTTGGGCTTCTTCGGCCCGCGGATCGCGGCGGCCGGGTTGCCGGCGAGCGCGCCGCGCTTGACGAGGAAGCGACAGAACGCACGCACGCTCGAGAGCTTGCGAGACATGGTGGCCGGCCCGTTCGTACCGAACAGCGCGGCAAGCTGGCTGCGCACATCGACCGCGGACAGCCGCGCGATCGCCATATCCTTGCCACGCTTCGCACGCAGGTGCTCGCGGAGTGCGCGCACGTCGCGCAGGTAGACCTCGACGGTCTTCGGTGAATAGGCGCGCTCGATCGCGAGATACGACTCGAAGGCGACGAGCGCAGCGTCCCAGTCCACGCGTCGAGGATCCCCCGGGTCGCCGGCCCGCGCAAAGTTTCAGCGCTTGACGAGACGCGCCGCCGGCAGCCCGGGCGAGGCCTCGACGATGATCTGGCGCGCCAGCTCGATGCATTCCGGGCAGATCGCGCCGTCGCCGTCGATCAGGCTCGCCCGCGCCTTCTGGCAGAACAGGCACGTGATGCCCTCGTCGGTGTCGGTCGCGTGCGCGCCTCGCGCGACGCAGCCTTCGCAGATCCGCGCCCGCGGGCACTCGACGAGGTACCGCACGGCGGTTCGCGCCGCGCCGCAGAACGAGCAGGTCTTCTCGCTCACAGTCCCCCCATCCCCAGCAGCCCGTTCGCTCCGCTCACCCTCCTCACAGCACCCCCGCCGGCGGCGTGATCGTCACTTCCTCGACCGAGACCTGAGGCCGAGAGACGATCGAGATCACGAAGCTCGCGACATCGGCCGGCTTCATCATCTTCGTGCGATCGAAGCCGGGCCGGTCGTCCCAGATCGGCGTGTCCGTCGCGCCGGGCAGGAGCGCGGTCACCCGCACGTCGAACGGCCGCGCCTCGGCCGCGAGCACGCGCGTCAGCCCGAGCTGGCCGGCCTTCGCCGCGGTGTACCCGCCGCAGTCGGTGAACGCGTTGTGCGCCGCGTGCGAGCCGATCACGACGATGTGCCCGGTCTTGCGCGGCTGCATGGTCCGCAGCGCCTCGCGCGCACAGGTCAGCGTGCCCACGACGTGGACCTCGAGCATCGCGCGCAGCTCGGCCACCGAGCTGTTGACCACCGGCCCGAACGTCCCGGTACCGGCAGAGAGCACCACGATGTCGACCGACGGCACCGCCGCGAACACCGCCTTGACCTCGGCCTCGTCGGTGACGTCGAGGTGCGCGTGGCTGACCTCGCCGAGCACGGGCGTCTGGATCTGCCCGCGCGGATAGCGCCGCGCGCACGCGAGTACGGCAGCGCCTTCCTCGGCGAGTGCCTCCGCGCACGCCTCCCCGATCCCGCTCGACCCACCGGTGACGATCGCGAACTTGCCGAGCAGCCGCTTCACCGGGCAGGTATACGACGGATGGGGCTCCGGTGCGCAGCCCCGGTGCCGTCAGGAGCGCTACGCGAGCCCGAGCGACGTCCAGCGCGGCCTCACGCGGTCGCCGCAGAGCGCGCGCGCCCGAGCCTCGCGAGCCACGCGTCGAAGTCGGCGACGGCGCGCTCCGCCATGCGGTGCTTGCGGTGATCCTTGCGGACTCCGGGCAGCGGCGGCAGCAGGCCGTAGTTCACGTTCGTCGGACCGTACTTGTAGTTGCCCTCGCGCGGCGCGGTCACGTGCGCGTAGAGCCCGCCGAACATCGTCGTGGGCGGCGGCGCCGCGGCCGGCCGGCCGGTCAGCTCTCCCGCGAGTAGCCACGCGACCAGCAGGCCCATCGCGCACGACTCGATGTAGCCCTCGACGCCGGTGAGGAGGCCCGCGAACCGCACGCTCGGCCGGTCGCGCAGCTCGAGCGCGGGCCCGAGGCGCGAGGGCGCGTCGATGTACGTGTTGCGATGGATCGAGCCGAACCGCAGGAACTCGGCGCGGCGCAACGCGGGGATCATCTGGAAGATCCGCTGCTGCTCGGGATACGCGAGCCGCGTCTGGAAGCCGACCAGGTTGTACGCGGTCTGGTAGCGGTTCTCCGGGCGCAGCTGGACGACCGCCCACGGCCGATGCCCGGTGCGTGGATCGCGCAAGCCGATCGGCCGCATCGGTCCGAACCGGAGGGTCTGCGGGCCGCGCTCCGCCATCACCTCGATCGGCATGCAGCTCTCGAAGTAGCGCGGCTCCTCGAAGTCGTGCGGCAGAATCTTGCGCCCGGCGTTCACCGCCTCGACGAACGCCTCGTACTCGACCTTCGTCATCGGGCAGTTGACGTAGTCGCCGACGCCCGTATCGCCGCCCGCCGGCCGCTCCTCGTCGGAGTGCGGGTCGGCGCTGTTGGCATCGCGGCCCCAGCGCGACGCGCGGAACGCGAAGTCCCAGTCGATCGAATCGGCCGCGACGATCGGCGCGATCGCATCGTAGAAGTACATGCGGTCGCCGCCGAGCTGCGCGCGGATCACGTCGCCGAGCGCGCCCTCGGTGAGCGGTCCGGTCGCGACGATCACCGGATGCTCCGGCAGATCCTCGATGCGCCGGCGCTCGATGCGGATGCGCGGATGGAGCGCGAGCCGCTGCGTGATAGCGCGCGCGAACCCGAACCGTTCGACCGCGAGCGCCTGCCCTGCCGGCACGCGATGCTGATCGGCACACGCGATCACCATCGAACCGGCGCGCCGCAGCTCCTGCTTGAGCAGCCCCGCCGGCGCGATCGGATCGTCGCTGCGCAGCGAGTTGCTGCACACGAGCTCGCCGAGCAGCGGGCTCTGGTGCGCCGGCGACATCGCGCACGGCTTCATCTCGACGAGCGCGACGCGGAGGCCAGCCTCGGCGAGCTGCCACGCAGCCTCGCTGCCGGCCATGCCGCCTCCGACGACCGTGACGTCGACGTCGCTCACGACGCGACTATGGCACGATCTTGGCGAGGAACAGGTCGTCGCCCTTCGTGACGAGCGCCTGCATCGACCCGGCGAGCGGGATGATGCGCGGCTCCTCGTCATCGCGCGACGCCGGCGCGAACGCGATCTTCATCGCATCGGTGTCGATCACGCCAAGGGTCTTCGCCGGAAACGAGACGTAGCGGCTGTCGAGCCACTTGCAGCAGTCGGCCTCGGCGACCCGTGCGTCGCGCGGATCGAGCTGCAGCGTGCGCGCCGTGCCGCCCTTCGGCGTGACCGTCACCTTGCCGTCGCCCACCGCGAGCGTTCGCGTCCCGTCGGGTGAGGTCCCATCGCCGCGAGCCGGCGCCGCCGCGAGCGACTCGAGCTTGTTGGTGTCGAGGTGCCAGGCCGCGTACGTCTTCTCCGCACCGGAGTCGCCGAGGTCCTCGAGGGAGACGAGCGCCACGGCCTCGCTCTTCCAGCCGATGACCTCGCGGTACTCCTTGTGGTGCTCGGGCGCGGTCGCCTTGCCGGTCTTGCGGTCGAGGACGATCGTCGTCGCCTTGTCGCCGCTGACGATCACGTAGCGCCCGCCCGGCGAGATCGCGGTCGCCCCCGGGCTCGTGCCCGCTCCCGGGACGTTCAGCGTCGTGACGGTGACCCCGTCGAGCGCGAGCAGCTTCGCCGGATCGTTGCTCGCGAACGCGTGGCGATTCGCACTCCTCGTCTCCTGCACGACGCAGTGCTCGGCGCTCGCGTCGCACATGCCCATCCACAGCCGATCCGGCGTGCGATACGGCTCCTTCACCTCGCCGGTCGCGAGATCCACCACGGTCAGCACGGCGTGGTCCTCGAGTGTCTCGGTCAGGATCGCGCGCTTGCTCGAGCTGCCGATCGGGCTCGCCATCCGGCCGCCGACCTGCTTGCCGACCTGCAAGGTCAGCGGGCGCGCCGCGAGCGTCGGATCGTTCTCGGGCGTCCGCGGCGGCGGAGCGCCGTCGCGCAGCGCGATCGCGAGCACGTTCGCATCGTCCTGGTCGTAATCCTCGTCCTTCTCGGAGAACGCCCCGCGCTTTCCCGAGATGCTGACGTTGAAGAACAGCTCGGCGCTGTCGATGTTGTCTGCCGACAGGAACATCTTCGTCGCGTCCCACGTGCCCTGCCCTGAGTAGCCGAGCTCGGTCGCGTTCGTGCTGACGCCGAGCACCGCGATCGGAACCCTGAGAGGCGCGAGCGTGCCCGGGTACGCCCGCGGCAGCGCGACGTGGAACGCCTTCACGAACGCCACGAGGAAGTGGTGGCCGGCCTCCGAGGTCGTCGGTACGAGCCACATCTTCGCAAACCCGCCAAAGCCGTCCGATCCGCTCTCGAGCGCGGGCATGCCGAACCCGAACGTCGCCGCCGGATCGGTGGCGAGCGCGGCATCGACGTACGTCCACGTGCCGCCGGCGGCGTGATATGGCGGCGCGCTCGTCGGCTTCTGCGCATCGTAGACCTTCGTGATCACGAACGCGAGCTCGCGCTCGCCGCCGGGATTCGGCGGCCCGAGCTGCGGTTCTGCAACGATGCCGCTGCCGCTACCGAGCGAGGACGGCGCGGCAGGCTCGTGCCCGCGCTTGCATGCGACGAGCGCGAGCAGGATCCAGACCGCGCGCATCACACGAGGATCAGCTGCGCGCCGCCGGTCTGCATGAGCATCTCGATGTTCGCGCGCGTGAAGCCGTCGCTCTCTGACGCATCGACGCGGTACGCGTAGCTCTGATCCGCGGGGTCGAACACGTCGCCGAGGAACGACGCGCGCGGCGAGATCGTCTCGATGTCGGGCGCCATCACGGCCAGCTTCTCGTCATCCTTGCCGGCCGAGTGGAGCAGCGCGCCGGTGGGGCGGTGGTACAGCACGACGCCGGCGTGTGGCGCCGACAGGTCAAACTGGCCGCGCACCGACGGCGGCATCGACTCGCCGAGCAGCGCGACCGGCACGAACGACTCGGCCCAGCTCGGCTGGCCCTCGGAACGCTTGCGGGCGTCCCAGGCCGCGAGGTGGTGCTCGATCAGCTCGGCGCGCCGGTCGGCACCGAGACGATCGAAGTCGAAGAAGTACGCCTCGGCATCGCCGAGGATCTGGATGATCATCGCCTTGCCGGCGTGCTCGGCCAGCGGCGTGCCGTGCTCGGCCGGGACCGTGCTGACGCCACGCTTGGCGGTGCTCTTCGTTGCGCTGTTCGTGGCGCTCTTCGCGCTGCTCTTCGCCTTTACCGCGGGCTTCGCCTTTGCAGCTGCCTTCGCCTTGGCCGCGGGCTTCGCCTTCACAGCTGCCGTCGCCTTGGCCGCCGGCTTCGCCTTCACAGCTGCCTTCGCCTTGGCCGCGGACTTCGCTTTCGCGGCCGGCGTGCCCTTCGCGGCCGACCTCGCCGCGGACTTCCCCTTCGCGGCCGACTTCGCCGCGGCCTTCGCCTTCCCACCCGCCTTCGCCGCCCCCTTCGACTTCGATGCCTTCTTGGGTGCACCCTTCGTCATGAGTCCCTCCGGGGGCCGACTATACCCACGATGTGCCGGCGCTAGTCGACGATGCGTGCGCCCGGAATCGGCTCGCGCGCCCCGGCCTCCCAGGCTTCCTTCGAAACCAAGCCCTTGGTGCCCTCTTCGAAGAACTCGGCGCTGCAGCCGACGCAGCGGTAGTTGTGCCCCGTCCACCGCAGCAGCAACGCCCGGCACGCCGGGCACCGCCGCCGCGGCCTCCGGGCTGCCGCGCGCAACGACAGCACCATCCCGGCCCCGCATGCGATTGCGAAGGCCAGCATGGTCGCCATCATCAGGCCGCGTTCTCCTCGCTCTCCTCGGAGCCCTCGCTCTTCCAGTCGCACTCCATGCAGCGGAGTGTGATGCCGCGCTTGGTCTCCTTCTTGAGGACGAACTTCGCCTGGCAGGTCGGGCACGGCTGCGGGATGGGCTTGTCCCACGCCACGAAGTCGCACTGCTTCTTCGCCCAGTTCGAGCAACCGTAGAACGGCTTGCCGCGCCGCGACCGCTTCTCGGCGATGTAGCCGCCGCAGCCGGGCTTCGGGCACTTCACGCCCAGCGAGATCGGCTTGGTCGTCTTGCAGTCGGGATAGCGCGTGCACGCCAGGAACGACCCGAACCGGCCGCGCTTGACGGTCATCGGCGCCCCGCAGGTCTCGCAGACCTCGTCGGTGGTCTGCGGCGGGACCTTCTCCCACGTGCCGTCGAGGTTCTTGACGACCTCCATCGTGTTGCGGCACTCGGGATAGCCCTGGCAAGCGAGGAACGATCCGTTGCGGCCCCACTTGATGACCATGGGCTTGCCGCACTTCTCGCATACCCACTCGGTCGCGATCTCCTCGCGCTTGACGTCGCGCATCTCGGTCTCGGCCTTCTCGAGCTCGAGCTTGAACGGCGTGTAGAACGTCCCGAGCAGCTTGCGCCAGTCCTCGTTGCCCTCCTCGACGCCGTCGAGGTCAGACTCCATCTTCGCCGTGAAGTCCGAGCTGACGATCTCCGGGAAGCTCTCGACGAGCAGCCCGTTGACGAGGATGCCGAGCTCGGTCGGCCAGAACCGCGCTTCCTTCTTCTCGACGTAGCCGCGGTCGACGATCGTCGACATGATCGCCGCGTAGGTCGACGGCCGGCCGATGCCGCGCTCCTCGAGCTCCTTGACGAGCGACGCCTCGGAGAACCGCGGCGGCGGCTGCGTGAAGTGCTGCTCGGGGCGAACCTCGACCAGCTCGATGCGCTCGCCGACCTCGATGGGCGGCAGCAGCTTGTCGGCGTTCTCGGCCACGATCGCGTTCGGATCGTCGGACTCGGCGACCTCGTACACCTTCGTGTAGCCGGCGAACTTCATGACCTGGCCGGTCGCGCGTAGCTGCGCCTTGCCGCGGTCCATGTCGATCGTGGTCTGGTCGTAGACGGCGGGCACCATCTGCGATGCCACGAACCGCTGCCAGATCAGCGTGTACAGCTTCACCAGCTCGTTGCCTTCGGGATGGTTCGCGAGCGCGGCGGCCACCTTCTCGGGCGTCCACTCCATGAGCGTGGGCCGGATCGCCTCGTGGGCGTCCTGCGCGCGCTCCTTGTTGCCGTAGGTGTTCGCCGTCTCCGGCAGGAACTCCGCACCGTAGGTCTCGGTGATGTGGCCGCGCACCGCGGTCAGCGCATCGTCGGAGATACGCGTCGAGTCGGTACGCATGTACGTGATGAGACCGGTCGGGCCCTCGTCGCCGAGCTCGACGCCTTCGTAGAGGCGCTGCGCGAGCGCCATCGTGCGCTTCGCCGAGTACCGCAGCTTGCGCGCGGCATCCTGCTGGAGCTTCGACGTGATGAACGGCGCCTGCGGCTTCTTGCGCCGCTCCTTCTTCTCGACCGATGCCACGACGGCATCGCCGCCGCGCAGCTCGGTCGCGATCGCGTCGGCCTCATCCTTGGTCTTCGGCTCGGCCTTCTCGCCGTTCCAGCGCCAGATGCGCGACTCGAACGGGGGCGGCTGCGTCGCCTTGCACGTGGCGTCGACCGACCAGTACTCCTCGGGCTTGAACGCCTTGATCTCCTCGTCTCGCTCGCACACGAGGCGCACGGCGACCGACTGCACGCGGCCGGCCGACAGCCCGCGCTGCACCTTGTTCCACAGGATCGGGCTGATCTTGTAGCCGACGAGACGATCGAGGATGCGGCGCGCCTGCTGCGCGTCCGTCTTGTTCATGTCGATCTCGAGCGGCGCATTGATCGCGGCCGTGACGCCTTTCTTCGTGATCTCGTTGATCAGGACGCGGCGCAGGTTCGT
>Ga0070678_100001329_pt1 | contig 13125 bp, 11 predicted proteins | sample KBSM73metaG_FD_65647 | JGI IMG/M metagenome (GOLD analysis project Ga0070678, IMG submission 65647) | Miscanthus rhizosphere microbial communities from Kellogg Biological Station, Michigan, USA - KBS M7-3 metaG | ecosystem: Host-associated > Plants > Roots > Rhizosphere > Soil ...
GTCGCCGATCTTTTCGGGGGCAGCCAGCCGGAATATCGCGTGAACGTGCGCGTGATCACGCAGATGGCGTGGCATAGCCTGTTCGTTCGTACCCTGCTGGTGCGCCCGAAGGCCGACGAGCTCGCCGGCTTCACGCCCGAGTACACGATCATCAACCTACCTAGTTTTAAGGCAGATCCGGCGCGTCACGGCAGCCGCAGCGATACGGTGATCGCGGTCAATCTGACAGAGAAGATGATCCTGATCGGCAACACCGAATATTCCGGCGAGATGAAGAAGGGGGTGTTTGGCCTCCTCAATTTCCTGCTCCCGGCGCAGGGCGTGATGCCGATGCACTGTTCGGCCAACATCGGCGCCGACGGCAAGAGCGCGATCTTCTTTGGCCTGTCGGGTACCGGCAAGACGACGCTTTCGGCCGACGCCAGCCGCACGTTGATCGGCGACGACGAGCATGGCTGGTCGGACACGGCGGTCTTCAATTTCGAAGGCGGCTGCTACGCCAAGATGATCAACCTCTCGGCCGAGGGCGAGCCGGAGATTTACGCAACGACCAAGATGTTCGGCACGATCCTCGAGAACGTGACGATGGATGAGCAGACGCGCGAACTCGACTTCACCGACGCCAGCAAGACCGAAAATACCCGCGGCGCCTATCCGATCGAGTTCATCCCGAACACGAGCGAGAAGAACCTCGGCCCTCCGCCGTCGACCATTATCTTCCTGACCGCTGATGCGTTTGGCGTGCTTCCACCCATTTCTCGGCTCACCCCCGACCAGGCGATGTACCACTTCCTTTCGGGCTACACCGCCAAGGTCGCTGGCACCGAGATTGGCGTGACCGAGCCGACTGCGACGTTCAGCACCTGCTTCGGCGCCGCGTTCATGCCTCGCCCTCCGTCGGTCTATGGAAACCTGCTCAAGAAGCGCATCGCCGAGGGCGGCGCGGAATGCTGGCTGGTCAACACTGGCTGGACCGGCGGCAAGTACGGCCAGGGCAAGCGCATGCCGATCAAGGAAACGCGCGCGCTCTTGAACGCAGCGCTCGATGGCAGCCTCAACAGCGTCGAGTTCCGCAAGGATCCGAACTTCGGTTTCGAAGTGCCGATCTCCGTTCCGGGTGTCGACACGTCGATCCTCGATCCACGCAATACCTGGTCGAACCCGGCCGAATATGATGCGATGGCCGCGAAGCTCGTCGACCTGTTCGTCGAGAACTTCGCCCAGTTCGCGGATCACGTCGATGAGGGGGTCCGACAAGCGGCGCCGAAGGCTGCGCAACAACAAGCGCAACCGACACAAACCCAAGCCACAGCCGCTTAACGGCCCGGTCGCTGATCGGGCCCAATCAAGGACCCGATCAATGACCGATTACCGACCCAGACTTTTCGCTTCCGACGCCGACGTCGTGCACGTCGCCGAAGGATTTCTCGCGCTCACGCTGCCTCGTGAGGAATGGACGCATGAAGCCCATCTCGCGACGACCACCTACCTTCTGCTTCGCCATCCGGAGATCGATCTCGACGTCGAGCTTCCCGGCCTCATCCGACGCTACAATGAAAGCGTCGGGGGCGTGAACAGCGATATCGAGGGCTATCACGAGACGATCACCCGAGCGTTCCTGCACGGGGTGCGCCTGTTCCTGAGTGAAGCCGACCGCAGCGATCCGGTGCATTCGCTGGTCAACGAATTGCTGCTCTCGCCGATGGGGCGCCGAGATTGGCCGCTGCGCTTCTATTCGCGCGAGCGTCTCTTCTCGGTCGGAGCGCGCCGTGACTTCATCGAACCCGACGTGGCGTCCTTGCCCTAGGCGCCTTTCGTACGGGCGATATAATCGTCGACGTTTTTCGCGAGCACTTCCATCGGCACATTCCCGCCGAGCACGACGGCGTCGTCGAACGCCCTCAGGTCGTACTTGGCGCCTAGCGCTGCCTTGGATTTGTCGCGCAGGCGATTAATCGTCGAATGACCGACCTTGTAGCCGCAGGCCTGGCCCGGCCAGCTGCAATAGCGGTCGACCTCGCTCGCCACCTCGAGCGGGTTGGAGCCGTTGCGCTGGACGAAGAAGTCGACGCCCTGCTGGCGAGTCCAGCGCTTGGCATGGATCCCGGTGTCGACGACGAGCCGGCAGCAGCGAAACGCGATCGATTGGAGATAGCCGAGGCGTCCGACCGGGAAATCGTCATACACGCCGAGCTCATCCACCAGCTGCTCGGCGTACAGAGCCCAGCCTTCCGAATAAGCGTTGAACGAAAGCAACGTACGGATGAGCGGCAGCTTGTTCGCATATTCGCCCTGCCAGACGTGGCCCGGAATCGCCTCGTGCGCCGCAAGGTCGGGCAGGCTGTACTTGCTGTGAAGGTCGGTCGACCGAAGGTTGATCCAGAACTTGCCGGGGATCTTGCCGTCGATTGAGCCGGCGCCGCCGTACGCGCCCGGCGCCCCCGGTTCCTGCTCCGGCGACATGCGCCTGACTTCGAGATGGCCGGGGACAAGCGTGTTGAACCCGCGCGGCAGGACGGTGCGGATCTTCGCGATCCGCTCTTCGATATAGGCCTTGATCTCAGCGCGGCCCTTGTCGCCCTCGCTGAACTTGTAGCGGGGATCCTTGGCCAACGCCTGCATGCGCTCGCCGACCGAGCCTTGCAAATAGCCGAGCGACTTCAGGATCGGATCCATCCGGCCGTGCAGCTCCGCAAGCTGGTCGAGGCCCATCCGGTGAACCTCGTCCGGGCTCATGGTCGTCGTCGTCGAGGACTTCAGGGCCCAGCGATAATATTCCTCGCCATTCGGGCGAGACCACATGCCGGCGACGTCAGTGGCCGCCTGTCGTTCCGCCTGAAGCTCGGCAATCTGTCGCTGGAGCGCGGGCACGACTGCGCCCGTCGCGATCTTCCGGGCGCGAGCTTCCCAGTCGCCGGCGATCCCCTTTTCCTTGGCGCGCCGTGCGAGCGAGTCCACGATGGTGCCGCCTTGCTGTGTATTCTTGAGGGAGATGGCGAGCTGATCCAGCGCCTTGTCGATCAGGAAATTGGGGGGGACGAGGCCCTTGCCGCGAGCCGCGCGCATTCTCGCAAGCTCGCCATCTAGCTCGCGCGGAAATAGTTCGAGGCGGCTGAGATAGGCTTCCGCATCGGCTCGATTCTCGATCGGCTGGTCAGTGTCGAGGAGCTGTGGCGTGTCGATGTAGGCGCCGACATTCTGAATCACGACGTAGGGCGTGTTACGCCATGCATCGCCGGCGACCGGCGCATCGCCATAGGGCAGGGCCAGGCCTTCGAGCTTGGTTCGATAGGCATATTTCACCACCTCGACGCTGGTCCGCACCGGAAAGGACAGCTTCGACGTGTCGAGCGCTTCGACGCGCGCAAGGTCGGCGCGGACGATCTGGGAGACGCGCTGTTGCCCCGCCATCGAACGATCCGGAAGCTGAGAGCGAAGCACTGCTCGAGCTCCCGTGTCGACGCCGAGGCTGGTCGCGGCAGTCGGGTAGAGACGAAGCAGGTTGTTGGCCGCGGAGCTCAGGATAGCATTCGCTTGCGCATCGGTCGCGGCAGCAGCCGACGCGACGCCATTGAGGAGCGGCAGAGCGGTCGTTGCGCCAAGGCCGGCGAGGGCTTCGCGCCGGCTGAGGTTCAGCATGGTCAAGACATTCTCCACTAGGCTGGGGGAAGGGCGTGCTCGGGTTCGACTTTCAAGCAATTTCCCTCGACATCGACGACACGCACGCGGTCGCCGACGGCGGCAGGCCCGCCGCGAGCCGACCATTCGCTATCGCCGAGCCGGACGCGGCCCCCGTTTGAGTCGACCGATTGCGAAACGATCACCACTCGCCCGAGAAGGCGCTGCGACGGATCGTTCAAGCCGGGGTGCGACGTATAGTCGTAGCGTGAGGCGTAGAAGCGGCGTCCGCCGATACGGACGGCGAGAAAAGCCATGACCGCGAACACCGCGAGCTGCAGGGCTATCGGGAGCCCAAACGCCAGCGCCAGCAGTCCCGTCGCGATTCCCGCCGCGCCGATGAAGATCAGCGAGAATCCCGGCGCGATGACTTCCGCGATTAGAAGCACGACACCGCCGATCAGCCACAACCATGCCGGATCGAGATCGAGTCCCATCATGCGTTGCTGTCCGGAACGCCCGGCGTCGCTTTCTTCGGTGGAGCGACGCGCGTCGGATTCGGGCCAACTGCCTCCTTGGCCAATTCCGCGATCCCGCCGAGCGTGCCGATGAGCTGCGTAGCTTCAACCGGAAACAATATGGTCTTCGCGTTAGGCGAGCGCGCGAACTCGGCGACCGCTTCGACATATTTCTGGGCGACGAAGTAATTGATGGCCTGAGCGCTGCCGTGCTCGATGGCATCGCTGACCGCCTTGGTCGCAGTGGCCTCGGCCTCGGCCGCACGTTCGCGTGCCTCGGCTTCGCGGAACGCCGCCTCGCGCGAGCCTTCGGCGCTCAGGATCGCAGATTGCTTTTCGCCTTCGGCCTTGAGGATCGCCGACTGGCGAAGACCCTCTGCTTCCAGGATGACGGCGCGCTTCTCGCGTTCCGCTTTCATCTGCCGCGTCATCGCATTCACGATGTCTTGCGGAGGACGAATGTCGCGCAGCTCCACGCGCGTGATCTTCACGCCCCAATTCTCGGTTGCATTATCGACTACTGCGAGCAGGCGGGTGTTGATCTCGTCGCGCTTCGAAAGGGTCTCGTCTAGGTCCATCGACCCCATGACCGTGCGGAGATTGGTCGTCGAAAGAGCCATGATCGCGAGGTACAGGTCCGAGACTTCATAAGCGGCTTTGGCGGCGTCGAGGACCTGGAAGAAGACGACGCCGTCCACGGCAACCATGGCGTTGTCCTTGGTGATGATCTCCTGCCCCGGGATGTCGAGGACCTGCTCCATCATGTTGATCCTCCGACCGACACGATAGAAAAAGGGCGTCACATAGTTGAAGCCGGGCTGCGCGACCCGGACGAATCGCCCGAAATGTTCGATCGTATATTGATAACCCTGGCGAACGATCTTGACGCCGGTCATGACGATCAGGAGTGCAAGAACCGCAACGGCGGTCATGAACGTAATGAGCATGTATCTTCCCCGACTTCCCCAATTGAGGGCATGATGCGACGGCCATGGCTGTAGCGGAAGCGAAAAGCGACAAGGGTCTCGACCTGTTCGCCATACGGTCGGTGCTGTTCCTGCCGGCGTCGAACCCGCGCGCCATTGCCAAGGCTCGCTCGGCGGGCGCGGATCTTGTGGTTCTCGACCTCGAAGATGCCGTGAGGGCCGAGGACAAGAAGGATGCGCGGAAGGCCGCAGTCGAGGCGGTGGCTGAGCGCTGGCCGATGCCGGTAGCGATCCGCATCAACGGCGTGGGCACGAGTTATCATTCTCTCGATCTCGATTCAGTCGCGAGGTCGAAAGCCGACTTCGCCGTGATTCCGCGAGCGATTTCCTCCCACCTGGTGCGCGATGTCGCGGAGACGGTGCGGAAGCCGGTGCTGGCCATGATCGAGACGGCGGCGGGTGTGCTTGCCGCGGCCGAAATCGCACATGCGTGCGCTGGTCTTATCGCTGGCACCAACGACCTCCGCGCAGACCTTCGCCTGCCGCTCGGTGCGACCCGGGAGCCCATTTCGGCCTCGCTGCAAATGATCGTCCTGGCGGCTCGCGCCGCCGGGGTCGCCGCCTTCGACGGCGTGTTCAACAGCCTCGATGACCCCGAAGGATTCACCAGCGAAGCGCAGTCGGGCCGAGCCCTGGGTTTCGACGGAAAGAGCCTCATCCACCCCAACCAGATCGCGCCTTGCCACCAGGCTTTCGCGCCCACAGCAGCCGAGGTCGAGCGCGCCCGTGCGTTGGTTGACGCGTTCCAGGGCGGGGCGGAGCGCTTCGGCAATGAGATGATCGAGCGAATGCACGTCGAGGCCGCCGAGCGAGTGCTGGAGCGGGCCGCGAACTGAGCCGAGGCTTGGCGAATCGCGCTCGTCCTGCCATGGGCCGATATGGCCCAACTCTTCGACGCCCCTGACATCCCGCTCGGACTGACGTTCGACGACGTCCTCCTGCAGCCCCTCGAATCCTCCGTCCTTCCGAGCCAGGCCGACACCCGGACCTTCCTGACCCGCGAAATCCCGCTCAACATCCCGGTCCTGTCCTCCGCGATGGACACGGTGACCGAGGCTGACATGGCGATCGCGCTCGCGCAGCTCGGGGGGATCGGAGTCCTTCACCGCAACCTCAGCGTCGAGGAACAGGCGATCGCCGTCCGCCAGGTGAAGAGGTTCGAGAGCGGCATGGTCGTCAATCCGATCACGATGACCCCGGACCAGTCGCTGGCCGAAGCGCTGGAGCTGATGAAACTGAACGGCATCAGCGGCATCCCGATTGTCGAAACTTCCGGGAAGCTCTGCGGAATCCTGACCAACCGCGACGTGCGTTTCGCCGAGAACCCACGCCAGCCCGTCAGCGAGCTGATGACGCGGGACAATCTCGCGACCGTTCCGATCGGAACCACCGAGGCGGAAGCGCGGCGGATCCTCCACCAACGGCGGATCGAGAAGCTCCTTGTCGTCGACAAGGCCGATCACTGCGTCGGCCTGATCACCGTCAAGGACATCGAGAAGTCCGTGGCGGCACCGCTCGCGACGAAGGATGCCGAGGGCCGACTTCGGGTTGCCGCCGCTACGACCGTCGGAGACGCAGGCTTCGCTCGCTCCGAGGCGCTGATCGATGCGGGCTGCGATTGCGTCGTGATCGACACCGCCCATGGCCATAACCGCGATGTCGCCGCCGCGGTCGAGCGAGTGAAGGGCCTGTCCAATTCGGTCCAGGTCATCGCCGGCAACGTCGCAACCGCCGACGCAGCCAAGGCGCTGGCCGACGCGGGCGCCGATGCGATCAAGGTCGGCATCGGCCCCGGCTCCATCTGCACGACGCGCATCGTCGCCGGCATTGGCGTGCCGCAGCTCACTGCGATCATGGAGGCATCGAGGGCGGCGAATGGCGTCCCTGTCATCGCCGACGGCGGCATTCGTACCAGCGGGGACATGGCGAAGGCGCTCGCGGCAGGTGCATCGACGGCTATGGTCGGCTCGCTGCTCGCCGGCACCGACGAAGCTCCGGGCGAGATTTTCCTCTACCAGGGCCGCAGCTACAAATCCTATCGGGGCATGGGCTCGGTCGGGGCGATGGCCCGCGGCTCGGCCGACCGCTATTTCCAGCAGGATATCAAGGATCATCTGAAGCTCGTGCCGGAAGGCATCGAAGGGCAGGTGCCCTACAAGGGACCCGTGCGCGAGATCATCCATCAGCTGGTGGGCGGCGTGAAGGCGGCGATGGGTTACACCGGCTCGACCACGATCCCCGAACTGCAGAGGCGCGCGAGGTTCGTGCGGATCACCAATGCGGGCCTGTCCGAAAGCCATGTGCACGACGTCACGATTACCCGCGAGGCGCCGAACTATCCGACGCGTTAGCCGATGACTCCCGCTGCGCGTCTTCAGGCCGCGATCGAAGTGCTGGACGAGGTGATTTCCTCCGTCCGTGAAGACGGCCCGCCCGCGGACACGATCGTTACGCGTTATTTCAAGCACCGCCGGTACGCCGGTTCGAAGGATCGCCGCGCGGTCCGAGAGCTGGCTTTTCGCGCTATCCGTCGCTCCGCCGAACGTCCGGAAAGCGGTCGCGCTGGGATCCTCGGACTTGTCCAGGATGAGCCGGCGCTCCTCGAGTCATTCGGTGAACCGAGAGGGCCGGAACCGGTCATTGAAGGCGAGGTGCCGGCTTCAGTCGGGTTCGTTCCCGACTGGCTCAAACCGGAGCTCTCACCTTACGTCTCCGAGGACGAGTGGCCTGCGCTTCTCGAGCGCGCCCCACTTGATCTCAGGGCGAATATTTCACGAACGTCTCGCGATGATCTGCTCGGCGAGTTTGACGGCTCAGCACCGACACCGCTCAGCCCATGGGGAATCCGGCTCCCCGTGGACAGCCGCGTAGATGATCACCCCGCCTTTCAGTCCGGCCTTGCTGAGGTGCAAGATGAGGGCAGTCAGCTGATCGCGTTCGCTTGCGAGCCGTCGGACGGCGACCGATTGCTCGACCTTTGCGCAGGTGCGGGCGGCAAGTCTCTGGCGCTGGCCGGCGCGGCACCGGGAGCGTCGATTCTCGCAGCGGACAGCAACCGTGCTCGACTGGCGAAGCTCGCACCCCGCGCGGAGCGGGCAGGCGCGTCAATCAAGACGCGACTTTTGAATCCGCCGCACGAGCTCGATCAGCTCGTGGACTGGCATGCTTCTGCCGATGCCGTGCTCGTCGACGCGCCGTGCTCGGGAAGTGGTACGTGGCGCCGTAATCCCGAAGGCCGATGGCGGTTGACGCCGGAGCGGCTCGACCGCCTCGTTGCCCTGCAAGGGCGTCTGCTGGACATCGGCGCTGAACTGGTAAAGCCGGGCGGCAGCCTCGTTTATGCCGTCTGCTCATTGCTGTCCCGCGAAGGGGCAGGACAGATTGCCCGCTTCCTTCAGGATCGTTCATCGTGGATTAGTGAGGAAACGCCCATTGCCGCTGGGCGTGTGGACGGCTCCGGCAGGCTTCTGACGCCTGCTCACGACCGGACCGACGGCTTTTTCGTCGCGCGGCTGCGCCGACCGTGTTAGTTGGCGGCGAATATTGGAGAGATTGATGCGGTCATTGCCTCGGCTGTTGCTCATCGGATTTGCTGGCGCTGCACTTGCCGCGCCGGTCGCAGGCCAGCGTGCGGACGACCAGATCCTTCCGAAGTCCGTCGCTCTGCAGCATCAGGCAAGGGACCTCGTCGGTGCCGGCAAGCTTGAGCAGGCGGAAGACCTTCTGGAAACGTCGCTTGCCGTGGACCCGCGCAATCGCGGTGCATTTGTCGATATCGCCCGCGTTGCGGAGAAGCAGCATCTCTATGGCAAGGCGATCAGGATGACCAACAAGGCCCTGATGCTGGAGCCGAACGATCCGGACGCCATCGCCGTCCAGGGCGAGGCGATGGTCGAAATGGGTGCCATTGCGCGCGCGCAGGCGAACCTTACAAAGCTGCAGCAGATCTGCGGCGCCAAGGGTTGCCCGCAGATAGCGCAGCTAACGGCTGCCATCAGTCGCGGGCCGACCGTCGCATCGGCCAAGGCGCCGGAAGTTCCGAAGTCGAACTAGGCGCTTAGCGCCCGCGCCAGCGATATCCACTCATCGACGCTGAGGGTTTCGGCGCGGCGCTGCGTGTCGATGCCCAGTTCTTCGGCTGCCTCAAGGGCGCCTGGCATTCGCTTAAGGCTTGAGCGCAGCATCTTTCGGCGCTGCCCGAAGGCAGCCTCGGTCAGCCGCTCCATCGTCTTCGGGTTCACGCCTGCGGGCTGTTCCGCCGGGACGATGTGGACGACTGCGGAGGTGACCTTGGGCGCTGGCACGAAGGCCGAGCGGTTGACCGTCATCGCGATCCGGGCACGTGAGCGCCATTGAGCAGCGACAGAAAGCCTTCCGTACGCGTTGCTGCCCGGCTGAGCGACGAGCCGCTCCGCGACCTCCTTCTGAAACATCAAGGTCAGCGACTGCCACCAGGGCAGCCAATCGCCGCTCAGCCATTTCAGCAAGAGAGCCGTGCCGACATTGTAGGGCAGGTTGGCGACGACGTGCGCCCCTACGCCTGCGACCGCTGGTTCGTCGATCGCCAGGGCGTCGCCCTCGATGACTTCCAGCTTGGTCCCAAAGGCTTGTTGGAGCTCTGCTAGCGCGGGAATGCAGCGGCGATCGCGCTCGACCGCCACGACCGAGGCGCCAGCGTCGAGCAGAGCCCGCGTGAGGCCGCCGGGACCGGGCCCGACCTCATAGACGCGCTGTCCGTGAAGATCGCCCGGGACCGCCGCCACCCGGGCGAGGAGCTGCCGATCAAGAATGAAATTCTGACCGAGCGACTTGCTCGCGCTGAGGCCATGGCGCGCAATGACGTCGCGCAGAGGCTCGGGCGATACGCTCAAGCCGTTTCAGCGCGAAGAATTGCGTTCTCGGCTGCCATCCGCATCGCTGCTGCCATGGGACGGGGATCAGCCCGATCCTGTCCCGCAATATCGAACGCGGTGCCGTGGTCGGGTGCGGTTCGGACGATAGGGAGGCCGAGCGTCACGTTCACGGCTTCCTCAAAATGCAGGGCCTTGATCGGGATCAGCGCCTGGTCGTGGTACATGCAAAGCGCTGCGTCGTAATTGGCGCGCGCGCGGGTGTGGAACATCGTGTCTGCAGGGTGAGGACCGGTGACGCGCCAGCCTTCAGCCAGGAGCGCTGCGATTGCCGGCTCGATGATCTCAAGCTCTTCGCGGCCGAGTTGCCCGCCTTCGCCGGCATGGGGATTCAATCCCGAAATAGCCAACCTGGGTTCTGCGATGCCGAAATTCCGTTGCAGGCCGCGGAGTGCGGCGCGGCCGCGGGATTCGATGAGTGCGCTATTGAGCTGGGCAGCGACCTCGTGAAGGGGCAGGTGCGTCGTCACCGGCACAGTCCGTAGCGTCGGCCCCGCCAGCATCATGACAACATTGCCCGGCGAGATTCCGCAGCGTTCCGCAACGAATTCGGTCTGTCCGGGATGCGAAAAGCCGATCGCGTACAGCTGCTCCTTTGCGACGGGGCCAGTCACGACGGCCGATGCTGAGCCTGAACGTGCAAGCCCGACGGCGAGCTCGAGCGAATCCAGCGATGTATGAGCCCCGGCCACGCTCGGATGACCTGGGACGTCACGCTCCGGCGCGTTGATTTGGATGAGCGGCAGGCCGTAATCGAATGCCGCATCGGCCTCTCGAGGATTCTCGACAAGTTCGATGGGCCCGTCCCAGACTGCAGCGACCGATCGAGCATCCCCGATAGCGACGAACTGCGGGAGGCCCAGAGCCTCCCGACTGTCCCAGCATTTGGCAATTACCTCCGGCCCGATCCCGGCGGGGTCGCCGAGCGAGACGGCAAGCGGGGATTGCAGGGCGCGCGTCATCAGCCGCCGCCTTTAGCCAAAATCACAGATCAGCGGAATTCGATTACCGCGTCGCGTCTGAGATCGCGCAGGTAGCGGCGAGCACGCGAGTTGACCCGCTCTTCGTTGAGCTGGTTGTAGACGTCGTCGTAGCTCGGCGCCGACTGATCGACCTCGTCGCGCCCACAGATGACCAGCACGCGGACACCCTCTTCGAGTGAGCCGAAGGGCTGCGTTGCCTGTCCGACCTGCATCGGCAGCATCAGTCGCTGCAGGGCAGCGGGAAGGTCGCGCATCTTGACCTGGTCGCTGGTCACGACCTCACCGTGGAATTCGGTCGCGATCTTTTCCGCGCCGCCACAGCCGCCGATGGTCTTGGAAGCCTCGGCAAAGCGGCCGACGATCGGTTCGGCCTCTGCACGGCTCGTGCCCTTCGGGAAGGCGATCGAAATCTGCTTCAGGCTGAGGACAGCGTCGCGCGGATCAGGCGTCAGGATCTTGCGCGTGTCCTGCACCGCGATGATCGAAAAGCCGCCGGGTACGGGAATCGGATTGCTGATCGATCCCGCCGGCAGTTCGCGGAGCGCGGTCGCAAGCGGCGCGGGCAATTGCTCGGGCCGAACCCAGCCGAGGTCGCCGCCGACGGCCGCAGTCGAGGCTTCCGAATATTGGCGCGCATAACCGGCGAAGGAGGCGCCGCCGCGGAGCTGCGTCAGAATCTTGTTCGCATTGTCGAGGATCTGGGATTCGGTCGCCGGCGTGGCGGAAAGGAAGATTTCGCCGATACGATATTCCTCGGTGCCCTTCGAGGCGTTCATCTTGTCGAGAACCGCCTTCACCTCATCGTCGCCGACGCTGACGCCGCTTTCGATCTTTGCGCGCTGGAGCCGCTGCCAGGCGATTTCGCCCTCAACCTGCCGGCGCAATGACTTGATGCTCGACCCATTCGATTCGAGGAAGGCCGCGAGCTGGTCGGGCGTGCGCTTCACGTTCCCCGCGACGCGCTGGACCGTCTTGTCGATGTCGGATTGCCTGATTTCGATCTTCTCGACCTTCGCCGCCTGGATCTGCAGCGTCTCGTCGATCAGGTTGCGAAGCACCTGCTCCGAAAGCCGCTGACGCTCCTCGGCGGGGATCTGTCCGCCATTGGCGATGGCCAGGAGTTGCAAGCGCTGCTCGATGTCCGTTTGGGTGATGACGTCGCCGTTGACGATTGCAGTGGCCTTGACGACCGACGGCATTGCCGTGCCGAAGACCTGCGGGTTCTGCGGCAGCTTGAGCGACTGGGTGCTATCGATCGGCGGCTGCTGATCACTCGCCGGCCGCGCCGCGTCCTGCGCCATTGCACCACTCGCAAGTCCAAGCGCGACAGCGCTGCCGGCGATCAATGCGCGCGTACCATTCACTCGAAAAGCTCGTACCACGTGTCGATTGTCCCTTATTTCCCGGTGCTTGCCGTGCATCAGGCCCGCTGAACGCAGGCTTAGCGGCTGATCCCCTTGAAAGCCAAACTAACGGCGAAAGTGCTTCCCTTGCGGAAGGTGCCGATGCGCTCATAGTCGCGCCGCCAGGTAATACCAACCTGCAGGCAGTCATCTTCATATGCGATCCCGAGGCGGTTGCGCACGGGCTGCCAGCCGTCGGCCTCCGACGTTGGGTCCTCTGTCTTGTCGGTGAGGTCGATCACGCTGGCACCGAAGATGGACCAGTAACGGTGGAATTTGATCCGCGCGGCGACGCGCAATTCTTCCTTGTCGCGAAGGTCCTCGATGGCCGGATCGATGTTTCGGTTGAGTTTGAGATATCCGACCTGGGCATAGGTCTGGTTCGTCCCGATCGTCAGGTCGACCTCGTTTCGGCGGACGGCAAAGCTGTGCTTGTCGATGCGGTAACGGTGCGTGATGTCGATCAGGCGGCCGTATCGGATACGTGTCCTTCCCACGATGTCGGAGAGGTGGCCGTTAAGGCCGGTGCCATCCGGGAAAATCGCATTGCGCTGACCGAACCGGTAACTCTGACCGATCGTGCTGTTGATCGAGATGTTGCTCCGTTCGAGGGACCAATCCATTCCGTAGGTCACTCGCGATGCATCTTCCCAACGGTCGTATCCCGGGAAGCGGTTGAGCGCGAAGAGGTTGCTGTCCTCGAGGTC
>Ga0070678_100001334_pt1 | contig 13117 bp, 12 predicted proteins | sample KBSM73metaG_FD_65647 | JGI IMG/M metagenome (GOLD analysis project Ga0070678, IMG submission 65647) | Miscanthus rhizosphere microbial communities from Kellogg Biological Station, Michigan, USA - KBS M7-3 metaG | ecosystem: Host-associated > Plants > Roots > Rhizosphere > Soil ...
CGAGGCGCGCCTGCAGGAAAGCGGCACGCCGTTCATGGCCAACGACTGCCGCCTCGACGCGCGCCGGCGCATGCTCGTCATCACCGGGCCGAACATGGGCGGCAAGAGCACCTTCATGCGACAGGTCGCGCTGATCACGCTGCTGGCCGCGATCGGCTCGTTCGTGCCGGCGACGGCGTGCCGGCTCGGGCCGATCGATGCGATCCACACCCGCATCGGCGCTGCCGACGACCTCGCCAATGCGCAGTCGACCTTCATGGTCGAGATGACCGAGGCGGCCGCGATCCTGCACGGCGCGACCGAGCACTCGCTGGTGCTGATGGACGAGATCGGGCGCGGCACCTCGACTTTCGACGGCCTCGCGCTGGCCGGCGCGATCGCCCATCACCTGCACGATCGCAATCGGGCGTTCACCTTGTTCGCGACCCACTACTTCGAGCTGACCGAGTTCCCAGCCCGCCACGATCGCGCACTGAACGTCCACGTGTCGGCGGTCGAGAGCGGCGACGACATCGTCTTCCTGCATGCGATCGAGGCCGGCCCGGCCAGCCGCAGCTACGGCGTGCAGGTCGCGCGCCTCGCCGGCATGCCGGCGGTGCTGGTGCGCCAGGCGCGGGCCACGCTCGAAGCGCTCGAGGCGCAGCGCACCGCCGCGCAGGCCCAGATCGATCTGTTCGCGGCCGCGCCGGAGCCCAAACGCGACGAGCCGTCGCCGGTCGAGACCGCGCTCGCGCGCCTCGACCCCGATATGCTTAGCCCCAAAGAAGCGCTGCAGGCGCTCTACGACCTGAAGACATTGCAAGGGAAACCGTCATGACCTATTGCGTGGGCGTCAAGCTCGATGCAGGCCTCGTGTTCCTGTCTGACTCGCGCACCAACGCCGGCCTCGACCAGATCAGCACGTTCCGCAAGATGATGATCTACGAGAAGCCGGGCGACCGCTTCATGGTGATGCTGTCGGCCGGCAACCTGTCGATCTCGCAGCAGGTGCGCGAGATCCTGCAGGTCGAGGAGCTGCAGAGCCCGGGCGGCGGGCCGCCGTTGACGATCTGGAACGCGACCAGCATGTTCGACGCGGCCCGCGTGCTCGGCGCCGCGGTCCGCCACGTGCACGACCAGGACGGCGAGGCGTTCGAGAAGTCGGGCCTCGACTTCAACGCGTCGATGATCTTCGGCGGCCAGATCGCGGGCGAGCCGATCCGCCTGTTCCTGGTCTATTCGGCCGGCAATTTCATCGAGGCGACGCGCGAGACCTGCTTCTTCCAGATCGGCGAATCGAAGTACGGCAAGCCGGTGCTCGACCGCATCCTGAAGCCGGCGACGCCGCTCGACGAGGCCGCGAAATGCGTGCTGGTCTCGATGGACTCGACCCTGAAGTCGAACCTCTCGGTGGGTCTGCCGCTTGACCTCGTCGTCTACGAGAACAACCGGCTCGAGACCCAGCAGGTCGTCTGCATCGACGACCGCAATCCGTACTTCCAGATGATCCGCGGCAGCTGGGGCGAAAAGCTGCGCCAGGTTTTCGAGTCGCTCGAAGATCCCGAGTGGGGCAGCGCGACGGCGACCGCGCCGCTGATCGCGCCGTCGCGCTACGAGCCGATGCGCAAGATCACCGATCCGGGCGTCAAGATCGTCTGAATGAAACAACCCCCGCGAAGCGCCTTCGGCGCCTCCCCCCAGGGGGCGCCGCCAGCGGACCGGCAGAGCCGGATCCGCGGCGGCTGCTTGACGCGGTTCGATTTCATGCGTCGCGGGTGCCGCTTCGGCGCCAGGAACAACTGAGGTGCGAAAGCTCGCGCATCCGGCGCCGCGTCGGATCGTCTTCGCGCACGCCAACGGCTTTCCGGCCGGCACGTACCGGGTCCTCTTCGAGGCGTGGCGCGCGGCCGGCTTCGAGGTCCATGCGCTGCCGAAGTTCGGCCACGATCCGCGCTTTCCGGTCAGCAGCAACTGGCCGCACCTGCGAGATGAGCTGATCCACTTCATCGAGTCAAGTGCGAAGGGCCCGGCGTATCTTGTCGGCCACTCGCTCGGCGGCTTCGTCAGCGTGCTCGCGGCGGCGCGCCGGCCCGATCTCGCGCTCTGTGTCGTGCTGCTCGATTCGCCGATCCTGTCGGGCTGGAAGGCGCGCGCCCTGCAGTTCGCCAAGGCGTCCGGCGTCGGCGAGCGGCTGTCGCCGGGCCACGTGTCGAAGCGCCGGCGCCAGCACTGGCCGAGTGCACAGGCGGCCTACGACCACTTCGCTTCGAAGCCGGCGTTCGCGCGCTGGGCACCCGGCGTGCTGCACGACTACATCGAGAGCGGCACTGAGCCGCACGACGGCCACGAGACCGGCGAAGGCAGCCGTCGCCTCGCCTTCAGCCGCGAGGTCGAGACCGCGATCTACAACTCGCTGCCGCATCACATCACACGGGTGCTGCGCGCGCATCCGCTGCAGTGTCCGATGGCGTTCATCCAGGGCTCCGAGTCGCTCGAGGTGCGCCGGGTCGGCCTCGCAGCGACGCGCCGGCTGACCCACGGCCGCATCTCGACGCTCGAGGGGTCGCACCTCTTTCCACTCGAGCGCCCGCTCGAGACCGCGGCGGAAGTGCAACGCTGGATCGAGGCATTCGGCACAGTGTCGTCGTCCGGCTGAAACGAGCCCGCCGGCGGCGTGGGACGTTCGGACCCGACACCTATAATCGCGCTTTACCACCACGGCATTTGTGAAAAGCAGGTGCTGCACGCAATGACCAAGTTCGTCTTTGTCACCGGCGGTGTGGTGTCCTCGCTGGGCAAGGGCATCGCTTCTGCGTCGCTCGCCGCGATCCTCGAGTCGCGGGGCCTCAAAGTCACTTTGATCAAGCTGGACCCGTATCTGAACGTCGATCCGGGCACGATGTCGCCGTTCCAGCACGGCGAGGTGTTCGTGACCGACGACGGTGCCGAGACCGACCTCGACCTCGGCCACTACGAGCGCTTCGTGACGACGCGGATGCGCCGCTCGAACAACTTCACCACTGGCCAGATCTACAAGAGCGTGCTCGAGAAGGAGCGCCGCGGCGACTACCTCGGCAAGACCGTGCAGGTGATCCCGCACGTCACCAACGAGATCCAGGAGTTCGTGCGGCGCGGCGCCGGCATCGACGAGAAGATGGATGTCGCGATCGTCGAGATCGGCGGCACCGTCGGCGACATCGAATCGCTGCCGTTCCTCGAGGCGGTGCGCCAGATGAGCCTGCGCATGGGACCGACGAACTGCGCGTTCCTGCACCTGACCTTGGTGCCGTGGATCGCCGCGGCCGGCGAGCTGAAGACCAAGCCGACGCAGCACAGCGTGCAGAAGCTGCGCGAGATTGGCATCATGCCGGACGCCCTGCTCTGCCGCGCCGACCGGCCGATCCCCGACGACGAGCGCGCGAAGATCTCGCTGTTCGCGAACGTGCCCGAGTTCGGCGTGATCTCGGTGTGGGACGCCGACACGATCTACAAGGTGCCGCGCATGCTGCATTCGCAGGGGCTCGACGAGCTGATCTGCGCGAAGCTCCACCTCCACACCAAGCCGGCCAACCTGACGCGCTGGGACAACCTCGTGCACGAGGTCGAGCACCCGCAGCACGAGGTGACGATCGCGATGTGCGGCAAGTACGTCGACCTGTCCGACTCCTACAAGTCGCTGAACGAGGCGCTGCGCCATGCCGGCATCCACAACCATGCGCGGGTCAAGATCGAATACGTGGATTCGGAGGACCTGACCGCCGCGAACGTCGGCAATCTCGGCCGTTACGACGCGATCCTCGTGCCGGGCGGCTTCGGCAAGCGCGGTGTCGAGGGCAAGATACTCGCCGCTCAGTTCGCGCGCGAACACCGGGTGCCGTACCTCGGCATCTGCCTCGGCATGCAGGTCGCAACGATCGAGTACGCGCGCCACAAGGCCGGCCTGCCGGGCGCGAACAGCACCGAGTTCGATCCGGAGACGCCGAACCCGGTGATCGCGCTGATCGAGGAATGGGAAGACGCGGCCGGCCAGATCCAGAAGCGCAGCGCCGACTCCGACCTCGGCGGCACGATGCGGCTGGGCGCACAGAGCTCCGACGTCAAGCCGGGCACCCTGGCGCACGAGATCTACGGCAACGTGCTGACCGAGCGCCATCGGCATCGCTACGAAGCCAACGTGCACTACCTCGAGCGCCTTTCCGACGCGGGACTGGTCATCTCTGCGCTGACCCAGCGCGAGCGCCTGACCGAAGTCGTCGAGCTGCCGAAGAGCGTGCACCCGTGGTTCATCGGCGTGCAGTTCCATCCGGAGTTCAAGTCGACGCCGTGGGGCGGCCATCCGCTCTTCAAGTCGTTCATCCACGCCGCGCTGGTGCACCAGGCCGAGCGCGCCGAGAAGGTGGCTGCGTGAAGCTGTGCGGGTTCGAGGTCGGTCTCGACCGCCCGTTCTTCCTGATCGCCGGTCCGTGCGTCGTCGAGTCGGAGCAGCTCCAGCTCGACGTCGCCGGGCGCCTGAAGGAGATGACTGCCGCGCTCGGCATCCCGTTCATCTTCAAGTCGAGCTTCGACAAGGCCAATCGCTCGAGCGGCACGTCGTTCCGCGGGCCTGGCCTCGACGAGGGCTTGGCGATCCTCGCCAAGGTCAAGCGCCAGATCGGCGTGCCGGTCCTGACCGATGTCCATGACAGCGAGCAGATCTGTGCGGCCGCCGAAGTCGTCGACGTGTTGCAGACGCCGGCCTTCCTGTGCCGGCAGACCGACTTCATCCGCGCCGTGGCGCAAAGCGGCCGGCCGGTCAACATCAAGAAGGGCCAGTTCCTTGCGCCGCACGACATGAAGAACGTGATCGACAAGGCCCGCGCCGCCGCGCGCGAAAAGGGTCTCACTGACGACGTCTTCATGGCCTGCGAGCGCGGCGTCAGCTTCGGCTACAACAACCTCGTCTCCGACATGCGCAGCCTCGCGATCATGCGCGAGACCGATGCGCCGGTCGTCTTCGACGCGACCCATTCGGTGCAGCTGCCGGGCGGCCAAGGCACATCGTCGGGCGGCCAGCGCGAGTTCGTGCCGGTGCTCGCACGCGCGGCGATCGCGGTCGGCGTCGCCGGCGTCTTCATGGAGACGCATCCCGATCCCGCGAAGGCGCTGAGCGACGGCCCGAACGCGGTGCCGCTGCGCCACATGCGCGCGCTGCTCGAGCAGCTCGTCGCCCTCGATCGCGTGATCAAGGCGCAGCCACTGCTCGAGAACGACTTTTCCTGCTGAGCTGGACCGCAATGCCGAGCGCCTACATCTTTGCCAACGTCACGGTGACCAACCCGGACCAGTACACCGAGTACCGCAAGCTCTCGACCCTCGCGATCGAGAAGTACGGCGCCGAGATCTGCATCCGCGGCGGCGCGGTCGAGGTTCTCGAAGGCGACTGGCGGCCCGACCGCGTGGTGCTGCTGAAATTTCCGAGCGCCGAGCAGGCGCGTGAGTTCGATCAGTCGCCCGAATACGCGGCCGCGCGCAAGGCGCGCGCCGGCGCGGCGGTGATGCGCATGGTGCTGATCGAGGGAGCCGGCGCCTGATGGCGGCACGTCTCGCTTGAGAGGCAGCAACTGACCTGCCATCGCACCTGCTGAATCCGAAATCCAAGAAATCCAAAGAGCTTTGAAAGGAATCGAATGAGCGCCATCGTTGACATCGTCGGCCGCGAAATCCTCGACAGCCGCGGCAACCCGACGGTCGAATGCGACGTGCTGCTCGAATCGGGCACGATGGGCCGCGCGGCGGTGCCGTCGGGCGCCTCGACCGGCTCGCGCGAAGCGATCGAATTGCGCGACGGCGACAAGGCGCGCTACCTTGGCAAGGGGGTGCTGAAGGCGGTCGAGCACGTCAACACCGAGATCAGCGAAGCGGTGCTCGGCTTGGACGCGAGCGAGCAGGCCTTCCTCGACCGCACGCTGATCGACCTCGACGGCACCGACAACAAGAGCCGGCTCGGGGCCAATGCCACCCTGGCGGTCAGCATGGCGGTCGCGCGCGCCGCCGCCGAGGAAAGCGGCCTGCCGCTCTACCGCTACTTCGGCGGCTCAGGCGGCATGCAGATGCCGGTGCCGATGATGAACGTAATCAACGGCGGCGCGCACGCGAACAACAACCTCGATCTGCAGGAGCTGATGATCATCCCGGTCGGCGCGCCGAGCTTCCGCGAGGCCGTGCGCTACGGCGCCGAGGTGTTCCACGCGCTGAAGAAGATCCTCGGCGACCGCGGCATCAGCACCGCGGTCGGCGACGAGGGCGGCTTCGCGCCGAGCGTCGAGAACCATGAAGCCGCCATCAAGCTGATCCTCGAGGCGATCGACAAGGCCGGCTACACGGCCGGCACGCAGATCGCGATCGGCCTGGACTGCGCCGCCAGCGAGTTCTACAAGGAGGGCGAGTACAAGCTCGAGAGCGAAGGCCTCTCGCTGACGGCAGCGGCCTGGACCGACATGCTCGCGACCTGGGTCGACAAGTACCCGATCATCTCGATCGAGGACGGCATGCACGAAGGCGACTGGGACGGCTGGAAGCACCTGAACGACCGCCTCGGCGCGAAGGTGCAGCTGGTCGGCGACGACCTGTTCGTCACCAACACGAAGATCCTGAAAGAAGGCATCGAGAAGCGCGTCGCCAACTCGATCCTGATCAAGATCAACCAGATCGGCACCTTGACCGAAACCTTCGCGGCGATCGAGATGGCCAAGCGCGCCGGCTGGACCGCGGTGATTAGCCACCGCTCGGGCGAGACCGAAGACTCGACGATCGCCGACATCGCGGTCGGCAGCAACGCCGGCCAGATCAAGACCGGCTCGATGTCGCGCTCGGACCGGATCGCGAAGTACAACCAGCTGCTGCGCATCGAGGAAGACCTCGGCGACGTCGCCTACTACCCGGGCCGCGCGGCGTTCTACAACCTGCGCTGAGCGAGTCTTCGGCATGCGCCTCGTCACCGTCATCCTGCTCGGCCTGCTCGGCCTCGTGCATGCCGAGCTGTGGTTCGGCAAGGGCGGCGTACCGCGCACGATCGAACTGAGCGGACGGCTGCAGGCGCAGAAGGCGGCCAACGACGCGGCACGCCAGCGCAACGAGCAGCTCGGTGCCGAGGTGCGCGACCTGAAGGAAGGCCTCGAGATGGTCGAGGAAAAGGCGCGCTACGAACTCGGCATGGTCAAGCCGGACGAAATACTGGTCCAGGTCTCGACGCCGCGGCGCTGACGCCGGCGGCCCACCATGGATGCCCTGCAGGCCGGGCTGAACCCGCTGCTCGCGCCCGCCTTCGTTCTGTGGGGGTCGGGCGTCACCTGGCTCGAGGTCGTCGCGTTCGCGCTCGCGCTCGCGACCGTGCTGCTGAACATCCGCGTCAATCCGCTCGGCTGGCCGCTCGCCATCGTCAGCTCGCTGCTCTACTTCGGCCTGTTCTGGGACAGCCGCCTGTATGGCGACGCCAGCCTGCAGATCTTTTTCGCGGTGGTGGCGCTGTGGGGCTGGTGGCAGTGGCTGCGCGGCACCCAGGCCGACGGCCGCCCGCTCGCGGTGCGCCGCCTCGGCACCCGCGGACGCTGGATCGCGCTGGCGCTGCTCGCGATCTCGTGGCCGGCCACCGGCCTCTTCCTGCGCACCTACACCGACACCGACGTGCCGTGGTGGGACGCGTTCCCGACCGCGGCGAGCGTCGTCGGCCAGTGGCTACTCGGCCGCAAATACATCGAGAACTGGCCGACCTGGCTCGTCGTCAACGTCGTCAGCGTCGGCCTCTTCGCGCACAAGGGCCTCTGGCTCACCGTGGTGCTCTACGCCGTCTTCATCGTGTTGTCGGTCTTCGGCTGGAAAGCCTGGATCGAGATCGCAAGGACACAGCGGCAATGAGCGGACGCGGCTTCGTTGTCGCGGTGCTCGGTGCCGAAAGCACCGGCAAGACGACGCTGTGCGGCGAACTCGGCGCCCTGCTGAGCGCCGAAGGGCGCGACGCCGTCGTGGTCGGCGAATACTTGCGTGAGTTCTGCGATCGACACGCGCGCACGCCGCGTCGCGACGAGCAGGCCGCGATCGCCGCCGAGCAGACTCGCCGGATCGACGCGGCTGCGGTGCAGCACGCCATCGTCATTGCCGACACGACCGCGCTGATGATCGCGGTCTACAGCGATCAGGTCTTCGGCGATCGCAGCCTGTACGCCAGTGCCGAGCATGCGCAGCGCCGCTGCGACGCATCCCTGCTGACAGCGCTCGACCTGCCCTGGCTCGCCGACGGCCTCCAGCGGGACGGGCCGCACGTGCGCGAGCCGGTCGACGCGAAGGTACGCGCCGCGCTCGCGCGCAGCGGCGTCGCGTACTCGGTGATCGGCGGGGTCGGCGCGATGCGCCTGGCGGCCGCGCGCTCGGCGGTGGAACGCACGCTCGCCCAGAAGCCGGTGAGCGATCCGGCTGAGCGCTGGCACTGGGTCTGCGAGCGCTGCGGCGAAGCGGACTGCGAACGGCATCTGCTGCCGCCGGTCTGAACCGTCAAAGGGCCGCAGCCCAGGACCTCGACACGACCGCGATTCGGAGCCCCTCAGCCGACCGCGCCGAGCCGCGTGACGACGACGATGATCACCGCGAGCACGACATTGACCAGCACGAGCAGGCGGATGCGACCCAACGCGGCGCCCGCCGCCGGCCACTCGCGTGCCGCAGCGGCGCGCCGGACCTCGTTGAAGACCGCGAACCGGATGTAGCCGAAGATCGCGATCATCACGACGCCGAGCGTGACCATCACGTGCCAGTCGAGCGGCATGTTGAAGCCGATGCCGGCCTTGACCGAGACGCGCGACGCGGTCGCGATCATCCACACACCGCTGACCAGGACCAGTCCTGAGGCGACCAGCACGATATTCAGAAAGCGGCCGAGCGCATCGCGCATCAGCGCGACGCGCAGCGGTGGCTCGAGCGCCGCGGCCGCGGGACGCAGGCAGGCGAGCGCGAAGAACATGCCGCCGACCCAGGCGATGACGCCGAGCAGATGGATCGACTTGAGCAGGGCATATCCCACGACAGACCTCCGGACCGGCATGGCATGGCGGCCGGCGCGCGCTGTTGATTGTCGCCCGTCGATCCGGATGCGATCGCGATCGGCGCCGTGACAATTCACGTTCGCACAACGGCACCACGCTCGGTTTGCGATCGTGCCCAATCCAAGGTATCGTCATTTCGACCCCTTACCCGGAACAACGGATGGCGAAAACCTGCGCGACCTGCCACGCTGACAATCGCGACGACGCACAGTTTTGCAGGGCCTGCGGCACCTCCTTCGTCGCCACGCCAACGCCTCCCCACGACCCCACCGCGACCACGACCACGACCGGCATCGTCTGCGCAGAGTGCGGCTTCGAGAACCAGCCCGGCATCCGCTACTGCGCGAAGTGCGGCGTCAACCTGGTAAGCCGGAACGCACGCGCACGCAACAGCACCGAACCCGCAGCTGCGGGCGGGACGCCAGCAACGCCGCGCGGACCGCTGGTCCCGGCGGACAACGCCGCACCTGTTCCCGACGTTCCCGACCCATCCGTCGCGATCGCCGTCGAACGCGCCCGCCCGAGTCCGGTGCCGGCCGCCGGCATCGGCTTCGGCGCACCGCCTCAACCGGTTGCGCCCCGGCGCACCGGCCTGTGGGCCGGTCTCGGCGTCGCCGCGGTCGTCGCTGCACTGATTGCCGGCTGGTTCCTCAGCAGTGCGCCGCCTCCGCCGACGCCACCGACGGCTCAGGCAGCACCGGCCGCCGCGACGACGCCGGCACCGGCCGCGGCTCCAGCACCGGTGATCATGTCTCCGCCGGCATCGGCGGTCGTCGCGACTGCGTCCACCCCATCGCGAAGTGCATCGGGAATGACCACCGAGACCACGCCGCCAGCGCCCGCCGCCGAATCGACGACGCCCGGATCGACACCCGCAGCAGCATCATCGGCGTCGTCTGCAACCGCAGCGACGTCGACCGCTCCCTTGGTCTCCGCGTCCGCTGCCGCCGCGAATGCAAGCAAGACCGCCGCGGCCGCCGCGGCCAGCGCGACACCTCCACCACCGGCCGCCACCCCCGCGACCGACACGACGGCAGCGAGCCGGACCGCCGATGCCGAAGCCGCGCGGCAGGCCGCGCAGCGCAAGGCACGCGAGAAGGCGGCGCGCGAGAAGACCGAGCGCGAAGCCAAGGCGAAAGCCGCTGCTGAGCAGCGCGAACTCGTCGCCACGCGTGCAAAGGCGGAGCAGGAAGCGGCGGCTCGGCGCCGAGCAGAAGAGCAACGCGCGCGGCCCGCTCCTGCGGCGCCGGTGGTGGCCGCCACTCCGGTTGCGCCACCACGTCCGCGCACCGTCAAGGAGATCTGTGCCGGCCGCAACCTGATCAGCCAGGCGATCTGCGAATCGCGCGAGTGCGGCAACGCCGAGCACAGCGGCGAAGCGGTCTGCAAGCAGATCAGCGGCCGCGAAGAGCGCCGCCGCGAACTTCAGGGTCTGTAGCGACACGGGCCGGCGTCGTGTCGCCGGCAGGTCCACAGGCCTGCGCATCGGCGATCATCTGCGCCTGCGAGGATTCCGACGATGAGCCTGCAAGATCCGATTGACTCACCCGGCGCGGCGTTCCGCAGCGACGCGGTGGTCGGCACGGTCGGTGCGGTCGCCGGACTGCGCAACACGCGGGCCCTGCTGGCGCTGAGTGCCAGCCTCTTCATCGGCGTGCTGGTGTCGGGCCTGTTGGGCCGCCTCGGCCTCGCCGGCGCGCTGCTCGGCGGACTGGCGTTCATCGTCGCTGCGGCGCTCGGCGTCAACGCGGCGGGCCTGCTGCAGCTCGACGCGAGCCGAGGCGCTGCGCCGCGCCGCCTCGGCGAGGCGTTCCGGGCCGCTGCGCTGTGCCTGCCGACGCTCTTGCTGCTTGGCCTCGTGCTGCTCGCGATCGCCCTGGCCGTCCTCGTCGTGCTCGGCCTCCTTTTTGTGTGCTGCAAGCTGCCGCTGATCGGCCCGCTGCTCTTCCTCGTCGCCTTTCCGGTTGCGGTGGTCGTTGCCGGGCTCACGTTGAGCGGCCTCGCGTTCGCGTTCGCGCTCGCCTTGCCGGCGATCTGGCAAGGCGCAGCGGCTCTGCACGCGCTCTCGCAGGCGATCGCGATCATCCGAGCGCGCGTGATCGAGACCCTCCTCTCGCTGGTCGTGCTGGTGCTCCTCTGCGCCGCAGTTGCCGCGGTGATCGGCGCGATTCTCGGCGCCGGGCTGGTGCCCGCGGTCGGCCTCTCGGCCGCGATCCTCGGCGATCGCGTCGGCAGCTACGAGACGATGCTCGCGATCACGCAGGGCTATGGCGGTGCGAGCCATGTGATCGCCGCACTGCTCGGCGGCGGGCTGCTGTGGGCGTTCGCGGTATCGCTGATCGCTCAGGTCTACCTGCGCGGTCTCGTGATGCTGCATCAGCGCGCAAGCGAGGGCCTCGACGCCGAGAGCACCGAAGACGCGCTGATGCAGTTGGTCGGCGGGGCGCGGCGACGCGCCTCGGCCTGGGGCGAACGGGCCCGCGCGGCCGCCATGCCGGAACGCAACCCGGCACCTACGTCGTTCACAGCGCCGTTGCCGGCGAGCCATGCCCGGGCGACTCGCGATGAAAGCGAGTCGGTTCCGCTCGACGCGGAGCCGGACGCGGGCGCCGCGACCGATCCGCCCGTCGCGAGCACATCGGACGCTCGCATCGAGCCGACCTGGGGCGAGACACCTGCAGAGGCCGGTCATGCTCGCACCGAGCCTTTGCGGGTCGACGAAGGTGCCTTGTCGACGTCCGCACCGACCGCTGCGACGATCGCTGCGTTGCCTTCCGAACCGGCGCGGATGACAACGTCTGCGACCGCTTCGACCCCTTTGACTGGAACGACCGTTGCAACGACGCAGACGGCGACCCCCATTCCGGCGTCGATGGCATCCGAGCCAGCGTTCTCAGCACCATCTGTGCGCTCATCGCCGTCGCGTGAACCACCGCCCTCTGCAGCACCCGCCGCGCGACCCGCCGCGCCGAAGCTGAGCTGCCCGAAGTGCACAGCGCCGATCAGTGCGCAGGATGTCTTCTGCGGCGTCTGCGGTCAGCGCCTGCACTGAGCCCGCCGCCCTTCAAGCCGCTCAGTTCAGCGCTTGCGAGCCCGGCGGCTGGTCGCGGGCCGGCGTGAAGAGCTCGCCGACGTCGACCGGGTCGTAGCGGTACTTCGCGCCGCAGAACTCGCAGCCGATCTCGACCTTGCCCTGCTCTTCGAGGATGCTGTCGATCTCGGCGCGCCCGAGCCCCTTCAGCATCGTGCCGACGCGCTCGCGCGAGCACGAGCAGAAGAAGCGCGGCCCCGAGATGCCGCTGCGCAATTCGAAGCGAACCAGCCGCTCCTCCCAGAACAGGCGACGCAGCACCGTGTCGGCATCGAGCGTCAGCAGTTCGCTGCGCGTCAAGGTCGCGGCGAGATGGGCAATGCGGTTGTACGACTCGTTGATGCCGATCTCGTCTTCGTTGCGTGCGGTCGCGCTGCCCGGCAGGTTGGCGACGCCCGCGGTCGGCACGCGTTGAATCAGCAGGCCGGCGGCGAGCTGGTCGTCGGCCGCCAGGATCAGGCGGGTGTCGAGCTGCTCCGACTGCAGCATGTAGTGCTCGATCACCTGACTCAACGCGCCGAGCGGTTCTTGCGCATCGCCGTTCAACGAGACGACGCCCTGGTACGGCTGCTGTCCCGGCATCCGCTCCTTCGGGTCGAGCGTGATCGCACAGCGCCCCTGGCCGTGCGCATTGACGAGGGAAGCCAGGTCGTCGTCGGAGCCGACGGCACCGACGACCTTGGCGGTAACCCGGAACGCGAGCGTCGGCTGAACCTCGGCGACCGCCAGCTTGACCGGCCCCTCGCCGTAGATCTGCAGGTTGAGCGCGCCGTTGAACTTGATGTTGGCTTGCATCAGCACGGCCGCGGCCGCCATCTCGCCGAGCAGGTTGCGAACCGGTGCCGCATACGGATCGTCGGCCGTGGCACGGCGCGCCAGCACGTCCTGCCAGCTGTCGGTCAGGCGCACCAGCATGCCGCGGACCGGCTCGCCCTCGAAGATGAATTTGTGCAGTTCGCTCACGCAGCTCCTT
>Ga0070678_100001335_pt1 | contig 13117 bp, 13 predicted proteins | sample KBSM73metaG_FD_65647 | JGI IMG/M metagenome (GOLD analysis project Ga0070678, IMG submission 65647) | Miscanthus rhizosphere microbial communities from Kellogg Biological Station, Michigan, USA - KBS M7-3 metaG | ecosystem: Host-associated > Plants > Roots > Rhizosphere > Soil ...
CGCTAGCTAAAATTGGGCTTCGGCGGAGCGCAAACCGAGTCAAACCAGCGGCTGATATAGACCTCGGCATGAGCTTCACCGCAGTAATGTCGGGCTCCGGCCGCTTTGGCGGTTTCAGAATTCCACCGGTACACCGTAAGATCGGAATCTCCACATCGAATCACGAACCAGTGGACCGGATTGGTGGTTACGAGCCCGCAGACTTCACACCTGAATTCCTGCAGCGTTGTCATGAGTTCATTCCCGTGTATCAGGGGTTGGTCATGCTCACTTCGTGATCGGGGCTTGTCGCAGAGTGGGTGTCAGAATCGTGAGTTCGCCGACTTGTTCCCTCTTAGCGGTACCGCGCAGATGGGCGGCGTGATCCATCATCCAAACCTCGGGAATGATTTCGCCGACCAGTTGTCCATGACAGAAAAGTCGCACCACCGAACTCTCAGAAACCACAATACCCACCGCCTTGGTGACAGCACTCATGTTGGCGGCGGCAATGTGACGGCTGCCGAGTCCCAGCGGCACGTCTACTTGTGCGGCCACGGCATCCAGGTAGCGGCACGCGGAAAGGACAATTCCTTCCCGACTGACGACGAACCCGCCATCTAGCTGCGCCAATTCCTTGATCGTTCCGCGTAGATTGAGATTGTTAACATGAAGAGAAGACTCAGGATGCCCCAACAACGGATCCAAAATCAACGGTCTAGATCTCGCGAGCACGGCAGTCTCATCCCCGAGTGTAAAGAGCGTGCCTACGCGTCTCCCCTCTCGCCCCTCGCGAGCAATTTCGACTGCCAGCTCGATCAGGGACTCAAGAACCTCAGAATCATATTCTGTTACTTGGCAGAGAATGCTCTCAAACATCCATCAAACCCCATCTCTTCGGGTAGACGCCGCGTACAGCTGCACTCTGCTTTGGATGAAGGGATCACAAAGAAGATTCGGGCGCTCAATGACAAATGTATCAACGGATGCGCTGCTCCCCTTTTTATGAACGCCCAGGATGCTGCTGCTCAACTGCTCGTCCGGAAACTACTCACGATTTTATCGTCGCACTAGAAGTTTTATCGGGTGTCTTCGAGACACTAGCGACCAACTCGTCCAATCTCGAAAGCAAAAGCTTGAGGATCGGCGACTCGTTCGACTTTTTGTAGCCGAGGACCAGATCAACAGTTGGCGTAATTCCCTTCAGAGGGCGGCTCGTGACAGATGCAGGGAGAAAGTTCTGTGTGTAAGCAGGTAACAGCCCTACGCCGCGGGTCGACATTATTAATGAAATTCCCATCGTGACGTGGTCCGCCTCGTGAGCGGGCGTGATATTGATTCCCGATCGCTTCAGGTAATTGTCGATGACCGCACGCAGGACAGGAGCCGTACGAGACACAATCACGAATGTTTCGCCTGCTAGATCCCTCGGACTTATCGCTTTAAGCGCGGCGAGATGGTGGTCACTAGGCAAGATCACAATCAAAGGCTCCTTCACAAGAAGGCGGAACGCCAGGTCTGGCAGCCCTCGTTCCTTTCGAAGAAAAGCGGCATCGATTTTTCCTTTCGAAAGGCCCTCAGCCAATAGCGGAGAATATTGACTCGATATCATCACGTCAATGTTAGGTAATTCGTCGCGCAATATGCGTAGGGCCTCGGGCATCCACGTCAATTCATGTCCGGTCAGAAAGCCCATGATGAAGCAAGGCTTGGCGGGACCAGCGATCCGGCGTGCAGCTTCTCCTGCCGCTTCAACCTGCGATAGCGCTGAGCGGGCGTGATCGAGAAAGGCTCGACCCGCCGGTGTCAAGTCGACGCCGCGAGCTTTTCTCGTCAGAAGTGGGGTGCCCACCTCGTCCTCAAGATCTCGAATCTGCCGACTCAACGAAGGCTGCGACGTGTGCAGCATTCGCTGCGCTGCCACGGTCAGGTTTCCCGCGTCGGCAACCGCGACGAAGTAGCGAAGATGCCGTAATTCCATTTGTAGTCCCATGCTCGCGAAGCATCGCTCCCAGCTTAACAAAGTATGCTTTAACCGCGCTACTAATAGCTCCTTTCGCGATCTAACTAGGTGATCTGAGTTAACTCGGAAGCAGCTTTTGAGCGGAAGTATGCCTGGCGTGCATGGGTTCTAGATCAAGGAGGCAGTCTATGAGTTCACCCGTTGCTCTAATCACCGGCGCACTGACAGGAATCGGTCGCGCCACAGCCGTGGCCTTCGCGCGTGAAGGAGCGCGGGTCGTTGTTTCTGGTCGACACGACGATGAAGGTCAGAAGCTAGCCACTGAACTTCGCAAGCTCGGCACTGAGGCCGAATTTGTGCGCACCGACGTTCGGCATGAAGAGGAAGTCAAGACGCTCGTCGACAAGATCATCGCTCGGTTCGGTTGCCTCGACATTGCCGTCAATAATGCTGGCACCGTCGGCACTCCGGGTTTGGCTGCCGATGTAACCCCGGAGAGCTATCAAGCTATTTTCGACACGAATGTGCTTGGTGTGCTTCTGTGCATGAAGTACGAGATTCAGGCCATGCTACGGCAGGGCAAAGGCAGCATCGTCAACATCTCGTCTTCGTACGGCAAGGTCGGCGGTCCGAACGCAACAGTGTATGTCGGCAGCAAGCACGCTGTGGAAGGCATCACGAAGTCTGCGGCCATCGAACTCGCCGGCACAGGTGTTCGTGTCAACATCGTTGGCCCTGGTCCGACGGAAACAGGGATGTTCAACCGCTTTGCGCAAACGAAGGAGAACAAAGCCAATTTCCTCGAGGCACACATTCCTACCAAGCGCATGGGACTGCCCGAAGAGATTGCAAATGCCATCGTGTTTATCGCGTCTGACAAGGCCTCTTACATCGTCGGTGCATCATTGGCGGTGGATGGAGGAATGCTCGCGGGGTGATTCAAGCTCAGCATCCAAATGGGATTTCTTGTGAGAAGCCGCGGTTGGAGGGGAGAATGACTCAGCAAAACAAAACAGTGCTTGTGACGGGCGCATCAAGAGGAATTGGCCGCGCGACGGCAGCGACGCTTGCCAGGGCGGGTGCGCACGTCCTGGTTCACTACGGTCACTCAGCGCGCGAAGCGGAATCTCTCGTCTCCGAGATCCGGACGGAAGGCGGGCTCGCAAATGCAATCTTGGCGGATCTAGGAACTGCGAACGGCCCCGCGCTGCTAGCCGAACAGGTGCGCTCCATCGTCGGTGACCGATTGGATGTGCTTGTGCTCAACGCCGGAATCAGCAAGGCGGCACGCATCGCAGATTACACGATAGATGATTTTGACAACCTCTTTGCGACAAACGTGCGAAGTCCGTTCTTCCTGGTGCAGCAACTTCTACCCATTCTAGGTGACGGCTCGAACATCGTCGTGATCTCTTCGATCGGGGCCCATGCCGTAGTCGGCAAGCCTGGCGTGGACAACACTTCGATTCTTGCCTACGCATCAACCAAAGGAGCGTTAGAGACTTTGGTCAAGAACTGGGCTGCCATTCTTGGGGCGCAAGGTATTCGCGTCAATGCAGTCGCGCCCGGTGTGATCGATACGGATCTGTCGAATTTTACGAAGACTGAAGCAGGCCGCGAGGCCACTCTTGGGATGCAGGCACTAAAGCGAATCGGCAAGCCGGAGGACGTGGCAGACGTAGTCGCGTTCTTAGCCTCGGACAAGGCGCGCTGGATCACCGGCGCCAGTATTCCCGTCGATGGCGGGTCGAAGCTGTAAGTAATACCGTGAGGAGCGCAAATGGAGACTACGACCAGCAAAGGTAAAGAGATCAGAATTCCTGGACCGGACCATCCCATCACGATTTCTCCGGCTGAGTGCAGGGTACGTGTAACGGTCGCCGGAAGAATAGTAGCCGGATCGACGCGGGCGCTTCGGTTGGAGGAGAAGGGATATCCCCCGTTTACTACTTGCCGCGTAATGACGCGGACATGTCGTTGCTGGTTCGGACCAAGCATTACAGCTATTGTCCGTATAAGGGTGATTGTACGTACTATGGCATTCCCATCGGCGGATCAAAATCTGAATACGCCGTTTGGACGTACGAAAACCCTTATGAGGCAGTCGCCAGTATCAAGGAGCACGTGGCATTTTATCCCTCACGGGTCGACGCAATCGAGGTGATCTCCTAAGCGTCTCTGATGAGTTCGGTCAACACTTCGAGTGGCAGAAAGGAATCAAGATGCCGCAGACTACATCCGAACAAAACAAGGCTCTCGTCTTGGAAGCATTCAATACGTTGTTCAATAAGCGTGACTATGCGGCTGCCGAGAAGTTTTGGTCACCTCACTATATTCAACACAGCGCTCATATCGCACCTGGTCGTGAGGGTCTGTTCAATCTCATCAAGAGCGTCCCGCCAACACTGAAATATGAACCCGGAATGATTGTGGCCGAAAAAGACTTCGTGATCGTTTACGGTCGGTTTTCAGGCATCGGCCAGCCGGTGAACTGGATTGCAGCTGACATCCTTCGTATCAAGGACGGGATTCTTATCGAGCATTGGGATGTTATCCAGGACGAAGCCACCCAAGAGCAGTCAAAGAGCGGCCGTCCCATGTTCGGAGACAAGTTCCCGAAGTGAAAACGAGATCTAACCGTCGTGGAAATAGAACGGCCGTGCAGCAAATTCAAGCGAGTGCCATGCTAGACGGGCTCGAACTCTTGCTCTGAGCCGGACGGGGAACGTCTACTCGCGCGTGGTCGGTTCCTTTCGGGAGTTACGAGCGTTGGCCGCAGTAAACGTCAGTTCAATTCTTAACAGTAACCAGTTCCAGATCGTTCGCCGTAAGGATTTCCCCTTTCGCGTTTAGCACTTCCACTCTAAAGGGCTTTCCAGTGCGTTTGTCCAGAACCTGAAGACGTTTCTCACCGCGGGAGAAGAGATAACCTTCTCCCCACTGGCGCAAAGCAACGATGACAGGAAACAACTCGCGGCCTTTTTGGGTTAGGGCATATTCCCGGTAGGCACTGCCGTCCGAAGCCGGCACCTGTTCCATGACTCCGCACGCAACCAACTTCCTAAGGCGCGCGCTCAGGATGTTCTTTGCCAATCCTAAGCTCTTCTGAAAATCGGAGAAGCGTCGTATGCCAGAGAGGGCGTCACGAACGATCAGCAGAGACCACCATTCGCCGATGGTATCGAGCGAGCGTGCCACGGGGCACAGGTTGGCTTTGAAGGATTTGTGTCGCATAGCTCCACCAATCTGATCGCACAAATCTAGTTGCATCATTATACCAGATGCCTGCATCCTATGAGTGGTTGCATAATGCAACCAGACTGGGGGGGGGCAGGTCGATCGACTGATCCGCTTGCACCGAGTTGAATGCAATGCGAGAGCCAAATTGAAACTCAGAAAAAAGAGACATACCAATGAAAAGCATAAACAAAGCAGTGGAAATCTCAGCACCAACGATGAGAAGCGTGCTCAAAGGAAACTCGATGCGCTTCGCCGCCGCTCTTCTGGTAGCGCTGGCCAGCTTTGTCACCGCTCCAAATACAGCGCTGGCTGCCGCAGCCCAGCATCGTGATCAGGTGCCGGGCTTCTATAGAGTGAAAGTCGGAGACCTTGAAGTGACGGCACTATTCGACGGTCACGCCGTATTCGATCCGCACTGGCTGAACGGAACGAAGGCGACAATGGATGGTGTTGCCGAGGTACTGCACGAAGATCCGCACATGCTGGATGTTTCTGATGAGGCGTTCCTAGTCAACACCGGCACGCAACTAGTCCTCGTCGATGCGGGTGCCGGCACCTGGTGGGGCGGGGGAGCACTCGGGCGCCTGGTCGGCAGCCTCCGCAGCGCAGGCTACACGCCCGAAGAAGTCGATATTGTCTTGCTCACGCACCTCCATTCCGATCACGTCGGCGGCCTGACCACTCAGGACGGAAAGCGCATCTTTCCAAATGCCGAGGTCTATGTCGCGAAGGCCGAAAGCAGCTTCTGGTTGTCGCCGGAAATAGCTGCAAAGGCGCCGAAGGATGCGCAACCATTCTTCCAGAGTGCGCAAGCCATCGCAGCGCCGTATATCGAGGCCGGTAAGTGGCACACGTTCAGTGGCTCCGAGCCAATCGTCAACGGCATGCAAATTGTCCCGTTGCCCGGTCATACCCCGGGGCATACCGGCTATAAATTTTCGTCACAGGGACAAACAATCCTGTTTTGGGGCGACGTCGTCCATGCACAGCGCGTCCAGTTGCCGCATCCCGAGGTCACGGTGGCCTTCGACATCGGCCAGGCTGCGGCTGCGGCGACGCGAAATCAATTGCTAGCCGAACTGGCGCGAGAGGACGTTTTGATCGCGGGTCCACATATGCCATTTCCTGCTTTGGGTCGCTTGCGCAAGGAAGGAAGGGGGTATAGCTGGGTGCCAGTGATATTTAACGATCGATGGGACGAGCGGGCACCTTTGCCTCAAAAGTAGTAACGCTGCGGGCAAGCCGACAGGTCAAGTAGGGACAACAACGCGGCCCCGGGAAGAATCAAAGATAGGAGAATCTATGGAGCGTCTTGCTGCTTGTTCAGCGGTGATCGGTCTTCTAATTTCGTGTCCATCTGCATTTGCGGGTGGTAAGCACGGTTTGTCAATCAAGGTGTTCACCTCCCCCGACGATCAGTTTTGGACTAATTCCGTCATTATCGAGGGAACACACGAAGTGATGTTGGTCGATGCGCAGTTAACAAAAACCAGTGCTGAAAGAGTACTACAGGAAATCAAAGAGACTAAAAAGCCACTCTCGATTATCTACATCACCCATGAGCACGCCGATCATTTTCTTGGTCTGGAGGTTTTCAAGGAAGCGTACCCGGGAGTGAGGATTATTGCCAGGCCCGTGGTAGTAGACCGAATCAACAAGGTCTATCAGGAGAAGATAGATAAATGGAAAACGATCTTGGGCTCAGGCGCTAATTCTCAAGTTGTTGCTATCGAACAATTCGACGGCAACTTTATTACATTTGAGAGCTCAAAAATAGAGGTTCTTAAAAACATCCAAGGCGACACCGATGAAAACACTATGCTTTGGATTCGTGGGCAGAGAATTCTCATTGCGGGCGATGTTTTGTTCAATGACATGCACGTTTACACCGCAGAAACGGACAGCAAGGCTCGAGGGAAATGGTTGAACTCATTACAGACAATCAGAGAATCAAAACCGTCGGTGGTTATTCCTGGACACAGCAAGGTTGGCGCTAGCCTTGACGCGAGTACCGCCGTGGATTTTACGGAAACCTATTTATTTGCTTTTGAAGAAGAACTCAAAAAAGCCAAGGATCCCGATGGCCTTATTAATGCCATGAAGGAACGATTCCCATCTGCCGACCTTCTATTGGCAATCGAACGGGGTGCAAAGGCTAATGTCAAACCCTGACCAACAAACTGACGATTGGTAGACCGAGCCTTCTTCGCTGGCCGAATCAATCACCTCGAGATGGATACCAATGAAGAAATACCAAATCGCAGTTCTGGACGATTACCAAAATGCGGCCCTTGAGTGCGCCGATTGGTCGATGCTCCGCGATCGAGCCGACATCTCCGTGTTTCCGGACCACCTCGGCGATACGGACGCCGTGATTGAGAGGTTGCTGCCTTTTGATGTCGTCTGTGTCATGCGCGAGAGGACCCCGCTGCCCCGCAAAGTCATCGAGCGCCTTCCCAATCTGAAGCTCATTGCCTCGACTGGATCAGTAAACGCGTCGATCGATGTCGCCGCCGCGGGCGACCATGGGATCGCAGTCGTTCACACGGGGTATAGATCAGATCCGACCGTCGAATTTACCTGGGCGCTGATTTTGGCCTGCGCACGACATATCGTGACGGAGAGCAACTCCGTCCGATCCGGCGGCTGGCAGCAAACAGTGGGCGCGGACCTCCGTGGAAAGACCCTCGGCGTTCTGGGACTTGGGAACGTTGGATCACAGGTCGCGCGGATCGGAAACGCTTTTGGAATGATTCTTGTTGCCTGGAGCCAGAACATGACGCGCGAAACCGCCAAAGCCGCGGGCGCAATCCTGGTTTCCAAGAACGAACTGTTCGAGCATGCCGACATCCTGACGATCCATTTGGTGTTGAGCAGCCGTACGCGCGGCCTGGTAGGGGCCCCAGAGCTTGAGAGAATGAAGCCAACCGCCTGGTTAATCAATGCGTCGCGCGGACCGCTTGTCGAAGAGCAAGCTTTGATCAGCGTGTTGAAGACCAAGCAAATCGCCGGCGCGGCAATCGACGTATTCGACACTGAGCCGCTGCCTCCCTCTCACCCCTTCCGAACGATGGACAACGTTCTGGCAACGCCGCATATCGGCTACGTCTCGCAGGGTCTTTACAAGACCTTTTACGAAGATACCGTCTCGAATATTCGGAAGTGGCTCGACACCCATTAGAGCGTCTCATCAACTCACAGTCTTTAGCGATAGAGTCGCAGTCAACCCATACCGGCTGGTAACGGGACCACCGCAGTCGCCGAGGATCGGAAAGCTGACTCCGTTTTGTTGAGCGAACGCGAAGTTTGAGAAGGGACTATCCGTGCTCACACGCAGAACCTGGGTGTCGGCGCTCTGCAGCTTGGTGAGGTTCTGCTGGAGCGCCTTCATTTCGCGGGTTCAACCACCGGTGAAGGCGAAAACGAAGAATGCCAGGGCGACGTTTTTCTTTCCCTAGCAATTTGACGAGAGAGGAAAAGACATGAAATCGATCGACTTTCAATATATCCACGACACCTTACAGGAGCTATCTCAGTCTGGAGCGAAAGGACAAATCACAATGAATACAAATGGGCAGCATTACAGTGAGACTACTGGTATTCGTTAGCCATTAGAGCGGAAATCGAGAGAGAGAAGGTCAGAATTACCATCGTGATTCACATCGGCTGCCTTTATGGGGATTGGCCGAAAATTTCCAGACAAAGGAAGTTCATAGACTCGTTCGGGCCCGAAATCTGATCAGACTTCTCTAATGTTGTAGACGTATGCCTTCGAAGTCGAATGTCAGAGAGAGGTTCTCTTCCAGTTTTTTCTCGACTCGTTCACCGATCGCCGTAATTTCTCTGAACATGTTGCAGTTCAACCAACTCAGTCGACGGGTCGAACGACTTCGTCCATGAACTTGCGTCGCCTGCGGTCAATCTCACTCTGGTCGATCTCGGTCCATTTCCCACTGGTGCTTTTGTCGTTCTCGCTCACTGTTCCCCCGAGCCTCAGTATTTGCGTAGTGAAACCCTGCGATTTGCTTGCGAGATTGTTGAGGCAACTCCGCAGGGCCTAAATTGTTTGTTCTGTGACACCGACTCGAGGTACCTGATATTAGGTGTCATTTCATGACACGAGTCATGGGATCACACTTCTTCAAACGTGACTCAAGGCGATCTGCGGCTTTACAGCCTCGAATATCGTGCGGGTTGCGCGTTGAGTGTGACTGTTCCATGTTGGTCCTCGACTTGCAATAGCAATGGTCGTGAGCGCGAAGGTGCAGAGTTAATTTTCGAGCGTCGCGATCAACCCAGGACACTTGGCAGCGCCAGCATAAGAAGGAGAAATGCATGAGTTATTCATCAAACGGAAATCGTCCCAAGCTGAGCGAGAAGGGACTTCTCACGCCTGATAACTGTGTCGTGGCGTTGATCGACCATCAGGGCCAAATGTTATTTGGAACAAGCAATTTCGATCGCCAAGGAATCATCAACAATACGGTCGCCTTCGGAAAAGCCGCGAGGATATTTGATGTACCCGTGGTTTTGACAACAGTCGAGACCAAGTCCTTCAGCGGAAATATGTGGCCGCAGCTGCGAGCCGTATTCCCGGGACAGGAACCCATCGAGCGTTCGTCTATGAACTCGTGGGACGACAGAAACTTTGTCGCCGCGATCGAACAAAGCGGGCGCAAAAAGATTCTCATTGCCGGCCTTTGGACAGAAGTCTGTGTTGCGTTTCCGACGGTACAGGCGATTCATGACGGCTACGAGATTTACGTGGTGGAAGATTGCTGCGGCGACGTGAGCCAGCTTGCTCACGACAACGCGATGAAGCGTGTCATTCAAGCTGGCGCAAAGCCGGTCACGTCCATGTCCGTCATGCTCGAATGGCAGCGCGACTGGGCCCACAAGGACACCTACGATGCGGTGATGGACATCGTGAAGAACCACTACGGCGCTTATGGAATCGGAGTCGAGTACGCGTACACGATGGTACACGGCGCTCGAGCCACGAAATTCCCGGAGTACGCGGTTCCCAGCCCTGCATTAGCTCACAAATAGAGAAGTGGGCGGGAGCTTGCTTCCGCCCTCTCTTACTGGCGATAGAAAGACTTCAAAGGAGTATCGAATGAAGACCTGGTTTATCACCGGCGCGTCGCGTGGATTCGGCGCTCTATTTGTCAAAGAAGCGTTGGATCGAGGCGACAATGTTGTCGCGGCAGCGCGCAATCCCCAAATCCTCGCAGAGAAATTCGGTGCGCGTCCCCACCTCCTTGCGATCAAGCTAGACGTCACGAACGAGGAACAAGCCCGTGAAGCTGTGCGACAGACGGTTGAGCGATTCGGGCGTATTGACGTGCTGATCAATAATGCGGGATTTGGCGTGCTCGGTGCAGTCGAGGAAATCTCAGGTGCAGAAGTAGAAGCCGTCTATCGGACTAACGTCTTCGGTCTGCTCTCGGTTACGCGCGCTGCTTTGCCGCAATTACGTCATCAACGTGCGGGACACATCATCAACATCTCTGCAGTCGCCGGATATCAAAGCTGGCCTGGCTGGGCCGTCTATGCCTCGACGAAATTTGCGGTTGAGGGAATCTCCGAAGGATTGGCTATGGAAGTTAAGCCTTTGGGCATCAAGGTGACAATCGTCGAACCTGGCTTTTTCCGTACTGATTTTCTGGATGGTCAATCACTAACCACTTGCCCGACCGTCATCGAAGACTATGCCGCAACGACCGGAGCAATGCGTCAGGCTGCAGTGTCTTTGAATCACCAGCAACCCGGCGACCCGGCACGAATGGCAAAAGCCCTCCTGAAGATCGTAGACGACCCGAATCCGCCGTTGCGGATGCCTTTCGGCTCTGACACCATCGCCACGATTGAGGCAAAGAACGCCTTCGTCGCGGAGGAATTGAACAACTGGCGCACACTGGCTATGTCAACCGACTTCGCGAAGTGAAAAGTGCCGTGGGGCTCGTTGTCGTTAAATGCAGCCCTCGATTTGTCAGTTCGGCAGGTTCAGCTTCTTCAAGAGCGCGGTGTATCGCGGGTCGCTGTGCAAGCCGTTCAGTAGGGGCTCCACTCTTGTCGCCATCATACTGGGATCACGTTGAGCATAAGCTCGGTCCAGCCACTCGAACGCTTCGTCGGTCTGGTTCCGGAAAGCATAAATCATGGCGATCTCGAACGCATTACTTGCATGGTATTTCGTAATCAACTCATTCAATGCGGCGTCCGACTCTTTTTTCCGGCCGAGCGCGTAATACGTAAGCGCATACAGATGCGCACGGTGGGGAGCGAAGTGTACGTGCTCGATTTCAGGCAAAGCATCTTGCGGCCGCCCCTGCAGAAGATAGATTTGGCTTAGCGTGATCGGTGCACCAAAATCATCAGGGTTCAGTTCAAGGGCCTTCTTGCAATCCGCTGCGGACTGGTCTAGCCGCCCCATAAATGACTCGCTTTCTGCAAGGGCCTGCCAACTACCAGCATTCAGCGGATCCAAGTCAATGGCTCGCCGGCCCAATTGAAGAGCCTCGTCAAAGCGGCCGAGCAAGGCTGCCGAGAAAGCCGCGAAGCTTAGATATTCAGGGTTCCCCGGTTCGAGTGTAACCGCCCGCTGGATGGAAGCATTCCCTCCAGCCCAATCGTAGTCGACCGTTTCCTTAATCCGTCCCACTTGGGCATGGGCTACTGCCAGGTTCGGGTTCAACGATAAAGCTCGTTCAACTGCTTCCCGCGCAAGCCGCCGACCCTCCTCTATCGGGAGCAGACCCTCGTTGGCCTGCCAGTTGCGTGCCCGAGACAAGTATGCCCAAGCCAATGCATAGGAGGGATCAAGCTGGGTTGCTCGTTCGAAATACTTTGCAGCCATGTCCGCATCTTTGTCGGTGCTCCCCTGAAAGAAATGGTACCCCTGCAAGTAGGCATCGAAGGCTTCCGGATTGACTGGGTGCGATCGTGCCAAGTCTTCTTGTTGCTGCGAAGTCAAACGCACCCGAATCTCCCGGGCTACAGCCTTGGCTACCTCGTCTTCAACATTAAGAATGTCTTTCGCCGCATAGTCGTAATCCTGTGACCACAGGTGAGTCTGGTCCTTCACCTGAATCAGCTGAGCGGTAAGACGTAGGTGATCTCCGCTTTCGCGGAGGCTGTTTTCCAGCACATACTGCACAGAAAGATCGCGTCCAATCTGGTCCAGGCGTAGGTCCTTGTGCTTGTATCCCATCACGGATGTTCTTGCGATCACACCCAACTGTTCCGGGTTAAGCCGGCCTAACTGTGAAATCGTTTCCTCGGTCAGTCCGTCCGCAAGATATTCCTTATTGGGATCGCCGGTGAGATTCGCAAACGGAAGCACGGCCAGCATAAATTTTTCCGATCTTTGCGGTCCTGTCTCCCGAAAGTGCCGCCAAGATATATAGCCCGCTCCCAAAATGACAACAGATACAAGCGCGACCGCTGCCTTCCACCAGGGAGGCTTCATCTGCCGCTGAACTTTCGCCGTGTTGAGGCTTATCTCGGCGGCGGACTGCTCACGCTGCTCACGGTCTTTCTCCAAAGCGGGTTCCGGCGCCGCCTCCAGATGTTCGAGGGCTGGCATCAATCGATAGCCACGGCGCGCCAAGGTCTCGATATACCGAGGATCGTCGGCGGAATCCCCTAAGGCGCGGCGTAGGGTCCCGATCGTTGCATTGATACTATGGTCGAAATCCACGACCGTATCGTTCGCCCACAGCCTGCTCTTGATTTCCTCCCGGGTGACAATCTTGCCCTCACGTTCAAGGAGCATACGCAGAATCTGAAACACCTGTTCTCTAAGGATGACCTTATTGTTAGGATCGTGCGCCTCAATGGATCGTAGTTCGCCAGTGCTGAGGTCGAGCTCAAAGGCTCCGAACAGGATGCGGCGTGAGGGAAGTGTGTGCATGGGAAGCGCACATTAAAAAA
>Ga0070678_100001337_pt1 | contig 13111 bp, 10 predicted proteins | sample KBSM73metaG_FD_65647 | JGI IMG/M metagenome (GOLD analysis project Ga0070678, IMG submission 65647) | Miscanthus rhizosphere microbial communities from Kellogg Biological Station, Michigan, USA - KBS M7-3 metaG | ecosystem: Host-associated > Plants > Roots > Rhizosphere > Soil ...
GGGCGCATCAGGACGGTCGCGTTGTGCACCTCCATCACGCCCGGGACGCGGAGCGCGGCCGCCAGCGCCCGCTCGCTGGGCTGCTCGTCGGCCGCCAGCGGCTCGGCATGGACGGAGACCTCCGCCGGCCTCCCGAGCTCGTGCTCGACGACGCGCTCGACATCGTCCATCACGGCGTGGCTGCGCTCGAGCCCTGCCAGCCTGTCGACCCCGATCACGACGTCGGCGAAGTACTTGCCGCCCGAGGAGCGCACGCGCAGCGCGCGCACCTCGGTCACGCCCGGCACGGACGCCACGACCGCGCGCAAGTTCACCTCGGCACCGGCCGGCGCGCTGTCCATCAGCGCGTTGACATTGGAGCGGCCGAGCCGCACGGCGCCGAAGACCACGAGCACGGCGACGAAGAGCGCGGCGATCGCATCCGCGCGGGGGTGGCCGAGCGCCGTCAGCGCGAGCCCCGCCATGACTGCGAGCGTGCCCGCGAAGTCGACGGCGAAGTGCACCGCGTTGGCTCCGAGTGCAGCGCTGCCCTCGCTGCGCGCGGCGCGCGCCGAGGCGCTTGCGCGCGTCGCGTCGATCACGAGCACCACGGCGAGCAGGGCGACGGCGTACCAGGTCGCCCGCACCTCTCCACCGCCGTTCGCGAGGCGGTCGAGCGCCGAGATCGCGATCCAGGCCGCCAGCAGCACCAGGATCGCAGCCTCGGCCAGCGCCGAGAGGTTCTGCGCCTTGCCGTGGCCATACGGATGCTGCGGGTCGGCCGGTCGATCGGCGACGCCCACGGCCCAGACGGTGAGCAGCGCGGCGCCGGCGTCCACGCCGGAGTGCACGGCCTCGGCGAGGATGCCGAGGCTGTCGGTCGCGAGGCCGACGATGAGCTTGACCGCGACCAGAGCGAGCGCCGCGCCCAGCGAGAAGAGCGCAGTGCGCCGTGCCACAGACACGGGGCTGATCGTACTCGGACGACCCAGCCGCGACCCTCTACGCTGGATGCGGTGAATGGGGAGGTGACGATCCGTCCTGCCGTGCGCTCGGACGCGACCGAGGTGGCAGCCCTGCTCGCCTCGCAGAGGCAGCACCTTGCCCCCTGGGATCCGCGCCGCGAGCCGGCCTTCTTCACGCGAGGCGGGCAGCGCGCTCGCCTGTCGCAGGTCGAGCGGGATCGGACTGCCGGCACCTCGTATCGCTTCCTGATCCTCGAAGGTGGTGAGCTCGCCGGCGAAGTCTCGATCACGAACATCGTGCGCCGCTCCTTCCAGAGCGCCAACGTCGGCTACTGGGTGGCGGCGGAGCGCTGCGGCCGCGGCGTCGCCACGAGAGCGGTCGCCGCGGTCTGCACGTTCGCCTTCGCGGAGCTCGAGCTGCACCGTCTCGAGGCCGGGACGCTGCTGCACAACGTCGCGTCGCAGATCGTGCTCGACCGCAACGGATTCGTCCCCTTCGGAGTCGCCCCGAGCTACCTCCGCATCGCGGGCGCGTGGTGTGACCACGTGCTCTTCCAGCGCACCAGCGACGACCGCCCAAGGCCCCTTGGAGTGCAGGCGCTGGCACGCCGGATCACGTTTCTGGCCGACCCGCAGTAGCGCCGCTTATCCCGCGCTGTGCAGGCGATCTGCCACCAAATTGTGTAAATGTCTTGAAATCTCAGGGCTTTTCCGCGATGGTGAGGTACACGGGCGCCGAGCGGCGCCCTCGCCCATGGCCGACACACTGCGCAGCATCGACGAGCTCCAGGACGACCGCGACGCCCACGCGGCCCGCGGAGACCTGCGCGCGGCGGCCGCCTGCGACCGCGAGATCGGCATCGCGCTGGCAGAGGCGGGCAAGCTCGAGGCGGCGCTGGAGCGCATTACACAGGCGCGTTCGGTGCTGGAGACGAGCGATCGGCCGGGCGACGTCGCGATCTGCGACCACTGCCTCGGCATCGTGCTGGCGCGGCTCGGCCGGGAGCACGAGGCACTCGTGCGGCTCGAGGCGGCGCGCAGTGCCTACGCCGCGCTGCACCGCTATCTCGCAGTCGCCGACTGCGAGGAGCACATCGGCTATGCGCTGCTCGCGCTCGATCGGCCGGGCGCCGCCGTGTCACATCTGAGTCACGCGCGTGAGCTGCACGACGAGGCCGGGCGCACCGATCACGTGGCCGCCTGCGAGGCCGGCCTGGGCGCTGCCTACGGCAAGCGCGAGCGCCCGCGCCCCGCACTGGATCTGCCGCGCGTGGCACCGCCGCTGCGCGCGCGCCTCGGCTGACCGATCAGCCTGGCGCCTCGAGCGCCCATCCGGGCTCGGCCAGCAGACGGGCGATGGTGGCCAGGAAGCGCGCCGCCGGCGCGCCGTCGACCGCGCGGTGGTCGAACGACCCCGAGAGGCTGACGGTCTCGCGCAGCGAGCCGACCGCCAGGATCGCCGCCTGCGGCGGCAGGACGAGCGCCTGGAAGCGGTCGACCCCGAGCGGGCCGAGGTTGGAGATGCTGAACGTGCCGGCAAAGATCTCCTCCGGGCGCAGCGAGCGGTCGCGCGCGGCCTCGGCCAGGCGCAGCCGCTCGCTCGCGAGACCCTCCAGGCTGCGCGCATCGGCATCGAGGATCACGGGCACGGTCAGGCCGTCGTCGAGCGCCAGCGCGAGGCCGATGTTGATCCGCTCGTGCAGCATCACGCAGTCGTCGCCGTAGCTCGCGTTCACACCCGGGTGCTCACGCAGTGCGCGTGCGCACGCCATCGTGATCACGTCGGTCAGCGTCGCCGTGTGCGCAGCGCTCTTGAGCGTCCGGCGCAGCTCGCGCAAGCCACCGGTGGGAACGTCGCGCTGGAGCGTGAACTGCGGGACCACGGCGCTGATGCTCATCGAGCGCACCGTTCCCCGGCGGAGCCCGGTCAGCTCGACGCGCTTGCTCGTACCCCGTGCGGCGTCACTCATCTACTTGACCCAGAGCAATGACGGCATCAGGTGCAGCTGCGGGCTCCAGCGGTAGTTGCCGACGCGAGGCGAGACGAGGTCGGTCTGCTTCGGGTTGAAGAGCGGGAGCCAGACGGCGAGATCGACGACGTGGCGATCGACCTGGCGCCACAGCCGCTGCGCGGCCAGCGGGCGCGTGAGGCCGAGCGTCACGGCCCGCTGCATCAGCGGCTGCACCGTCTTGCGGTCGCAGAATCCGCTGATGTTGGGGCTCGTGTCGGAGTCCGGGACGAACGAGCCGCAGCCGAGCAGGCCGTCGAGCACCTCCGAGGGCGCCGGGTATTGCTGGCGCCATTGCGAGAGCCCCATCTCGACGTGGTTGCGCGAGTTCTGCACGAAGGCGGTCTGCACGCCGTCGGGGAGCGACGTGATGACCGGGTCGTAGCCGAGCTTGGTGAGCACGACGAGAATGTACTGGCCGATCGCCTTCTCTACCCCATCGTTGCCGACGACGATGTCGACGGGATCGCCCTTGGTGCCCGACTCCTCGACGAGCTTCGTTGCCCGCGCGAGGTCGGGAGCCGACCAGGGCGCCTCGCCGCGCAGCGTCCACGGGCAGTAGGGCGCGTAGCCGGGGAAGCCCGGCGGCAGCACCTGGCATGTCGGGGTCGCGAGCCGCCCACCGCCGAAGATCCTGACGATCTCGTTGCGGTCGATCGCGAGGTTGACCGCCTGTCGCGCCTTGATCTGGTCGAAGGGCTTGATGTTGACGTTGAGCGCGAAGTACCAGTCGGCAGGGAGGGCGTTGACGTGCGTCTGCGACGAGAACCGCCCGAGCATCTCCCGCAGGCGGTCGGACGGCACGTCGTCGGCGACCCAGTCGGCCTGTCCCCGCTCGACCTGGGTGACCGCGGCCTCGCCGCTCAGACCGAAGCGCTGCACGATCCGATCGACGTAGCCGTCGGGCTGCGCCGCCGGCGCCCAGGCCTTGAAGTACGGATTGCGCTCGAGCACGAGCTGCCGGGCCGGCGAGTACGAGGCCCAGGCGTACGGCCCGGTTCCGACCAGGCGCGAGACCTCGCTACCGATCTCCGAGGCGCCCACGCTCGGCGGCAGCAGTGCGGCCGGCGGCAGTGCGAGCTTCTGGAGCCACTCGGTGTCGGGTCGCGTGAGGTGGAACGTGATGGTGCGGCCGTTGACGGAGATGCCGCTCGCGAGCGTGCACGTCGCGGGATCCTGGAGGCAGGCGGCCGAGCCGTCGATCACGCCGTAGAGCGAATCCGCGGTCGGGCCGTGCACCTTGAACAGTCGCTCGAACGTGAAGCGCACATCGCTCGGGCGCACGGGCTCTCCGTTGGAGTAGCGGACGCCCCGCCGCAGCGTGAGCGTCCACGTACGGCCCCCGTCGGTCGTGCGCGGCAGCTTGACGGCGAGATCGGCCACCACGCTGTTGGCCGAGGGGCCGGAGGACTTGCGGAAAGCGGTCAGGCCGTCCTGCGTGACCTGGAACAGCTGCCAGTACTGCTGCGTCGCGTTGACCTGGGGATCGGCCGTGCCGCCGCTGGAGGTCGCGAGCGTCACGAACGTGCCGCCGCGATGGCCTGCGGCCGCCGAGGCTGCGGGCAGCGAGAGCAGCCCCGCGAGGACGGCGAGCATGCAGCGGCAGACCGATGAACGACTCACATGCATCTCCTCGGCGGAGAGGGGATGGTATCGCCCGTCGATCTGCGTGCGCGTCGCTCTCGCACTGCGAGCGCCGACCGGATACTGTCGCCCGCGCAGGCAAGGGAGGGGGGCGCAGTGAGGATCGAGGTGATCGAGGGCATCGGCCCGGCGCATGCGTCGGCGCTCTCGCGTGCGGGCGTCACGCACGTCCGCCACCTGATCCAGCGCGCAGCGACGGCGGGAGGTCGCGAGACGCTCGCGCGCGAGACGGGCCTCAGCACGACGCAGCTGCTGGAATGGCTCAACCACATCGACCTCATGCGCATCCGCGGCGTCGGCGCCGAGTACTCGGATCTGCTCGAGGCGGCCGGGGTGGATTCGCCGGTCGACCTCGCGCAGCACAGTCCGGCGCACCTCGCGACGCTGCTGGCGCAAACCAATGCGGAGCATCCGCTCGTACGCCGGGTGCCGTCCGAGAAGGTTCTCGCGGCCTGGATCTCCGAGGCGCGAACGCTGCCGCGCCTCGTCACTCACTAGAACCCGTAGGAAGGGACCTGCGCATGGCCGAGCACGTGTTCGACGCGTCCGTCTATCACCACGCCTGGGATCGCGACCTCGAGCCGGCCCTGACCGTCCAGCCGGGCGACACCGTCCACTTCGATCTGCTCATGGCCGGCGATCGGCAGGTGCAGGAGCGCTCGACCTACGAGCAGTGCGCGTTCGACTTCGACACGCTCTACAACCTGGCGGGGCCCGTGCGCGTCGAAGGTGCGCAGCCGGGCGACACGCTCTCGGTCGAGATCCTCTCGCTGGAGGCGGGCGACTGGGGCTGGTGCGCGATCCTGCCCGAGTTCGGCCTGCTGCCCGAGGAGTTTCCCGACGGCTTCGTGCGCACCTTCGATCTGCGCGGCGGCTCCACGACGACGCTCGTTCCGGGCGTCGAGATCCCGATCGTGCCGTTCTGCGGCACCGTCGGGAACTGCCCTGATCGCGAGGGCATCTTCATCCCGTTCCCGCCTCACGAGGGCGGCGGCAACGTCGACACGCGCCACCTCACGGCCGGCACGACGTTTCACATCCCGGTGCACCTGCCCGGTGCGCATTTCTCGATCGGCGACCCGCACGCCGCGCAGGGCGACGGCGAGGTCTGCGTCGCGGCGATCGAGTGCCCGATGCGAGCCAGCGTGCGCTTCGAATTGCTGCACCGCCCCTCCCCCGGCCCCTGGTTCACGACCCCGCCCGGCTCGCTCACGCCACGCGCGGACGTCGCCGGCTACTACGGCACGATGGGCATCGCCGAGGATCTCATGGAGGGCGCGCGCATCGCCGTCCGCAACATGATCGCGCTGCTGGCCGAGCGCCACGGCCTGGAGCCGCGTGACGCCTACATGCTCTGCAGCCTGGCCGGCGACCTGAAGATCCTCGAGATCGTCGACGCCGGGGTGTGGAACGTCGGGATGCTCGTGCCCCGCTCCGTCTTCGTCTAGAAGCTCGAACAGCAATCAGCGCATCTGGTTGGCCGCGCTGATTCTGCGACAGCTTCTGCGTCAGCCGCCGAGCGCCATCACGCCGACCGCGACGGCGACGATCGCGATGCCCACCACCTGCCGCCGGCGCAGGTGCTCGCCGAAGAAGACCACCGCCACGATCGCACCGACCGTGCCGAACTGGGCCGCGAGAACGCTCGCGACGGCCGCGGGTCCATGGTCCGCGGCGAGCACGAACGCGAAGTAGGCGATCGCGTCGCACACGCCCCAGATGCCGACGCGCCACCACTCGATGCGCGCCGCGCGCGGCGTGCGGAGGGCCAGCGCGACCGGGAGCATCGCGACCACGGCGCTCCCGCGGACCAGCAGGAACGCCCAGCCCGCGCCCAGATCGTGCGCGACCGGCGCCGAGAGCGCGAGCACGCCGCCCCAGATCAGCGCAGCGGCCGCCGCCGGCACCACGCCGCCGGTGCTGTCCTCCCCCTCGCCGCGCGACACGAGCACGACGCCCACGACCGCCAGCGGCAGGCCGAGCAGGACGAGCCCGTCGACCTGCTCACCCCCCAGGAGGGAGAAGACCGCGGCCACACCGCCCTCGCAGGCGATGATCGGCGCCACGACCGAGACGGCTCCGTCCTTGAACGACATGAACCCGGCCTGGAATCCGAGCACCGTGAGGATCCCCACGATGGGCGCGAGCACGAGTGAGCGCTCGCTCCAGTCGGGGGTGTCGAGCACGAGCGCGAGCGGCGAGGCGATCAGCGTGCCGATGAGGATCGAGCCGAACACCACGGGAAACGCTCCGATGTGGCGAACGGCCCGCGCGAGCACGGCATCGGGGGCGCCCCAGCCGACCGCCGAGGTGAGGCCGAGAAGGATCGTCAGCACGACATCTCCATCCGGCGAGCGTACGCGCTCGCGCGCGGCGGCAACCCGCGCTGCATGGTCGCTGCGCAGCGGGCGCTCGAGGGCGAGAATCTACCGAAAAGTTTCTTGCTGAAATGTGAAGAAAAATCTCAAACCTGCAGTGTCGAAACCGCCGGAATCTGGGCGCCGATGTCGTCCAGTACCTGCCGAATCTACCGAGAGGTGTACTCCAGATGCATCCGAAATGAAAAGATCTGGTTACGAATAGCACTTTCGATGTATTGTCCGTGTCTCTCCGCATCTCAACCATTGAATCTCGGGCTGGCGGACGCCATCTCGTGTGGTTGTGAAGCGGAGTGCCTGGGAGGGGGAAAACCAGGCGGCAAAGGGCGGGAATGGTCGGGAGCATGGGGAACGGCGGGCGGCAGCTGACTGTCGTCATTGCGGACGGAAACAGCATTTTCCGTTCGGGTGTCGTCGCGCTGCTTGCACGCGAGACCGACGTGCGGGCAGTGCCGGCGGCGTCGACGGAGATGCTGCTCGGCCTCCTTGCCGACCTCGTACCCGCCGTCGTACTCGTCGATGTCGACCTGCCGCCTCGTGGCGGGATCGACGCGATCGCGCGGGTCAAGCGGCGGGCGCCCGGCGTTCAGACGGTGGCGATCGCCGCGGCTCCCGATCGAGACCTGGTACTCGCGATCGTGCGTGCCGGCGCGCGCGGCATCATCGAGCGCAGCGTGCACTCCGGGAGTCTCGCCCGCATCGTGCGGCGCGCGGCCTCCGGCGAGGTGACGCTCCCGCGGCATCTCCTGGGTCACGTGCTGGACGAGTTCGCTTCGATCGAACGCCGGATCGACGCGAGCGCGGCGCTCAGCCCGCTCTCGGCGCGAGAGCGCCAGGTGCTCGCGCTGATCGGGGAGGGCCGCCGCAATCGCGAGATTGCGGAGATCCTCTCGATCTCGGAGCTGACGGTCAAGCGTCACGTGCACAACATGCTCGAGAAGCTCCATGTTCCCACCCGAGCGGCAGCTGTGAGCCTCGCCGTCGCGGCAGCGCGACGGCCCCCTGCGGAGGCCGCGTTGCACGTGGGTGCGAGCTAGCTCCACAACCACATGAGAAGGCGCACGCCCGCGTGGCACACGAGCTACGGGGGACGACGTGCGAGATGCAGAGCAGGACACGGTCGGCGGGGCAACCCCCCGCGGCGCACGGGTGCCGGTCGCGGGGACGCGCACCACTCCAGAGCTGACGGTCGTCGCGCCCACTCGCAACGAGCAGGCGGTCATCGGCTCCTTCATCGAGAGCCTCGACGAAGCACTCTCCGGCGTGCACGCCGAGCTGATCGTGGTCGACGACTCGGACGACGCCACTCCGCAGGTCGTCGCCGAGCGCGGGTCCGGGCGCGCGCTCGAAGTCGCGCTCATCCACCGTGAGCAGGGCGAGCGGGACGGCGGGCTCGGCGGCGCAGTCGTCGCGGGGATCGCAGCGGCCCGAGCTCCTTGGGTCTGCGTCATGGATGCCGACCTCCAGCATCCACCGGCAACGATCGCGGCCCTGCGTGAGCAGGCGGAGGCGGCCAGGAGCGATCTCGTGGTCGCGTCGCGCTTCCGCACGGGTGGCTCGATCGCCGGGTTGAGTGCCGTGCGCACGTTGATCTCGCGCCTGCTCGTCCTGCTGGCCCGCCTCGCATTCCCGTCGCGCATGCACGGCGTCACCGACCCGCTGACCGGGTTCTTCCTCGTGCGTCGCGATGCGCTCGACCTGGCAATCCTGCGCCCCAACGGCTTCAAGATCCTGCTCGAGATCCTCGTCCGCTCGCCGAAGCTCGCGGTCTCGGAGATTCCCTTCGACTTCGGCGTCCGGCCGGCAGGCGAGAGCAAGGCCTCCGTACGGGAGGTCGCGCGCTATCTCGCGCTGGTCTGGCGCCTCCGCCTCGGCACGCTGGGCGCGCGCTTCGGCCGCTTCGGGCTCGTCGGCCTGAGCGGCATCGTCGTGAACTCGGTCGCGCTCGCGGCATTCCGCGGCGGATTGGGCTTCAGCGTGCTCGTGGCGGCGCTGCTCGCGACCCAGTGCTCGTCGATCTGGAACTTCGTCCTCATCGAGCGTTTCGTCTTCGACGGCGCCGCCGCCCGCCGGCCACGCGCTGCGCGCGCCGCGGCGTTCCTCGTCATGAACAACCTCGCCTTCCTGGTGCGTGGGCCGCTCCTGCTCGCCCTCATGAGCATCTTCGGCCTGCACTACCTGGTCGCGAACGTGCTCTCCCTGTGCGCACTCACGGTCGCCCGCTTCGCGCTCGCGGATGCGTGGATCTGGGGCTCCGGCACGACGACGCGGGCGTTCTACGACATCCACAGCCTGGCGACGATCGACTCGGAGGTGGTGCTTCCCGAGCTCGCGCGCTTCCGCGTGGCCGGTCTCAGCGGACAGCCATCGATCCGCGTCGAGGTCGCACAGCTCCGCAAGATCGCGCGACTCAGCTACTGCACGCGCATCGACGGTGCCGAGGTCATCACCTACCGCGAGCCCGTGCCCGGCGGGTTTGCGATGCGCGTCGAGCTCAGCGAGCGCGTCCTGATCTCGGTCAGCCCGCTCGTGCGACGCTCGCCCCACGTGCTGTACACGAACTGCGTCGAGCCCGTGCTCCGCTGGCACCTCGCCGAGCACGGCATCGCGCTCGTCCATGCCGCCTGCGTCGCCGTCGGCGATCGGGCGTACCTGATCACGGCACGCACCGACACCGGCAAGACCACGACGATCCTGAAGCTGCTCGACACCTATCCGCAGGCCTCCTTCATCTCCGACGACCTCACGCTCGTCGCGCCCGACGGTTCGGTCGGGTCGTATCCCAAGCCGCTCACGATCAGCCAGCACACCCTGCATGCAGTGAGCTCCGCGAGCCTGACGCGTCGTCAGCGCATCGGGCTCGTCGTCCAGGCGCGGCTGCATTCCCGCGAGGGCCGCTCGATCGGCATGGCTCTCGCCGACAGGGGCTGGCCCGCTGCGACGATGAACGCGGTCGTGCAGGCGCTCATCCCGCCCCCCAAGTACGACGTCACGAAGCTCGTGCGCGGCGTGCAGCTCTGCACCGAGGCACAACTCGCGGGGCTCGTCGTGATCGAGCGAGCGAGCGACGACATGACGCGTACGCTCGCCGGCGACGAGGCGATCGAAACCCTGATGGACAACTGCGACGACGCCTACGGGTTCCCGCCCTACCCGCTGATCGCCGAGTACCTCTACACGCGGCGCGGCGTCGACCTGAGGATCGCCGAGCGGAGCGCCGTCGAGGGCGCACTCGCCGGCGCGCCCTCAACGCTCCTGCGCTCGACCTCGATGGACTGGTGGCAGCGCGTGCCCGCGCTGATGACGATCGATGCGGGCGAGGAGCACCCGGCAGCGCCGCCGTTGCCGGTCGCCCTGCCGCTCACGCCAGAGGGCGCGGGGCTCCAAGCGTGAGCTCGTTGGCCGCGGGAGGCATCCGGCCGGCCTTGGCGCGCGCCGTGCGCGCGCGCCACGGGGTCGCCGGCGGTGCGCTGCTCGTGGTCTCCGCGTCGGTCACGGGCGCCGCCCTGGCTGTGGCCGGAGCGCGCGTCCTGCACGCACCCGTGCTGGTGGCGATCGTCGTCCTGGGCAGCGCTGCCGCGGGCGCGATCGCGGCATTCGCGCTTCCGCTCAAGCTGCGCGACACGCCGAAACGGGTGACGGAGCCCGTCCTCCCCGCCGAGCTCGAGCGGGTCGTCGTCAGGCGCTGGCTGACGGTGGCGATCCTGCTCGGCATCGCGATCGTGGCGCTCGCCGTGCGACTCTGGCACTTCAACGACGTCGGCTACAACAGCGACGAGGCGGTCTACGCCGGGCAGGGCGCCGGCCTCGCGCACGATCCCCAGCTCGCCCCGTACTTCCCGGTCTTCCGCGCACACCCGCTGCTCTTCCAGTCGGTCATCGCTATCGGCTACGAGCTCCACCAGGGCGACTGGTTCGGACGGGCCGCCGCGATCGGGTTCGGCGTGCTCTGCGTGCTGGCCACCTTCGAGCTCGGTCGCCTGCTCTACGGGGTCCGCGTCGGCCTGATCGCCGCGGCCGTGCTCGCCCTGATGCCCTACCACGTGATCGTCAGCCGGCAGATCCTCCTGGATGGGCCTCAGACGCTGTTCACGACCATCACGCTGTGCCTCCTCATCCGCTTCGCGCGCTCGGGCCGCGCAGTCTGGCTCTACGCGGCAGCGGCGGGAATGGGCCTCTCGGTGCTGGCGAAGGAACCCAGCGTGATCTTCTGCGGAGCGGTCTACGCCTTCTTCGCCCTCGCGCCGGAGATCCGCGTGGGGCTGAGGGCACTACTGCTGTCGCTCGCCGTGCTCGCGGTCACGATCGCTCCCTACCCGCTGGCCCTGTTGCTGTCAGGCCAGACGGGCACGGGCGGCAGCTTCCTCGCGTGGCAGCTGATTCGCCAGCCGAACCACAGCCTGAGCTTCTATCTGATGGAGGTGCCAAGCTCGATCGGCCTGGCCGTCTGCGCGCTCGCCGCCCTGAGCCTGATCACGCGCGCGCGCCGTCGCTGGACCTGGCGCGAGACGCTCGTGGCGTGCTGGGTCGGCGTCCCGGTCGCGTTCCTCGAGCTCTGGCCCGTGAAGGGATTCCAGTACCTGCTGCCGATCGTCCCGGTGGTCGCGGTGCTCGCCGGGGACGGCTGCGTGATCGCCGCGCGCATGATTGCGCGCAGATCGCGGCCCTCCGTCGCCGGCGTGCGCTTCGTCCTCGTGACTGCTCTGCTCTGCACGCTGGCCGTGCCGACCTACGCGATGGTCGCACCCTCCTCGCGGGTGGCCTACCTGGCAGGCTCGGGCGGCGTTCCGGGCGGTCGCGAGACCGGCCGGTACATCCAGGCGAACGTGCCCGAGGGTGCGAGCATGCTCGCCATCGGGCCGTCGATGGCGAACATCCTCGAGTTCTACGGCCATCGACGCGCCTACGGGCTCTCGGTCAGCCCGAACCGCCTGCGTCGCAATCCGATCTACCAGGCCGTGCCCAACCCCGACCTCGCGCTCCGCCGCGGCGACATCCAGTACATCGTCTGGGATGCGTTCTCGGCACGCCGGAGCGCGCACTTCGAGCGACGGCTGCTGAGCTACGTCTCGCGCTACCGCGGCCGTGCCGTCTACACCTTCAGCACGCCCGCCCGCGCAAAGCGCGGCGGCCTCACGCGCGTGCCGCTGATCATCGTCTACGCGGTGCGCCCATGAAGCGCTGCGCCATCGTCCTCCTCGGCCTGGTCGTTGCGACGCTTCTGCCTGCGCCGGCCGGTGCGCGGACCCCCACCACTCCCATTCGCCACATCGTCGTGCTGATGCAGGAGAACCACTCGTTCGACAACTACTTCGGCACCTATCCCGGTGCCGATGGCCTGCCCGCCGGTACCTGTCTTCCCAAGAGCTTCCGCAACGCGGCACTCGGCTGCGTCCGGCCCTCGCACGTGGGCGGCGGTGCAGTCCTCGGGCTGGGGAGCGATCCCACGCTTTTCGCGCGTCAGTTCCACGGCGGCCGCATGGACGGATTCGTCGCCGCGTACCGCGTCGGGAGAGGGCTGGGCGGATTGCCCAACCCGCTCGGCTACTACGACGAGCGCGATCTTCCGTTCGCCTGGAACCTCGCCGACCGGTACGTGCTGTTCGATCGGTTCTTCTCGTCGGCGCGCGGAGGCAGCGTGTGGAACCACCTGTTCGCCATCACTGCGACGCCCGGGAACCCCCGCGCGGACGAGTTGCCGCCGGCGGGCTATCCGGCCACCACCACGATCTTCGACCGGCTCGAGGCTGCGGGCATCCCGTGGCGCTTCTACGTCAAGGACTACGACCCGACGAACACCATCGCCCACCCCGTCCTGGGCGAGCGTGCCTCCCAGCTCCTCCAGGTGCCGCTGCTGGCGATGCCGCGCGTGCTGCGTTCGCCACGGCTCACCTCGAATATCGTCGATATGCAGGAGTTCTATCGCGATGCGCAGAGCGGGCGGCTCCCGGCGGTCTCGTACATCGCGCCCGGCGGCGTCAACGAGCACCCGCCGGCCAAGCTCGTCGCCGGGCAGACATTCGTACGCTCGATCGTCAACGAGCTCATGCGGAGCCCCGAGTGGAGCAGCACCGCCTTCGTGCTGACCTACGACAGCTGGGGAGGCTGGTATGACCACGTCCGACCGCCGAAGGTG
>Ga0070678_100001342_pt1 | contig 13093 bp, 10 predicted proteins | sample KBSM73metaG_FD_65647 | JGI IMG/M metagenome (GOLD analysis project Ga0070678, IMG submission 65647) | Miscanthus rhizosphere microbial communities from Kellogg Biological Station, Michigan, USA - KBS M7-3 metaG | ecosystem: Host-associated > Plants > Roots > Rhizosphere > Soil ...
GCTGGCGCTCAAAAACAATGTCATCATCGACATCAACACGTGCAGCGCTGACCCCGCCGACTCGGCGGTAAGGATTGCCAACCAGATCGCTGCCAACGTCGCGGCGCGGTGGTAGGCCTGTTGTTACCCGCTATTCCGGAGCGCGCTCGCTAGCCCGTTCATCGTCAGCAAGATGCCGCCCCGTACCAATTCGTCGTCATCGCCCGAGCGGTAGCGGCGGAGCAACTCCACCTGGAGGTGGTTCAGCGGCTCCAGGTAGGGGAAGCGGTTGAACACCGAGCGCTCCAGGGCCGGGTTGTCGGCCAGCAAGTTGTCTCGACCAGTGATGAGTTTGTGCATGGCGATAGTTCGCTGGTGCTCGTCGACGATCTTGTCAAACACCCTGCGCCGCAATAATTCGTCGGGCACCAGCTCGGCATAGCGGGCCGCCAGGCCCAGGTCGCTCTTGGCCAGCCGCTGCGCCATGTTCGACAGCACCCTGCGGAAGAACGGCCACCGCCGGTACAGGTCGCGCAGTATTTCCACTCGCTCGCTTTCGCTCTCGGGACTCGCTGCAATCCACTGCTGGAACGCCGATCCGGTGCCGTACCAACCCGGGAGCATGACCCGCGACTGGCTCCACGCGAGCACCCACGGAATGGCGCGCAGATCTGCGATCGACTCGGTGGGCTTGCGTGATGTCGGCCGGCTGCCGATGTTGAGCGCCCCGATCTCGCTGACCGGTGTGGAAGCCTTGAAGTACTCGACGAAACCCGGTGTCTCGTGAACTAATTCGGCGTAAGAACGCTGCGCCAGGGTGGCCACCTCATCGAGCACCGCGTAAGCCGGCTCCGCGCTGTCGCCCAGGCCCTCCACATCCAGCAGGGTCGACTCCAGGGTGGCTGCCAGCAAGCTCTCCAGATTGCGTCGCGCCAGATGCGGCTCGGCGTATTTGGCGGCGATGACCTCACCCTGCTCGGTGAGACGCAACGAGCCGTTCACCGCTCCCGGTGGTTGCGCCAAGATGGCATGGTAGCTAGGGCCGCCGCCGCGGCCGACGGTGCCGCCGCGACCGTGGAAGAGCCGCAACCGGATTCCGGTTTTGCAGGCTACTTCGACCAAGGCGAGCTCGGCCCGGTACACCGCCCAGTTGGCCGCCAGATAACCGCCGTCCTTGTTGGAGTCGGAGTAGCCGAGCATCACTTCCTGCGATTCGCCTCGGGCGGCCACCAGCGCTCGATAGAGCGGCAGTTCCAACATCGCGTGCAGAATGGTCGCCCCGTTGTGCAGGTCGTCGATCGTCTCGAACAGCGGTGAGATGCCCACCGGGCAATGCGGTTCCGCCCCTGAGGCGTCCAACAGACCAACCTCTTTCAGCAGAACCGCGGCCTCCAAGACGTCCGACACCGACTGGCACATTGAGATGATGTAGTTAGGCACCGCGGCCGGACCGTAGGTCTCGACGGCGTGGGCAGCGGCCGCGAGGACGCCGAGCTCGCCGCGGGCCAGTTCGGACAATTGGGCGCGGTCGCCGACCAGTGGCCGACGGGTGCTGAGTTCGCCCGTCAATAGCTCGACCCGCCCGTGTTCGGGCAGCGACCTATAGTCCGGGTGCACCCCGGCCCGGGCCAGCAGCTCGCCGACCACTTCTTCGTGCACGTCGGCGTTTTGCCGCAAATCCAGGCCGCATAAGTGAAACCCGAAGACGTGCACACTTTCTCGCAAAAGGGCCAGCCGATCGTCGGCCAATAGCGCGGCGCCGTGCGAACGCAACGAAACGTCGATGGCGTCGAGATCGGTCCGCAGTTCGGCCGGCGCGCCATATGGGGGCAAGCCGAGGTCAAGCTCGTCCAGCGGCTGACGATCCAGGATGTCGGCCGCGGTTGCGGTAAGCCGGCCGCGGATCGCCCGCAATGCCCGCCGATACGGCTCATCGAGGTGGACGGCATCGGGACAAGCATCAGCCAGCGCGGCCACCTCGGGCGTGACGGTGACCAGCCGTGCCGACATCGACAGCTCCTGCTCGAGGGCGGTGAGTTCGGCGAGGTAGCGCGCCAGCGCGGTGAATGCTGCGCTGCCGGTGGCCAGCCGGACCACGTCGGCGGTCACGTTCGGGTTTCCGTCGCGGTCACCCCCGATCCAGGAGCCGGGCCGCAGGATGGGGTCGGCAAGCAGATCCGCGTCTGGCCAGCGGGCGCGTAATGCGTCACGAACCTCGGCGTTGACCTGCGGGATCACCTCGAACAACGCGGCCGCGTAATACCGCAGCCCAACCGCGATCTCGTCGGTGATCTTCAACCGGGACAACCGGATCAGCGCGGTGTGCCACAGCGTGAGGACCTGACGGCGCAACTCCAATTCGATGCTGCGGCCGTCGTCGGTCTCGGTACGCCCTTCCGCGCGCACTCGCATCAGCTCGGTGATCCGTTGCTGGGTGACGAAAACGGTGCGCCGCCGGGTCTCGGTGGGATGGGCGGTGATCACCGGGGAAACCAGCGCACCCCGCAAGGCGTCGGCCACGGTGGTCGAATCCAGCTGTGCCAGATCAAGTTTCGCGTAGGTCGCGGTCAGGCTGCTGTCCTGCGGCGGCTCGCCGGCGTCGACGTGAATGCCGTGGCGGCGCTCCCGGTGGATGTCTTCGGCGACGTTGGCCAACAGCGCGAAATGGCTGAACGCCAGGATGATCGGGATCGCCAGGTGAATATCGATGCCGTCGAACATGCGCCACATCTCGGCCCGGTCGATCTCCGAGCGCCGCACCCGGAAGGATTCCACCCGAGCTCGCTCGACGAGGTCGAACACCTCGTCGCCGTTCTGCGCGCGCACGGTGTCGCCCAGTATGGTGCCCAGCAGCCTGATGTCCGCACGCATCGGGTCGGTCGCCTCGCGACCGACCCGGGTCCGCTCGACCCTGATAAGTGGCGTGATGCTGTCACCGTGCGCGTCGTGGCGCAGCGCGCTGCCGTCAGTCATGATCGAACCCCTTTGAATGAGACAAGACGTGTTAACTGGGCCCGGCGGCGGTTGCCATTCGTGATGTTGCCCGGTGCTACCATTTTCTTTCTCCTTGTGTGTGCGACGTCGATGTTTCTTGCGCGGCGTGGGTATGGCGGATCGGCTGATCGCGAATGACTCTCGCGATAGCTTGAGTTCGTTTTGCGCCGCGATCGTGCGACGTATTCGAATTTGTAAGCGATAGTCGAAATCGGCAACGATTTCACGGTTTTGCGCATTGCCCCGACTCGGCGCCAGCGCGACCAGTGTGCGGCCGGCCCCGCCGGCGTCGACCGGCGGGGCCGACAGTCGCTCAGGCGCTGACCAGCGCGACGGCATCCTTGCGGGCGCCGTACCGTCGCGCGAGCCAGGCGCATACCATCAGTTGCATCTGGTGGAACAACATCAACGGCAGAACGACCAAGCCCACCGTGGCCGCGGGGAACAGCACAGTCCCCATCGGCAGGCCGCTGGCCAACGACTTCTTCGAACCGCAGAAAACGATGGCGATCGCGTCCTCGGTGGAGAACCGCAGCCTCCGAGCCGCCAAGGTGGTCACGACCATCACCACCGCAAGCAACGCGGCGTTGACGGCGAGCAGGACCAGCAGCGACACCACGGACAGCCGTCCCCAGATGCCGCCGACCACGCCCGCGCTGAACGCGGAGTACACCACCAAAAGGACCGAGCCGCGGTCGACGTAGCCGAGCACCTTCTTGTGCCGGGTGATGAACCCGCCGATCCAGCGCCGCAGCAGCTGACCGGCCAGGAACGGCACCAGCAGCTGCAGCAGGATGTCCCGCACCGCGCCGAGCGAGATGCCGCCGGTGCCGGTGAATAGGAACACTGTGACCAGCAACGGCGTGAGCACGATGCCGATCAGGTTGGAGAACGAGGCACTGCAGATCGCCGCGGCCACGTTGCCGCGGGCAATCGAGGTGAACGCGATCGAGGACTGCACCGTCGACGGCAGGCAGCACAGGAACATCACGCCGGTGTACAGCCCCGGGGTGAGCGCCCACGGCACCAACAGCAGGGAGAGCAAGCCCAGCAACGGGAACAGCACGAACGTCGCCAGGAACACCAGCCCGTGCAGCCGCCAGTGCTTGAGGCCGTCCAGCGCCTCACGGGTGGAAAGCCTTGCCCCGTAAAGGAAGAACAGCAGCCCGATGGCAATTGTCGTCGCGTGGCCGAAGCCGGTGGCCACCGCCCCTCTCGCCGGGAACAGCGAGGCGACGGCCACCGTCAACAGCAACGCCAGGATGTAGGGATCAACCCGCAACCTAGACATGGACGGGGTCCAGCTTGGGGTGGTGCCGGGAGATGTTGCGCTCCAACAGGTCAATGGAGGCGGCGACGCCGACGTCGCCCTCCATGACCTCCGGCAGCCGGCCGTCGTTGGCGCGCAACTCCAGTAGCGCGTTGTCGATCGCGGTGTGCGCGGCGAAGAGGCACGGCGTGGAGTAGATCGCCACGTCGACGCCGAGGTCCTCAAGCTCGGTCAGCGACAGCCGCGGCGACTTACCTCCGGCGATCTGGTTGAACAGCAGCGGCTTGTCGCCGATCACGCCGCGCACCTTGGTGATCCAGTCGACGCTGCGCACGCCGTCCACCAGCAGCACGTCGGCGTCCGTGGCGGCAAGTGCCTCGGCGCGGCGCAGGATCTCCGACTCCTCTGTCGCGTCGGTGCGGGCAACCACGACCAGGTCCTTGCGGGTCTCCAGCACCAGGTTGAGCTTCTCCAGGTACTCGTCGAGCGGCAGGATCTGCTTGCCGTCGACGTGCCCACAGCGACGCGGCCGCTTCTGGTCCTCGAGAATCACGCCGGACGCGCCGATGCGCTCCAGGTTCTCCACCACATGGCAGGCCACCTCGGGGTCGACGTAGCCGTCGTCGATGTCCACCAGCAGGTGCTGTTGCGGGAACGCCACCCGCAGCCGCTGCACAAAGTTGACCATGTCCGGCCACGCGATGAAACCGATGTCGGGCAGCCCGTAGTAGGACGCCGCGAACCCGAATCCGGAAACGAACATGCCGCCGTAGTGCTGGGCCGCGAGCGATGCGGAGAACATGTCGAAGACGCCGATGAGTGGCGTGATGCTGTCGCCTTGCACTTCGCGACGCAGCGCGCTGCCGTACGTCATGACTGAACCCCTTTGAATGAGCGACGGGCTAACTGGACCGCGAAGCGGTTGCCATTCGTTGAAGGTGTCTGGTGCTACCATTTTCTTTCTCCTTGTGTGCGACGTCGACGTCTTTGCGCGGCTATTCACGAATGACTTTTCGCGATAGCTTGAATTTGTTTTGCGCTGCGATCGTGCGACGTGTTTGGGTTTGGAGACTCCGAACTTAGGGCGCCGCTACGGATGTGTCGGTCTTGTCGGCGATAGTCGAAATAAGCATCGATTTCACGGTTTTCCGTATTTTGCTCAGATGGTTGGTTCGCCGACTGCTCGCATCACTCCGTACCCGAACCTGGCGGCGCACGCGGCCCTCCTCGGCCATCAAAGAGAGGACATCGATGCCAAGAGCGCACAAGGTATGCGGGCACGTGGGCACCACGCGGAGACAAGTCAGCTAAACCGCCGAGGCACCCATGGTGCATCTGTGACCACAATGCGCAAAAGCTGAACATCGCGCAATGCGCGGGTTGTGCCCACAAGCGAGCCACGGCGATTGCGGACCCCTAGCTTCGGTTGTAGCACGTTCCCGCCAACCAACTGTTCGACATCGTCACCAGATGCGGACGAAAGCGAAATAGCTACTCACACAGGAGAACTCAAATGAACACAACTGATCCAATCCGCGCGGAGCTGCGCGCCAGTGCTGCCGCATATGGCACTACCGAGGACTACTGGGCCAGCTACCTCGGCACCTCCGACACTGAAGGATCACGTCAGTAAATATGGAGTAGGCAGATGCATGAGCCGATGATGGTCGGCTTCTGTCGACTCCCCGAATTCAGGCCTTACCTTGCCCAAGCCGGCATCACGCGACGCGTGCTGCCGCGTCAACACTCGGCGCTTGCCAGCTCCGACAAAGGAAACACCTGTAGAGGTGTGACGCGACGGCATCCGCGCAGACGGTCGGAGCTATGCCGGCGTGTGCGAGCGGACCGATAGACGCCACCGGCACACCTTCCGGATCCGGATCGCGGTCTCCTCGCTAACGCCTGAGGCGCCGGTAGATCCGAGCAATTCGATTGTCTTGGAAAAGAATTCGTGCTCGCTGAGGCCGAATTCCTCGAAGATGTCGCGAGCTGACCCGCCGCCGAAGCGGTGCCAACGGCGGATGAAGTCGATAATGGCCCGCTCGTAGGCGAAGCCCCGCGATGACCATTTCCTCACGCAGGCGGATTCGGCGCTGTGGTCCAGATTGTCGCGCTGCGCTATCCAGCTGCTGTCGGGTTGTTGCAGCATCGGTGAAACCTCCATCGCTGTGGTGGGTCCGAGAAACCAAGCAGGACGTCGCGGTGATCGTGTTCTTCTGCCGCGACAGCCACGCCCGCTAACCACCACTACTTAGATCGCTGGCTGTGGGAAATCGTCCGGACGACGCAGTGCGGTGGGCGGTGCGGTCGCCCCCTCGTACGTGCTCCGAACGCGGGTTAGCAGGTGACGTCGACGTAGACGATTTTGTTGGTGACGGTCGTGACGAGGTCGTCCTGGGCTCCAGGGACACCCGAGTCGGTACGCGAGAACGTCTGGCCGGGCCGAACCGCGCTGAGAGTGCACCGGTCGGCTGGAGCGGTGCCGACGCGGTTCACGATGACCTGAAATCCCTGCGCGCGCAGCTGGCTGATGGTGGCATCGACGGGCGATGGACCGGACGGGGCGGCGGTAGCGGTTGCGGCCAGTGCGAGCGCGGCGGATGTCAATCCGCAGGCGGCGATGGAGGTGAGGAGGATCTTCGTCATTGTCGTGGCTTCCCTGTAGTTGGCTGGAGCTTTTGCTGTTTGGGTTGGTTTGTAATTCGGTGACAGATGCTTTTCCGCGCTGCCGCGGATCCGTCCGGTTGATGTGCTTGTCGCGCTTCCTGGGGATTCGGTTGGTGCCCAGGCCATAACAACCACACCGAAGCAACCGTTGCTGCCGATCGGTACGATCTGATTGCCTGACACAGGCACCAGTCGCCAACGCCGGTGGCTTTGCTGTCGGTCTGTCCTGTTGTCACGTCCGGGTCGGGCGATTCAGTTGTGTCGCGTCGCTGTCAAGCACAACGGTTCGTTACACGATCCGGTTCACCAGGTTGGCGCCGTGATTATCTGGCGGTGATGGTGGCGCCGGAGCGGACCGCATCAACGTGCAACGTAGTGCGCTGCGACTTCACCGGACCTCGTCGCAATGCCCGACGACAATATGCTTCCTAAGCGCGGTTCGAACGATCGAACCACGTTGTCTCCAAACAGCAAGGGAAGCTAGTTGTGTCGACGCCGCAGTACATCGAAATTGCTCCGGAACAGGTCAACGTCGAGCACCTTGGGGTGAGGGCAGTCATCCAGTGGGAAGATCCCAATATCTACAAGATCGGCACAATCGTCGGCGTCGCGGCGGACTCAACTGCAATCCACGCGAACCTGGCGGGCATAGACCAAGGTGTCGTCTTCCTGCGACAGCAAATGACAGGTGGAACCGCGAATCCGCACCTGTACTTGTGGTGGGGCTAACAGGGCGGTTCTGGGCTGCGCAAGGCGGTTTCCCTGTGCGGAACAGTGCTTCTGCAGTGCGGTAAGCGGCGGTCCGCGCCACCGGTCTGCACAGCGAACGCTCGTGACGACGCGACGGCGCTATCCCAATAGGTGTCCGTCAACGAGGCAGCTACCTCCAGCCGCCCTGATATGAACGTCGGCGCAATGTTGGGCCACGCCGTCGAGTAGGTCGACGTCACCGAGGGGCAATGTGGCCAACAAGGTCCTGGGTTTGTGCATCACGTCGAGGTCGAACACCGCGTCGATGAGGCGGCTACGCAGACGAGGGGATGGGTTCCCGGTCGCGACGTCAATGTTGAGCTCGATAGTGGAAGAGGTGGGACGGATGTCCGCAAACGCGATGTGGTAACGACCGGCGTCGATGCTGACGTGATATGCGCCATGGTCGGCGGCGACGTGAGTCGAGAGGGCGTACTGGTCGGAGTCCGTCTGGGATGCGTTCATCGCTTCTCCAGGTGTGTATCAATTGATGTCGAGCCTCCGCGGCTCACGCCGATCGGGTGTCGTACAGAACGCGATTTCGGAGGTCTACAGATACGGTCCCACCATTTCCGCCCGCGCGGAAGTCCCTCGGACCCAAGGCCAGATCATGCCGTCCAGCGCGACGGCGCACGACCGGATACACCTACGTGCTTGTCTGCGCGGGGTGGGTGTATGGGTGGATCTCTGCCACGATCGCCCGGTTGATGTATCCCCCACCCAAGCGCAGACCGACGGCGACGTAAGCGCACCATCTAAGATCGCCACGGCCGCCCCGACCTCACTCACCCTCGGTTCGGCCAGACGTACATGACGCCCGCCCAATCAGTCCCACGATTACCTTACCGATGAGCCGCTCCTCCAGACCGCACGAAACTTCGCTCCGCTCCTCGCCGACGGCGGCCAGCTGGTCCTCTGTCTGAAGGATCGGCGGCAGCCAGTAGCGAGGCCTCATAGGCAAGTGCTTTCGCCGGTCCGCGGTACTGATCGCGGCGGCCGCGATAGGCGCTGTCGTCGCCCCGCGCTTGGGCGAGCAGCGCGCGCAGGCGCGTCAGCCATATCCTCACGGCGAAGCGTCATCCGCCGAGGCAACGGTGGCCAGCCGCTGCCGCTCGGCGTCGATGTCGGCGGCGGCTCCGCGAGCCAGCGATGTGTCGATGAGCGCTGCGACGGCGGCCGGGAGGAAAGTCGCACCGCCTGAACGCAATTGGCGGTCGGCTGGGCGTGTGCTCCCGCGAGCCCGCATGGTGGCAGGGCCCCTCCGTAGGTCAGAGGTACGGGGGCGGGATTCTTCGGCCCGTAATCGTTGCCGATTTGCTGGCGGGTATGTGGGCGGCGTTGAGCCGGTCGGCGTCGCTTACTATGGCTCGGGGCCCGTAATCATGGGGCTCCTGCGGCGGCAGGACTTCGGTGTCCACGGTCGCGCGCGGCCCGGGCGAGGTCACTCCTAGGGCACCCAGGGCGCAGTTTTCTGCGCGTGTGATGCTGGCGAAGGAGTACGCCGTCCTCGATCTGCTCGACCTCCGCCTGCACTCCTTCCGCTCAGACCTCGGGTGTGCGGGGAGCCCAGGGTTGCGCCTGCTCGAGTTGGCTCGCGATGCGGATCAGGATGTCCTCGCGACCGTAGGCGGCGACGAGCTGCACGCCGACCGGCAAGCCCTCGGCCGTCCACTGCAGCGGCAGGCTGATCGCTGGTTGGCCACTGGTGTTGAACGGCGCAGTGAAGGGCGCGAAATCGCCGGAGCGACGGATCGGCGACATCGGGTCGTCGGGGTTGTTGACGATCGTGCCGAGCTTGAGCGGTAGCTCGCCAAGCGTCGGCGTGAGCAGCAGATCCCAGCCGTCGTGCCACCACGACTGCACCGCCCGGCGGTACTGGGCGACGGCTGACAACGTGAGCCTGTAGTCGACGGCGGTGAAGTGGTTGGCGATGTCGGCCCCGACCCGGTTGATCGGTTCCAACTCTCGATCCTCCAGCGGGCGACCGAGCTGATCCTGCAGACGGCGTTGGAAGAGTCCCATGTTGGTGCTCCACAGTGCTCTCAACTTGGAGCCGAACGTCTTGTCCTCCAATGCCGTCGGCCACGCCGCCTCGACGTGGTGCCCCAACGATTCGAGCAGCGTGCCGACGGCCTGCGCCGCATGGGTGACCTCCGCATCGACCGGGCCGCCCTGTGGGTGGTGGTCGAGGATACCGATGCGCAGCCGACCCGGGTCCGCGCCGAGCTCCTCGACGTACGGATGTGCGGGCGGAGGTGCGATCACGGTGTCGCCGATGCCCGGGCCGCGCGTCGCGTCGAGCAATGCTGCCGTGTCACGAACGGTGCGGCTGACGCAGTGCTCGACCGACAGTTCGCTCTCGTCGCGGACCGGGCCGAGTGTGATGCGACCCTGGCTCGGCTTGAGCCCGACGAGGCCGCAACAAGACGCCGGGATGCGGATCGATCCGCCGCCGTCACTGGCGTGGGCGAAGGGCACCATCCCCGACGCGACCGCGGCGGCCGCACCGCCGCTCGATCCACCGGGCGTGCGCGTCGTGTCCCACGGGTTGTGGGTCGCGCCCCACGCGACGGGCTCGGTGGTCGGCACGCTGCCGAGCTCAGGGCTGTTCGTGCGGCCGGCGATCACCAGCCCGGCCGCACGGTGGCGGCTGACGAGTGTCGTGTCGGCATCGGCGATAACGTGCGCCTCCATGAACGCGACGTTGCCGTTGCTGATCCGCTGCCCCTCGTACGTGGCGAAGAGATCCTTGATGAGGAACGGCACGCCGCGGAACGGGCCGTTAGGAAGATCGGCGCTTGCGGCGGTCTCGCGGGCGTGGTCGAACCAGCGGATCACGACTGCGTTGAGGGCCGGATCGATACGTTCTATGCGCTCGATCGCAGCTTCGAGCAGCTCGCTCGGCGAGACCTCGCCCGACGCGACGAGCGCCGCTTGATCGGTCGCATCCATCCAACGGGTCTGATCGGCAAGCGTGCTCATGGCAGCCTGTGTAGCACGAATTGGCTTCGGCTCCGACTACCTTCCGTGAGCAAAGGCGATCCCGCGCAGGACTTGGGATGCACACTCGTCGGCGAGTTCCGACACGCCATCCCCGTCGCGGACAGACCAGTGGTCGTATCGCGCATTCGTGGTTCTAGCCTGGACGGTGTGAATCGCCGGCCGGGCGCGTCGCCGATGCTGGATCGGCCGTGGCGAAGATCAGGGGTATCGAGTTATGCGGTCAATCGCGTGCGCGGGCTGCTGCGACCGTCGATCAGCGTCTACGAGCCCCCCGCGGATCTAGTCATCGACCGGGACTTGCCGGTCGCCACACGTGATGGAACGATACTGCGGGCCAACGTCTTTCGTCCTGCCGGAGACACCACCGGCGATGTTCGACGGCCCGTGATCCTGTCAATCCATCCCTACGGCAAGGACAAATTGCCCCGCCGACGCCTGGGCGGCTGGACCTACTCGTTTCAGTACCGCATCCTGCGGCAGCCCGAACCCATTAGGTTCTCCTCGCTGACCGGATGGGAGGCGCCCGATCCGGTGTGGTGGACAGATCAGGGGTTCGCCGTAGTCAACGCCGATCTGCGCGGCTGCGGCCACTCCGACGGCACAGCCCAGCTGCTCTCCCCGCAAGAAGGGCGCGACGTCTGCGACGTCATCCAGTGGGCCAGCGAGCAACCGTGGAGCGACGGTCAGGTGGTGATGCTCGGAGTGTCGTACCTGGCGATCACCCAGTACGGTGCGGCCGCGCTTCGACCACCGGCGTTGCGAGCGATAGTCCCCTGGGAGGGCTTCTCTGATCCCTACCGTGACTTCGCTATGCCAGGTGGTATTCGCGAGGCGGGTTTTATGCGGGTGTGGGGGCTAATGCTGCGACGCACCGTGCGGCAGGCCTACGACCTGGCGTCGATGCAACGGCACCATCCACTTCGTGATGCGTTCTGGGAGTCGCTGAGCCCGGATCTGTCGGTCATCGAGGTGCCGATGCTGGTGTGCGGCAGCTTTTCCGATCAGGCGTTGCACAGCCGCGGCTCGATGCGGGCCTTCACCACCGCGGCATCGACACACGCCAGGCTCTACACACATCGCAACGGCAAGTGGTCGACTTTTTACTCCGAGGCCGCGCTGACCGAACAACTGCGGTTCATCCGGGATGTGCTCGACGGCCCCACGCCCGCGCGGCGATCGGTGCGCCTGGAGGTTCGCGAGGACGCCACGACGATCTGGGCCGTGCGCGAGGAAGCGCAGTGGCCGCTTGCGCGCACGCACTGGCGACGGCTCTATCTCAGCGAAGCCGGCGCCCTGACCGCGGAGCCGCCGCGACGCGACGATCGGGTCAGTTTTGCCACCCGGTCGCACGCTGCGGTGTTCAGGTGGACATTCACCGAGGACACCGAGGTTAGCGGTCCGATGAGCGCGCGGCTGTGGGTGCAGCTGGGCGAATGCGATGACGCGAATCTCTTTGTGGGGGTGGAAAAGTGGCGCGACGGCCGGTTCGTGCCGTTCGAGGGTTCGTTCGGCTATGGGCGAGATCGGGTGGCCACGGGTTGGCAGCGGGTGGCGTTGCGGCGGGTCGACGAGCAGCGTTCGCAGCCGTGGGACCCGGTGCCTACTTGCACGGACCCGCGGCCGCTTGCCCCCGCTGAGCTTGTCGCGGTAGACGTGGCGTTGGGCCCATCGGCGACTTTGTTCCGTCGCGGAGAACAACTGCGGGTCGTTGTGGCCGCACGCTGGCTGGCGCCGTCCAACCCGCTCTTCGGGTCGTTTCCGTGCCGCTACGTTCGATCACCCCGCGGTGTAGTGACCCTGCACTGGGGTCCTCAACGCGCTGGATATCTGTTGATCCCCGTGGTGCCCACCGATGCCGCGGCGACAGGTTGAAACCGCCCCGCCCGTCACGATCAGGCCGCGCACGAGCTCAGCGCGCCAGCTTCGCGTTTACGGGCGCCGCGGCCTCGTCGCGCTGGGCTTGCCGTGTCGTCGGTATCGTTGAGATTCAGTCCGGCCGTACTGCCCGCCGGCCAAGTCGGGTGCCAGGAAAGAGTGATAGATCGGTGACCGATCAGGACCAGCTCAGCAGCGGCGGCGACCTGTCGCCAGGCCCGCTCTCGCGTCCACCGGTCGATCCGTCGACGCACCGCGCCTTCGGCCGCCCCGACGGCGTCGTCGGATCGTTTGAGGGCCCCGGCCACCACCTCCCCCAGGGCGAGTTCACGCCCACGAACCAGGCGCCCGCGCCGGTGCTGGCCGAAGCATTCGGCCAGGCGCAGGCAGCCGACGACCACGACGACACCATCGGTCAGCCCCCCAATGCGTCACGTGATCCCGGCGCCGCAGCCACGCCGACCACCCCGACCGCGGCGTCGCCATCCGCTGCGCACAGCAAGCTCGGGGTACGCGACGTCCTCTTCGGCGGCAGGGTGTCCCACCTCGCGTTGA
>Ga0070678_100001344_pt1 | contig 13082 bp, 10 predicted proteins | sample KBSM73metaG_FD_65647 | JGI IMG/M metagenome (GOLD analysis project Ga0070678, IMG submission 65647) | Miscanthus rhizosphere microbial communities from Kellogg Biological Station, Michigan, USA - KBS M7-3 metaG | ecosystem: Host-associated > Plants > Roots > Rhizosphere > Soil ...
CGGTGTTTCCTACTGGACCGACGGCAAAGGCGACGACCGCGTCGTGTACGTGACAACCGGTTACCGGCTCGTCGAACTGGATGCGAAGAGCGGATCGCTCGTGCGCTCGTTCGGCACCGACGGCGTGGTCGACCTCAAGGTCGGCGCCGTTTTTGGCAACCGCCAGCCCATCGATCTCGAGACCGGCGAAATCGGCGTCCACTCCACGCCGGCCATCGTCAAGGACACCATCATCATCGGCTCGTCGTTCCGCGAGGGCGCGACGGTCAGCACGCACAACAACACCAAGGGGCTGGTCCGTGCCTTCGATGCGCGCACGGGCAAGGTGCTCTGGACCTTCAACACGATTCCACGGCCCGGTGAATTTGGGAACGACACGTGGGAAAACGACTCGTGGGCCGTGAACGGCAACGCGGGTGTGTGGACCCAGATCACCGCGGACGAGGAACTCGGCCTCGTGTATCTCCCTGTTGAAACGCCGACGTCCGACTTCTACGGCGGTCACCGCCCCGGCAACAACCTGTTTGCCGAGAGCCTCGTTGCCGTCGATCTGCGGACCGGCCAGCGGAAGTGGCACTACCAGTTCGTCCATCATCCGCTTTGGAACTACGACATGTCGTCGGCGGCCATGCTGGCTGACATCACGGTGAACGGCCGTGCGATCAAGGCGGTCGCCGTGCCGAGCAAGCAGGGCTTCCTCTGGGTCTTCGATCGGGCGACCGGGCAGCCGGTGTGGCCGATCGAGGAACGGCCCGTTCCACCGTCTGACGTGCCTGGCGAGAAGACGAGCCCGACGCAGCCGTTCCCGACGAAGCCACCTTCCTACACGCGCACGACGCTGCGCGTGCCGGACGACCTCGTCGACTTCACGCCGGCGCTGCGTGAGCAGGCCATCAAACAGATTGCGCGCTACAAGGTCGGGCCATGGATGTACAACCCCGCGGTCCTCGGCGATGTGAACGGTCTGCTCGGTGCCATCAACATGGGCAATGCCGTCGGCGGCACGAACTGGCCCGGCGGCGCCTACGATCCGGACACGCACACCGCGTTCACACCGGGTAACAACGTTGGAATGACCGCGGCGACGCTCACCCCGCCGCCGGCAGGCTTCTCGGATATCCGCTACGTGTCGGGTCTCGCCGGCCGCCCCTTCCAGGAAGTACTCGGACCGGGCGACTGCTGCGCGGCCGATTCACCGCGCGCGTCACGAACCGAAAATCGTGACCCGCTCACCGGATCGCCGAGGCCCGCACCGGCCCCGGCCCCGACGCCCGCGCCCGCGCCTGCCGCGGCAGGAGCGGCAAACCCGGGCGGGCTGGCCATCGACGGCATCTCGATCCTGAAGCCGCCCTACGGCCTCATCTCGGCGATCAATCTCGATCGCGGCGAGATCGCCTGGCAGGCTGTGCACGGCGACACGCCGGACAACATTCGCAACCATCCGGCGCTTCGCGGTGTGAACATCCCGAAGACCGGACAGGCCGGCACGTCCGGCATCGGCCTGCTGGTGACCAAAACGCTGGTGATCATGGGCGACCCGGCGCTGACCACGACCCCCGAACATCCGCGCGGCGCGATGTTCCGCGCCTATGACAAGGCAACGGGCAAGGAAGTCGGCGCGGTGTTCATGGCGGCACCGCAGAGCGGTTCGCCGATGACTTATATGGCCGACGGCAAGCAGTACATCGTCAACGCCATCAGCGGCGGCAGCTACTCGGGCGAATACATCGCATTCGCACTGCCCGTGCAATAGACGGGCGTCTCCCTGACGTGGCCGCCGACCTTCGGGCGAACTGACCAGCCTCCGCCAGGGCTACGGCGGTCCGCCGGAGCAATGCGAAGGCGGAGGGTTCGCGGCCACGCCACTCTCGAGGCGGCGCGCCAGATTCTTCTTGCGCGCGGGGCGGAATTTGTTCTAGAAAGACGAACAAATGGCGCGCGAGTTCCTCTCCAACTTCGAATTCATGGTGCTCCTCGCACTCATTCGCCTTGGCGAGGATGCCTACGGCGTGCCGATTGCCGCGGCGATCGAGGACACGACCGGGCGCGCCGTGTCGCTGGGCAGCGTCTACGCCGCACTCGACCGGCTCGAGGGCAAGGAGTTCATCACGTCGCGGATCGGCGAGCCGACTCCCGAACGCGGCGGTCGGGCCAAGCGCCACTTCCGGGTGACCGCGCGCGGTGTGCGCGAGGCAAAGGCTGCCCGCAAAGCCTTCAGCCGGTTGTGGGCCGGCATTCCCGAACTTGGAGGAGGACAGGCATGAGGGCGCCGGCTCACTTGCATGTTGCCGTTCGGATTCTTGATCGGTGCGGCGTGGACGATGCGGTCGTGGGTGACCTGCTGGAACTCTACGAAGCGCGGCCTTCGGCGGTCCGGCTCTGGCGGGAGGTGCTGATGGCCATATTCGCGCGTGGCGTGAGCCATGCGCGCGAGAACAAGCCACAGACAGTCAGGCGCCTGGCGACCGGTATCGCGGTGATCTGCGTTCTCGGCTACTCGCTTTCCGGATCCTCTCACGTCGACATCGGCAGCAGCGTGCGCGTGGAGGACGTGTCGGGTGGCTGGTTTGAGACCGATGCGGCCAACGGCGTGACACGCCTGCTGCCCACCATCTCGTTCCAGTTGCGGAACGTCTCGACGGCACCGTTGTCATCGGTGCAGGTGAACGTGCTGTTCCACCGCAAGGGCGATCAAGCCACCTGGTCCGATGTCTTCCGAAGGGCCGTCACCACGAGAGCGCTCGCGTCCGGCACCAGTACCGACCCGATCGTCATCCAGTCACCAGTCGGATACACAGGTGACGAGTCCGCAACACGGCTGTTGAGCCACTCACGTTTCGTCGACACAGCCGTTGCGATATACGCCCGTCACGGGTCGGACGGCTGGACATACCTCGGCGAGTATCCTCTGCCGCGGCAGATTGTCGGCCGGCAGGTCGGGCCCGTCAGCTTCAAGCGAACGACCACCGCTTACCGCCTCAGGTGAACCACCAGGATTGCTGCGCTCGCTTGGCGATTTCGTAAGGGAACAACAAAGGAACTGCTCTTCCACCGCTCGAGTTCCCTCGCGACAACAACGGCTCGGGTCGGCCCTCATTGCCAGGGGCCGGATCAGCCACGAACCTCTGTGCATAACGCCATTTGGAGATTGACAGAAACAGCGGGTGGACCGACCATTTCAGCCAAACCTGTCGCCCGGCTTGCCGGGTGCATGCGACGGGTGTCGGCCCGCTCCGGAGTCGCCCGGGCCGAGTGTCGTCAATCAGGAGGAAGCATGTCGATCGAACGTCTGCCGCGTCTGGTCGGGGGCCTTGGTCTCGTGGTCGCCACCATCGCGGGTGGGACCGCTGTCCTGAGCGCGCAGTCGCAGGCGCCAGCACAGAAAGCTGGCGAGGTCACTTACAGCAAGGACATCGCTCCGATCCTGCAGCGCAGTTGCCTCACGTGCCACAACCCTGATGGCGGCGCGCCCATGTCGCTCACCACGTTCGAAGAGGTCCGCCCCTACGCGCGCGCGATCAAGACGCGCACGGGGATGGGACCACACGCTGGTGTCATGCCTCCGTGGTTCATCGAAAAGACCATCGGCATCCAGCACTACAAGGGCGACCCGTCGCTCAGCACCGCGGAGATCCAGAAGATCGCATCCTGGGCCGACAACGGCGCACCGCGAGGCAACCCCGCCGATCTGCCTCCCGCGGTAGCGAAGGCAACCGGCGTAGATGGCTGGCTGCTCGGCAAGCCCGACCTCGTCGTGAAGGGGCCCGAGATCTTCGTTCCCGCCGTGGCGCCCGACCAGTGGGGCGATGTCGGCGAGGCGCCGACCGGCCTGGTTGAAGATCGCTGGGTGAAGTCGGTTGAAGTGCGCGAAGTGAACGACATCCCGCGCTCCGACGGCACGAAGACGGTTGGCGGCCGCTACGTGTTCCACCACATGAATTATGAGAGCTCGGTCGAAGGGCAGCCGGGCACCAGCACCAGCTGGCCGATTCACGAAATCGGCCGCAACCCCGACCAGTTCCCGGACAGCGCGGGTCGCCTGCTGGCGGCGAATTCAGTGCTCCACCTGAATGCATCGCACGTTCACGCGAATGGCCACGACACGCACGCGCACCTGGAGTTCGGCTTCACGTTCTTCCCGAAGGGTTACACGCCGATGTACAAGCGGGCGGCCGTAATTCTCGGCAACGGGAACGACCTTGATATCAAGCCCAATCAGGCCAGCCAGGAAATCCACGCGTTCGCGACGCTGACCGAGCACACCAAGATCATCGCTTTCGAGCCGCACCTTCACGCGCAAGGCGTTCGCATGTGCCTCGAGGCCATCTGGGGCATGAACATCCAGCAGTTGACGTGCGCCGGCTACGACCACAACTGGGTCAAGCAGTACATCTACGACGACGACTCGGCGCCGATCCTGCCGAAGGGCACCATCCTTCACCTCGTGGGCTTCCTCGACACGACGCCGGGTAACAAGAACATGGCCGACGGACGCAACTGGACCGGCGGCGGCCGTCGTTCGGTTTCGAACATGTTCATCGATCTCGGGTACTCCGTGCAGATGAACGAGGAGCAGTTCCAGGCGGAAATGGCAAAGCGGCGCGCGGCCATGAAGAGCCGCAACGACTACGACCTTGGCTGCCCGCTCTGCTGGGCGCCACCCGTCGAGACGCCGGCGGCCCGCACCACGCAACAGCAGGGGGGCAATCAGCAGTGATTCGTTGCCTCCGCAGCCTCGGGTTCCAGGGGGCGCGACACCTCGTCGCGCCCTTCGTCGCGGTCCTCATCGCAGCAAGTTCGCTCGGCGCGCAGAGCCGCTTTTCTTATTCTTCAGGACAACCCCTCGAACCGGCCTATGAAGGCTGGATGCAGAACAAGGACGGTTCCTACACCCTGTACTTCGGGTACATGAACACGAACTGGCTGCAGGAGTTCGACATTCCGGTCGGCGCAGACAACACGTTCTCGCCGGGCCCTGCCGACCTGGGCCAGCCGACGCATTTCTACCCGCGCCGCAATCCGTTTCTCTTCACGGTCAAGGTCCCGAACGATTTCGGGACGAGCGAACTGGTCTGGACGCTCACCGCGAACGGCGTGACGCGCAAGACCTATGGCTCGCTCAAGTCCGATTACCTGATCGACCCGCAGGTCATCTCCACCGAAGTGGGCGGTGAAAACGGCAGCCTCGCGAACGACCTGCGGCACAACCTGCCGCCAGACGTGAAAGTCGACGGCCCGCTGACGCGCACCGCGAAGGTTGGGCAGCCGCTCTCAATCGTCACGATTGCCGGCGATCCGGACAACCTGCCGCCGCGCCGCGACGGAAAGCCGCAACCCGGTGTGGTCAAGGCCGCGCGTGCGCCGTTGGCGCCTCGCCCAGGCGCGGCTCCAAACAGCCCCGCAGTCGTCTATCGCCCGCCGGTGGCGGTGGTGGCGTCGGCTGGACCCGGCCTGCACCTGTCCTGGATCGTCTACCGCGGCAAGGCCACGGCGGTGAAGTTCACGCCCGATCAGATGAAGACGTGGATGGACACTCGCGCGTACGGCAACTCGATGTGGTCGCCGCCCTACGAGATCCCGGTGCCGCCGGCCGACGGCAAATGGACTGCGGACGCCACGTTCAGCGAACCGGGCACCTACGTGCTCCGCGCCGTTGCGAGTGACGGCTCGCTCTTCTCGTACGAAAACGTCACGGTCACCGTTACGCCGTAGCCTGCATCATCTGGCTTTGCCGGAGAGGCCCGCCCAATGGGCCTCGGTGCTCGGCGTCGTCGTTGACCTGACGCTTCCAATTGCTCATCTCAAACGGAGGACTCCTCTGATGACTTCTCGTAAGCCGTTGTCGCGCGTGGCGCTGGCCGCATTCATTTTTGGCGGAGGCGCCGTCCTCTGGATCATCGGCCAGGGGCCGGCCGCGGTATCTGCGGCGGCACAGGCGCAGGCCCAGAGCTATTTCATGGGCGGCACTCCCTCGCGTGTGGACACGAAGATGACAGTGGCCGCCCTCAAGTTCCCCAGGGGCAGCCGCTCGAACTGGCATTCGCACGGCACCGGGCAGCTGCTGATGGTGCAGGAAGGCAAGGCGCTCACACAGGAGCGCGGCGGTGCAGTCCGCGAAGTAGTGGCGAACCAGGCATGGTGGACGGCGCCGAATGTCGAGCACTGGCACGGCGCGGCCCAGGATGTCGACCTGGTGCAGTTGACGATCTATGACGGCGCCGTGAAGTGGCTCGAGCCGGTGACTGACGAGCAATACAAGGCACCGGCGAGGAAATAGCTGGCTGTAGGCGATGGGGATAGGCGATAGGCGATAGGCGATAGGCGATAGGCTCTGGGCATCGCCGAAAAAGCAGTACCACTGGTTCTTGATTCCTCACGGATCACACGTGTCCAGAAATCTGTCTGCCGTGCTTCGTTGTGCGGCAGCTCTCGCCGCCTCTCTTATCGCGTCTTTTCCTCTGGCCGCGCAGACGCCGGATGGATCAGCGGTCTTCACCCGCGAGTGCGCCAGTTGTCATACCGGCGCACCCGACACGCGCGCACCCGCGCCCGACGTTCTTCGTCGCCGATCACCCGAAGCCATCCTCTCGGCGCTGACCGCCGGCGGCATGCGTCCGCAGGGCGGCCGCCTGACCGGCGCAGAGCGGCGGGCCGTGGCCGAGTACCTCACGGGTCGCGTTCTTGGCGGCGACGTGACCGGAGCAAGCGTGGGCCGGTGCAGCACCGAGGCGCCGCTGATCGTGGCACCAGGCACGCCGACATGGTCCGGCTGGTCGCCAGAAAGCACGAACACGCGGTTTCAATCCGCCCAGCAGGCCGGGCTCACGGACCAGACCGTACCAAAGCTCAAACTGAAATGGGCGTTCGGCTTCCCTGACGCGACCTCCGCATGGTCGCAGCCGACCGTTGCGGGAGGGCGCCTGTTTGTCGGCAGCCAGAACGGTACCGTCTACGCCCTCGACGCGAAGAGCGGCTGCATCATCTGGACCTTCACGGCGAAGAGCGGCGTACGCAACGCCCCCATCTTCGGCGCGCGCAGCGGGGGTTCCGGCTACGCGGTGTTCTTCGGCGACACCGGCGCGAATGTGTACGGGCTCGACGCGGCCACCGGCGCGGCGATCTGGACGACGAAGGTTGACGAACATCCGTTCGCGCGCGTGACCGGCTCGCCCACGCTGGACGGGGATCGCCTGTTCGTACCGGTTTCCTCGCTCGAGGAAACGGCCGCCAGCCAGCCCGGATACGAGTGCTGCACGTTCCGCGGCAGCGTCGCGGCTCTCGACACGGCGTCGGGTGAGATCCGCTGGAAGACCTACATGGTGGCGGAGGCCAAGCCCGTCGGCAAGAATGCCGCCGGCACGACGCTGCTGGCGCCGGCCGGAGTCGGCGTCTGGTCGTCGCCCACCGTGGACCACAAGCGCGACGTGATTTACGTGGCGACCGGCAACACGTACGCAGGGACGGCATCGGAACCGACGAGCGACTCGCTCATCGCACTCGACCCGAAGACCGGCGCGATCAAGTGGACCCGGCAGTTCACGACTGGCGATGTCTTCGGTTGCCGCGGCGGATCGGTCAACTGCCTCGAGAAGTCGGGCCCCGACTTCGATTTCGGGACGCCGGCGATGCTGGTGACACGCAAGGACGGCAAGGACATCGTCCTGCTCGGCCAGAAATCGGGCATGGCGTACGCAGTCGATCCCGACAAGCAGGGCGAGATCCTCTGGCAATACCGTGCCGGCGAGGGTTCGATCTGGGGCGGCATTCAGTGGGGCATGTCGACCGACGGCGAACAGCTCTACATTCCCGTCTCCGACATACGGACCCCGAAGCCTGGGGGGCTGCACGCCGTGAGCCTGGCCACCGGCGAGCGGACCTGGTATCAGCCGCCACCCGCGCTGAAGTGCACGCCGGGCACGCCCACCTGCAATGCCGCGCTGATCTCGGCGCCGACACTCATCCCTGGCGTTGTGTTCTCGGGATCCAACGACGGCGGCCTTCGCGCGCACTCGACAACCGACGGGTCGGTGATCTGGGAATTCGACACCAACCAGGACTTCACCACGCTGAACCGGGTCCGCGCGAGCGGCGGCGCCATACAGGGGCCCGGACCTACGATCGCCGGCGGCATGCTGTACCTGAACGCCGGATACGGCGACCACATGGGTCGGCCGGGCAACGTGCTGCTCGCCTTCGAGCCGCAGTAGTACGTGGAGGCGGGTCTTCAGACCCGCCTTGACCAGCGCCGTCGGGTCTAAAGACCCGACGCTACGTACCTATGGTGAATGGCACGGTCGCCATCATCCTGTCCCATCGGAGGGCGATCGTCCCGCCGTTGTCCGACATGTCGAGAAACTCCCACGTCAGCTCCTCGGTCGAAAACGGCAGCGTCGTGAGTTTCATCGGCGTGCGAACGACGTCCTTGTCCTTCGTGTAGCCGAACGAGCCCCACAGCTTCGTCCTGTCTCCCGGGTTGTATTTCTGCTGCGGTTGCCAGTCGGAAACGATGAAGGTCCAGTTGTTCTCTTTCAGATCGACGAACAGCGTGTGGCCTCCGGCCGGCACCGTCTTACCGTTGATCACGAGCGGCAGTTCGCTCATCAGGTAGGTCGAGATGTCGGCGCCCGCGCGCCAGACGGGCGCCCCGTTATTGAGCCTCTTGCCGTACGACGCGCCGGTCTCCCAGAGGTCGCGTCCTCGCTTGATCGGTCGCCCGTAGCTGATTTCGATCCACTTCCCGCCGACATACACGGGCTCCTCGGCGCCTTCGTAGTGGCCGCGAATCTCGGTGGCCGCATGACCGTCGGGACTGGTAATCCGCCGTTGTGCCGATCCGGTCGCCGGCAACAGGCAGGCAATCGCCACAATGGCGGCAATGCGGTTCACGTGATTCGCGCGTTTCGGCATGACGGTATGGTGCCACCATGCCGGTCGTGATGGAAGGATGAGTGCCCTGTCACTCCGACTTCAGCGCCAGCAGTGGGCTCATCCTGCCGGCGCGCCACGCGGGCAGCGCACTGGCACTCAAGGCGATGAGCAGCAGGATGGCACCCACGGCACTGAAGGTTGTGGCGTCGGTAGGTTCGACCTGGTAGAGCAGTCCGCGAAGCAGCCTGGAGAACCCGAGCGCGAAGAGGCCGCCGGCGCAGATGCCGAGGAGCGCCAGGCTCATGCCCTGGCGCACGATCAGGCTGACGACGCGGTACCGCTCGGAACCAAGCGCCATCCGGACGCCTATCTCGCGTGTGCGCCGCGATACCACATAAGCCAGCACACCGTAGATGCCCACGGCCGACAGCAGCAGGGCGATCGCGGCAAAGCCGCTCAGCAGAAACCCGGTGAGTCTGGGCGTCGCCAGCGCTGTCGACACCACGTCGGTCATCGCGCGTGGCGCGCCGACGGGCAGATCCGGATCGATCTGCTGGACCACGTCCTCGAGCGTTTTGGCCGATGCCATGGGGTCGCCGGTCGTCCGAACGATCACGAACGCATTACGCGCGATGTTGCCTGCCGTCACCACGTGCCATTGGCTGAACGGAATGTAGAACTTCTCTTTCACGGCTTCGGTGATGCCGTTGTGCCGCTCGTCGGCCACGATTCCGACGACGCGTATCCAGGGGCGCCGGGAGTCCGACCCCATCCGGATGCGGCTCCCGACCGCATCTTCCGGCTTGTGCCAGTAGGTGCGCGCCAGCGTCTCGTTCACCACCGCAACGGGTTCCGCGTCTGTCCGGTCTCCCCTTTCGAACCAGCGCCCGGCCTGCAGCCGTGTTCCCAGCGTCTCGAAGGCGCCGTCCGTGACGACCTGCCAGTCGCCCTTCGCGTTCCCCGCGCTCTCGTCGAAGCCGTCGATATCGAGGCCCCAGTCGCCAATCGTTGTGGCCAGCGGGAGGAGCCGGACGACGCCGGCGGCTTCCACACCAGGCAGTCCGCGTGCCTCTTCGGTCACGCGGCGATAGAAGTCGACCACCCGGTCCGCCGTGGCGTAGCGAGTCGCAGGCAGCGCCACGCGCATCGTGAGCACTCTTTCCGGCGCGAAGCCGAGATCGACCCGTCGCATCGCTTCGACCGAACGGACCATCAACCCAGCCGCCACGAGGAGAACCGTCGCAACGGCCACCTCCAGCATCACGAGCAGGCGACGGAGGCGAGCCCGGCCGCGCGCGGCGGTGGCGTTCGAACCCGTCTCGCGAAGGATCCGCAAGACGCCCTGGTGGCCGACGATTGGAGCCGCGCTGAACAGCACCGTCGTGAGCGCCGCGGCCCCGACGGACACCAGCATCATCTGCCAGTGGATTGAGAGCGACCCGAGCGCCTCGAGCGCGGTCGGATCGAAGGCGCGCACCACGCCCAATCCGGCGAGCGCCAGGGGCAGGCCAAGGGCCGCGCCGGCGAACGCGAGGACGAACGCCTCGATCAGGAGGTCCTGCAGCAGCCGGGAACCGGATGCGCCCAGAGCGGAGCGCAGTGCCAGCTCGCGCTGCCGCGTTTCGCCGCGAACCAGTAACAGGTTGCCGACGTTGGCGCAGGCGATCAGCAGCAGGCAGACGACGCCGCCGGTCAGCAGCAGCATTGCCGGACGCAGCGGACCGCGAATCTCCTCGTCGACGGTTCGCGCGAACGCGGTGAAGTGCATGGTCTCCCGGTACTCGCCGCGCTGGGTGAGCTGCCGTGCAATGGCGGCCAGTTCTTCGGATGCCGTGCGCGCCGTCTGTCCGGGCGCCAGAAGCGCAGCGGCGTTATAGCCGTGACTGCGCGACATTCTGGTTTCGTCGATCTGCGCGGGACGCCACAGCTCGGTCGGCTCGGTCACATCGTCGGTATAGTCGGTCGGCAATCGGAACCCGCGAGGCATCACGCCAACCACTTCAACGGGGACGTCGTCGAGGACGATCTTTCGGCCGATCACCGACGGATCGCCGCCGAACCTGGCCCGCCACAGGCCATGGCCGAGAATCGCAACTGGAGGACCCTTCGGTCGATCTTCCTCGGTAGTGAAGCCGCGCCCGAGCCAGGGACTGACGCCGAGGACATCGAATGTGTTGGCCGTGACTCGCCCCACGGTCAAACGTGCGGGACGACCGGCGCCTGTGAGATTCTCCTGCGCGGTAGTCCATCCTGCGACGGCGGTGAGCGTGTGCGCCATTGCCCGGTAGTCCCAGATCTCCTGGTCTGCCACCGACGTCTTCTGAAACGCCGTCCAGCGGCTGAAGATCATCACGCGTCGAGCGGCGTCCGGGAATGGCAGCGGCGACGCGAGCGCAGTGCGAGCGACGCTGAAGATGGCCGATGTCGACCCGATCCCAAGCGCCAGGGTCGCCACTGCTGCAAGGGTGAACACGGGTTCGTGAAGCAGGCGCCTCACGGCAAGCTGAAGGCTGCGCGCCAGGTTCAGGACTGCAGCAAACCGTCTTCCCTCCTGGCAGCGATCGACTGTCTGTGCCACTCCGCCGAGGCTGATGAGCGCGTTGCGACGCGCCACGTCCGCGGACTGTCCGGCTGCGATCAACTCGTCGGCGTGCAGTGCCACGTGGCTCTGAATCTCGTCGGCGATCTTTTCGTCGCTCTGCGCCCGGAACGGAAGCAGCAGGCGGTGGAACCAGCGCCCGACGACCCGCATCACTTCTCTTCCTGCGGCGCGAGAAACCTCGCGAGAATCGCGGTGGTCTGGTCCCATTCACGGGCGGCGCGCTCCACTTCCCGACGGCCCGCGCGCGTGAGCGTGTAGAACTTCGCCTTGCGGTTGTTGTCTGAGACGCCCCACGACGATGAGATGTGCCCGTCCTGTTCCAGCTTCATCAACGCGGGATAGACCGTGCCGTAATTCAGCTGCAGCGCGTGATCGCTCGTCTGTTCGATGCGGCGGGCGATGCCGTAGCCGTGCTGCGGACCCATCGTCTCGAGGGTCTTCAGGATCATCAGGGCAAGCGTGCCCTGCCAGACGTCCGCCTTCGGCTTCATGTAGGAACCCCATACGAGCGTGGCACAGCTCGTATGGGTATGCAATAGGTTTGGGACGAACGCTGGCTAGGGCGCGGCCGGCCCGGCGGATTCCTTCCTGCCTCGGCGCGCGCGAAAGAATTCCTGGATGAGTGCGCGGCACTCCTCTTCGCGCACTCCGCCGACGATCGCGACGCGGTGATTGTGTCCCGGCAGATCTCCGCCGCGCACGGTCGACTCGAGCGCGCCCGTTCTGGGTTCGGCCGCGCCGTAGACGACAGTACCGATGCGTGCGTGGACAAACGCGCCCACGCACATCAGGCACGGCTCGATGGTCACGTAGATCGTCGCGCCCGTGAGCCGGTAATTCCCCACCGATCGCGCGGCCTCGCGGATAGCGACGATCTCGGCGTGCGCCGTCGGATCGCCCGAACTAATGGGCTGGTTATAGCCTCTACCCACGACGACGCCCTCGACCACGACGACGGCGCCGATCGGCACTTCGCCGGCATCTCGCGCGAGCCCAGCCTGCACCAGGGCCTCACCCATGAACTGGTCGTGCACAGTCACCTGGTGATTCTTATTCAGGCCCGTTGAAACACGGAATTAACAGGGAAGCACCAGGATTAAGAGCTTAGGTCGGCGCCTGGACCTGGCCGCCGGAAGCGCCGCATTTTTCCGGAGCAATCAATGCGATCCACGTATGGGTTGGATACGATGATTGTATTTTACTTCTGCGTCCGTACTGGGAGATAACACTACCTCCTGCCGGCGTTTTGTCAGGCGGAGACAAGAACAGCTATGCAGCAACAAGGCCTGTACGACCCCCGTTTCGAGCACGACGCCTGCGGCGTCGGCTTCATCGTGGACATGAAAGGGCGCAAGTCGCACCGCATCGTGCGGCAGGCGCTCCAGGTCCTGATCAATCTGGCCCACCGCGGCGCATGTGGGTGCGAGGAGAACACCGGTGACGGCGCGGGCATTCTTGTGCAGGTGCCGGACAAGTTCCTCCGCAAGGTCGCGCCGGCTCCGTTGCCGCCTGCCGGTGAGTACGGCGTCGGGCTGGTGTTCCTGCCGCACGACCCGGCTGCGACCGCCGTCATCAAGGCACTCATCGCCGGCATCGTCGCGGAGGAAGGCCA
>Ga0070678_100001347_pt1 | contig 13071 bp, 13 predicted proteins | sample KBSM73metaG_FD_65647 | JGI IMG/M metagenome (GOLD analysis project Ga0070678, IMG submission 65647) | Miscanthus rhizosphere microbial communities from Kellogg Biological Station, Michigan, USA - KBS M7-3 metaG | ecosystem: Host-associated > Plants > Roots > Rhizosphere > Soil ...
TGAATCCAAGCCCCAGTAAACGGCGGCGGTAACTATAACCGTCCTAAGGTAGCGAAATTCCTTGTCGGGTAAGTTCCGACCTGCACGAATGGCGTAACGACTTGGGCGCTGTCTCAACGAAGGACTCGGTGAAATAGTAGTCTCGGTGAAGATGCCGAGTACCCGCAGAAAGACGGAAAGACCCCGTGAACCTTTACTGCAGCTTGATATTGAAGTTTGGGGCGTTCTGTCCAGGATAGGTGGGAGGCTTTGAAGCGAGGACGCCAGTCCCCGTGGAGCCATCCTTGGGATACCACCCTGGACGTTCTGAGCTTCTAACCCCGCGCCGTAATCCGGGCGGGGGACCGTGTCAGGTGGGCAGTTTGACTGGGGCGGTCGCCTCCTAAAATGTAACGGAGGCGCCCAAAGGTTCCCTCAGCACGGTTGGAAATCGTGCGTAGAGTGCAAAGGCATAAGGGAGCTTGACTGTGAGACTGACAAGTCGAGCAGGTACGAAAGTAGGGCTTAGTGATCCGGCGGTTGAGAGTGGAATTGCCGTCGCTCAACGGATAAAAGGTACTCCGGGGATAACAGGCTTATAGTCTCCAAGAGTCCACATCGACGAGACTGTTTGGCACCTCGATGTCGGCTCAGCGCATCCTGGGGCCGAAGTAGGTCCCAAGGGTTGGGCTGTCCGCCCATTAAAGCGCTACGCGAGCTGGGTTCAGAACGTCGTGAGACAGTTCGGTCCCTATCTTCTGTGGGCGTTGGAGGATTGAGAGGAGTGGCCCCTAGTACGAGAGGACCGGGGTGAACGAACCTCTGGTGTATCAGTTGTCGCGCCAGCGGCACTGCTGACTAGCTACGTTCGGATTGGATAACCGCTGAAAGCATCTAAGCGGGAAGCCAACCTCAAGATGAGTCCTCCCATCGCTTCGAGCGAGTAAGGATCCTGGTAGACCACCAGGTTGATAGGACGGCCGTGGAAGCGCAGTAATGCGTGCAGCGGACCGTTACTAATAATCCGAGGTCTTGATTTCTCACCCGACTTCGAGAGCACGACTTTGCCGCTGTGCAGTTTTGAGGGTACCCGCAGGGGGACCCGTGAGATTTCCGGTGGTCATGGCAAGAGGGTCACACCCCTTCCCATTCCGAACAGGGTCGTTAAGCCTCTTTGCGCCGATGGTACTTGGTGGGCAACTGCCTGGGAGAGTAGGTCGCTGCCGGAATTAACTGCATATCGGCGGGGAGTGGCAGCAGCCGCTTCCCGCCGCTGCATGCCGTCGCGTATGCTGGTCCGGAGGATCTGGGAGGAGCTCCGTGGAGGACTACAGCCAGAAGTACAAGGGCGAGCACGTCGAGCTCGCGCTGTTCGGTGGCGACTATCAGGACGGCGTGCTGACCGCCTACTGCCTGATCGAGGACGTCCCGCACGTCGAGCTCAACGGGCACATCCTGGTGCCGCTGCAGAACGTGGCCTCGCTGCATTGCACGAGCCGCTGCGATGCTCCGGAGGGCGACTGGCCCCCGAGTGGCCTGCGCGACGCCGAGGAATAGCGCCTACGGAAGGTGGCCGGCGTCGTTGTAGGAGCGCAGCCGCCAGACCGGCGCGCTCACGTCGAGTGACGTGATCGTGCCCGTGCGTCCGGTCGCCAGCAGCCGGCGCGCCTCCGGCGGCATTCCGAGAACGTGCATCACGATGGCGCGGATCACGCCCCCGTGCGTGACGCAGACGATCGGGTGCGTGCCGCCGGCATGGGCGCGCACGACGTCGTGAGCCGCCTCCAGGCCGCGTGCAGCCATCTCGAGGTACGACTCGCCCTGTTCCCAGCCGGTGCCACCGGCCAGCCAGCGTGCGTAGCCCTCGGGATGCTGCGCTTCGACCTCCTCCGGCGTGAAGCCGAGCCACTCGCCGACGTCGACTTCGCGCCAGCGCGCGTCCAGTGTCGGCTCGAGGCCCGTGACTTTTGCGATCTCGGCAGCCGTCTCGCGCGCGCGCGGGAGATCCGACGAGTAGAGCGAACCCGGGCCAACCGCGCCGATCCGCTCCGCGAGGGCCTGCACCTCGGCGCGGCCGGCCTGGCTGAGCGGCGCGTCGCCCTGCCCCTGCCAGCGGCGCTCGGAGTTCAGCACGGTTTCGCCGTGGCGGACGAGGAGCAGGTCGAGCATCGTCCGCACTGTAGTAGCCGCGTCGCGGACCTTCTCGCCGCTAGGATGGCGCGGTGGAGCTGGGACTCGAGGGCCGTGGCTGCCTCGTCACGGGTGGCACGTCGGGCATCGGGCTGGCTACCGCGCAGGCGCTGGCAGAGGCCGGTGCGCGCGTGGCCGTCGCCGGCCGCGACGCCGACCGCGCCGCGGAGGTCGCCGGCGAGCTGAGGCAACGTGGCGCGCCGGATGCGCTGGGCGTGGCGGGCGACCTTTCCACTGCCGCTGGCTGCGAGGGCGCCGTGACCGCCGCGAGCGAGCGCTTCGGCGCTCTCGACGTGCTCGTCAACAACGTCGGAACTGCGCACACCGCCAACTGGTGGGAAGTCGACGACACCGGCTGGATGCGGTCGTTCGAGCTCAACGTGCTGGCCTACGTGCGTTGCACGCGCTCGGCGCTGCCGCACCTGCGCGCCTCCGATCAGGCCCGCATCGTCAACGTGGCCTCGACCTCGGGCAAGCGCCCGTCGACCGGCATGCCCGACTACAGCGTCACGAAGGCCGCCGTGCTCTCCTTCTCGCGCCTGCTCGCGGACGCGCACGCGCGCGAGGGGATTCTCGTCAACGCCGTCTGCCCGGGACCGACGAAGACGCCCGCCTGGCTGGCGCCCGGCGGCCTGGCCGACCAGAACGCCGAGCGCTCGGGATCCGATCGCGAGGCTGCCCTGGCGGCCGCCGGCGCGGGCCGTCCGCTGGGACGCCTCGCCGAGCCCGGCGAGATCGCGAGCGTGATCGCGTTTCTCTGCTCGGCCCGCGCGAGCTACATCACGGGCGCGGCCTGGAGCGCCGACGGCGGCACGGTGCCGATCATCGTCTAGGCAGGGTGGCTTCAGGCCCCCCAATAGTCCTGAAATCGGCGCCAATGTCGTCCCGGGCGTGACGGTAGGTTCAAGTAGAATCGCGCAGGCGCATGCGGACCACTGGACCTGTCGCCGACACCTTCCTGGCACGCCTCGATTCCGAGGAGGCGAGCCGCCTCTCTCCGCTCGCAGTCCGTTCCTCGCAGACTCGCGGCCGCCTCGTCCCCGAGGCGCCCTGCGGCCTCCGCAGCCCGTTCCAGCGTGACCGCGACCGCATCGCGCACTGCAAGGCGTTCCGGCGGCTCAAGCACAAGACGCAGGTCTTCGTCGCGCCCGAGGGCGACCACTACCGCACGCGGCTCACGCACACGCTGGAGGCCGTGGGCATCTCACGTACGGTCGCCCGCGCGCTGCGCCTCAACGAAGACCTGACCGAGGCCATCGGACTGGGGCACGATCTCGGCCACCCGCCCTTCGGGCACGCCGGGGAGACAGCCCTGGACGGCGCGCTGCGCGAGCGCTTCGCGCGCGGCTTCCGCCACAACGAGCACTCGCTGCGCGTGGTCGACGTGCTCGAGCGCGACGGGCGCGGCCTCAACCTCACGCACGAGGTGCGCGACGGCATCCTCAACCACACCGGGCCGGTCACGCCGGAGTCGCTCGAGGGCCGCATCGTGAAGCTCGTCGATCGCGTGGCGTATATCAATCACGATATCGACGACGCGTTGCGAGCCGGAGTGCTGGATGTCACGGAATTGCCGGAGGCGCCGGTGGCGATGCTCGGCGCGACGGGCTCGGCGCGCATCGACGCGATCGTCCACGACCTCGTGGAGACCTCGGACGTCGCCGGCGACATCCGGCAGAGCGAGCCGGTCGCCGAGGCGATGCTCGCGCTACGCACGTTCCTCTTCGAGCGCGTCTACGGCCAGGGCCCGCTGCGCACGGAGGCCGATCGCGCCGGGTTCGTGGTGCGCAGCCTGTTCGCGCACTTCTGTGAGCACCCGGATGACATGGGCGACGACGACGGCCCGCCGGCCGACCTGGCCACGCGTGTGACCGACCACGTCGCGGGCATGACCGACCGCTACGCGCTGCGCCGCTTCGAGGAGCTCCTCATGCCCTTCGCCCAGGCGGAGCCGTGAGCGGCCGCCTGACGCCGGCCTCGCTGGAGGCCGTCAAGGAGCGCTCGGACATCGTCGAGCTGATCCGTCCCGACACGGAGCTCCGCAAGGCCGGGGCGGAATGGGTCGGCCGCTGCCCCTTCCACCAGGAGCGCACGGCGTCGTTCTACGTCAACCCGGGCAAGGGGCTCTACCACTGCCACGGGTGCGATGTCGGCGGCGACGCCATCGCGTACGTGCGCGCTCGCCACGCACTCGACTTCATGGGAGCCGTCGAGTGGCTGGCGGAGCGCTTCAACGTGCCGCTGGAGTACGAGGAGGAGAGCCCCGAGATCGCGGCTCGGCGGCGCGGGGAGGACCGCAAGCGCGAGCTCCTGGCCCTGACTGCGGCCTTCTACCACCGGGTGTTGCGCGAGAGCCCGCTGGCGGAGGGCGCGCGCGGCTATCTGACCGATCGGGGCGTCTCGTGGGAGATGGCCGAGAGTTTTCAGCTCGGCTATTCGGCGGACGAGCACACGCTGATCGCCGGGGCGCGCAAGCGGAAGTTCGCCGATCGCGAGCTCGCGGAGACCGGAATCACCCGGCCCGGCCGATCGGGACCGGTCGACCGCATGACCGGGCGCCTCGTCTTCACGCTCTTCGACAGTCGCGGGCGGCCGATCGCGTTCGCGGGCAGGCGCCTGCCCCCGGACGAGTCGGGTGCCAAGTACGTGAACTCGCCCGAGAGCCCGCTCTGGAAGAAGGGCTCCTCGCTCTACGGCCTTCACCTCGCGCGCACCGCGATCGCCAAGAACGAGGAGGCGATCGTCGTCGAGGGCTACACCGACGTCATCGGCCTCGTCCAGGCGGGCTACCACAACGTCGTCGCCTCGATGGGAACGGCCCTGACCCAGCCGCAGCTCAACGAGCTGCGCAAGCTCGCTCGCAACGTCATCCTGCTGTTCGACGCCGACAACGCGGGCAGTGACGCCGCCGTGCGCGGTCTCGAGCTGGCCGCCAGCGCCGACCTGCGTGTGCGCGTGGCGTCGCCACCGCGTGGTTCCGATCCGGCCGAGGTCGCCGCGGCCGGACGAGACGCAGTCGACCGTATGCTCGCCGGCGCCCGGAGCGTCCTCGCGTTCCGCGTCTCGCTCGTGCTCGACGCCGCCGACGTCGGCAGCGCGGACGGGCGCGACCTGGCCTACGAGTCCCTGCGGGCCATCTTCCGGGATGCGCCTGCGACGCCCGAGCGCGACGAGCTCGTCCGCCGCGCCGGCTCCCGCCTCTTCCTCGATCCGGTGACGGAATCGCGGCTCGTCGCGCGCGCCCCCCGGCGCCGGACGGCGGCGCCCGAAGGAGACGGCGAGCGCGTGCGCCTTCCCATGGACGCCGCGCAGCGAGACGAGCGGCTGCTGCTCGCCCTCGCGCTCGCGAGCGGCGAGCGCGGCCTGGCCACGCTCGAGCGCGTGCCCCCGGAAGCGCTCACCCACGCGGAATTGCGCGAGGCTCACGCCTGGGTTCGCGACCGTTTGAACCGCGATGCCATACCGTCCGTAGAACCGGTACAGCGCCTCGAGGCGGAGCTCCTGGCGCTCGAAGCACGGCACGGGGGACCGGAGGCGCTCGCCGAGGTGGCGGGCCGCGTCGAGTCGCGCTGGATCGAGCGCCGACTGGAACCCCTCAAGGAGAAGCTCGCTGCAGCCGAGATAACTCCAGAGGAAATGAGGGAGCTCGCAGAGCTCCAGGCGCTGGCGCGCAGCGCCGGTGGCGCATACGCACCACGGACGAGCGGCATCTGATGACGACGGACCCTTCGAATCCCGACGATCCCGACAACGAGCACGAGCTCTCCGGCTCGCAGCTGCTCGGCCTGCTCTCGGACGGCGTCGCCGACGACGAGGAAGAGACGCCCTCGCGCGACGCCCACGGCTTCGAGGTCATCGCGGTCGACGACGACGACGAGGACGAGCCCGAGCTGGAGGCCGGCCCGACGATCGACGTGACGGTGCGCCACCGGGCACACGATCCGGTGCGCGCCTACCTGCGCGAGATCGGCCGTGTCCCGCTGCTGACCGCCGCCGAGGAGATCGCGCTCGCCAAGCGCATCGAGCGCAACGACCCGGCCGCACGGCGCCAGCTGATCGAGGCCAACCTGCGTCTCGTGGTGTCGGTCGCGAAGCGCTACGTCGGCCGCGGCATGCTCTTCCTCGACCTCATCCAGGAGGGCAACATCGGCCTGATGCGCGCCGTCGAGAAGTACGACTGGCGCCGCGGCTACAAGTTCTCGACCTACGCGACCTGGTGGATCCGCCAGGCGATCACGCGTGGCATCGCCGACCAGGCGCGCACGATCCGCGTGCCGGTGCACATGGTCGAGACGATCAACAAGCTGCATCGCATCCAGCGCCAGCTGATGCAGGAGCTCGAGCGCGAGCCCACGCCCGAAGAGCTGGCCGTGGTGATGGAGACGACGCCCGAGCGCATCGTCCAGATCCTCAAGATCGCGCAGGAGCCCGTGTCGCTCGAGACGCCCGTCGGCGACGAGGATGACGGCTCGCTGGGCGCGTTCATCGAGGACGACGAGGAGACGCGCCCGCACCAGACGGTGCTCTCGAAGCTGCGCATCGACGAGCTGCAGGACGTGCTCTCGACGCTCTCGCACAGAGAGCGCAAGGTGCTGGAGCTGCGCTACGGCCTGGACGGCAGCGACGCCCGCACGCTGGAGGAAGTCGGCCGCGCCTTCGGCGTCACGCGAGAGCGAGTCCGCCAGATCGAATCACGCGCCCTGATGAAGCTGAAGAGCTATCGCGAGACGCAGCGCCTGCGCGAGTAGGTGGCCGCTGGTACGCTAAAGGCAGCCTTCCTCGGTAGCTCAATGGTAGAGCATCCGGCTGTTAACCGGAGGGTTGTAGGTTCGAGTCCTACCCGAGGAGCTCACGCGAAACCCCTGCTTGTCAGGGGTTTCCGTGTATCAGGGCGCAGCAGCGATCCGCGCCTTGAGGTCACATCAAGGTCACAACCCCATGGGCTCCTACCACAGCCGCGATCTGCCGGAGCGGCCACGTCATTACCACCTTCGCCGAGAATCATCCGGTCGAGCCTCGCTGCACGATCTGCGGAGCTCCTGTGATCACTGCGTGCCCGACGTGTGACACGCGAATCCGCGGCTACTACTCAGTGCCCGGAGTTCTCAGCCTTGGCGACGCCTATAACCCGCCCGACTTCTGCTACGCGTGCGGCGCGCCGATGCCGTGGCTGAGCCGCCAGGGCCGGATCTACCAGCTCCAGAATCTGCTCGACGAGGAGGGTCTCGACCCCGCGACGGAGCTGCGCGTACGCGAGTTCCTCCAGGAGCTCGCGGACAGCGATCCTGACAACCCCAACGAGGTGAACTGGTGGCAGGGGTCCGTTCGAGGGCCCGGCGTTCTGGGAGAAGAGCTCGGTGCGCTCGATCGTGATCACGCTGGTTGAGGCCGAGGCGAAACGGAAGCTCGGCCTGTAGCGCTGCGAGTGAGCGGCGTAGGCTTCGCGCAATGGACATCGGCACGCTCTTCGCCGCCCTGATCGGCGGTGGCTTCGTCCTCGCAGCCGGCCGATTCGAGCGCCGCGACGCGAGCAAGGCGAGGCGAGAGGAACGCACGATCATCCGCGAGTTCGCCAGAGAGGATCGTCAGCGGGAGGTCGCCGAGCGGCTGCAGAGCGAACTGCTCAAGCTCACAGCAGATCTCTCGACACTTGCGAGCCCCGCGGCGTCTCTGCGGTACTCACACCACCACGGCCATCCCACGCAGGCGCTCTCCAAGGAGCATTCCGAGGCCTACGGCAGTGCGTCAGCCGCGCATCTCGCAGCGATGGCTACCGCGGCTCACTCGACGCTACGAACGCGATGGATCCGCGGATCCGCCTCGCTGTGCCCACATCAGCGCAAGCTGTCGCAGTTCGTCCTCGTCCCAACCGCGCGTCGCTGCCTCGTGGAACATCGCGTGGAACTCGGTCGAGTCCATCTGCGGCACCTTGCGCTCTACCCATTGCCGGCTGAACCGCTTCGGCACGTCGAATATGGCCATGCTCCACCGTATCGCGTCGCAGAGCGGAGCGTTCGGCGATCGACAACTCTGCTGCGTGCGTGAAGCGCGGAGTCGAAAGCTACTGGCTCGTGCCGAAGCTGCGCAGGTTGGGCGCGACCATCAGCGCGCCGGGCTAGGTTCGGAGTGACAGGACGATCGCGCCGTCCGCTCCCGCGACCACCTCGCGCAGCGCTTGTGCCGCCAGTTCGAGCGGGCGGACGGACGCGATCGGCACGCTAAGGGTGCCGTGGGCTAGCAGCTCCGCGAGGGCTGAAAGCTGTCGACCATCGGGCCGGACGTAGACGTCGGATACGGCAACGCCCCGTTCCTCTCGCGGCGGGTCGCCCGTGATCGTGGCGAGGCGGCCGCCGTCAGCAACCGCCTTCAACGTGCTCGTCGCCTGCCCGGGGGCAGCGTTGACGGCCTTGGGCGCGCCGCCGCCGGTGATCTCGCGAACGAGCGCAGGCCAGTCGCCGTGGTAGTCGAGCACCTCCGACGCGCCGTAGTCGCGGATGCGCTCGGTCTTCTTCGGGCTGGCGGTCGCGATTACGCGGGCGCCCCGGGCCGCGGCGAGCTGGACGAGCAGGCCGCCCGTGACTCCGCCGGCTCCGTTGACGACGACCCAGCCGCCGCTCTCGATCCCAAGAGCCTCGTCGAGTGCCTGAGCCGCAGTGAGCGCCGGAATGGGAAACGCTCCGCCGGCTTCCCAAGACGCCTCTGGCGGCCGGGCCGCGACGGCCGCCGCCGGCGCGAGCACCCTCTCCGCCCACGTCCCGTGACGCCGGAGCGGCAGCGGGTGTGTCATCACCTCGTCGCCCTCGCGCAGCTCGGACACGCCGGAGCCGACCGCTGCGACTGTTCCGGCCGCCTCCGTCCCGAGCGCCATCGGAGCCGGGCCGCCGATCTGCCAGCTGCCGATCCTGACAAGCTCGTCCCAATTGCCGATACCGGCGGCAACGACGTCGATGAGGACCTCGCCTGCAGCAGGCGTCGCAAGCTCATCCACCTCGAAGATCTCGACGGGCGCCCCGAGTACCGTGATCCCTGCCGCTCGCATACTTCTCAGTGCATTTTACTGTCGCGGGTGATGCGGCGCGCGTCGCGTGGCACCTCCTCCAGAGGAGTGCGACGAGCAGGAGCCATGACTTGGCTGCGCCAGCGTCAGGCGAATGGATTGGCGCATCGGTGTCGGACTCGACCGTCATCGCACTGCGTGCGAAGCGGCACCCCGACCGCCCTCGACGCATGCGAGCGGCCCGCCGGCGCACCTGGCGGGCCGCGAGGCGGGTGGCTACCACGGACCTCGCCCGGTTCTGGGCCACCACCCGCGACGCGAAATCTGGTCGTGGCACAGGGTGAGCGCCTCGCGCGGTGTCGACGGATGGACGCGCGAGACGCCCACCGAACCAATGGTCCGGTTCAAGCCATCAAACCGAACGGCCGAAAGACGGATGATGCCGCAAGCGGCTGGGCGGCGCGTGTGCGCAGTCTGCAGGCGGCGATCCGAGCGCCTGATGCCTCGGCCGGCGTGACTGAGGCGCCATGAAGCGCAGCAGCGATCGGCACGGTCGAAACCGAATTCCTGGCGCTGCCCGCGTGGCACGAAGATGGCACAACACAAGCACCACGCCTTGATCCGTTAGCACGTGACAGCACGTAGGAATGCCGCACTGACCTCAGGCGCCTAGGATTGGAGCGGCTGTTAACCCGAGGGTTGCAGGTTCGAGTCCTACCCGAGGAGCTCCACCCAAAAGGCCCGCTGAAGCGGGCCTTTTGCCTTTGCAGATACTCGAGGCTATACGTCGTCGCGGGCGAGCGAGCTCGAGAGCTGACGGTGGGCTTCGACCTGGGCGAGCAGAGTCTTGGCCTTCGCCTCGACGGCCTCGACGGCGTCGGCGCCGGCGACCCAGCGCGCAGGCGCCTGTCCTGCGTCGATCAGCGACACGAGAGCTGCGGCAAGCTTGGCCGGGTCGCCGCCCTGCTGACCGTTCATGCTCTGCCACGCGGCCTTCGTCTGGGCGCTCTGCTCGGCGTAGTCGTCGATCGAGAGGTCGGCCCAGCTCGTAGATTCGGGCGTCAACAGGTCGGTGCGGAAGAATCCCGGCTCGACGATCGTCGTCGCGATCCCGAACTGCTCGACTTCGGTGGCGAGGGACTCCATCCAGCCCTCGATGCCGAACTTCGCCGCCGCGTACGCGGAGCAGAACTGCTGTCCGACAATTCCGGCCGTCGAGGAGATAGACACGATCGTCCCTGCGCGCTGCGCACGCATGATCGGCAGCGTTGCTCGCGTGACCGTCATCGTGCCGAACAGCAGCGTCCGCACCTGCGCCTCGATCTGTGCGGGCGAGAGCTCCTCGAAGAAGCCGGCGAAGAAGTTGCCCGCGTTGTTGACGAGCACATCGATGCGGCCGAAACGGTCAACTGCAGCCTCGACCGCGGCCTGCGCCTCCTCGAGGCTGGTGATGTCGAGCTTGCGGACGAGCAAGTCGTCGTTCTGGCCGACAGCCCGAACCACTGCGTCTGGATTGCGGCCAGTCGCCACGACGTTGTGGCCGGCTGTGAGCGCGGCCTTCGCGATGTCCACTCCCATCCCGCGCCCGGCGCCCGTGATGAACCATGTTGTCTTCGGTGTCATGGCTGGAGTGAAGCACCGGTCAACTCGTTGTGAGCGACCCTGCTGATGGTGGTACTGCCAGGGTTCCCCGAGCAGGGCATCGCGGGTCTACGCTGGTGGCATGGACGCGAGGGAGCAGATCAAGGACTTCCTCACCTCCCGTCGTGCTCGGATCAGTCCGGAGCAGGCAGGGCTGAACAGCTACGGAAGCCGTCGCGTGCCCGGACTCCGCCGTGAGGAGGTTGCAGTTCTGGCGGGCGTCAGCGTTCCGTATTACACGCGCCTGGAGCGCGGCGACATGGGCGGAGTTTCCGAGGGCGTCCTCGAGGCGCTCGCCCGCGCGCTTCAACTCAACGAGGCGGAGCGCGCTCACCTCCTCGACCTCGCGCGTGCCGCACAGCCGATCGGTGCGCGGCCCCGCCGCCGCCGGGCCAAGCCGCTCGTGCGTCCCGACGTGCAATGGACGCTCGACGCGATCACCGGAGCGGCTGCGCTCGTGGGCAATCAGCACCTCGACGTTCTTGCTGCCAACCAGCTCGGCCGCGCGCTGTTCTCCGACCTGTATGCGATGCCCGCCCGGCCGCTCAACAACGCTCGTTTCGTGTTCCTCGATCCGCGCGCCCGCGCGTTCCTCGGTGACTGGGAGCGCGTCGCCACCGAATCTGTCGCGATCCTACGCTCGGCGGCGGGCCGCGATCCGCACGACCGCGAACTTTCTGACCTCGTTGGCGAGCTCGCGACTCAGAGCGAGGAATTTCGCACCCGCTGGGCAGCCCATGACGTGCGCTTTCACGACACTGGCGTCAAGCAGTTCAACCACCCCGTTGTCGGAGAGCTCAGCCTGACGTACAACCGGATGCTTCTACCGTCCGACAACGGCCTGGCGATCTTCACCTACGCCGCCGAACCGGGTTCCCGCTCGGAAGGGGCGTTGAAGCTCCTCGGTAGCTGGGCGGCCACCACCGACGGGCCGGCGGGAGTCGATCCCCACCCGACGGAGGCGACCGACCGCGGTTCTACGGGCGGTACTGAATTACCGTGACGCAGCGGAACTAGGCTGACCGGAGGTGCCGGGCAAAGGCCCTCTGGCCTCTGCCGGCGCAGGGTCTACTCGGAGTCGTCCACCTCGGCCACGATGGCGGCGGCGGCCTCGGCGGAGACCACGTGCTTGGCGATCTTGTCGTAGCCGCTGAGTGCGCGTTCCAGTTGCTCGACCATCCTGTCTTCGGCGACCGCGATGATGGCCGACGAGCCAGGCGGCAGGCTGTTGCCGATCTGCTTCAGATCCTCGTCCTTGAAGCCCTTGTCGCGGACCTTGCCCCAGATCCCGCCGGCTCCTCCGCCGACGGCTGCGGAGACGATGATGCTCGGAGGGAAGATGAGACCGACGACGCCGCCTGCGATCGCCCCCCGCTTCGCCCACTTCTTCCCGCTCGGATCCGCGGTTTCCTCGATCTTGACCTTGTCGTCCGCGGTGTGGACGATCACAGCCGCGTCGATCAGGTCGATCGCACCGTCCCGCTGCGCGGCCTGGAAAGCCTTGGAAGCTGCTGCAGCCCCGTTCTCGGTGTCATAGGTCGCGACGAAGACCTCTAAGGTGCTTGTGGTCATACGGCTCTCCTCTGTCTGTCGGGGTCGGTTCCGGACAACGTATCTGGTGCCTTCTTCCGGACAATCACCCTCGCGAGGGGAGGCGACGGACGTGTCGAGGCGCGGAGCGGCTCGGTCGACGAGAACGAGTTCTTCGCCTCCAGGCAGGGTGACATGGGCATCCTGAGCATGGAGAAGCTGACCGAGGGCCGACTCGTCCATCGTCTTGCGCGCGATGGCGCCGGTAACGTACCGTCCATCACATGAACGCCATCGTGCGGCGACTCCACAACCCGCGCGGCCGGGTCTGCGGATGCGACCCAGACTGCTGGTGCCAGCGCAGCGCACTCGGGCGCGCGGTGAGGTGGTGGTTCCCGGGGCGGTATTTCGGGCTCCACCACAAGCATGCGGCGCTCGAGGCGTGGAAGCGCGATCAACCCGACGGCGCCGCCGCGGAGTGGAAGCGGCAACAGGACCGCGGCTGATTTCCAACCACGCGCGGAGCGCATCGATTCCGGTGACCAGGGTCTCGACCAGGGATTTCCACGGGTGCGCCGGTCGTCAGCTCCGGCGATCATGACGTCTCGGCGTCATGTCCTGTGAAGGGAGATCCTGATGAGCTCGTCTTCCCCCGGCCTGCCCGCCCCGGCGGGCCCTGGTTCCGTCTCGCAGGCACCGCTCCCGGCGGGCTTCAGCGAGACCTTCGAAAGCCG
>Ga0070678_100001362_pt1 | contig 12985 bp, 22 predicted proteins | sample KBSM73metaG_FD_65647 | JGI IMG/M metagenome (GOLD analysis project Ga0070678, IMG submission 65647) | Miscanthus rhizosphere microbial communities from Kellogg Biological Station, Michigan, USA - KBS M7-3 metaG | ecosystem: Host-associated > Plants > Roots > Rhizosphere > Soil ...
CACGTCTTCCCAGAGGACGCCAGTGAACCTGAATTGAAGAGTGTATAGTGTCCAAACCCGGACTATAATAAATACATCAGCAAAGCAATCGCCGCTTTGTACCCAGCCTACGAGGAGCTCGTCATGGCAAACAAGAAGATCACGGTCTACATCGGCCGGTTTCAACCCCTTCATAACGGACACATTCATGTCCTTCGGACTGCGCTCAAGCAGTCGGACATGACAATCGTGCTCATCGGCTCCGCTGGAGCTGCACGCAGCATCAAGAATCCCTTCACGTACACCGAGCGCGCCCGCATGATCAAAGCGTGGCAGATGGCAGAAATGCCTGACGCTAAGATGGTCATCATGGCCCTGCGTGATCAGCCATACAACAACGCGAAGTGGATCCAGACCGTGCAAGAACACGTCGAGTTGTCGATTCGCGAATCTGGCTGGCAGAACACCCAACTTGAAATCTACCTGACTGGAGCCGTGAAGGACTCCTCGTCATGGTACCTCCAAGCATTCCCGCAGTACGCGCCGCGCCTCCTGCCGCCAGTGCCGGCCTCGCAGGCCACATGCGCCACGGACCTCCGCAAGAATCTCTTCGAAGATCACGTCACTGATCGTGACATTCCACAGCAGACGTTCGACTTCCTCTTGCAGTTCACCGGTACGAAGGAGTTCGACACGCTGCAGCAGGAATACGAGTTCATCGAGAACGAGAACGCGCAGTGGAAGTCGGCACCATTCAAGCCAGCTTTCATGATGATTGACGCGGTCGTCATCCAATCTGGCCATGTCCTAGTCGTCGAACGCGGCAATCTACCTGGTCATGGTCTCATTGCGTTGCCAGGCGGTCACCTCGAGAACGACGAACGGCTGGTCGATGGAGCTATTCGCGAGCTGGTCGAGGAGACAGGACTCAAGATCCCGCCGCAGATCCTCCGTGGTTCGATTCGTGGTCAGCGAGTCTTCGACGACCCAGAGCGCAGTGTTCGAGGTCGAGTCCTCACCACAGCTTTCCTGATCCAACTCGACGATACGAAGCCATTGCCGAGAGTTTCTGGGCAAAATGCACCACTTCATGAAACCGGTGGACAACGTCGAATCGAAACGAAGAAAGCGTTCTGGCTTCCAATCAGCGAAGCTCGCGCGAAGAGCGAGATGTGGTTTGAAGACCATCTCGCGATCCTCGACACGATGCTCGGTCTCATCAAGGACTAATATGCCAATCATCAAAGCAAACGGGCAACCAATGTCCGATGAAGAATTCAAGGTCCACATGCAGGAAGGATTTGCCATGATCAGAGACACGATTCGCAGGTGGGATGCACGCACAGCCGCTGGAATTCCAGCTGATCTGACGTGGTCGGAAAGAGGAGGATGCTACGTTCGGTGCGATACTGCTGAACAGGCGTTCATCGCAGGATTGCCGAAGAAGCAGGATTTTGGCAACAACTTCATCGGTGAAGGTGATTGACGACGAGGAAGACCCAGAAGACGTTGGGCAATCCCTTGACTTTTTGAGACGCAAATATCTTGGCGATGACTACGCCAACCATTTTCAACCAAAGGAGAAACGTATGAACAACATGATGAACTTCGGCGCCGACAAATTCATGGAACGGATGTTCCGCAAGGCGGACGGCGTGGTCTGGGACCTCATGACCGGTAAGGTCGGCATCAAGACGAACGACGGCTCGATCGCAACGATCGCCGGCCAAGGTGACGACGCCCAAGTCGAGATCAATCTGCTAGATCAATTTGGCATGGCCATCCCTGCCTTCGCGCAGAACACGCCGATCGCGAACGTCAACATCGGCGACGTCATCTACTTCGGCAAGACCGAAACCCCGGGCTGGGTCGTCGATCGGCTGTACGGTGTCAAGCCGACGGGCAGCACGACTCCGACAGCTGCCAAGAAGGGCGCGAAGGTCGAGGACGCGGTGTCGGAAGCCAACGTCGACACGACGAACGTCCGCTTCACCCTCATGAAGGTCGATGGTCAGCGCACGACGTGGAAGCCGCCGAAGGTCACGATGCTCGGCATGGGCGACAACGGCGTGATGGTTCTTCGCTCACTGATGAGCATGCTGCCTGGTGGCAACGCCGGTCTGCAAGGCATGCAGAATATGCTGATGCCCATGATGATGATGGGTGGCGGCGAAGACGGTGGCATCGACATGGAATCCATGATGCCGATGCTCTTGATGGGCCAGATGCAAGCACCGACCGTTACGCAGCCTGATGGCACCGTCGTCGCAGCTCCGAATCCCATGGCCCAGATGCTGCCAATGATGATGATGATGCAGATGATGAAGGGCAACAAGGGCGGCGGCTTCATGGGCGGTAAAGGCGGCAAGGGCCCTTTCCAGGGCTGACCGACGACAGCGATGAGGCGGCTCGGTTCCATTCAGGTCTCAAGCCGCTGACGTATGAAGAACAGCGAGCGTTCGGAGTCGTCACAATCGTCGGGATGCGGTTCTACAAGGGCGCCTTCGATTACCTCTTGAAGGCATCGCAATACAAGGACGTCTTCGACCAGCATTTGTATCTGGTGGCCGAGGCCGACAACGAGCATGATGTCAACGCCGTCATGCTCCACAACGGAAGACAGAAGCTTGGAACGGCAACCGCCACTGAAGCTCCAGCGTTGAAGAGGCTGATGACAGGTTGGAAGACCGGTTCACGGGATGACAACGTAGTCGTTTGCCAGTTTGATAGAATAACTCCAATGGAGAAGGCTGACTTCCCATTCAAAGGTTCTATCTTGGTTCACGGTAAGTACCGCATCAATGAGCGACTTGCTCGGAAATATGCGGATAAGTTCAGAAAGGACTAAATCATGGGAAATTCACGCTGGGACGCAACAGAGTATCGGTCGTATGCCAAGTCGACTGGTCGCGAAACGATGTCAAAGGCCGAGCTCTTCCGCGAAAGCAAGCTCGACGAGAAGCTTGATCCGAAGAACGTCAAGGTCGGCAAGGGTGATCGCAAGGGGCTCCAGCTCCGCGAGTCGATCATCTCCGATGCCAATCCGAATCCGACACCGATCATCTTGGCGCTCGACGTGACGGGTTCGATGGGTGAAGTCGCCGCGCAGATCGCACGTGATGAGCTGCCACGGCTCATGACCGAAATCCACAGCACAGGCATCGTGTCCGATCCGCACGTCATGTTCATGGGCTTCGACGACGTGCATGTGAGCCCCACCCACGGCCAACGCTATCAAGGCGATGGCGCTCTGCAGGTTTCGTACTTCGAGCCGGACCTTCGCATCGTCGAGCAACTCAACAAGATGTGGCTCGTTGCAAACGGTGGCGGCAACGGCTCCGAGTCGTACGATTTGCCGTGGTACTTCGCCGGCAAGTACACCTACCTCGAGGGCTTCGAGAAGCAGAACCGCAAGGGCTTCCTGTTCTCGTTCGGTGATGAGCCTGTTCCGACGCAGACGATGTCGGAATCGGAGCTCACTGCCGTCTTCGGACCAGGCAACTACGAACCGACGACGCCAGCTCGCAGCCTCCAAATGGCGCAGGAGAAATTCCTCGTGTTCCACATCTGTATCGAAAGCTCGAGCCGCAGCATGCGCGCCGGCTGGACGAAGCTGATGGGCACCAACGTTCTGTGGCTCGAACGCAGCAAGACGAAGTACCTGACCGACGTCGTTCTCGCAACGATGGCCATCGCGAATGGTGCGGACATCAACGAGGTCATTGCCTCGTCGAAGGTGCCCGACATTCTGAAGTACGCTTTCGAGAACGCGCTGAAGGGATGATGAAGGTCAAGGACTACGACATCGTCACGGCCAAAGATCCAGAGACTTTGGCCAGGCGGGTTTACGAACTCCTCAAGGAGGGATGGGAACCTGTCGGTGGTGTCTCCCTTGACAATCAGGGATTTCTCTGCCAAGCGATGATCAAGAAAAAGGACTAGCATGACGATTGCCACTGCAGTGATTGGAGCCGGATACGGCGACGAAGGTAAAGGACTCGCGACGGATTTCTTTGCGCGTAAGTTCACCAGAGACGGCAAGGCTCCACTCGTCGCTCGCTGCAATGGCGGTTCTCAAGCAGGCCATACGGTCGTCGATGGGCCCGATCGTCGGCACATCTTCGGCCACATCGGATCTGGCACGTTCGCTGGATCCGATACCTATCTCGGCTCGCAGTTCATCGTCAATCCACTCACGCTCGATCGTGAGATGCTACAGATGAAGAACTTCGGCCTTCGACCGGATGTCTACGCGCATCGCAGCTGCCGCGTGACAACAATCTATGACATGGCGCTCAACTCCCTCGCTGAGCTTGCTCGCGGAGCGAATCGCCATGGTTCATGCGGTCTCGGCATCAACGAGACCGTCACCCGTCACCGTGAAGGGTTCTTCCTCACCGTCGAGATGCTCGAGGACGTCGACCTCACATGGTTGATGCTCAAGCGTATTCGGAAGGAATGGATTCAAGATCGATTGCCTGAGCTTGGCGTTTTCACGCATACGTTCGACAACGTGAGCGACGTCATCAGGGCACAGGCGAAACTCTACTATGACATGTTCGACCTCGATACCCTTAGTCTCGCGCTCGAACTTAAGAAGAATGCGGTCCACCTGCAATTGAAGGATCCGAAGATCTTCATCGACCACTCACAGCACATGATCATTGAGGGCGCACAGGGTCTGCAGATCGATGAGTTCCTCGGTGAGTTCCCACACGTTACGCGCTCTGTCACTGGTCTGCCAGCGGCGATTCAAGCGGCAAACGAGTGTGGCTACGCAAAAGTCCAACCGACCTACGTTACGCGTGCGTATCAGACACGTCATGGAGCTGGCCCTCTTGCCTACGAGGATGCAACGATCACGGGCAAGGCGCTGTACGATGACACGAATGTCGTCAATGAGTGGCAAGGCACGCTGCGTTACGCACCACTCAACGTTGATCGGCTAAAACATTTCATGAGCGAGGACATGGCTCGCGGTCGAACCTATGCACAAGTGACGAGCACCGATATTGGCATTCCATCTCTCTTCGTGACATGCATGGACCAAATGAGCGACTCAATGTCGATCATCATGGAAGAGAAGCTACAGGCAATTGCTACCAATCGACTTGTCGAGACGCTTGAAGACTTCCTAGGCGTAATGGTCTTCTACACGTCCCATGGTCCTGTTGCAAGCTATGTTCAACCAACTGTGCCAGGACTATAATAATGAAACGGTTTTGGGATCGTCACCGGTCCCTCATCTTTTCTGGCATTGGATTTACGATAGGATGGTTGCTTGCTGAGTATTTCAAATGACGCTTGCTGAGATGCTGCAAACGCCAGGTATGTACGTCCTGGTGATGCACGCCGGAGTCATCGTTGTTGATGTTGAAGAACCATACAAGTGCCATCAATGCAATCCCTATCCTCCATTCGCACGTGATGGTATTCTCGCGAATGATCGATGGAACACGCATTCAATGCTGATCATCGGCCCATTCATGCGAAAGAATTTGCAATGACTCCAATCCAAGAAAAAGTCAAGGTTCTGCAGAGCCGGATTTTCCAAGAATCTTACCACATTCGCCTCTGGAACGACACTCTGATTGTTCATCAGATGGTGCCGTCAGGCATAGACGAAGGTAAATACACCGATAAGCAGCTTGTTTTCATGTGTCATCAGATGTGGGAAGAGTTGCCTGACGACAAGACCATTCGGCGCGGACCGTTCTTCGCACTCTGCGACGTGGCTGAACATATCTTCGATTGAGGCATCATGAAACCAACTCGCGACCTGACTCTCTATCCTATTACCGCCACCGAGACTCTGTCAGCTTTGCATTCGACAGCTGTTGCAATCGTCTCTGATCCTGATCTAGCTGGCAGCACTGACGGGCTGGCAGTCATGTACGCGAAGGATTTCCTGGAACAGCCAGGCATTCGTGCCCAGTTGGCCGTCTTCCTTGATCGGGTTCAGCCGAAACCACAGCCGCCGATTCTCGAGAACATGCCTTCGGATGAGCTGCAGCGACTTGTCAAACTGGCCATCTGGGACCCATCCATTCGCCGTCGACCAAATGAACTGAATCTCTATCAGATCAAGTTCAAAGGTATCTCGAAGCGGGGTAGCCATGTTTACGATTGCAACGAACCGTACGCCAGTCAGGTTCGCATCTACGTTCGAATGATGCGTGATGGTCTTCGGGTCGAGCTGAACGAAGACAATTTCGAGCATGCGCGGATGACAGAACCTGATCCGCAACCTTCAAGTTACTCCTCCTCAGAGCCCGTTAGTGCTACAATGGCATGGTGGAACGGTGTTGTTGAGCGATGGAAGAACTTGTAAATGGACAATCGAATCTACCTGAGTCGACGAAATCTTGAGGTTCTGCTGTCAAAGCTGAACCGCAGGAAAATCGGTGAATCGTCTGCCTGCACGATCATCAAGTACAAAAACGAGAGCGATCCGGCAGAATATCAGCAGACCATGAACGAGGTCTACGTCACGGCAGTCGAAAACGAGGACTATTACGTCAAGCGGGATGCTGGAGCGATGCTGCCAGTCGATGAACCTGCTGTCGAAGTTCAAGCTACCGAAATCGATCCGCGCACCCTGTTGCAAGCAAACTGATCAGCCGTGCATAAATAGGTGAATCTGTTAAAGGACACCTATGAAGTTGCACGAGATCAAGTCGCTGCGAACCCATTCCCGAAACTCGGAGGCCACAGTTACAGTGGAACCGGCGGGTGGTGTGTACGGCGAAATCAAGATTGACGTCACGTACCACTACGAGGGTGCGTCAGTCACTCGCCATGGTGAAAATTACACCTTCGACGAGCATCACTCAGCCCAAATCGAGATCGTCGATATGGCCCTGGCAGAGGACGTTCACGAGACGGACGAAGACAGCGGTGAGGTGAAGAAGGGCGGTAAGACCTGGAAGAAGGGTTCAGACCCAGCAAATCTCCCGGGTTGGAGCAAGAGCGATGAGGAATACATCCTCAACGAGCTCCATGACAACCACGCCGATAGCGGCGATGACGATGATGGTCCAGATCCAGACGACTGGTACGACCGTCATCGCGAAGACGACCGTTGATCATGAAGATCGTCTCTAGCCGTGGGCGCGCGATTCAAGCAAAGAAGGATCATCAGCGGCGCCTTGAAGAGCAATTTCTGATCTCGAAGCAGCAGCTGACCGAAGACGAGAAGCGCGCAGTCCATCGCGCTTTTGAAGAAATTCGTCGTCAGCTGGCGGGCATCATAATGTTGGAGGTGCGAAATGCCCAACGCCGTTGTTAAGAGCTACGCAGAAAAGACAGGCAAATCACCAGAGCACGTTGAAGGCTGGTGGAAAGATGCCGAAGAAGAAGCCAAAAAGAAGTTCAAGAAAAAGAGCCCTCGCTATTGGGCATATGTAAACGGCATTGTGAAGCGCCGAGCTGGTCTCAGCGAAGAACTCACGTTTAAGGAGCTCGTAGAAAACATCAAGCTCCTCGAACAACCAGGAGACGATGATGGGACAAGTTCCACCAACACCACCGAAGGATCCGACTGAGGGATTCTGCCCAGCATGCGGCGAACCATGCCGCGATGGCAAGATCAAGCATGATCCACTTTGCCCTTTTGCAGGTGATGATACGCCGCCAGAAGAAGCAGCTTGCCAATGAAGGTTCGAGAACTCTTCGAAGAACATCAGATCGTCAAGGACGTGAAGCCGCTTGTCGACTACGCGTTGGAGCGTGGTTGGAAGCTCATCGGCAACGGTCCTAATGGTTCTTCGTTGCAGCGTTACGGCAAGGGAATAATCTGGTTCGGCATGATAGGAGACACATACGCTTTCTCGAAATCATCTTCGTACGGTTACACCACCGTTGTCAATGGCACCGTTGAGCACATCCTAGATGTCATGAAGACCGGGATGGCGAAGAAGTACTTCACACCTGCCAAGTCTGATGATGAGATTCAAAAGCGGCTCGCTGATCGGAAGAAGGAACAAACCTCTGACGTTGATGACAGCAAGTACACTGAAGACGAGAATTACAAGGACCTCGCATCTCGCTATGAGGTGACGAAGTTCAAGACGGGCAAGCTCGAGTTTCAGATGTCGCCTGAATACAAAATGATCGTGTACGACAACGGATATGTGCGTCTAGAGGCGAAGGGTTCAGATCGTCTTCGAGTTCTTCGCCAGCCGCCAAAACAAGGTTCACTCGTTAAGATGATTGACGATAGCGATGACAGCCCTGAAGCGAAAGCTGCTGCTGAGAAACTCGAGAAGCGACAAGGCCTGAATAAGTTCAAGGAGCTCTTCAAAGCTCTCGACTTCGCCAATAGCTGGTCGAAAAAGTGGCGTAAGGGCGAGTTCGCGAAGGGGACGAAGTGAATCTGAAAGATCTACTCAAGGAAGCACCACGTGCGGGCGGTAAGCCTCGCATGAAATACGGCCTTGTCGTCCAATCAGACGATGGTCATCTCGATTACGATGCGTTCGAAGAGACAAAAGTCTTCTTCGACCAGCATGAGTTCGAGGAGTACATCGCTGACCTGTTCGAGCAGTTCACAGGTATGCATGGTGGCGTTGAGCAGATGGTCGACACTGATGACGACGCCAGCCCAGAAGCAAAGGCTGCAGCCAAGAAACTTGCTGATCGACAAGCAAAGAAGCAGAACCCTCGAACCATTTTCAAAATGTCCCAACATGATGATTGGGACGCATTCAACGAACACGTGTGGTTTGTTGACAAGTTTTAGTGTTATAATACCCATACTGCAGAAATGCAGTGATTGCTGTAATTCGGAGTGACTTGAAGGATTCTGGACGCGGGTTCGATTCCCGCCGGGTCCACCAGTCAGTGCGCTATTTTTAGATTCCAAATGTTCGTGGTCGATTCACGAGCGGGTCTGATCATAGCGCACTGTCTAATGGGCCCGACCTGGTTTCGACAGGGTTACGGAGATGATCATACGCAGCAGGAGAGGCGACTGACCTAATCAGCGCGAAACGCTAAGTGCAAACGAAGCAAACTTCCGGATGGCTGCCTAAAAACAGCCCGGCAGCTTAATAACCTGCCACCGGTGCGGTTGATCACCGTATAAAGAAACGATCCTGCAGGAGCTTCGGCTCCTGCAGTCACATGAGCCGTTAGAAAATGTTATAATGCATAGAGGACCAACGAAATGGCAAGAGCGAAGAAGGAAGACGGAAGTAAACGAATTCATTGGCGGGACGAAGAGAAAGAGAAGATCGCCAGATCGGCGGCAATCTCCTTCCACACGGGCATATCAACCACCAAGATGCACGCGCTTCGAGAAGGCATCAAGGAAATGCCAGAGAATCGTCGACGTATCATCAACGGCATGAGCGAGGCGCCATGGTTCGATGACATGTTCAGTTCAGCCCTCGCCCTCGTGAAGAAAGCTCAAGAGCAGGTCGATGCTCGCGCAGCTGAACCAGAACCGGCTCCGGCTCCAGTCGTTGTACCGCCTGAACCTACCATTGCTGAAGAACTTCGGCCTGTTCTCGTCAACTGGCTCGCTGGTATTTTTCGCGATGCCCTTACCACAGCCGTTCGAGAAATCGCCGGCGCAGATCACACGTCCTCCATCAGTATGACCCCGAGTAAGCTCGAGACGGTCCTGAACGGAGCCCTCAAGAAACCCTCCATGCTCATTGCCGGCTTGAAAGGCGCACAAAAGCAGGTCATCGTTGCCGAGTTCGGTCATCTCGTCGACCTCCGCTTCTACGAGTCGGACAAGAGCAAGGACCAGCTCCGAGCGATGGCGGAAACTGCTGATGTCTCAATCGCGTTCACCGACTTCCTCAACCACTCCCACACGGACATCATTCAAGCACGAGCAAGGATGTACATTCCGTCTGGTGGTGGGATGTCTCAACTCAAGGATACGATCAAAAACGCCATCGCCAAGCTTCACTAAATACGAAAGGGCTCTGACGTAAGGCGATCTATGGAACACTTCTTTTCCAATATTCTCTTGGCATTTGGAGTGGCCACCGCCGGACCTGTTACTGAGTACGTTCACGTCGGTAACACCACTGCGTTCTCGGTCGAAGTGGACATGAAGTCATTTCAAATTGAGCCAAAGGTTGGTGGTTGGCAAATCAAGTCGACAATCAAGCGGACACTTTTCAAAGAGATGGCTGTCGAAGGCAAGAAAAAGAAAGGTGCATATTACGTGGATAGAACCACGACGCAATGCACCCAAGATACTTTCAGGGTAGACGAATCAACGTTGTTTGCGAAAGACGGTGAAGCTCTTGCCGAAGGAACCGATCTTCTTGAGGTCGACAACCCACACATTCCTGGCAATTTCTTCACCGATTTCATCGAGATCGTTTGCGGTGTTACAAAAAATGTTAAGCCGCCCACCATAACCTGAGGTATAATACCTCTACGCTAGATGATTTGGTTGATGCCTCGGTAGCTCAAGGGTAGAGCGGATGCCTCTAAAACGTCGGGTTCTCGGTTCGAGTCCGAGTCGGGGCACCAACCAAATCGTCCTTTAGCTCAATTGGTAGAGCGGCAGACTCTAAATCTGAAGGTCGTGGGTTCGAATCCCACAGGGACGGCCAAACAAGGAAAGTATGAAACTCGAACTCACAGCTCGTCGCCGTCGCGAATCCCGAAACGGAAATCGCTTCTACACCTCGCGTGACATGGCGATCATCAAGCATGACCAGATGGTGCAAAACGCCCGTGAGAAGCGTGGCGAGTTGGTGAAGACAGTCTACGGTGCGAAGGGCGCCGAGGACATCCCGCTCACCGGCAATCGCTTCATCGCGATTTGTGGGTGCGGCGTCGAAGGCTGCTTCATCCACACCTGGGCCGAAGGCCAGGTCTTCAATTTCAAGCGGGGTGCCGATGGCAACGTCGTCTCGGCTGACAATCCCACGCCAGTCGAAGCTCACTCGCAGCAGTACATGCGCGAGTACCAGAAGTTCCAGACCGGCCCGCGTCAAGGTGTCGTCCTCAACGGACCGAATGCATGATTCATCAACCGTCGAAGACGTTCCTCGAGCAGCTCAAGGAGATTGCTTTCCGCGCAGGTCTGAAGAAGACAATGCCGCAGGAGCACGCCGCGACGGAATTCATCGACACGGAATTTCCCGACACCGTTCTCGATCCTGACGCACTGCCGGAACCTAAAACTCCGGCCCAAAATGGGTTCATTGTGGGTGCCATGAGACTATAATTGTCTCATGAGCAAAACCACCACCCAAATCGAAAATCTCCAGGTCGCCTACTCGGTGATGTTCGGGATTCCAGCCAAGAAGATCGACCTCAGCAGTGTGCGTGTCAAGGTCGACAAGGAAGGTAACGATGATTCGTATGCCATCTCCGACAAGAAGATGCTGTTCAAGTGTAACACGCATGGCTGCGTCGCCGGCTATCTGTCAGCCCATCCGCATTTCAAGGCGCAGGGTCTCAAGTACAAGGTAAGCGAGGAAGAGATCGTCTTCGGCACTGGTGAAGCCCGTACGTACGAGCTAGAGTCGATGAGCAAGCAGCTCTTCGGCGACATGCACATCTTTGACGCCGGTGACGAGGACCTCAGGGGCAAGAAGCAGGCCCTCAGGCGGATTCGGAAGGCGCTACGTGAAGCCAAGGCGATCTCGTCGGAGCGAAATGACGAACTGCACGCGATCGAGGAACAGCTCGAGTCCTGACGCAAAATAGTTTTGCACAGACCCGCCGGATAGGTTATAATCGCTCAACGGCTTAGGTTCTATGCCGTAAATAGAACCAGCAACTACCAAGGAAGATCATGACCCAGCTGTAGATTTCCCACAAGACATACCTCTACACCATCTCGCGCCGCGATATCCCACTCGCGCAACAGGCTGTGCAGGCCGCTCACGCTGCCATTGAACATGCATACGCCTACGGTCGCCCTGCCGACCATCACCCCTCGTATATCCACCTGACCATTCGCGACAAGCAACGTCTCGAAAAGCTGCGGCACGTCCTGAACGACGTCGGCATCGAAACGGCGGAATTTCACGAGCCGTACCAGGACTGGGGTCTCACCGCCATCTCCTGCATCCTGACCGAAGATCAGCGGTACCTGCTCAAGGGGCTGCAACTCTGGCGTCTCCCGACCCAAGAACTGGAGGCAGCATGAAGCCGCACACGTAGGTAAACCACACACTCACGCGAAATAGCATTAGATCGCAAATAGCGCCCGCGAAACTTGAGGCGCTCCGTGAGAAGATGTCGTCGTGCTGCCAGACCCCTGGCCAGACGATCCTCCAGCACGGCGAAGCGGTGTCCGCCAGGTTCAAGGACCTGATCGGAGAACGCAGGATGGAATGGCGGCTGCCCGAGTGGCTCGACCTGGATTTCCTGCTGCCGCTCTGCCCAGATTTGGAGACGATGGAACAGTACCACATCTACCACGACTGTGGCAAGCCGTTCTGTCGGACTGTCGACGAAGAAGGTCGACAGCATTTCCCTGATCATGCTCGCATCAGCGCCTCCATCTGGCGCGTGAACGGAGGCGACCAACTTGTTGCACGTCTCATCGAGCATGACATGGACATGCACACGCTGAAGCCAGCCGAAGCGGGTGAATACAAGCACCTCGACCTCGCGCCGGCCCTCCTCCTCACTGCTCTCGCCGAGCTGCATGCCAACGCGAGCATGTTCGGTGGTCTCGAGAGCACCAGTTTCAAAATCAAGTTTAAGGCCCTCAACAAAGTTGGCCGCACTCTTTGCAACCGTTTGAAGGAAGAATCATGCACGACGATCTGAAAGCGAAGCTCGAACGTTACCTCCCCATCGGCGTGGTCGTCACGCTCGTCGACAACAAGGTTCACGGCATCGTCGAACACTCGTTCTCGATGGCTGACGATCCAAAGCGGGTGCGGTGCTTCTGGTCCGGCAAAGCGTACTCCATCCTCGGTGAGCACCAACTCAACGGTATGAAGGACGCGGCGCACAACGGCAAGAAGTCAGGTGAGTGGGTTTTCGACGCCCTCAGCGATGAGTGCCCGATCGA
>Ga0070678_100001368_pt1 | contig 12967 bp, 14 predicted proteins | sample KBSM73metaG_FD_65647 | JGI IMG/M metagenome (GOLD analysis project Ga0070678, IMG submission 65647) | Miscanthus rhizosphere microbial communities from Kellogg Biological Station, Michigan, USA - KBS M7-3 metaG | ecosystem: Host-associated > Plants > Roots > Rhizosphere > Soil ...
ATTTCTGTATGTAGAAGACAAAGTAACCGGGAAGATAGAAAAAATGAAGCTGGCCGATCATTCCCTGGATATTGATTTTGATAACGTACACGCCGCTTTCGATTCGGTAAACGTGACCCGTAACCGCATATTTGTAAAACTGATACAGGATAACGAGTCCAAACCGATTGAAAAAGCAATTAGTTTGTAATTGAAAGCTGAAGGTTAAACGTTGAAAGTTAGTACGGCAACCTTCAACTTTAAGCTTTAAACATTCAACTTTCCTCATGTGGGAACCGTACAAAAAGGGATTCAAAGCCTACTTGCAGTTAGAAAAATCTTTGTCAGATAATTCTGTGGAGGCCTACCTGCGGGATATTGAAAAACTTACTCAATATTTTACTCAAAATAATGTATTAAAAAAGCCGGCAGAGATCACGCTGAAAGACCTGCAGCAGTTTGTAAAATGGGTGGCTGAACTGGGCATGACCGATACCTCGCAGGCACGGATCATTTCCGGGATAAAGGCTTTTTATAAGTATTGTTTGCTGGAAAACATCAGCCAGACCGATCCAACTACGTTGCTGGAAGCCCCTAAGCTGAAGCGTCATTTACCGGATACACTCAGTGTTGAGGAAATAGAAACAATTTTGTCTCAAATAGACCTGAGCAAACCGGAAGGCGGCCGCAATAAGGCCATATTGGAAACGATGTACAGTTGCGGTCTTCGTGTGAGCGAGGTAGTGAATCTGAAAATATCGCAACTATACCTCGACGTTGGCTTTATTCGCGTTATCGGTAAAGGAAACAAGGAACGACTGGTCCCGATCGGGAGCAGTGCTGTTAAATATATTACTATCTATAAAAATAGTATCCGCATCCACATTCAGCCGCAACCGGGAAATGAAGACATTCTTTTTTTAAACCGACGTGGGTCGAAGCTATCCCGCGTAATGATCTTTCTCATCATCAAAGATTTATCGGCAAAAGCAGGAATTAAGAAAACGATATCGCCGCATACATTCCGTCATTCATTTGCCACGCATTTGGTAGAAAATGGAGCCGACCTGAGGGCAGTACAGGAAATGCTGGGCCATGAAAGCATTACCACCACAGAAATTTATACCCATCTTGACCGCGAGTTTTTACGAAAAACACTGGAACAATTTCACCCGGCATTTAAGGGATAACACTTGTTTTTTTATGGAGTTAATATAAATAAATTATTTATCTGCATATTTTAAGAACGGACGCATTGGTAAGTTCACTATTTTTACAAAAAGTTGTCGTCATGAACATTTTTGTCGCAGGCCTTCCCTATGATCTGGATGATGCCGAATTACTGGAAATATTTGAAAAATTCGGAGCTGTTACATCAGCCAAAGTTGCAATGGATAAAGCTACCGGTAAAAGCCGTGGCTTTGGATTTGTACAAATGCCAAACAGCACTGAAGCAAAAGAAGCCATTGAAGGACTCAATGACATTTCTCTTGGCAGCAAGCCTTTAATTGTAAAAGAAGCCGAAGATCGTGGTGGTTCCTCCGGTGGAAGCAGCGGCGGCGGCGGAGGTTACCGTGGTGGTTCATCAGGTGGTGGCGGCGGTTACAGAGGTGGCAGCGGCGGTGGTGGTGGTGGCGGCTATCGTGGTGGTAGTGGCGGAGGTGGCTACAGAGGCGGCAGCGGCGGAAGTGGCGGTGGCTATCGTGGTGGTGGCGGAAGAGATCGCCGTTTCTAAATATAAATTACCCCGATTATTAATAGATACGCTTAACTGAGGTGAATCATCACCTGCAGGTTGCTTTCACTTTATCTTCAAAATTTACTCGGTTATTTCAACGGTCCCTAATGAATAGCTTCCATCGGCATTACGTCCGCGGATAGCGAGGGGCAAAGGCTTTCGATAACCCGCAGGATCTTTTACAATCAAGAAAAGAGAATAAACACCAGGCCTAACCGAAGATGGGATTTTAAAACTATCATGCACCGTTCGGGTACCGGGTAAAAATTGCCTCACATTAAAAGAAGATGTTGCGGTCCACACAACTTTTCCATGGTCCGGCGATCGCATTTCGATAACCGTGTTCCATTTTTCATATACCGGTGCGATACCCGCATTTGCCCAGTTCAACGTTATCTGCAGTGAATCTTCAGCCTTTATTTTTTTAGATACGATGCCATCATATAACAGCAACCTGTACCCTGAAATCTTGCTTGCCCTCCTGAACATATTGTCGGCATCCGGGCTTCCTGCTGCACAACTGGTGTTGCTGAACTGCGAAATATGCAAGGCTTTTACCTCGTCCACCAAATGATAAAACGGCCAGTCACCACCACGGGCAACCGTTTCTTTGTTATTCAATGGTTCACCGCATACCGGCGATGTTTTCCAGCGGCTAAGGATTTCATTTTTAAATGATACTCCTTTGAAGGATCGTTTATTGTTAGTAATATCAAAATCAAATGTTCCTTTATCACCTAAATGATCAGACCGGATCCCGAATTTTCCAAAGTCATTCGAAGCAGTAAGACCATAATAGCCGACCGGCGGGCCAGATTCGCCGTTAAACATATTTATATTGGCGATGAGCGGATAACCGGGAAAAGCTTTTTTGTGTGCATCGATAATTCTTACGAGTGTATTATCCGTGGGCCGCGTATCTATGGGTGCATCGCCACTTCTGATCCAGGGATAGGTATGCCATTCGCCCCAGTTACCAAACCCGCGTATGTCAATTTTATAAACAACATCCTTAAACGATATGCCTCTGTACGAAGTAGTTTCAATATGATTGGCAAGTGCTTTGAGAAATTTTTCAAATGCGGATAAATAAGATTCACTGTTCCAGTTGGGAATCCAGATGCCATTAAAAACCCAATCCTTTACAGGTTCGGCCTGCATTTGATTATGCACAAAAAGTGGGTAACTGCACGTAGCTTCATTTGCGTTAATGATGCCATCGTAAACGGGACAGGTTGTACATACCGTGACGATTCCAAAGCTGACCCGTTGCTTTTTCTCAATGGATTGTTTGAAATGGTCATCAAATGCTTCCCATTTGAACACATCTTCCGACTCCGGCTGAAGTCGTGACCAGAGAAACCGGACATCATTATCCAGCGACCATGATTCGCCATCGGCGTCGGGAATTTTTACTGATTGAATATTGCCATAAAATGTATTGGCACCTCTGCCCGGTGCAATGATATCAATATCGGTAAATGGTATGGTATCGAACAGAATATTGGCACCGGCCAGCGGAACATGTTTTACTTCATCAACAGTGCCGATGACAGTTATTTCTTTTTCCTCTTTGTGAAAAATCGATTTAATCCCCACAAATCCGGCAGCCAACAGCAATACTGTTACGCCGGCAACAATTACAGTTTTCATATTTTTTTTCACAACAACAATATAATAATACTGCTGTAGAATTATGAATTAATCTTTTGGCAACGTAAAATTAAAGGGAGAAATAAATCAGGCCGCCACGTAAGCGCGATGTTCAATCTTGCGGGTGCGGGTCTTCAGAAATGCAATGATCTCTTCATTTGACTTGAACCGATCGCCTACATTGACAAAATGTTTGGCAAGCAGATCGTATCGTTTACCCATCAGCCATATAAAAACATGTAAAAAATGTATGCCATCAAAAATGATCGCTTCATTTTTTGCGTAGTCATTGATTGTGGATTGAAAATATTGAGGATGTTCGGTCCAATGGAGGGCGGGTTTTAAATGGTGGCTGATATGATAGCCGTCATTCCAGCATTTGTGATTGTATTTTGTGTTAATAACCGTAATGCTGTTTTTGTACGCATTTGAAGGATCTTCTGCCGACACAAATGCATGCTGCGACCAGTTGCCTACCATCGCTATGAAACGAAATATAAAAAGTGGTATAATAAATACGATAAGTGTGGCCTGCCAGTTTACAAAACACAGGGCAATACAAAAAAGAAAAAATAACATTTCTCCGCGTACATATTTATACAACATCGTATTCCGGTGCTTGCGCAGAAAATATTTAGGCAGGTTCACAAAACTCAGAAAAAAGAAGGCGCCAAAATATTTCATAAAGTCGCCTAATGAATCGCGCTGAAAAGGCATCGTTGTACTTTCATCCTGCTCCAGGTTATTTTCCGGGTGATGCATACCGATATGATGTACAAAATAAGTTTCCGGGGAATGGCCAAATAACGGTGCAAGTATCCAGGGAATATAATAATTGAGCGTTTTATATTTTTTCTTAAACAGGATACGGTGACTGGTACAATGCAACATTAAACCGAATGATCCTTTGAAGACAAAGTTGTTAAAATATTGGTAGGCAATTGCTGCAGTAGCCCACAGCCAGCCGTTCACAAATGGCAGGTAAAGAATTACCGTGAGCGGAATCAATATAAACGTGATTTGTAAACTGAGGTGAACAAACGGCAGGTCCCGTTCATCGCGAAGTAGTTTTAATAAAAATCTATCGAAGGCTGGTCTGCTCGCAGGTTTATTAAAAACCGGGTCTGTTATTATGGGTAATGTTCGCATGTAGATATAAACGCGGGGTGCTTATTGAAAGCGGCCTAAGGTAATGAATAAATCCGAAAGCCTGCCTGAACGCCGTTTTCGATTTAAAATTGTTGCGGGATAGAGTGTACAAAAACATTGATTTTCTTTTAACGCATCGGGTGTATATTTAGTTATGAAAAAGACCTGCCTGATTTTCTCCGCCATTGTTGTGGCATTTATCTCGTGCAAAACAGCGAAAGTGCAAAAGGAACCGCTGGAAACGTTGCTTCCTGTACGTGGCTTTTGCATTGCGGCACCAACCCCAAAAAACCTGGATTCTTTCTTGACTTTCATCAACAAGGAACTGGCGCCGCGAAAAGTAAACACGCTGGTGCTTCGTGTTGATTTTAATTATCAGTATGAGAGTCGCCCCGAGCTGCGTGACAGTATCGCATTGTCGAAAGAGGATGTGAAAAAAATTGTTGCAGCCTGTAAAGCGAATAATATCCGGGTGATTCCGCAGGTGAATCTTTTGGGACACCAGTCATGGGCATCTCATATTGGTAAGTTGCTGGCAAAATACCCCCAGTTTGATGAGACGCCCTGGGTGCAAAATCCCGTCAGCTATAAATGGCCAAATGATGATAATCTGTATTGCCGCAGTTATTGCCCGCTGCATCCCGATGTGCATAGCGTATTATTCCCGATCGTGGACGAAATATGTGATGTATTTGAATCAGATGCTTTTCATGCAGGAATGGATGAAGTTTTTTATCTCGGTGAAGACAAATGTCCCCGTTGCGGCGGTAAAAACAAAGCAGAATTATTTGCGGGTGAAGTAACAAAGATCCATGATCATCTCGCAGCGTCGAAGAGAGAATTATGGATTTGGGGCGACCGGTTGATTGATGGTAAAGCCACAGGCATGGGTATGTGGGAAGCGAGTTATAATAATACGCATACTGCCGTTGACATGATACCAAAGGATGTGGTGATCTGCGACTGGCATTATGAACGGGCCGACAAAACACCGGTATATTTTGCAATGAAAGGGTTCAGGGTAATCACCTGCCCCTGGCGAAATCCATCTATCGCTGTGGCTCAAATGAATGATATGATCAAATTCAGAAAAGAATCCGCGAAAGAGATGCAGCCAAAGTTTTATGGGATGATGCAAACAGTCTGGTCAGGCTCTACCCAATTTATGAAAGCATATTACGAGGATTTAAAAGATACTACCAATAATGGCAAAACTCAACAAGGAAGTTTTCGTGGTTTATACAAAGAGATCAACAGGATCGGTGAATAACTCTTATTATTGAACAATAATTTTTTCTGTATAAACTTTTGATGATTTGCTGCCGGTTAATCGTATAAAATAAATGCCGGCGGTGTTTACATGAACCTTAGGATAAATTTTATCCTTCTTACCCATAAATAATTGCTGCTTATTAATTGTTTGCCCGGCAAGATTTATAAATTCTATGTCATAGATATCTTCTGGTAATTTTTTGTTTTCTATTGTAATAAATTGGTTAAGGGTTACAGGATTGGGGTAAATGGAAAATTTTGTAAATAATGGTTTAAGGCTGTCTATTAACATATTTGTTGAACGTACTACTATCACACTTTTAAAAAGTCCTAAAGTACTCCTGTTACAAATATTGCCGGCCACGATAACCTCACCTAATGACAGAGGAGTCAAACTGAATTTTAGTATACTCCCGCGAATATATTGGCTTGCGGTAATTTGCTGATCAAGCGATTCAAACCCAACAGAACTGACTGATAAAGTCAAGACACTATCATCCTCGATATCGATTGAAAATTTTCCCAGACTATCTGCACGCACTCCACGCTTTGTATCCTTGACCATGACTGAAGCATACGGCACAGGCAGATCACTATTGTCAACAACAACGCCATCAATAACCTTTGTTTGCTGAACCGGATTACGTCTTATCGATATTATTGTGTCACCTGTGATCATATTCTGCTTTGAATAAGTCGCCATTTTTCCCTTCACCATTTGTTTCTGTGCATCCGCTTTCATCGAAACAAGAAATGCAGGCAATGCAAACTGAAAAAAATATTTCATCCACGGTATTCTTTTTTGTAGCACATTTATATCCCTGTTCAATTGACTTTCATCGAAACGGCCGCAGGTTGAGGCGGCTGGTTTCTTTAAATAAGCAATTAGCTGTTCATCATTCATTCCCGTAAAGTCAATTACTTTTTTCTGACAGGACATACAGAACCGTCCTTTATCAACAGGACTCATGTTATCCCAATTTTCATGGCAGGGAGTTGGAATATGAAGTTGTATCTTTTTACTCATAAACAGGGTTTTTAAAGTTTAGAAATCGTTTTGTTGAATAGTGCACGTTGCGCATCGAACATTGAGCATTTATTCTTGCCTAACCCGCATACGTTAAAGGCCCCGTAGAAACAGGGCCCGCAGTCTCTAACCGGCTGTTAGATGAACTGATTTGAAAAATATTTTTTGCTGAATCAGAAATATTGCAGAAATAAACAGCAGTGTATGTATGACGAATAGCCATTGCGGATTGTTACAGGTTTTTTCATTTGTGTTTGCGTGCCGGTACCTCACCATCCACGTCGTTGCTGTCATTGGCCGCCAGCAACTGTATTGATTCTACCAATCGTATAAATGCCCGATTGCCCTGTTCAACTTTTATTTTACCTCCGACCTTGAACAAAGAAGCGGGACTAAATGCCCAAACAAACGCAAACAAAGGCAATGAAAGAAGAAATACTCTTTTCATAATACTGTTTTCAATAGGGATGCCGCAGTTTTAAGAATTACACAAGACGCGGTAAAATTTTTATTTACTATTTTTAATTCGTGCCGTTTACAGGAAACATAAACAAGTCATCGCTTACTGATAAAGAACTGGCAGATGCTTATAAAAAATCTGCCGGGCTGGATCCGTTAGGCGAATTGTACAGGCGATATATGGACCTTGTATACGGCGTATGTCTCAAGTATTTAAAAGACAGTGAATCAGCAAAGGATGCCGTGATGCAGATATTTGAAGAGTTGGTGGTGAAGCTGAAAAAGCACGAAGTGGATAACTTCAAAAGCTGGCTTTACCAGGTAGCTAAAAATTACTGCCTGATGCAGTTACGTTCTCCCAAAAACCTGAAGACGGTAGAAATAAGTGCCACGCTTATGCAAAATGATGAAAATGTGCATCTGAATGGCGTGCTGGAAAAAGAAGAAAACCTGCAAAAGATGGAACATTGTTTGAAGACATTGACAAGTGAGCAGCGAACTGTTATTCAACTGTTTTATCTTGAAGGGAAATGCTACAATGAAATAACGGAAATTACCGGTCATGAATGGAACCAGGTTAGAAGTTTTATACAAAATGGACGAAGAAACCTGAAGATTTGTATGGAAAACACGGCAACAACCGATAAAAAATCCGAAGCGTGATAATCAGTATTATCCGATGAACGAAGAAAAACATATCGACTATTCGGCCGCTGACATTGAGCGATATCATAAAGGCCTGATGACAGCGAAAGAAAGGCATGCGTTGGAAAAAGCAGCGCTGGATGATCCTTTTTTAGCAGACGCGATAGAAGGGTATGGGACCACTTCAACAGATACAAACGCTGATATTGTTTCGCTGGATAAAAAACTCGATGAAAGAATTGGTAAGGTGATCCCGTTAAAGAAAAAAGGATTTACCTGGTTACGCGTAGCAGCAGTATTTATATTGCTCGCAGGAGCGGGCTTGTTGACGTACAACTATTTCCTGGTAAGCAATAAAAATGAAGTAGCATCAGCTACTGAGAAAGATAAAGCTGCAGCAAAAGATACTGCCGTAATTAAAATGCAGCAGGCAGACACGGTAAAAAATTCCGTTGCAGCAACTGAAAACAAATCATCCGAAGCAACAACATTACAAAAAGAAGTACAGCCTAAAAACGATAAAGAGAATAAAAAAGATGTTTTGTCCGTTGCCAAACAAAAATCAGCGACTAAACAAAAAACAACGGATGAGGAATTAGAAAGTAACGCCAATGCTGCGCCGCAACAGGACACGTATGATGTTGCTGCGAAAAATGAAAATGCGATCAAAAGAATTCCTGATACAGTACAACATCATCTTCAAGCAGAATCAACTGCCGCCAATGCAAAAGATAAAAATTTACAACCTCAAAAAAAGGCATACGCTTTAAAGGAATCCGCTGCGGCAAGGGGAATTGCTGCCCAAAACAACCAAACGCGTTTGTTCCGCGGGCAGGTAATGGATCAAAATAATAGTCCATTACCTTTTGCAAATGTTACCATCGTACCTGATAATATCGGAACCTATACCGACGTAAAGGGAAATTTTACGCTTATCTCTCCGGATTCTACACTGAATGTGCAGGTACGTTCCGTTGGTTTTGAAAATAAAATGACCACATTACAAACTGCCCGCTCCAACAATTCAATCGTGTTGGAGCAGGATACAAAAAATATTCCATCCACGGTCATCAGTAACCGAAACGTAAACTCGGAGCGAAAACGGATGGATAACAATATGAAACTGGAAGAACCGGAACCTGCCGATGGTTGGTACAATTATGATACGTATATCGCTAATAATATCAAGATCTCCGATGAGATTAAAATGAAAACAGATCCTTCGAGTGAAGTTGACCTGTCATTTGACGTCAATGAATTTGGCGAACCCGTTAACATCAAAGTTGAAAAATCAGTTTGCAAAGAATGTGATGCAGAAGCGATCCGCCTTTTAAAGGAAGGTCCGAAATGGAAAAAGAACAAGAAAAACAAACGTGCAAAAGTTTCGGTGACGTTTCAATAGGCGACCCGGCCCGATCGCTTGTTTCGCTTTTGCGGAGCCATCCCGTCCGCCATACCTGCACGAAATAAGACTCCCGCCTGTGCATTCAGCAGCATGTTTATGAGTCCTGTTTATTTCAATTAACAGCTTAACCCGTTTGCGGTGCTTCGGTATTGTTCAGTAGAATTGCTTCCGTACAAGGGTGCGACGCAAGGGACGGTGACAGCAGCAATACTGCCGGGTACAAAATAATTCAACTAAACATTATTGAATTTCCCTCCGTATTTCATACTTACCTTTGTCACTAAAATTTTATTTATGCTGAAGAAATCGCTTTCGACTGCTATTGCCATTTGCTGTATTTTTTTCGCGGTTGGACAATCCATAGAAACACCGCAACCCAGCCCTACGCAAACCCTTAAACAAAATTTTGGTCTCTCTTCCATTACATTAACGTATTCCCGCCCCGCTATCAAAGGAAGAAAGGTGTTTGGCGATCTTGTTCCTTTTGGTAAAGTATGGCGGACCGGCGCCAATAGCGCAACGAAAATTGAGTTCGGTGACGATGTAACGATCGGCGGTACAAAAATTCCGAAAGGTGAATATGGACTGATCACAATCCCGGATAAAGATGTGTGGACAGTAATAATATCAAAACAATTAGACATCACTGGACCCGCTGCTTACAAACCGGAAAATGACCTGGTAAGAACGACGGTGAAACCGGTGGCACTGAAAGATGTTGTTGAATCATTCACGATTCAATTTGCAAATTTAAAACCTTCCAGCTGCGAAATGCAGATGATGTGGGAGAACACGTTTGTTACCGTACCGATTACAACAGACGTTGATACGAAAGTAACCGCAAGAATAAAAGAAGTAATGGGCAGCGACAATCGCCCGTATTACCAGGCTGCTGTTTATTATATGGAAAACGGTAAAGACCTGAACCAGGCCCTTGCATGGTTTGATAAAGCAGCAGAACAGGAACCGGATGGATATTGGGTACACCTGCAAAGAGCAAACTGCCTGGCCAAATTGGGTAAAAAGGAAGAAGCAAAAGCAGCGTCACAAAAATCACGTGAGCTTGCAATCAAAGCCGGCAACGATGATTATGTGCGGTTAAATGATAAATTGATGGCGCAGTTGAAATAAATTCTATTTACCGCAAAGGACACAACGTTTTTCGCTGATAAAGATCATAAAACGCCTTCATCTTTACACTTTGTGTTCTTTGTGTCTTTGCGGGTAACCGCCAGGATGGTCAAAAAAATATCTTTCACAAAAAACACCAAACATTACTTCGCGTTCTTTGTGTTTTGTTCGGAAGCCTTAAAAAAAGGATGGAATAAAAAACAAAACAAAATAACTGCGCTAACGCCAATAGGATTGAGCCATAAAAAGCCAATCCTTTTTTTTGCGATAAGAAATACAGATAATACTACCAGCTCTGCAAAAACAGCAGCCCAGAAAACAGCGGTGCTGCTTTTTATTTTTTTAAAAAAGAAGGCAACGATAAATACGCCGAGTATCGGGCCGTAAAATAAAGAACCGAGAACATTCACCGCCTCGATCAAACTATTACCGATATTATAAGTAAACATCGCCACAATAACGCAAAATATCCCCCACCCTAACGTGTATCGCTTGGAAATGAGGTATTCCTTTTCATGGCCCATTTCTTTCTTACTTAGTTTCCTGTGAAAGTCAATCATCGTACAACTTGCCAACGAATTGATAGCTGCCGCAATACTTCCCCATGATGCGAGGAATATAATCGCGATTAATAAACCTATTAGTCCGGCGGGTAAATAATCCAGTACAAACCGAAGAAAAATATAGTTGGTATCTTTTCCATTGCCGCCAACCTGTTTTGAACTGATCCAATCCCCTACTTTTTTCCGGATACTGTCAGATTGCTGCTGCAGTTGTTTCATTGCTGCTGTTTTCGTTGATACATCGGCGTCAGTACTATTGTCAGCGTGCAATGTTTGAACAAACGATGAAACGGCTTCCTTTCTCTTTACCGCTATATTTTCATACTCCTGTTTGGCCAAAAGAAATGAATCGCGTAACGGCGATTTTTCAATTTTTGCCACCTCCACGTCATTAAAAAAAATCGGCGCTCTATTAAACTGGTAAAAAGTAAGCAGCATTCCACCGATCAATAGAATCGCAAACTGCATCGGCACTTTTACAAATCCATTCATCAACAGTCCCATCCGGCTTTCGGTTACAGATTTCGCCGTCAGGTAACGGCCGACCTGCGATTGATCGGCGCCGAAATAAGATAGTGCAAGAAAAAAACCGCCAATGATACCACTGAATAAATTGTATTGATCACTCCAGTCAAACCCGTTTTTGTTAAATCCCGTCGTTATCACATTTATCTTGTTCAGCTTGCCGCTTACGTGCAATGCATCCGTGAAACCAACATCTTTTGGCAGCATATGCACAATCATATATGCAGCCAGAAACATTCCTACAAAAATGATGACCAACTGAAGTTGTTGCGTATAGGCAACAGCTTTTGCACCACCACTCATGGTATAAATGATCAGCAACCCACCCATGAAAACATTTGTCCAGTATATATTCCAGCCTAATAAAGATGAAAGAATAATTGACGGAGCAAATACGCTGATGCCGGTTGATAACCCTCTTTGCAATAAAAAATAAAAAGAGATCAGCATTCTTGTTTTGCCGTCGAAGCGGTTTTCCAGGTATTCGTAAGCGGTATATACTTTCAACCGGCTGAAGATGGGGACGAAAAATATACAAATAGCGATCATCGCCAACGGTAATCCAAAATAGTACTGCACGAAACGCATTCCATCTGTATACGCCTGGCCGGGTGCTGAAATAAATGTAACGGCGCTGGCCTGTGTGCCGATTATACTCAACAAAACTAATCCCCATGAATGACTGCGGTTGGATAAAAAATATCCATCCAGGTTGCGGGTCGTCCGGCTTTTGTACAAGCCATACGCAACGATTGTCAGCAGTGTGATGACCAGAACAATCCAGTCAAGGGTGGTCATGAAAAATGTTTAGTAAAAAAATAGAAAAGGATTATTAGTGTAACCAGGAACAAAATCACCAATGTATACCACTGGCTCCATTTTTTAAAAACAGGGATCTTATCGTTTTCCGTCTCTGTCATGATCGTTTACGTTTATACAGCATTATTGCAACAACCCCCAATACAATACCGATCAGCAGACCTACACGTACCCGCTTAATGAATAACCCGATGGCAAGTCCAAGCACAATGGCGAGCACAGCAGCTAAATTTCGTCGTGATGCATCCTGTTCCGAACTCATAAGCAGCAAACTTAATCTTCTCGTTATAAAAATTATGTGAATGTTTGAATAGCTATAAGCTTTGGGCCTTATGACAGCCGGTATCTAATTCCGAAAATCAACACCTAAACGTCTTGCGCTTATTGGTTAAGCCTATCGCTTATCGCATATAGCCTATTGCCTACAGCTTCAATTCAAAACGCTTTCCTTCTATTTAAAGCAATAAGATTGGCCATCAGTCGATATGCACCATGCACACCTGCCGGTAACTCACGATAAAATACAAGCCCGGTATACGAAAAATAGCCTTTGCCATATTTAGCAATGATCAGACTGCCTTCATCAGGATTTTCGCCAGGAT
>Ga0070678_100001370_pt1 | contig 12966 bp, 12 predicted proteins | sample KBSM73metaG_FD_65647 | JGI IMG/M metagenome (GOLD analysis project Ga0070678, IMG submission 65647) | Miscanthus rhizosphere microbial communities from Kellogg Biological Station, Michigan, USA - KBS M7-3 metaG | ecosystem: Host-associated > Plants > Roots > Rhizosphere > Soil ...
AGCCGACGCTTCCTTCCAGGCTGATCCCAAGCAGCTTCTGCGCCTCGACCGCGAACTCCATGGGCAGCTGCTTCAGCACCTCACGCGCGAAGCCGTTGACGATCAACGCGACCGCCGCTTCCTGGTCGAGACCGCGGCTCATCGCGTAGAAGAGCTGGTCCTCGCTGATCTTCGACGTGGTCGCTTCATGCTCGATCTGCGCGGTCGGGTTCTTGACCTCGATATAGGGCACGGTGTGCGCGCCGCAGTCGCTGCCGAGCAGCAATGAATCGCACTGGGTGAAGTTGCGCACATTCTCCGCGCGCGGGAGCACGCGCACGAGCCCGCGATAGGTGTTGTTCGACCGCCCCGCGCTGATCCCCTTCGATACGATCGTCGAGCGCGTGTTCGCGCCGATGTGGATCATCTTGGTGCCGGTGTCGGCCTGCTGGCGGTTGTTGGTCAGCGCGACCGAATAGAATTCGCCGACGCTGGAATCGCCCTTCAAAATGCAGCTGGGGTACTTCCAGGTGATCGCGCTTCCGGTTTCAACCTGCGTCCAGCTGACCTTCGACCGGTCGCCCGAGCAAAGCGCGCGCTTGGTGACGAAATTGAAGATGCCGCCACGGCCTTCCTTGTCGCCCGGATACCAATTCTGCACGGTCGAGTACTTCACCTCCGCGTCCTCGTGCGCGAAGATCTCGACCACGGCGGCGTGCAGCTGGTTCTCGTCGCGCATCGGCGCGGTGCAGCCTTCGAGGTATGAGACATAGGCGCCCTTGTCGGCAACGATCAAAGTGCGCTCGAACTGACCGGTGTTCTCGGCGTTGATCCGGAAATAGGTGCTTAGCTCCATCGGGCAGCGGACGCCCTCGGGAACGTAAACAAAGGTGCCGTCGGAGAAGACCGCGCTGTTCAAGCAGGCAAAGTAATTGTCGCGCTGCGGAACGACCGAGCCAAGATACTTTTGGACCAGATCCGGATGCTCGCGGATTGCCTCGGAGATGCTGAGGAAGATGACCCCCGCCTTCTTCAGCTCCTCGCGGAAGGTCGTCGCGACGGAAACGCTGTCGAACACCGCATCGACCGCGACCTTGCGCGCGCCTTCGACGCCCGCGAGCACCTTCTGCTCCTCGATCGGGATTCCGAGCTTTTCGTAGGTGCGGCGGATTTCTGGATCGAGCTCATCCAGCGAGGCTAGCTTCGGCTTTGCCTTGGGCGCCGCGTAATAATAAGCGTCCTGGTAATCGATTTGGGGAATATCGAGCTTCGCCCAGGTCACTTCCTCCATGTCGAGCCATGCGCGATAGGCCTTCAGGCGCCATTCGAGCATCCATTCGGGCTCATCCTTTTTGGAAGAGATAAACCGGACCGTGTCTTCGCGCAGGCCCTTGGGCGCAAATTCCTGCTCAACGTCGGAGACGAATCCCCACTCATAATCCTGGGCGATCTTTTCCTTGAGCTCGCGGTTCCTGACGGCCTCGTTCATTGCGCCAGCTCCGTCAGTGTGACGGCGCCGAGCGCCCCGCGAACCGCCCTGCCGACGACGCCGATGTGGGGCTTCACGCGGCAATGCGCGTCGAGAATGCACTCGTGATTGTTCGAGTCCGAACACATGGTGAGCGCGATCGGACCCTCAACCGCTTCGACGATGTCGGCCAGGCTGATCGCTTCGGCGGGACGGGCGAGGGCAAACCCGCCACCGGCGCCGCGCGCGCTCGAAAGAAGCCCGCAGGCAGCAAGCTGACCCATCAGCTTCTGTGCCGTCGGAAGCGGAACGCCGGTCTCGCCGGCGAGCTCGGTCGCGCTGAGGCGCGCGCCCGCTGGTCGGCGGGCGGCGGTGGTCATCAGAACGACCGCATAATCGGCGAGATGGCTTAGGCGCATTTCAATTCGGAGCTTTCCAGTCTGATTTAGGAAGTTTCACCGTGAAACTCAACCGGCTGCATTGCGTCACCCGCCTCGCAATGACACACGCGCCGAGTGCGTCTCTACCCACTCATTCGTCCTTTCGCCTTCATGGCCGATCCTGAAAGGGCGCATCGCGCGACGATCAGGATCCAGAAGCTTGTCCCGTCCCGCCGTCCCCCAGACTTTCCAGAGTCGCTGAAGACGCGGGTCGCGGGCATCGATTTCCCAACTCCGATCGGCCTTGCCGCGGGCTTCGACAAGGACGCCGAGGTGCCAGGGCAAATGCTGACATGGGGGTTCGGCTTCGTGGAAGTCGGAACCCTGACTCCGCGCCCGCAGGAGGGCAATCCGCGCCCGCGGCTCTTTCGCCTCAGGAAGGACCGCGGGGTGATCAATCGCCTCGGCTTCAACAATGGTGGCCAGCCTGCGGCCTATGCGCGGCTCATGGAATGCTCCCATTTGCCTGGCATCATCGGGGTCAATGTTGGCGCCAACAAGGACAGCAAGGACCGCATCGCGGATTATGTCAGTGGCGTCCGCGCAATGGCGCCGGTCGCACGATATCTCACGATCAACATCAGCTCGCCGAATACTCCGGGCCTGCGCGGCCTTCAGGATAAGGGCGCGCTGGAAGAGCTGCTGGCCGCTGTGAGGGAGGCCGGAGTGTCGAAGCCCATCTTCCTGAAGGTCGCCCCCGACCTCGAGGGCGACGATGCGGAACGCATCGTTCGCGCCGCCATCGACCATCGGATCGACGCCATTATCGTTGCAAACACGACCGTATCGCGGCCGAGCCTCAGCTCGCGTTATGCCGGCGAGGAGGGCGGTCTCTCGGGCGCGCCGCTCAAGCCTTTGGCGCTGGACGCGCTGCGCCAATTCCGTAGCGCGAGCGGAGGCGAGATCCCGTTGATCGGAGTCGGCGGCATTTCGACTGCGGACGATGCCTGGGAGCGCATTCGTGCGGGGGCCAGTCTCGTCCAGCTCTATTCGGCGATGGTCTACGAAGGACCGGGCATCGCGCGCCGGATCGCGCGCGGCCTCGCAAAGCATCTCCAGCGCGAAGGCTTTGCGAGCGTCGCGGAGGCCGTCGGAAGCGAGAAAATCTAGCGCGGAAGGGTCAGGACCACGCCTTCACGGCGCGGGTCGGCCGCACCGTCGATCTTACGGTCGCGAATTAGCACTGCCGTCACTCCGGAATCCTCGCCCTGGCCGGGCCTGAGGTCGATCCCACGCTGCCGAAGTCCTTCAAGGATTTGCGGCGAGAACCGCGTGACCTCACCCTGTAGGTTTGGTCCGCGCGCGACCAGGTTCGGCTCAGCTAGCGCCTCCGTCATCGACTCGTTCCAGTCGAGCGATGCGACGATGTTCTTCGCGACATAGGCGATGATTGCATTGCCGCCCGCCGATCCGAACGCTCCCGCGAACTTTCCGTCGCGAGTGAGAAGGATCGTCGGCACCATCGACGAACGCGGACGTTTTCCCGCTGCGACCGCATTCGCGACCGGACGTCCCTGCTCGTCGAGCGGTGAGAAGGAAAAATCGGTCAGCTGGTTGTTGAGGAAGAAGCCATCGACCATCCGGCCGGTGCCGAAGATGCTCTCGACCGTCGTCGTCATCGAAACGACGTTGCCGGCGGCATCACGAACGATGAAATGCGATGTGCCGGTCGGCTCATATGTATTGTCGTTGGCGGCGACAGTTGCTCCTGCGGGAGCACCTGCGGCAGGGGGCGGGCCGGCGGAAGGACCGATCAATCGGGCGCGCTTGGCGGCATAGGACGGATCGATCAGGCCCGCCGTCGGAACCTGGACGAACGCGGGATCCCCCACGTACCGGTCGCGGTCGGCGTACATCAGGCGGCTGGCCTCGGCGAACAAATACCAGGCCTGCGGGTCCTTCGGTCCGCGCTTTGCGATGTCGGTATTCTCGAGGATCTGCATCAACTCGATCAGCCCCACTCCGCTTGCCGGCGGCGGCGGAGCGCAGAGCCTGTAGATACGGTAGTTGCCGCAGACCGGATCGCGTTTGACGGGCCTGTAATTGGCGAGATCCGCCATGGACATTGAACCCGCCAGCGGCGCGGCATGTGTCCTCGCGACGATTTTCGCTGCAGTCGAGCCGGCATAGAGCGCGCTCGGGCCCTGCGCGGCAAGGCGACGAAGGAAATCGGCATAAGCGGGATTGCGCAGACGATCGCCGGCATTCACCAGCCGACCGCCAGGCCCCTGCGAGAAATAGGCGATAACGTCCGGTTGGTGATTCTCGGCATAATTGGCGTGGACCATATGCTCGAGGCGCGGGGTGACAATGAAGCCGTCAGCCGCGGCGCGTTCCGCGTCGACGAACAGGCTGGACCAGGGCAGCTTGCCATGCTCGCTGTGCGCAAGGCCCAGCATCTTGACGGCGCCCGGAACCCCTGTCGCGCGTCCGCTCACGACCGCCATGTTGAACGGAAGCGGCCTTCCGTCCACACCGAGGAATAACGTTGACGTGGCCTGGGCCGGAGCGACCTCGCGTCCGTCGTAAACGGTGATCTTGCCAATGCGGCCGTCGAAAAAGGTCATGAATGCGCCGCCGCCCATGCCCGAGCTTTGCGGTTCGACCAGCGACAGCATTGCCTGAATGGCGATCGCGGCATCGACCGCGCTTCCCCCGCGCTTCAGTACATTCAGCCCAGCCTGGGTCGCGAGTGGATTGGCAGCAATCGAGAACGGTTGTGCAGTCGCCATGCGCGCGGGCCTGGCCGGCGCGATGACGGGAGCAGCGGGTGCCGCCGCACAGAGGGTAGCGGCGGCGATGGCGAGAACGGACGCGATCTTTGGGAATGACAGCATGGGCGCGGACTAGCAGGACGAGTGGCAGCCGCAATTGTTTCCGCTAAGAAGCGGCGCCCAGGGGAGAGGGACAGGATGGCTCGGCAGCTCGAACGGTTCGATAATCTCGTCTCGCTTTTCCTGACGCGCGCGAAGGAAAAGGGCGACCGGCCATTCCTTTGGGCCAAAAAAGACGGCGAATGGCGCTCGACCAGCTGGGCCGACGCGGCGCGACAGGTTGCAGCGCTCGCCGAATCGCTGAAGGGGATCGGGCTTGAGCCGGGCGATCGGGTCGCTCTGGTAAGCGAGAATCGGCCCGAATGGTTGATCGCCGATTTGGGAATCATGGCTGCGGGCTGTGTTACGGTCCCCACCTACACGACCAATACCACCCGGGATCACGCCCATATCCTCGGCAATTCGGGTGCCCGTGCCGTCATCGTCTCCAACCAGAAACTGGCGAAGAATCTTGTTCCGGCGGTCCTGACGTCGGACGACTGTCACCACATCATCGGCATCGAGGAGATCCGCGAGGGGCAGCTGCCCGACTGGGTTCATCTGCACCATTGGGCTGAGCTGTTCGAGGGCAAATCTGACGTGGAAGCGTTGCGCGAGCGCGAAAGAAAGGTCGGCCGGGACGATCTCGCCTGCATCATCTACACCAGTGGGACTGGCGGCGCGCCGCGCGGAGTGAAGCTTCATCACGGATCGATCCTGCACAATCTCGAAGGATGCACCGACATCATCTCGAGCGATTTCGGCTGGGATGACGAAATATTCCTGTCGTTCCTTCCGGCGAGTCACGCCTACGAACATACGGGCGGGCAGATGTTCCCGATCGCTCTCGGCGCCGAGATTTATTACGCCGAGAGCCTCGAAAAGCTCGCTGCCAACATCGAGGAAGTGCAGCCCACGATCATGGTGGTCGTCCCGCGGCTGTTCGAGCTGCTGCGCGCGCGGATCATCAAGGGAATCGAAGCCAGCGGCGGCTTCTCGAAATATCTTCTGTATCGCGCACTGAAGATCGGCGCGGACAAATATGAGAAGCGCCTGAAGCCCTGGGACATGCCGATGGACGGCTTCCTCGCGCTCACGCTCCGCCGGAAGATCCGCGAGAAGATGGGAAAGCGCGTGAAAGCCTGGGTGTCCGGCGGTGCTCCACTCAACCCGGAGGTCGGAGTCTTCTTCCAGTCATTGGGAATCACCTTTCTCCAGGGATACGGCCAGACGGAGGCCGGTCCACTCATCAGCTGCAACCGGCCGAGCGTCGGGATCCGGCTCGAAACCGTCGGTCCGCCGTCGAAGAACACCGAGGTCCGAATTGCCGAAGACGGCGAGATCATGGTTCGCGGCGAAAATGTCATGCACGGCTATTGGCGGAACCAGGAAGAAACGGCCCGTGTACTGAACGACGGATGGCTAGCCACCGGTGACGTCGGTCACTTCGACGAGAAGGGCCGGATCGTCATCACCGACCGGAAGAAAGACCTGATCGTCAACGACAAGGGCGACAATGTATCGCCTCAGCGGATCGAGGGGATCCTGACGCTCCAACCGGAAATCGCCCAGGCGATGGTCTACGGCGACCGCCGTCCTCACCTTGTTGCGCTGGTCGTTCCCGACCCGGATATCGCTCGCAGCCCCGACGTCCATTCGCGGCTGCAAAGGGCCGTCGACCGCGTGAACGCCGACCTGTCGGTCATCGAGAAGGTTCGCCGTTTCATCGTCGCGGACGAGGCGTTCACGATCGAGAATGAGCAGCTGACGCCATCAATGAAGATCAGGCGCCATATTATTTGCGGCGCGTACGGAGAAAAGCTCGACGCGCTCTACAAGCGTTAGCCGTTGCTCGGCCTGACATAGGGCACGAAGTCGCCCCACACACAGCTGCCGACCGGCATCCGGTTCAGCACATCGATGACCTGCGCAATGTCGCCGCGGCACAAGTCCGGGCTACCGTAAAGCCGGGTGGCCAAGGCGTAATGGCCGGCTCCAACGCCATTGCACCCACCCTGCATGTGGGTGACGTAGGTCCGGTTGGTGCCGTCGCGGAAAGCGATCGTTTCATCGTCGATGATCCGCATGTCGCTTGAGCGATAGTGTGGCAGACAGCTGACCGACGCCTGGGGGACCTTTCCTTCCACCAGTTGCTGATATTCGCGCTGCTTGTCGGCAGTGCGCGTGGGGGCGGGACCCGGTCCGGTGCTGCAGGATGCGACTAGGGCGCTCGCCATCAAGAGTGTGATGACACGCATGTTATTCTCCTCGAAAAGTCCTTCGAGCCGCGAAACGACCTACAGCGCTTCCGCTCCTTAACGAAAGCTGTCTTTGTCCTTCCGGAGGCGTGCGAACTCATCCTCGTTGGTGGCCCGGAGGAAGGGATTGGTTTCACGTTCCTGCGCAACTGTCGTCGGGACTGTAATGATCCCGCGGTCCCGAAGTTGCTCAACCTGGCTGAGGCGCTTGGAGATCAAGCGATTGTCCGGCTCCGCATGGGCGGCGAACCGCGCGTTCGAGAGCGTATATTCATGCGCGCAATAAAGGTTCGTGTCTTCGGGCAGCTCAGCCAAACGGTGCAGCGATCGGTACATCTGACCTGGGGTCCCCTCGAACAACCGGCCGCAGCCCATGGCGAACAAGGTATCGCCGACGAACGCCACGAGATCCTGGTCGAATATAAGGGCGATGTGCCCAAGGGTGTGGCCCGGCACCTCGATGACTCTTCCTACGTGACTGCCGAGGCGGACTTCATCTCCCTCCCTCAAAGGGACGTCCCGGCCAGGAATATTCTCGACAGCTGGACCCGATATGCGCGCTCCGGTCGCATCCTTGATCGCCAGATTGCCGCCCGTGTGATCGGGGTGCCAATGCGTGTTCCACACCTGGGTGATGGTCCAGCCGCGATTATCAGCTTCGGCAAGGACGGGTGAAGCATCGCCTGGATCGACGACGGCGGTTTCACCGCTCACTTCGTCATGGATCAACCAAAGGTAGTTGTCCGTGAATGCCGGGACGGGAACGATCTCCATTATCGCCAGCCTTTACTCCATTGCGCTGCAGGATCGCCAGCGCTTCGGCGGCGAGCTTCCGGGTGATGTCGGCCGCGGAACGGGTTTCCGCCAGAGCGGCATTCTGCCCCGCGAGGCTCGGAAGGAACTCGTAATCCGCCTGCTCGATCGCGGCGCGGAACAGCGGAAGGGTGATCGCCCCCGCCAGCGGATAGGGCGGAGCCTCTCCGCGAATCGGGCCGATCTCGTCGATCAGGCTGCCTCTAACCGCGCGTGCCAACCCCCCGCTATAGATGTTGGTGACGATCGTCGGCCGCTTGCCGAGCATGTCCTTGTGGCCTTCGGGCAGGAAGCTTTCCGGTGAGCGCAGATATGCCGTGCCTACCTGCACGCCGCTGGCGCCGAGGGTCAGTGCGGCGGCGATTCCGCGCCCGTCGGCGATTCCGCCGGCGGCGATGACCGGGACCGAGACCGTCTCGATGACCTGCGGAAGCAGGGCGAAGAGGCCGAGAGCCTCGCGCGGGTCGCCATCGAGAAATCGGCCGGAATGTCCGCCGGCTTCGAATCCCTGGACAATGATCGCGTCGACGCCGCACTGGTCGAGGAAGAAGGCCTCGGCCACGGTGGTTGCGCAGCCGAGGATGACCGCCCCGGTTGCTCTCACCCGTTCCAGAAGCGCTTCGCCGGGCAAGCCGAAGTGGAAGCTGACCACCTCGGGCCGGACCTCCTCGACAATCGAACAATAGGCCTCGTCGAAGGGCATTCGCAGCGCAGCGGCCTGGGGCTCGGGGATTTCGAACTTGATGTAATAGGGCCGAAGAACCTTTCGCCATTTGATATCGTCCACCGCGGCCGGCATCGCGAAGCAGAAGAAGTTGAGGTTGATCGGTGCATCGACCCTGGTTCGGACTTGAGCGACCTGCTCCCGCACTTGATCCGCAGTGATCATCCCGCAGGGCAATGAGCCCAGCGCGCCGCCTTCGGAAGCAGCGACGCATAGGTCGACGCCGGCGACATTGGCCATTGGTGCCTGGATGATCGGGTGGTCGGACCCGACCAGGTCGATGATCCGGCGGTTCGGCCAGCCTACCATTCGCCCCTGTTCGGCATGGAGGTCCAGGGCTTGGCGGGCGCAAGCGCATCGCCCTTCTGCAGCAATTCTACGGAGATGCTGTCGGGTGTCCGGATGAACGCCATGCGGCCGTCGCGAGGCGGACGGTTGATCGTCACGCCAGCGGCCGAAAGCCGCGCACAGGTCTCGTAGATATCGTCCACCTGGTAAGCGAGATGGCCGAAGTTGCGGCCTCCCGCATATCCGGACTCGTCCCAATTATGTGTGAGCTCGACCTCGCCCCCCTCGTCTCCGGGAACGCCCAGGAAAATGAGCGAGAAGCGACCGGCTTCATTGTCTACCCTCCGGCGCTCCTCGAGACCTAATAGTTGAAAGAATGCAACAGTCGCTTCGGGATCGGACACCCGGATCATCGAATGCAGGAATTTCATTTCACCTCACTCAATTCATCGCTATATTTGCACGGTTCGTCGCAGCCGTGACCGGCGATCGTGACCGGTGGCTGCTCGAGAAGCGGACGAACGCAGGGTAACATACCAATGATCCAGAAGCTGCAGGACAACCGCGCCGTCCTCTTGGGCGCGGTAGCGATCTTCGCCGTCGGCCTTACCACCAGCGGCTACGTGCTCGGCGATGGATTGCGGCGGGCGAAGATGGCCGAGCGTACCGTCACGGTGCGCGGCGTTTCCGAGCGCAATGTCACCGCCGATCTTGCGACTTGGTCCATCGGCTTTTCTCAGCAAGGGACGGACCTCGGCCCAGTCCAGCAGTCGGTCGACAGCCAGGCGCGGAGTGTTCGTGCCTTCTTCCAGCGTGCCGGTTTCCGGCCGGAGGACATCGCCGACAGCGACGTCGGCGTCAGCCGAGAGCGGCCGCGAGACAATGAAGCGAGCCCTGAACGGCTGACTGTTCGGCGCTCGATCCAGCTTCGCACCAGCGACGTGATGAAGGCCCGCGCCGCCTATGCCCGCCAGGCCGAGTTGCTGCGCGACGGCGTCGAATTGTCGGGAAGCAGCATCAACTACACTTTCACCAGCCTCAATGCGCTGAAACCCCAGATGATCGCAGAGGCGAACCAGAATGCGCGCCGAAGCGCCGAGGAGTTTGCGCGTGACAGCGGCGCATCGGTGGGCCGAATCAAGACTGCGAGCCAGGGCTATTTCTCGGTCGGCGCTCGGGACGGTGAGGAATGCGAGGATTGTGGCTCTTCAGGCGGCAACTCACCTTTCCAGAAGGTCCGGGTCGTCACCACGATCGATTACGACCTCGATTGATCACTTCGGCGGCTTCGAATCCGCTTTTACGGTTGGAGTGACTCCCAGCATCTCAACGGCCTTCGCCGCGGCTTTGCCGACCGGGCCGTTGGGATCGCTGGCCGCGGCTCGGCTCCAGTAGGTTCGAGCCGCTGCCTCATCGCCCGTGAAGTCGGCGACATGGCCCGCCTCGAACAGGATGGTTGGATCGGACGGGGCGAGAGTTAGCGCCTTTCCGATTGCCGCGGTGGCCGTTCCGGCATCGCCTTCTCGGATCGCAAGCGCAGCGGAGAAATACCAATAGAAGGGATCGTCAGAAACCGTCGCCGACGCCTCGTTGAGCTTGGCGCGAGCAGTCTTCAGATCGTTCTGCGCTTCCGCGGCGCGAGCTCGGTCCAGCAAAGCTTCGCCCCGCTGCTCGGCCTCCAGGCCCGGCAAGGCCAATGCGCGGTCTAGATCGAGCGCGGCCTTTCCAGGTTGGTTGGCGGCGATCCACAGGTTTCCTGCTGCGGCGAACATCCGGGCAGTCTTGGGGTCCTTCTCGTTCGACGCTTTGGCGGCTTCCTCGAACCCCTGCGCCGCGGCCTCGTTATTGCCGCCCCTTTGTGCTTCGAGCGCCCTGCAGACGAGGGCATCCGGTGTGACGACGTCAGGACAAGTGTTCACGCTGGGAGCGGCTGTTGCGGCGGCAAGGACGAGCAAGGGGATCAGCAAGGTCGGGGCTCCAGCAGGGCGGCGACGGTCCGCAGGATCGCGTCGATTTCGTGCGGCTCGGAGAGCCGGTGGCCGCCGCCCTTGAGCACATTCAGCTGGACATCGGATGAACGAATTGCGCGCATGGTCCGGAACGCAATGTCGAGCGGCACCTCTTCGTCGACCTCGCCGTGAAGCAGCCGGACCGGGCAATCCACGGTGATCTGGTCTTTCAACAGGAGCAGCTTTTGCCCCGATTCCCAGAAGGCGCGGGTCATCCGACCTTCGTTCGTGAGCTGCGCGGCTTGATTCGGCGTGAAGCCCCAGTCGGTGAAATCGGCGGCGGCCGCGATCCCGATGAGCGCTTGTATCCGCTCGGGTCGGAGGAGTGCTAGATGAAGCGCAATCCAGCCGCCCATGGATGAACCGACGACCACAATCGGACCTTCGGTGAGCCGGTCGATTGCAGCAAGAGATTCCTCGATCCAGTCCGAAAGAGTACCCGCCTCGAATCTTCCCTCGCTAGACCCGGTGCCGGAATAGTCGAGGCGGAGGATGGCCTGCCCGCGCCGTTCGGCGAACGAGTCGAGCGCGAGGGCCTTGGTGCCTTCCATGTCCGACGCATAACCGGGAAGGAACACGAGGGTCGGGCCCCGACCCGAGCGCAAGCGATAAGCGATCGAACGCTCGGCCACTTCGATATATGCGATCGCAGTCTCAGCCATGAGTCGGCCATTTAGCAGGAGCAAATCGGGATGAAATATCGCAAGCTCGGCGCCAGCGACCTCGAAGTCTCGGATATCTCGCTGGGTTCATGGCTGACCTTCGGCGTGGGGGTGGAAGCCGAAAAGGCGCGCTCTTGCCTCGAGGAAGCTTTCGCTCAGGGAATCAACTTCATCGACACTGCGAACGTCTACGGCCGCGGCGCGGCTGAAACATTTCTCGGCGATGCGCTGCAAGGCCGCCCACGCGATTCCTACGTGCTCGCGACCAAAGTCTACTTCCCCATGAGCGACACGGATCGCGGCTTGTCGGGCGCACAGATCGAGAAGCAGCTCGACGATTCGCTTCGGCGTCTGAAGACTGACTACGTCGACCTGTACCAGTGCCATCGCTACGACTGGGACACGCCGATCGAGGAAACGATGGAGGCACTGACTCGCGCCGTGGACAGCGGCAAGGCTCGTTACATCGGTTTTTCGGAATGGCCCGCGGAGCGGATCCAGGCGGCGCTCGACCTCGCCGGAGTTGCGCGGTTCGTTTCCAGTCAGCCGCAATATTCGCTGCTTTGGCGCGAGCCGGAGGAGGAAGTGATCCCGCTCTGCGCGGCCAACGGTATTTCACAGATCGTCTGGTCACCGCTCGGTCAGGGTGTGCTCAGCGGCAAATATGATCCGAGCCGTCCGCCGCCGAAAGATTCGCGCGCCGCGAGCGCGGAAATGGGCGGCTTCATCGACCGGCTGATGCAGCCCCAGGTGCTGCACGCGGTTCAGCGATTGAAGCCCATCGCCGAGGAAGCAGGCCTCACCATGCCGCAATTCGCCCTTGCCTGGGTGCTCCGCGAGCCCAACGTCGCGTCCGCGATCATCGGCGCGTCCCGCCCTGACCAGGTCCGTGAAAATGCGGCCGCCTCGGGGGTTATCGTCGATACCCAGCTGTTCCAGCGGGCGGAGCAGATCCTCGACGAGGCGCTCAGCGCGGACGCAAGCGCCTGACCCAGCGCGCCACTTCGGCATCGAATGCAGCGAGATCGAAATGCTGCGGATCGTCGTGGGCCTTCTCGATGCCCCGGTCGACGTTGGCGTGGAACGCGGGGATCATCCATTGGCCAAGTCGAGCGCTGGCCAGGACATAGAGCAGGGCCAAGGTTCGATACTGGCGATCGCTGAAGCCCGGCTGGGGTGCGATCCGGTCGTTGCCGGGCGGTCCGCCGGGGTCGGCGCGGCGAGGCTGGAGATTCTCCACGTGGAGGAACCGCCCGCGCGAGGCTTCTCCGACTGCGCGCTCGAGCTTCGTGGCCCGCCAGCCGACCTCGAAGTCGTGACCGACGGAGACTCGCCCGAGGCGATCGTTGAACAAATGTGCGACCGCGTCCTTGCCGAGGAACTGGTTGATGTCGTTGAATCGCACCTGCCGGTCGAAACTCGCCGGGAACGAACCTTCGCCCAGATTCGGCGAGCTGGTATCGTGGATGACGAAATAGGCTGCGCGACGATGATCGGAGGTCTCGGAAACCG
>Ga0070678_100001382_pt1 | contig 12937 bp, 11 predicted proteins | sample KBSM73metaG_FD_65647 | JGI IMG/M metagenome (GOLD analysis project Ga0070678, IMG submission 65647) | Miscanthus rhizosphere microbial communities from Kellogg Biological Station, Michigan, USA - KBS M7-3 metaG | ecosystem: Host-associated > Plants > Roots > Rhizosphere > Soil ...
CGGGTAAAGGCGCTTTCGATCGACATGCCCGATTCCACGCAGATCAGCATCAAGTCCAGCGCGTCTGGGAAGGCGCGCATGATCGATTGCTGGCGGCGCGCCTTCATATTGTTGACAAACATGTCCGGGGCATAAAAGCCCAGCAGCGCGCCGACAAAGGCGGCGCCAATTTTCTGGATCGGCGGCCAGCTCAGATGCAAAATCAGGAACATGTAGAACAGGGTGACGGCGAACAGGATGAACGGCATCACAAAGCGGAAGAACATGAAAGCGATCAACGGCGCCTGGCCGCGATAGCCGGCGCTGGCCAGCTTTTCCTTGGTGTCTTCGCTTTCCAGCACATTGCCCAGCTTGAAGCGGTCCAAGGTCGCTTTCATGTAGGAAATCGGCTCGACGCGCAGGCTGCCTTTTTTGGCATTCAAGGCGGCGTGATGCTTGGCGCGCAATTCCTCGCGCCGGCGGGCGACCGTTTTCAGACGGTCGTCCAATCCACCGCGCTCCAGATAGGGCACGCCCAGGGTCACCACCGTGGCGAAGGCCAGGATGCCGACAAAGGCGGTGATCAGGAAGTCCTTGTCGAACAGGAGGTTCATCACATGATCCATGGCGCGCCCTCCTTCAGTGCTTAAAGTTGATCATTTTGCGCATCACCATGATGCCCATGCTCATCCAGAACACGCAGCCCGCCAGCATCAGATTGCCGGCCTTCTCGGTGAACAGCTTGGAGATATAGGCGGGGGTGGTGAGATAGACGATGCCCATCACGCCCGGCGGCAACGAGCCGATAATCATGGCCGAGGCCTTGGCTTCCGAGGACATCGCCTTGATCTTGCCCTGGAGGCGCTTTCTGTCGCGCAGCACGCCCGCTAGGTTGCCCAAGGCTTCCGACAGGTTACCGCCCGACTTGGCCTGGATGGTCATCACAATGGCGAAGAAGCCGACTTCCGCGGTGGGCATGGATTCCATCATGCGCTTGAGGCCCTGTTCCAGGGTGACGCCCACTTTCAGGCTTTCCACCAGATCACGGAACTCACTGCCCACGGGATCGGAAACCTCGCGCGCCACGATGCGCAGCGCCTCATTGGTGGGAAGACCCGACTTGACCGAACGCACGATCACGTCGATGGCGACGGCAAAATGTTCGGTGAATTTCTTCTTGCGGCGATTGGTGAGAAAGCCCAGCGTCCAGCGTGGAAGCCCCAAACCCACCGCGAATATCGCCAGCACGATCACCACCGGGCTTTGGCGCGTCAGGAGGGCAATGCCGCCCGCCACCGCCGCGAGAACGCCGCAGATGATCCAAAAGGTGCGCGGAGTGGCCTTGGGAAAGCCCGCCTGCTCCAGCCGGCGCCGCATGGTAGGCCGTTCTTTCTTGGCGGCGCGGTTCTTTTCCACATCCTTGAGCAAGGCCGCGACGTTCTTGCTTTTCTTCATGGCGTCCTGCGGCGACGCCGCGGCACGGCCTCGGCCATTGCCGGAGGGCTTGGCCACGGCGGCGACGCGCTTTTGGGTTTTTTCATCCCCCCCGGCGAAAGCGAAGGCTGCGCCGCCCAACGCCACCATCAGCAAAATTCCGACCAGAACTATCATTGGTTGACCTTATCCAGGGCGTCGGCCAGTTCCCGTTCCAGATTGTAGTAGCGGGCGCGTTCCCAGAAATTGGGACGCACGATGCCGGTACCGATATGGCGGCCGCGCAACCGGCCGGATTCGTCCTCGCCCGTGACTTCGTAAGACAAAAGATCCTGGGTGATCACCACATCGCCTTCGGTGCCGATCACTTCGGTGATCTTGGTGATGCGACGCGAACCGTCGCGCATGCGCTCGGCCTGGATGATCACGTCGATCGAGCCCACGATCATTTCGCGGATGGTCTTCATGGGAAGCGAGAACCCGCCCATGGTGATCATGGATTCCAGACGCGACATGGCTTCGCGCGGGCTGTTGGCGTGCAGGGTGCCCATGGAGCCGTCATGGCCGGTGTTCATGGCTTGCAGCAAGTCGAACGCTTCGGGTCCGCGCACCTCGCCCACGATGATGCGTTCGGGACGCATACGCAGACAGTTCCTGACCAGGTCGCGCATCGAGATCATGCCCTGGCCTTCCAGGTTGGGCGGGCGGGTTTCCAGCCGCACCACATGAGGCTGCTGCAGCTGAAGTTCGGCGGCGTCTTCGCAGGTGATGACGCGTTCCTCAACGTCGATATAGGCCGTCATACAATTGAGCAGGGTGGTCTTGCCCGAGCCGGTACCGCCGGAGATCAGAACGTTGCAGCGGCAGCGGCCGACCACTTGCAGCACCCGCGCCCCGTCGGGGCTGATCGAGCCGAAGCGGGTGAGATCTTCCAGCTTCAGCTTGTCTTTCTTGAACTTACGAATGGTGAGGGTGGGCCCGTCCAGGCTCAGCGGCGGCGCGATGACGTTGACGCGGGAGCCGTCCAACAAGCGCGCGTCGCAGATAGGAGAGGATTCGTCGACACGGCGGCCGACCTGCGACACGATACGCTGGCAGATGTTCATCAGCTGGGCATTGTCGCGGAAGCGAATATTGGTGAGCTGCACCTTACCCTGGACTTCGATGAAGACCCGGTTGGCGCCATTGACCATGATGTCGGCGATGTCGTCGCGCGCCAGCAGCGGCTCGAGCGGCCCATAGCCCAGAACGTCGTTGCAGATGTCCTGGAGCAGATGTTCCTGCTCCGCAATGGACATCACCACCGCCTTGATCGAGATGATCTCGTTGACGATGTCGCGGATTTCCTCGCGTGCGGAATCCGGGTCGAGCTGGGCCAGCTGCGCCAGATCGATGGTGTCGATCAGGGCGTTAAAGATGGTCGATTTGATCTGGTAATAGTCTTCCGAACGGGTGTCGACGATCGGTTTCGGCACGGGCTTGGACGCCGTGGGGGCTTGCTGAGCAGGTAAAGCTGGCGCTGGTGCCGGAACGGCGGCATTGGCGCGCGCCTGCACGGCAGCCTGCTCACGCGGGGCGGGAGCAGGCTTCAGGGCAGGCTCGGAACCAGTGCGCTTTCCGAAATGCGACAATGTTTAAGCTCGCTTCTTGCCCTTGAGGAATGAGAGCAGCGACACGGTATTCTTGCTGCTGGTGGCTTGGGCGGCGCGACCGGTGATCTGGCGGCACAGTTCGCGCAGGGCTTCGGAGACCGGCGCCTTGGGCGCCACTTCCATCACCATCTGGCCGTTATTGGCCGCCTGGCCGAACACCGCCGGATCAAAGGGAATAACGGCGGCAGGTTCCACGCCAACGGTCTCGGCGAAATCCTTGGCGGCGATTTCGGGCCGCTTGGGGATGCCAGCCTGATTGATCACCAGCCGGGGCGGGGTGTCATTGGGACGCGCCGCCTTGACCAGCTCCATGATGTTCTTGGCGTTGCGCAGCGAGGTCAGGTCCGGCGTGGCCACGATCACCACGTCATCGGCCGCCAGCAGGCAGGCTTTTTTCCAGGGCTGCCAGCCATGCGGCAAATCCAGGATCACGCAGGGAATGTTCTGGCGCACCACATCTATCACGGATTCAAAAGCTTCCGGCGAAGCCTCGAAGTCGCGTTCCAAGGTCGCGGGCGCGGTGAACAATGAAAGGCGGTCGCCGCGCTTGAGCAGCAGGCGGTCCAAAAGGACATCGTCCAGGCGTTCCGGGGTGCTCAGCGCATCCGCCACGCCCTGGCTTGTCTCGTCATTGAAATCCAGCCCCGCAGTGCCGAAAGGCAGGTCCAGATCGACAATGGAAGTGTTGATGTTGAATTCCTCGGCGATGCACCAGCCCATATTGTGCGACAGGGTGGACGACCCGACGCCGCCACGGGCGCCGACGACCGCAACTACCCGGCCGATCGGCGAAGAGCCGGGATCCAGGTAAAGGCCGGAAATCACTTCGATCAGCTGCAGCGGCGTCAGCGGCGCCACCAGATACTCGGACGCGCCGCGGCGCATCAATTCACGATAGAGTTCGACGTCATTGCTGCGGCCGACAACGACCACCTTGGTGGTGGGATCGCAGACCTCCGCCAGCCGGTCCAGCGCCCCCAAGGCGTCGGCGCCCTGCAAGCTGGTTTCCACCACCAGCAGATTGGGCGTCACCTGGCCGGTATAATGCTCAACCGCCCCCTCGATGCCGCCAAGCTGCACCGTGAGATGCGCCTTGGCCAGGCGGCGGTCGCCACCCGCGCGCTGCAGCACGGCGCCGGTATCGGGCTGCTCGCAAAAAGCATGGATGGAAATGCGCGGCACCGGGCGCTCATGCGGCGCGGCGCCAAACTTTTCGTCTTGGGGCTTGCTCATGTTCTGTTCCGTTTCATGCTTTAGCGGCCGACAGAAGAAGCTTCGGCGGATTGCTCGGTCGACTTGTCGGCGGTGTGCTTGTCCGCCTGGGTGACTTCACCCTTCTGGTAGTGATCCATGACGTTGGCGCGGCGGTTGGTGTCCACCGGACCCATGCGTCCCGGCCCCAGCAGGTCGCGCGGATCGGCCACCATGGCAGCGATGTTCTGTTGCACCGAGCAGCCGAAATTCCTGGGCGTCTGGTTGTCGATCGTGAAAGACTCATTCTCGGACCAGTCGCCGCACGCCGGGGTATGGGCGGTATAGGCGATGTAGCTGACATCCACCCGTCTATCGCCATTGGCGGCATCATGGGTGGAGACCAAGATCTTGTCGCGGCTGATTCCGCTGGCGGCGGCACGCTCGCCAAAATACGTGATGGCGGCGCGGCTGGACGCACCCGAGGGCACGCTGATGCCGAGGCTGCCATTGCCATGGAGACGATAGTCGGTCAGGAACGAGTCGAACTTGGCCGCATCTTCGGAGCTTATGCCATCCGCGCCGCCGCCAAATTGCACCTTCAGGTCGCGATAGCTGGGCTCCACCGTGATGGGGTGATTGCGGGCGCCGTCTTCCCAAACCGTGGGGCCGTCATTACTGACCGAGCAACTGCCCGCCACCAGAATGGCGCCAATGGCTGCGGCGCGAAGCAGATAATCCAGTTTCATGGCGAATCTCCTAGCGCACAACAAAGCCGACCGGCGCGGACGCTTGGGGCGCCACGGGCTTGTCGTCTTTCTTCTTGTAGGTCGCGTTCAGGCGGCCCAAGAGCAGGGTTTCCGGATCGGTCGGGGTGATGAAGCCATCGGTGGGCGCGGAAAAGGCGCTTTCCGAGGTGGGCTCCACCAGATAGGCGCTGACCAGCACCACCAGTTCGGTCTGGTCATCGGCAAAGTCACGACTGCGGAACAAGGCACCCAACACCGGCAAGTCTTTCACGCCGGGGAAGCCGTCGATCACCTGCTTGGTATTGTGCTGCATCAGGCCGGCGACCGCGAAGCTGCCGCCGGATGGCAGTTCGACGGTGGTCGCGGTGCGCCGCACCGACAGGGCCGGAATGGTCAGGCCGCTGATCCCGGTGCCGACATTGAAAGCACCGGTATTGGTCAGTTCACTAACTTCGCTGGAAATCTGCAGGCTGATGCGGCCGGGCGCCAGCACCACCGGCGTGAAGGACAGGCCCACGCCGAACTGCTTGAATTCCACAGTGATGTTGCCGTCGCGGTCGCGAGAGGCGGGCACCGGGAATTCACCACCGGCCAGGAATTTCGCGGTTTCGCCGCTGACCGCTGTCAGGTTCGGCTCTGCCAGCATATGCACCAGGCCGACCTGCTCCAAAGCCTTGAGCGTGCCCTGGGCGTTGTTGGGGCAAACAGGGTAAGGGGCGGTACTTTTGGTGGTCACGCCATTGCTGACACTGGCAGTAACGGTCGGAAAGAATTGGTCCGGACAGGCCTGGCCGAGCTGGCCACCGGACAGATCGCTCAAAGCCTTGCCCGCCAGGCCGAAGGGATTAGAAGTGTTGATCACACCCGGTATGCCGGCGGACTTGGCTGCCGCCGTCATATCGATGCCGAACTGCTTGGCGACATTGCGGTTCATTTCGGCGATACGCACCTTCAACATCACCTGCTGCCCGCCGGCGATGCTGATCATATTGATCACCTTCTTGGGGTCGCCGGCGAAACGGGCCGCAAGATCGGCGGCGCGCGACGCTTCCATGGCGCTCGCCACCGAGCCGGTGAGAACGACATTGTCGTTCAGCGCGTGCACCTGGATGGCGGAATTTGGCATGGACATCTTCATCAGGCCCGCCAGATCCACCACGTCCTTTTCGACGCGGATGTCGAGCGCCAGGATCTGCTTGCCCGAGGCATCAAAGAAGAAGGCGTTGGTCTGGCCGACTTTGGTGGCCAAGAGGAAAATGCGGCGCGGCGTGCGCACCACCGCATCCACCAGCTCGGGATTGGACACCAGGACATCGCGCGCATCCTGGTCGAGCTGCACCACCGCCGCCTTGTCCAGGGACAGGGTCAGACGCTGGTGCTCGGCGCCCTTTGCGGTGGAGATGGTCATCACCTTGGCATTGGCTTCATCGGGCACGGGACGGGCCGGCGCGGCAAAAGCCGCAGACGGCACAATCAAGGCCAGAGCGAGAAGAAAAGGACGGAAGGAGATCATTATTCGGGCCCCTTGTTGTTGGATCCGCTCAAGCCGTAGCGGATGACGCTGACGGGACCGTCATAGGCCGCGACGCGCTTTTTGGTCCCAGAAGAGTCCTCAGCGGCAACGTCGTTGCTCAACGGACGCAAGGACAATGACAACACACCAGACTGCGACGCTGCAGCGATCAGCTCAGCCTGTTCCGGCGACACTTCCACCGTGGCGGTCTTGCCGACCACGGTGCGGGTGTCCTTTTCCTGCCGGTAGGTTTGGTCCACCGCCAGAACGCGCAGATTGGCAAGAATGGTCTTGGCAAAACCCTTGGCTTGGCTGCCCTCGGGCTTGCGGGTGAGGATGACATCGACGCGGTCGTTGGGAAGGATGAAACCGCCAGCGCCGGAGTCGACGGAGATGGAGATGGAAATCGCGCGCATCCCTTCGCCCAGAGTCGCCGCCATGAAGCCGGACGCATCACCATGCACGATCGCTGTCTTGGTGATCGGCTGACCCGGCAGGATCATGGCGCGCACGACGCTGCCTTTGACAATATCCTCTTCCTTGGTCGCCGCATCATGGGTGATGAAGGACGGATCGACCGTCGAGCTCGGCCACTTTTCCCAACGCACCTGTTCGGTGGTGAGCGCCTGGCCGGGCGTGAGATTGGTGCTGGCGACAAGAACTTCGCTCATCGCTATCGTGGGCGCGGCCTTTGCCTGAACCTGTGGTGTGCCGCCGCCCAGCATGCCGCGTACAAGAAACGCAGCGCCGCCAGCGGCCACCAGAGCGAAACCAAGAACTATTACGCGTTGGGTATTCATCGGGGGCTGCTCCTTTGATGGTAATTCATCATGCAACCCTTTAGAAATTGCTTAATCCGCGCGTTACAATTGCCTTGGACGGCAAGCTTTTACGCGTCGAACTTGTTTAAAATCCGAGCGAAAAGTTCCGTGCTAATTTTGTGTAAAAGTTAAACAGCCGCGAGGCGGAAGACCTCGGTGGACGGCAAAAGTATGAACGCCGCCGCCGCCAATGCCACGCCGTAAGGGATGCCCGATTTGGAATCGTGCAGCTTCAGCATCCAGCTCTGGCGGGCGAGAAAAGCGGGCAAGGGCCAGCTGCGCATCAGCATAAGGCCAAGCGCAAGGGCGCCGCCCAGCACGCTGGCGACCAGGGCGTAGGGCATCAGGTCCTTGAGACCGAGCCACAACACCATCACGGCGAACAATTTGGCGTCTCCGCCGCCGACATGGCCGATGGCAAAAAGCGTGAAGCCGATCAACAGGCCCAAAATGCCCGCCAGCAGGTGCCAGCCGATGACGGTGAAGGAAAGCCCGGCGGCGAAGCAAAATACCGCGAAGGCCGCCAGCAGCGCCAGAGTGAGGAAATTGGGAATGGTGAAACTGGCGATATCCCAGCCCGCGGCGGCGGCCAATAAAAGCGGCAAGGCAATCAGGACCAGGAATTCCGCAAGCATCTCGAGAACGCCCTTAAAAAGACGAACGGCCGCCCCGGTAAAAGGCGGCCGTTCTTAAAACAACTCGCCGCCAGCTTAGTTCAGCTTGGTCGACAGAGAGTTGAAGGTCTGCGACAGATTGGTGCCGACAGCGGTCACGCCAGTGATGATGACGACAGCGATGAGAGCGGCAATCAAGCCATACTCGATGGCGGTGGCGCCCGATTCATCGCGAACAAAACGCGAGATGAGATTCATTTTAGTCTCCAACTTTAGAAACACCCTAGGATGCCCAACCCCGGACGAACTCTTTTCGTTCGTAGCGGACAAGCGCGAGACTAGAGGCCCCCGCTTAATTTGGCCTTAATCCTAAAATTCGAAATTTTCTCAATCTTGCACGATCGAAAAGCGAAAAACCGGCCTTGCTCTAGGCGTCGTCAACACGCTTTGACTCTTTGTTTACCACGAAGCGATTTGAGGCGCATTAATTGCGACCTCCGGACGACCTCGCGCGTTACGCCGCTGCCAGATCAACAGAAAGCAGAAGAGCATCGTAGGAACCGCCAAAGGCAAGAGCGAAGCGTGCGCCACATTGCGCGCAATGACCGGAACGCTCCACAACATCGCCAAGCACAGGATTTCAAAATCAAAGAATCCGCGCACTTTTCCGCTGGCCGCCAAAAGCGCAATCGCCGGCGCCAAGAGCACCAGGTCGTAATCCAGGCAGTAAGGCGTGATCAGCAAAGCGGCGAGACAGAGCGCCGCTTTTTTGTAACTCGCGTCCATCTGGTCGCGCCAAATCCTGATCAAGGCCGCGATCACCGACAGCGCGACGGCGGCTTGAACGAGATAGGCCAGTGAAATCGAACCGCCCCACAAACGCACCCAGGCGAAAACGCTTTGCATTTTGTGGAAGCCGGTATTGCCCTGCTCCAGCACCACGGTGCGGGTGAAATGCAGAGACTGGATGAAGGCGGGCCAAATGGCGAATCCGAACAGCACCGTCACCAGACCCGCCAAGACCGCAACAGTCGCCGCGCCTGCCGCGAAAACACGCCAGCGCCCGGTCGCGGCCAAAACCAGCGGTATGACAGCGGCAAATTGCGGTTTGTAGCAAAGAAGGCCGAACAGAATGCCCGCGATAATGGGACGCTCGTCCAACACAGCAAGCCCAGCGGCAAATAAAGCGGTGGTGAGAAAACCGTTTTGGCCGTGGATCAAATTCACGAATACGGCGGTGAATCCAAGCGCCAAGGGCAGCCACAAGCGGTCTTCCGCCAAAGACGGCGCCGCGCTCTTGCGCAGCAGTAATTTTATCGCGCCCAGATAGAACAGAAGCGAAAGCCCCTGCCACAGAATCAGAGCGGCCACATAAGGAAGCTTGGCCAGGGCTGCGGCCAGCAAAAGAAAGAAAGGCGGATAATGCCAGCCATAAAAAGGCGTGGCGGATCCGAAGATGCGGCGCTCCATTTCGAGTTGTCGGGCGGCGTCAAATGGCGCGGATGCGTCGCCGGCGCCCGCGGCAACGCCGGCGGCATAGACATTGGAGAAATCGGTTCCCAGGGGCCGGCCGGCATAGTCGCTCAAGCCGTGCGCGGTCAGGCCCAGATAGACGATGCTGAGAATAAGACCGACGATCAAACCTGTGGCCCATAACCACGCGCGTTCCCGCGTCAGAAAACTGCCGCTTCGCAACAAAAGGACAATTTTCGTCATCGCCGGGCTTGGGGAAGGGTTTCAGCGAGGATGTGATCGCCACACTTAAGATTGGGTTATGCATCGTTGTTGCTTAAAATCTTGGTCGCGAAACTTAAGGTTTATTTAAAGGCGCGGGCCTAGTGTGGTGTCGAGATTTGCCGGAGTCCGCCATGCGCCCCGCCCTTTTTGCCGCTCTCCTGATCGCCGCCGCCCCCATGCCGGCCCAAGCTGCCGGCAAAGTCACCGCCGACAAAACCGATGTGGTCAAAAAGCCGGTCAAGGCCCCCAAGAGCGACAAGAACAACTTCGTCGCCCTGGCGCTGGATGAGGTCCATACCCTGGCCTTCAAAACGCCGGTTTCCACCGTTTATGTCGGCAATCCTTCCATTGCCGATGTGACCATGATCGACGCCCGCCATGCCTTTGTGCAGGGCAAGGGCTATGGCCGCACCAATGTGATGGCGCTGAACCGCGAAAATGTGATGGTTTTCAACACCCACATAACCGTCACCGGCAATGACGGCAGCGGCACCGTAACCCTCAACCGGGGCGCCCAGCGCGTGACCTTGAATTGCGCCGGCGGCCGCTGCGAGCCCACCCCGATGCCCGGCGACGGCAAGGACACCGACGCTGTCAACGCTCAGACCACGGCGCACCAAAACGCAGCGCGCACCGCGGCCACCACGGCCGAAGCGAAGAACTAAGCGCCGGTCCGGCATTGAGCTAAAAGGCCCGGGTCTTCTCCGGGCTTTTTTATTTTTGATCCCCCTCCGTTCCGGCCTGCGCCTTCGGCGCTGGGCGTTCGGTTGGCTTGGCCGCCAACCTCACCCTCGCTGTGAGACCTTCCCCCTCCATGCGGCTTCGCGTTCGGCCGGTGAAAGGTCCACTGGACCTTTCACTAACCGGCCTCACGGAGGAAGTAAGCTGTCGAATGCTGTGAGTCGCCCGGCGGAACGCCGGGCTCGAGATTTCTGGATGTCTCGGCTTAGGCGATTGGCTCCGCCAGCGCCTCACGCTCGCCCGGCTCGCGTTGCGTCAACGGATAGATGAGTTGCGCCACCAAACCTTCCGGCATGGCCTTGTCGTCGATGCCGTAATCCTTGGGCAGCGCGCCCGCCGGCATGTGATAGGTGCCGAACATCACATCCCATAGTGCAAAGGTGCTGCCGAAATTCTTGTCGCAGACCGCTTGGGCGTGGTGCCAGCGATGAAAGACCGGACTGGCAAAGACGGTACGCAGCGGACCGAAGGTCCAGCTGAGATTCGCATGCACCAGGCAGGAGGTGATGATGTTGAACGGACCCACCACCACGAAAATCTCCGGCGAGATGCCGCACAGAAAGGCCACGACATCGACCAGGCCCGAGCCCAAGGCCAGATTGACGGGATGAAAGCGCGAGGCGCTGGTCCATTCCAGATCCTCCGACGCGTGATGCACGGCATGGTACTTCCACAGAAAGCCGCGATGGAAGCCGCGATGGATCCAGTACAGCGCGAAGTCGGTCGCCACCAGATAGAGGATCAGCTGCACCCAGAACGGCAGGCGCGACAGGGGTCCGTGGCCATGGGCATAGAATTCGCCGATCTGCTTGCCGTCGCTGATGTGGAACAGCCAGACCGTGACAAAGACCGTCAGCCAGATGCGCAGGTAGCGGCCGAACAGCGGGGAAACCACCCAGTAGCAAAGATCGGTGACCAGGCCCCGCTTTTCCCACCAGGGCTTGCCCTGATTGCAAGGTGCAAAGCGCGACAGCACCGTGAAGACAAGTCCCAGGCCTGCCAGCCACGGCAAAGTGTGCCATATGGTGAGCAGGACTTGTTCTGAGACGTCCCAGGCAATCTTCATTACTTCACCACGCGGACGTTTGTGATCTGCTGAGCGATCTGGTTGAAGGTGGTCACCACGCCATTGGTGGTGGTCAGGGCGAAATATTTGGTCGGGTCGGTGGCGCAATATTGCAGGGGCGCCGAGTTGCCCGAGCCGCCGGTACCGCCGACATGCACATAGATGGAATAGATCACGACGCCATCGGCCTTGGCTGCGTCACAGGCCGCCTTTTCACGGTCGTCGATGTAGCCGTCGGCCGTAGTGCCCTCGGTCGAACCGTCGCCCCACCAACGGTTCATGGTGTTAAGACCGTCGGAGAAAAAGATGATGTAGCGGGTGGTGTCGTCCGGCACCGCGGGCGCGCCATACGGGCTGCCCGTGGAGATCGTCTGCCAGCCATGCGCGATGCCGATCGCCTGGTTGGTGGCGCCATAAGCCGTCATGGCGTTGACCTGAGTGGTCAGGCTCGACCAGTTATAGCCCAAGGGCGTGACGGTAGCCGTACCGCAATATTGATTGTTCTCCGCCGGGAAGTTCGTGCTGGGGCCGGCAGGCGTGGCGTTGGAAGCATCGAAGCTCTGCTTGCGGTCCATCAAGCAGCCGGTCCAGCTGCTATGGTTGTTGGCAACCCAGACATGGTTCCAAACCTTGGTGGTGCAAGTTTTGACACCACTCACCGTCGCACAGCTGCAATTGCCGCCGGTGCCAGTAGAGTGTCCGGTGCAGCTCGCGGTGCTGCCGGTGGCAATCACGGCGGTGGTGGTCGAGGTCGCGCCCGTCCAGCAGCCATTGTAGAAATGATAGCCCAGACCATCCTGTGTACCGCCGGCGTGCATGCTGGGGCAGATATTGCCGTTTGAGGGGATGGTCGAAACGCAAGAGGAACCGCCGGAGCCGGAACAGTTCGTGTCATTGGTGGACGACCCGACGCATCTGTAACCCTGGGCGCTGTTGGTATAAGGGCAACTGTCTCCCGGCCCGAAAGTATTGAGCGGGTCGTTATTGATCATAATGTCGGTGTCTTGCTGATAGACATAGTTCGTCTGATCGACGATCGGCGGGTTATCCCAATCCGTCCAGTCGATCCAACCGGCGCCGGAATTCCCCGTGCCCACATTGACGCTTTTGACAAAGGGCACGATAGAAACCTGCACGTCACCCGGATGCGTAGCCGCGTTGTGCAAGATGGTCAGCAGCTGGTTGGCGCCGTTTTGCAGCGCGGCCATCTTTGTGCCGTTGCTGTCGCCCTGGCTCATCGAGCCGGAATTGTCCAGCACCAGCGCCACCCACAATTTGGTCTGGCCCCACACCACGTTGGACGAGGTGGTGATCGGTATGCTGCTGATGCCGATAAGCTTGACCAGCACGGTGGGCATCGGGTCGGAGGCGGTGATAGTCACCGAACCTTTGCTGTCATAACCGCTGGAAGGAATGGAAATGGTGGGCGAACCGTAATCG
>Ga0070678_100001383_pt1 | contig 12932 bp, 10 predicted proteins | sample KBSM73metaG_FD_65647 | JGI IMG/M metagenome (GOLD analysis project Ga0070678, IMG submission 65647) | Miscanthus rhizosphere microbial communities from Kellogg Biological Station, Michigan, USA - KBS M7-3 metaG | ecosystem: Host-associated > Plants > Roots > Rhizosphere > Soil ...
GTCGTTGGCAAAAATTTGGTAAAGACTTGTTATATAAACTTAAATAAAATTCAGTGCCAGCCTGTTTTTGCAAAAGTCCCGAAAGGAAGATTTTTCTTTTAGCGTCAAATGGCCCGAAACATGCCCCAACATGAAGAGAATCTGCACCGTTCTGTCCTTATTGATCTTTTTTTCCGTGTCCGCCAATTCCCAAAGCATAAAAGGTAAACTGCTCGATCTTATAGATAATACGCCGCTGCCGGGAGCCACTTTACAACTTACAAAACTAAAAGACAGCACGGTCACACTTAGTGCGGTGAGCGACAGCAAAGGATTGTTCCAGTTTAAAAATTTATCAGTTGATTCATTTCTTTTAAAAATAAGTTTTGTCGGTTATGTTGAATTCAGGCAGTTTGTAACATTAACCGATTCAATAGATAACGTAAATCTCGGTTCGCTGCTTATTCCAAAAAAGACGAAAGACCTGCAGGTGGTCACTATTGTGTCCAAAACACCACCTACACAGCAAAAAGGAGACACCGTTGAATACAATGCCAGTCAATTTAAAGTAAACCCCGATGCTACTGTGGAAGACCTGGTAAAAAAAATGCCGGGCATTACAGTTGACAAAAGCGGGACAGTAACGGCGCATGGCGAACAGGTACAAAAAGTAACAGTTGATGGCAAAGATTTTTTTGGTGATGATGCGACTGCCGCAATGCGTAACCTTCCTTCGCAGATTGTAGATAAGATCCAGGTATTTGATCGTTTGAGCGACCAGGCCCAATTCACCGGGTTCGACGATGGCAGTTCCGTTAAATCAATAAACATTGTGACAAAAACGGGTATGCGTAACGGTCAGTTTGGTCGCTTGTTTGCGGGTTATGGCACCGACGACCGGTACTCAGCCGGCGGCAATGTCAGTTTTTTCAATAAGGACAGGAGACTATCTATTATAGGGCTCGCAAATAATATTAACCAGCAAAATTTCGGCTCGCAGGATTTGTTGGGCCTTACAAGTGGCAACAGCGGAGGCCGGTCGGGTGGCGGTGGAAATCGTCCCGGAGGCGGGGGCCGTACCGGCACTGGCGGCGGAAACTATTCATTTGGGAACAGTGCCAATAATTTCCAGGTAGGCCAGCAAAACGGAATCAGTAAAACCAATGCAGCGGGCATTAATTATTCAGATAAATGGGGGAAAAAATGGGATGTACAAGCCAGTTATTTTTTTAATAACGGCGATAACACCAATGACCAGTTATTAAAAAGCCAAACATTGTTGAATGGAGGCAAAACCCAATACCTCAACCAGGGAAGTTTATCAGACAGCAGGAATTATAATCATCGTTTCAATTTAAGAATGGAATACAAAATTGATTCTTCCAATTCTATACTTATCAATCCAAGTCTGAATTTCCAAAACAACCGGACAATTACTTCTTCCAATGCCCAAACGTTTTATGGAGCGGCAGATACGGCAAATACTTCAGACAATAACGGCACGGCGTACCGGTCGGGATATAACTTAAGAAACAATGTTCTGTATCGTCATTCATTTGCAAAAAGAGGAAGAACGCTTTCCATCGGAATAACCACAACCTTCAATAAAAATGATGGAGACAGCTACTCATTTTCTGAATACCGGTTTTTCGAAAATGGCTTTATTAATGATTCGTTGCTCAACCAGCATTCCCTGAATAATACAAATGGCTATACGCTGTCATCCAATATCGCTTACACGGAGCCGATAGGAAAAAGCGGGCAGGTTCAAATCAGCTATACACCTTCCTATTCAAAAAATATGGCTGATCAGCAAACTTTCCTTTTTGATAATGCAGTAGAAAAATATTCACGGTTCGATACGATACTTTCCAATAAATTCGACAATACCGTCACCACGCAGAACGCAGGCGTAAGCTACCGGCTTGGCCGGAGCAGGGATAACCAGTTTGCGGCCGGTGTCAGTTTTCAATATTCGAAATTGGAGAGTGACCGGACATTTCCAACAATCACGACGGTAAACCAGTCATTTGCCAATATTTTACCAAACCTGTTATGGCGCAAAAAAATATCCGGTAAGAGTACAATTAATATTCTATACCGGGCTTCTACAAACTTTCCAAGCGTTACTCAATTGCAGGATGTAGTTAACCTCAGCGATCCGTTGCGGGTAAGCAGCGGTAATCCTGATCTCAGGCAATCTTATGCGCATTTTTTATCGGGTCGTTATACATTTATCAATACGCAAAAAGGACAAAGTTTCTTTGCCAATATTTTTCTGCAGGCCGCGCAGAATTACATTACCAATGCCACATATATCGCTGCGGCAGATTCTTTGATCCAGCATGGAATTGTATTAAAGTCAGGGTCGCAATTTTCAAAACCAATCAATCTCAACGGTTATAAAAGTTTCCGCTCTTTCTTTACATACAGTATGCCGGTTAAGTTTATAAAATCAAATATCAACCTGAACGCCGGGTTTAGTTATTCCAAATTGCCCGGGATTATAAATAATATAACCAGCAACACAGACAATTTCGTTTATAATGCAGGAGTTGTCATTGCAAGCAACATCAGCGAGTATGTGGACTTTAATCTTTCCTATTCTGCCAATTTTAATAATGCCAAAAGTTCGGTGCAGGGACAAGCTGATAACAATTACGTAAACCAGGCAGCAGGCATTGAGTTTAATCTATTGTCAAAAAACGGGTGGTTTATTCAAAACGATTTGACGAACCAGATATACAGTGGCCTTTCCAGCGGTCTTAATCAAAACTATTGGCTTTGGAATGCCGCGATCGGAAAAAAATTTCTTAAAAACAAAAAAGGAGAGCTGAAGCTGTCGGTATTTGACCTGTTGAAACAAAATCAAAGCATCATGCGCACGGTTCAACCAAATTATATAGAGGATACGCAGACAAAAGTCCTGCAGCAATATTTCATGCTCACGTTTACCTATAGCCTGAAAAACTTCGGAACACCAACGCCTTCGGCACCGATGCGCAGGCAACGGCCGGGGTTTTAAAAATTGACAGACAAAAAATGATCTTTGATAAAGGGTAATGAACTCAACCGATTTTTTGCGTAATATCGCCCGATTAGTCCCCAATTCTGACACTTTGGATGAACGGATTTTAATTGAGCAATTAAAGCATGGCGATGAAACTGCCTTTAAGACCATTGTTGAAAAATGGCAGGATATGGTGTATAATACGGCTCTTGGTATTGTGCAGAATGCCGAAGACGCTGAAGATATATCCCAGGAGGTTTTTGTACAGGTTTACCAATCGGTACACTCTTTTAAGGGCGAATCAAAATTTTCGACCTGGTTATACCGTATTACTATCGCAAAAGCGCTTGACCATGAACGGCGGAAAAAAAGGAAGAAGCGGTTTGCTATCGTTAAAAAGATATTTGGCGATCCTGCAGATGAAGGGCTGCTGCCCGATTTCCAGCATCCGGGTGTAACATTTGATAAAAAGGAAACGGCAGCAATTCTGTTTAAAGCCATCAAAGAGCTGCCTGAGAACCAGCGGATTGCTTTTACCTTGCATAAGGTAGAGGGATTAAGTTACCAGGAAGTGAGCGACGTAATGAAGACGAGTGTATCTTCGGTGGAATCGCTTATGCACCGGGCTAAAAACAACCTTAAAAAACTGTTGGAAAATTATTATAAACAGCAACAATAGACACAAGTTTGTGCAATAGCCAACGTCAAATGATTTTAGATTATGACGCAAAAAGATAACATTCAAAAGAAAGTAGAAGAAGCGCTGAACAGCCTTGACGGCATTCAGCCAGCTACGGTGCAGCCTTTCTTTTATACGCGGTTACAGGCAAGGCTGGAGCAAACCAAAGGGGTTTGGGAGAGTATAAGCTCTTTTATCAGCAGGCCCGCGATGACGTTATCTACCGTATGCCTGGTGATATTATTAAACCTGGCTGTGCTCTATAAAAACTATTCCTCGTCTGCGAAGGTTTCTTCTGCAGACCAGACTGAGCAAACATTGGATAATGCGTACGATGTAGCCTCAAATTCGAATACCACTCTTTATAATATCTGGAGCCAGGATAATGACCAACGCACCCAAAAATAGAGCGCTGATTTTGCTCATTATTATTTTACTGCTAACCAATATAGCCGTACTGGCTTATTTTTTATGGCCAAAGCAGCCCGATAAACTGAATGCGGAAAGAAACAAGTATAAACTGCTTGAGCCGTTAAAAAATGAAGTTGGATTCAGCGACAACCAGATTGCCGAATATAAAAAGATAAAAGATAGCCGGTCCGGACGAATAAGAGCCAAAGTCGATGACTTGAGAAAGGTAAGAGATAATTTTTATCGTTTGTTGAGTACCGACAATCCGGCGGATTCTCTACTGAATATGTCATCAGACAGCATTGCTTACAGGCAAAAACTGCTCGACCTGGAAACTTTTGAGCATTTTAAACTGGTAAGAAAAATATGCACTCCTGACCAGGAAGTAAAATACGACTCCATGGTACAACGCATAGTGCATAGATGGGGTAGTCCTATCCGTAATAGTGAACCACCCCGGCAGCGCTAAAAAAATAAAATTTTGATGAAATTTTATTTTATGCGGCGAAAGGTTTTTTTCCCCGTAACGTCTTATACCTAAAGTTCTTTGCAAAAAATGTGTAGTATGAAAACAAAATTTATTCTGACAGCAGTCGTCCTGTTTATAGCAGGCATAGCCGCTAATGCACAAGGTGGAGGATTTCCCCGGCGCACAGTGGAAGAAAGGTTAAAAGCAGTAGATGACAAAATCGCTGTATTTAATCTTGAGAAATCAAAGAAGGATCAGGCCGATACAGTTTTTACCCAATATTTCAGAGCAGTGGATGCAAAACGTGACGAAATAATGGGCGGTGGTTCGCCTGACAGAGAAAAAATGAGAAGTGAAATGCAAAAACTTTCAGCAGACAGAGATGATAAACTGAAAGGCATTTTCACAGATGAACAGTTTAAAAAATGGAAAGATGAGATAGAGCCTTCGTTGAGACCACAACGCCCTAACGGCGGCGGAGGCAGTTAATAACTCTTTAAGGTTTAATGGTAAGTTTCATGCATGCTTATTAGCAGGCAGTTTAAAGCATTCCGTTTCAACGGAGTGCTTTTTTAGTTTGATCAACTCCTGATTCATCGAATCGTATAAACCCCATGTGAAATAAAAAAAATTCCTTAGGACTATTGCATAATCCAAAACTGGAATATACTTTTACACTCATATCTCGCTAATAAGTCCGTATCTCCTTTGTTATTCCGAATTACTTCCTGGAAAAATTAAGTTTCATCCAAAATCTTTTTTAAGCCTTTTTCAATTATCCCTCTTGGTTAACCGCCAATAGCATTCTATTTCCATTTTCCCCGAGAAAGCCAAATACAGAGGTTAATCTATACTCTAAAATAAACTTGAGCAAAATGAAAAAGGTCTACATTCTTTTAATCGCTGCTGCGTCTGTATTGGATGCATTGGCACAATCAGCACCGGGTCCGGCTCCGGCTACTTTCAAGGCATGTACAAGTACATGTACCGCTGCCAGCAACATATGTGTTGCAGGTTCACCAAACACAGTAACTAATTTTAATGACAAGCAATACGTAACTGGTACCGGTTCGGGTCAGAACTCGGTTGGCGCTGTATGGAAATTCTACAATGTTGCTATGGACAACAGTTCAGCAACTCCACTGCAGGTAAATGCAACCATAACTATTGAAAGTGCTTATCGTGCAGCAGTAACAAGTTTTGATGATGACGCGGCAAAAGATCAGAATGGCAATGCCACGCTTGCCAGTCTTTTTGCCCCTACTATCAGTGCCGATCAAACGCTTGGCAGCAACGATCGCGCAGGTTACATTCAATTCAGAATTACATTTTATAAAAATACAATGACCGGTTCAGGCAATAAATGGAACGCAAACAACTACTCGGAAACAATTCAGCTCACCGGTCTGAACTATGTTCACTACGATATTGATGGTACAGCAAGTCCTACTAATACGTACCAGCTTAGGGAAACAGGTACTGTGAAAGAGGTAACAACAACAAATCCTGCTATCACGGTAAACTCTAACTCAGAGTTAAACCCGTATAACTATACCGGTGATGCGTCAAACTGGAGAGGTTTTATGGGTTCCACCTGCAACAGGGAAAGTACTTCTAAATGTGCTGAGGTAGTTGCAGCATTTAAATTCAATGGCGCCTTATCAACAGTGGTATTCCGTATGGGCTATAACTACGATCGTATCTCTGGTAACTTAAATGATGCGCCGGGACGTTTGTATGCTTCTACCTTTGGCTGTTTTTCATTCCCGCAACCTGTTACTCTTCCGGTAAAATTGTTGAGTTTCGGAGGCAGCTACCATGATAATGTTTCTTCATTAAGCTGGGAAACAGAATCGGAAGTAAACTTTGATCATTATGAAATTGAAAGAAGCACTAACGGATCTGATTATGCGTACGCAGGCAGGGTTGCTGCCCAATCAGGCGACTCCAAAAAGCTTTATGAATTTACAGATAATCTTTCTTCAACAAGCGGCAACTTATTCTACTACCGCTTAAAGATGATCGACATAGACGGTAAATATAAATTCAGCAGTGTAATTCTTATACGCAAGGATGCGAGAAGCATCAATGGCATCAGTGTAAGCCCGAACCCGATCGTGGGCGGTAATACTGCAACGGTAAGGGTTACATCTGTAACGATGGGTAAAATTGATCTGCGTGTAATTGATCTTACGGGTAAAATTGTTTTACAGCAGCAATCACGAGTTACAGAAGGAACAAATAGTATCTCAATCAACAATTTGAATCATCTGCAATCGGGAATCTATACCGTACAGGTTCTGCAAAATGATGAGGCTATGACTACGAAGATCTCTATTCTTAAGTAAATATGAGGGCAACCTTGCATTGATTTTTTTTGCTCAAGGTTTATACCTTCCCCCTGGCTTTCTAGTCGGGGGTTAATTTTTTATGGCTGTTTTGGTGAACTGGAAATTATAAACGAAAAATAAACTGCAACGTTTTTTGAAACTCCATTGGCCGGTTTGGTATCTACCCACATAATAAATCAATTGTCCATCCCTGTTTACTGGTTTACCGGCAAAATATTTTAGTAAAGCTCTCTTAAAGAATATCCGGCTATTTCCAGGATGCCCGGTTACTGATTTATAACGTACTTGAATAAACGAAAAGTATAAAATAAAGTATTATCTACTGCCTGATCATCAATTTATATACATTGTTTAAAATTCATTCGTTCAGCTATAATGAGCATTCCGTAGTTTACTGCAAAATGATTGCTCTATTTTAATGAAGTAAAAATTATATATAACTAACAAATATATATTGGAATCATTGTTTACTCTGGAGACGGCCTATACATTTGCATTCACCTGTTACAACAACTCCGTACTCCTTTGTTATTCCATTGAATTTCCTGAGGAAAACTAATTTTCATCCAACATCTATTTTTAAGCCTTCAGGTATTTCCCGGTTTATCACTGGTGAAATGCTGTATCCGTTTCCCTGTACAAACCGCCGACGGAATTAATCTATACTCTAACAAAAACTTTAAGCAATGAAGAAAGTCTACATTTTGATCATCGCTGCTTCCTCTGTATTGGATGCTATGGCGCAATCGGCACCGGGATCGGCACCAAATTCTTTTAACGATTGTAAGGCATTCAATTGTACGTCTGCAAACGCCGCTACCTGTTCTACCGGTTTGCCTAATACGACAATTACATTTTATGAAAAACAGTATGTTAACAATACCGGGCAGGGTAATAACTCAACCGCGGCCGGCGCAGTCTGGAAATTTTATAATGTGGCTACCGACAAGAGCAATGCCGGTACGCCGTTGCAGGTAAATGCCACCATCACTATTGAAAACACCTACCAGGCTGAAGTACTTGATCTTGATAATAATAATGCGCAGGATCAAAATGGTAACAACTCATTAACCATGAGAAACCTTTTTTCCCCCACCATCAGCGCAGACAGGATACTGACCGGTGGCAACCGGGTCGGGTATGTTCAATTCCGGATCAGGTTTTATAAAAATACCCTGGACGGCTCATCTAATAAATGGGACCCGAAGAATTATAGTGATCCCATCCAGTTGTCGGACCTGAATTATGTTCATTACGATATCGATGGAGTATCTGGTAGTGGCAGAAATTCATATGAGTTGAGAGAAACCGGCGTATTGAATACATTGCAAACTCCTGCAGCTGTAACGGCAAATTCAAATACTGAACTCAATGCATATAGTTATTCCGGCGATAATGCAAACTGGAAAGGCTATATGGGATCTGCATGCAACAGGGATCATACCTCGCAGTGTTCGCAGGTTGTTGCTTCATTTGCTCTCCGTGGCGCCTATTCATCCGTTGCATTCCGAATGGGCTATAATTATACAGGTTCGGGCGACGGATTAAACGATGGCGACGTACAGGACCGGTTATACGCCTCCACATTTGGTTGCTTTACATTTCCTCAACCCATTACACTTCCGGTGAAATTGTCAAGCTTCAGCGGAAGTTTTAATAATAACGTTTCTTCTTTAACCTGGGAAACAAAATCAGAAGTAAATGCTGATCGCTTTGAAATAGAAAGAAGTACCAATGCTTCTGATTATATATCTGCAGGAAGAGTAACAGCACAACCGCGAAATAATGATAAGCGATACGATTTTTCAGATAACCTTTCTTCCTTAAATGGCAACGTGTTCTACTACCGGCTAAAAATGGTGGACATTGATGGCAAGTATAATTACAGCAATGTAATTGTGATACGAAGAGATGCGGGTAACAACGAGGAAATGAGTGTGATACCGAACCCGGCAGCGCATGGCAGTACGGTTACAATCCGGATCACCTCATCATCTGCCGGCAGAGCCGAAGTACGCGTAATAGACCTCTCAGGAAAAATAGTCTTTCAGCAACCATCATCACTGTCAGCAGGAACAAATAGTATCTCAGTCAACAATATAAATCTTCTCAGACCCGGTATATATGCCTTACAGATCTTACATAGTGGCCATGTCAGTACGTCGAAGCTAAACATCCTTCAGTAAGTATGAGGAACCCCTGTTCGGTTCTTGTTCAAGGTTTATATTTCCCCCTGGCTTTCCAGCCGGGGGTATTTTTTGGATCATCACGCATTATTTTGCCCGATGCATTTCCGATTATCAGCTCTTTTTGTATTTTTACTGTCTACAACTAAGGGTTTAGCAATTTCTTTTAAATTTTTACGGTATGAAAAAAATTGTACTCTTCAGCTTAGGGCTGATGGTGACCCTTTATGTCCCATTGTCTTCATTCAGCCAACCAGACAAATTTGCTTATGCAGTTACCGACGTGGACCAGGCGGGCGGGGGCTGGAGCGTCTTACGAAAGTTTAACCTGAAAACCGGCCAATACAGTGATGTATTGTTAAACGGTCTTAATCAAAATTACGCCGCGTTTGATGCTTCAAGCCGGCGGCAGATCGCAACAACATCTATTGATCCAAAGCTCGGAAATTACCTTGGCGCTCCTTTTAATACCGGGGTGGCCGCAATAGCTTACGATAGCAGGAGTAACCGTATTTATTACACACCCATGTTCATCGACCAGCTTCGCTATATCGATCTGAACACGATGAAACTGTATTATATCACCGATCAATCGTTTACAAACCTGGGGTCAATGCACGGTGATGACGGAAAATCAGTGAGCCGTATGGTGATAACGCCTGACGGGAACGGATATGCGATTACAAATGATGGAAATACTTTTCTTCATTTTGTAACGACGGAAAATAAAGTAAAGATCGAATCATTAGGTGCATTAATTGATGACCCATCCAATCGATCAATTTCCATTCACAATCGTTGTGGTGGCTATGGTGGCGATATGGTTGCCGATGATAACGGAGCGTTATACATTGTATCAGGTCAAAATCATGTATTCAAAGTAAACACGGATACAAGAATTGCAACGCATCTCGGAAGCATATCCGGGTTGCCTGCAGATTTTACAACAAACGGCGTAGCAGTAGACGACAGGAATTTGCTGATACTGGGCAGCGCCGTAGCTGCAAAGAGCTGGTATGCAGTCGATCCTGCAAACTGGAAGGCTGTACCAATAGCCACGCCAAACGGCGTTTATAAAAGCTCCGACCTTGCAAACAGCAATCTTTTGAAAACAAAAAATTTAAATTTTCCGGAAACAGAAACAATTGGTACCTTAGAAAATAGCCTGTCGCGAAAGGTACAGGCTTATCCGAACCCGGTAACTGAAAGTGTTTTTACAATTCAATTCAGTCAATTAACGGCTGGTGATTATTACCTGGAATTGACTGATATAATGGGCAGACAGGTATTGCAGAAAAAGATGAATATATCCGGCGATCAGCAAACAGAAAAAGTCTACATTAATCCGCTTTGGACACACGGTGTTTACCTTATAAAACTGAGAGATCAAAATAGCAAAGAAGTTTATACGCAGAAGATAGTAGTTCAGTAAAGAGAAGATCTTCACTGAATTGCAAGGCGATGGTCCCGTAAGGTCATCGCTTTTGTATTTTAGCGGCTATCCTTCCAGATCAGCTTTACATGTTTGGCATTTTCATTAAAGTCAGTGCATTTGCCATCGCCCTTGCCAGTAAACCCACCTGATGGCGCACAAACATAATTGCAGCTGCCATCATACAGTATATAAAACTGGTCGCAGCAATTGGCAGTAAATAAAAAAACACGCTGCCCTTTATACGCATATTCATCGACTTCAGCAGGTGGATTCCATTTTGGCTCAGCTTTTATCGAGTCTATTTTCTTTTGTATGCATGCAGGGATTGAATTGCTGTTCTTTTCACATTGTTTCTCTAAAACAACAGGAAAAGCAAGAAGGATTAAAAAATATTTCATGAAAAATCAATTGCGCTATTGAAAGTTATATTTGCAGATCATAGCAAAAATAGAACATTGGAAAAAAGCAATTTTGTTGACCAGATACGGATCTTTTGCAGAAGCGGGCACGGTGGTGCGGGAAGTAAACATTTTATGCGCAATAAATTTACGGCGCTTGGCGGCCCCGATGGCGGTGACGGAGGTCGCGGAGGTCATATTATTTTAAAGGGAAACAGAAATCTCTGGACGCTGCTTCATCTACGCTATTATAAAAATGTATTGGCGGAAAATGGAGAAGGAGGAAGCGGCAACAACAAAACCGGCCGTTTTGGAAAAGATATAATCATTGATGTACCGCTGGGTACGATAGCACGCGACGAAGAGACGGGAAAAGAAGAAGTTGAAATTCTGGAAGATGGCAAAGAAGTGATATGGATTGCAGGTGGTAAAGGCGGATTAGGCAATAGCCATTTTGCCACTCCTACCAACCAGGCACCTGAATATGCACAACCGGGATTGCCGGGAGAAGAAGGATGGAAAGTACTTGAGTTAAAAGTATTGGCAGATGTGGGTCTTGTTGGTTTCCCCAATGCAGGAAAATCAACTTTACTTTCTGTTATTACCGCTGCCAAACCTAAAATAGCAGACTACGCATTCACAACGATTGTACCCAACCTTGGTATGGTAGAGTATCGTGATGGCAAAAGTTTTTGCGTTGCTGATCTGCCGGGCATCATCGAAGGTGCGGCAGAAGGTAAAGGTTTAGGTCATCGTTTTCTGCGACACATTGAACGAAATTCAATTCTTTTATTTTTGATCCCTGCTGACAGTACAAACCATAAAAAAGAATTTGACATACTGGTCAGTGAGCTGGAACAATATAATCCTGAATTGCTCCACAAACAATTTATTATAGCGATCAGTAAAAGCGATTTGCTGGATGAAGAATTAACTGCCGCAATAGAAAAAGAATTACCGTTGAATATTCCTCACATTTTTATTTCATCCGCCACGCAAAAAGGAATTACAGCACTTAAAGATTTGCTTTGGAAAGTGTTGAATGAATAATTGAATGAATAAAATGTTTCGTTAAAACAGGCTATCGTATTGATTTTTATCACCTGATTCTTGTCTTCCATTTAAATAATTCACCTTGGGAAAGGCTGTTTTTTCCTGTAGGTTTGTCACTTTAAAATTTAATTATGAAGAAGGTTCTGATTTGTATTTTTTGTATTTCTCTACTCTATGTAAAATCTTTCGCGGACGAGGGTATGTGGCTGCCCATGCTGCTTGGCCAGCAGGTTTACAACGACATGGTAAAAAAAGGGTTAAAGCTTACTAAAGATCAACTTTATAATATCAATAAAGCATCGCTAAAAGATGCTATAATTATTTTCGGAGGCGGGTGTACGGGAGAGATTGTCAGTGCGGAGGGGTTGATATTTACCAACCATCATTGCGGTTATGATGCTATTGCTTCTGCCAGTACAGTCGATCACAATTATCTCAAAGACGGCTTTTATGCCCGCAATAAAGGTGAGGAATTTCCAGCCACCGGCTTGTCTGTGCAGTTTCTGTTGCGCGTAGATGACGTAACAAAAGAAGTTATGGACTCATTAAATGGATTGAGCGGAATGGAAAGACAGCAAAGGCAAACTTCTGTTCTTGCTTCCATTAACAAACGATTATCCGATCCTTCTCAATTTATAGAAACAAGGGTGAACTCTCTTTTTAAAGGGAACCAGTTTCTTGCGTTTGTATACCAGCGTTATAAAGATATCCGGCTGGTAGGCGCTCCCCCGGAAAGTGTAGGAAAATTTGGTGGTGATACAGATAACTGGGAATGGCCAAGGCATACGGGCGATTACTCCATCTTTCGTGTATACATGAGTAAAGATGGAAAGCCCGCTGAATTTTCTGCGGATAATGTTCCGCTGAAGCCAAAATGGTTTTTGCCCGTATCGCTCAAAGGAATAAAAGATGGCGATTTCGCGATGGTATATGGCTATCCTGGCGGCACCAACCGTTATGA
>Ga0070678_100001390_pt1 | contig 12888 bp, 7 predicted proteins | sample KBSM73metaG_FD_65647 | JGI IMG/M metagenome (GOLD analysis project Ga0070678, IMG submission 65647) | Miscanthus rhizosphere microbial communities from Kellogg Biological Station, Michigan, USA - KBS M7-3 metaG | ecosystem: Host-associated > Plants > Roots > Rhizosphere > Soil ...
TGCGCGTCGGCGATGTGCGCGTCGGCGATGTGCGCGTCGGCGATGTGCGCGTCGGTGATGTGCGCATCGGTGATGTGCGCATCGGTGATGTGAGCGTCGGCGATGCGCGCGTCGATCATCCGCGCGTCCACGATGTGCGGCGCGTCGGACGACGTTCCGTCGCCGCGCGCGTCGCTCGGCTTGTCACGGCCGCCATTGCAGCCGAGCAGGACCACAGCAATGCCGAGGCCACGCAGGTACATCAGCGCCATGATCCTATTCCGCCCGATGTAGGTGCAACCGGCTTTGCGCGCGACCCGCGGACGCTCATCACATTCCGCGGACGCCGATCACATGTGGGGCGTGTCCGGCATCGCGTCGGCGGCGCGGCCATCCTGGATGCCGGCGTCGAGCTCGCCCGCATCGATGTGGCCGCCGTCCTCGAGGCCGCCGCCCGCATCAGCACCGGCGTCGCCGCTGCCTTTCGCGTCGCGCAGGCGCGTCTGCGCGTCGAGCTCGGGACCGGTGCGCAGGTGGCATCCCGACACCGCATTGACCATCAGCGCGGCGATCGGAAACGCGGTCACCGCAAAGGCGACCGGGACTCGCAAGAGCCTCATGCTCAGGTGTGGTCCGCGAAGCCCCGGCACGCACGTGTGCGGCGTGAATGCTCGCTGTGCGAGCGAGTGACGGCGCTCTCACGGCTGCGGGGCGTCCGCGTCGGAAGCGTTCGTAGCTCGCAGCCCGACCGGGCCGCCGGTGCTCATCAAACGATGGGCGTATCGGGCGCGGTATCGACGCTGGCATCCGCGGGCGGAGCATCATCGCCGCAGCCGGCGCTCGTCGAGACGGCGGCAGCCGCCCCGGCGATCGCGGCCACGGTCAGTGCGACGGGCACGATCAGCCGGCGGATCCTGCGCGCGCCGGTCGTCAGCTTCGGCCGCTCCACGCATCGATCGTATCACGCGGCGCCATGTGGTCCGCGCGTCGGAGCTACGCGGCCATGCGCTTCGCCTTGTCCGCGGCGAGCAGACCGGCGAAGTACCCGCCGTAGCCACGCGAGTGCTCGGGCAGGCCGAGCAGGCGGCGCACCTCGGTGAGCGGCGTGGCCCAGTGGTCTTCCCACGGGAACGTGGCGAGCTTGTTCGCGCGCAGCCCGAGCCGGTACATCTCGACGGCATCGCGCATGATCTGGCGCGTGTGGCGCAGGCCGCGCAGCGTGCCGACCGCGGCCAGGATGCCGGAGCTCGGTGCGCGCAGCTGCGCGTACGTGAAGGCTTGCAGCGCGACTTCGCCGGCCGGATCGGTCTCGGCGCCGGTGACGACATGCCACAGGTCGTGCGTCTGACGGATCCGCTGGATCACGTACGCGGCGTGCGGCTCGCGGACGTCGGCGGGCGCACCGTCGAACACGTCGGGCGTCAGACCGTGCGACTTCATGAACCGCGCGTAGGCGTGGCCGAGCGTGTCCGCGGGCAGGGCGGCGAGCCGGTCGAGGTCGACGGTGGTCGAGTCGATGGCGCGGCCCTCGGCGTAGAGCTTCGCGCCGGCGGGGTCGTCGAAGAAGAAGTGGAGGCGGTCGTCGCGCTGGCCAGCGTTGATGAGGTTCGAGAACTCGAGCACCAGATCGGTGCGCTCGGGGTCGGCGAGCACCTGGGCGAGGGCGCGCATGGCGCGGTACACGCGAACGCGCGGCGGCAGGTCAGCGACGTCCTCGACGACGCGGCGGCCGGCGGAAGACGCGGAGGCGGGGGGCGCGGAGGCGGGGGGCGCGGAGGCGGGAGGCGCGGAGGCGGGGGGCGCGGTGGAGGACATGGACGTGGACGACGTGGACGTGGACGAGGTGGAAGTGAGGCACGAAGCGTTCTGGGTCATGGGGGTGGCGAGCATTGGCGGCTCCTTGATGGATGGCTGTTGGCGCGTTGCCAATTGCTGTTGTCATCTTGATAATAAGACTGTCTACACTATTGTCAACGTGAAAACAGCTGTTGGCAAAGTACAAGCAACATGAGAGGTTAGGGCTGATGGCAGGTCAGCGACGACGCTTCGGGCGCCGGGAGCGCGACGCGCGGTCGGCTTCGATGCAGCCGGAACGCGACGGGGCGCGGCGGCCGGAACGCGGGGAGCCGGCGCGGCCGGAACGCGGGGAGCCGGCGCGGCCGGAACGCGGGGAGCCGGCGCGGCCGGAACGCGGGGAGCCGGCGCGGCCGGAACGCGGGGAGCCGGCACGGCTGGACCGCGCGGGGCCAGCACGGCCCACCTCGCGGCGCGGGGTGCGGGTGGCGCGTCGGGCGGCTCGTCGCCGGCGCGATCCAGAGACCGCGCGGCAGGAGATCCTCGATGCCGCGGAGCGCGTCTTTGCGGGCTTTCATCCCGACCGCGTCGGCCTCAAGGAGGTCGCTCGCGAGGCGGGCGTGAGCCACGCGCTGATCACGCACTACTTCGGCACCTATGGCGGGCTCGTCGAGGCCGCGCTCGAGCGGCGGATCCGGGCGCTGCGCGCGCGGATGATGGCGCGCATGCTCGAGGCGGGGGCTCTGGCGCGGCCCGCGGAGCTGCTCGGGATGCTGTTCGACGCGCTCGACGATCCGGTGCACCTCCGTCTGATGAAGTGGATGGTCGCGAACGAGCGGCAGACGTCGGCACACGCGCTCGCGCTGCAGGAGCGGGGCGTGCAGCTGATCGCGCGGCAGGTTGCCGAGGCGCTGGTACCGAAGCCCGCGGAGTCGATGATCGTGACGATCGAGCTCGCGCTCGTGACCGCGGTGTCGGCCGCGTTCGGGTGGTCGATGAGCAAGGTGCCGCTCGCGGCCTCCGTCGGCCGGTCGCCCACGCCCGCGCTCCAGGCCGGAATTCGCGCCACGCTCGCAGGCATGGTGCAGACGTACCTGCGCGCGACGATCGGCCCGATGATTCCGGGTGGCCTCGAGCTCGGCGAGGAGCCGCAGCCGCTCGAGCCGATCGGTCCCCGCGACGACGAGTGACGGGCGCTCCGGGGGCGCTGCAGCGGTGACGGGCGCTCCGGGGGCGCTGTAGCGACGACGAGTGACGGGCGCTCCGGGGGCGCTGCAGCGACGACGCGTGACGGCGATCGGGGGTTGTCGTTCGGCGAACCTCGGATACGATCCTGGGATGCGTCGGATCGCGGACCTCCCGACCCCTTGGCGTTACGTTGTCATCGCATTGCTGATCCTCGCCGCGCTGCTGCTGTTGCGCTGGATCGAAGAGGACGATGCGGCGGTCAGCGTGCTACGGCGCACCGGCTGCAGCCGGACCGTCGAGATTCACTACAAGCTCAGGTCCGGCGCCACGACTCATCAGTCGGCGCAGCCGCTGTTCACGCACCTGCCCGTGACCGCGGCTGCCTTCGACGATCCGCGTGCGCGGTGGCGTCGCATCGAGGTGCCCCAGCGGCGCGCGGCCGAGGTGCTCGCGTGGCTCGCGCGCGACTCGCAGGTCGAGCAGGCGTTCGAGGCTCCGGAGGTCTCGCTGCCGCAGGCGGCTACAGCCCTCGCGTGTCCGATCTCGTTTTACACGCACCGCGACGGCGACAGCTGCCCGATCAACACGCCTTCGTTCGAGGCGTATCAAGGCTACGTGGGGCCGGCTCCCGAGGGCATCGATGCGCCGGCGGCGTGGCGGCGCGGCGTGCGCGGGCAGGGCGTGTGGTTCGCCGACGTCGAGGGCGGCTGGAACGCCAAGCACGAGGATCTGCCGGGCGCGCGCATCACGCACGTCGCGGGCCGCGAGATCAACGACCCGACCTGGCGCCGGCACGGAACCGCGGTGCTCGGCGAGGTCGTCGGGCGCGACAACGGCAAGGGTGTGGTCGGGCTCGCGCCGGATGTCGAGCGCGTGGTCACGTCGTCGATCGGCGGCCAGCAGGTCGCCGACGCGCTGGACGCCGCGGCCGAGGCGCTGCGGCCGGGCGACGTGCTGCTGATCGAGCTCCAGGCCACCGGCCCGCGCGGGCGCTTCTTGCCCGTCGAGTTCTGGGACGACAACTACGACGCGATCCAGGCGGCCACTCGCCGCGGCATCGTCGTCATCGAGGCCGCGGGCAACGGCGCCGAGGATCTCGATCACAAGGCGTACAAGGGCAAGCTGTCGCGCGGCACCCGCGACTCGGGCGCGATCATGGTCGGCGCCGGCGCTCCGCCGCGCGACGGCTACAAGGATCGCGCGCGCCTCGACTTCTCGAACTACGGCTCGCGCGTCGATGTCCAGGGCTGGGGCCGCAAGGTCGCCACGCTCGACTACGGCGACCTGCAGAGCTGCGATCACCCCGACGATCGCCGCTACAGCGACCGTCACTACACGAACGAGTTCAGCGGCACGTCGAGCGCATCGCCGATCGTCGCGGGCGCGGCGGTGCTGCTCGAGAGCTGGTCGAAGCAGACGCGCAACACATCGCTCGCGCCCGAGGTCGTCCGCGACCTGCTGCGCCGCACCGGCACGCCCCAGGCCGAGGGCATCGGCGGCTCGAGTCTGTCGGCGCAGCAGAACATCGGGCCGCGGCCGGATCTGGCGCGCGCACTCGACGTCCTCGATCGCGGCCGCTAGTACCAGCGGTGGGCCTTCCAGAACCGCTCGGCGTTGCCCCACGACCCGTAGCGGTCGCGGACGTAGTGCGACGCCGCCGCGTACTGCTTGCCGAGGTCGCCCGACTGGAAGTCGCGGCCCATGTAGTGCTTGCGCGTCGAGTTGATCATCTGGAACGCGCCGTACGCGCTCGAGTGGTTGCCGCGCGTGCCGTCGCCGCGGCCCTGCGCGTAGAGGTGACCGGCGTGCGGATCGCCGCCTGACTCGTGCTGCATGATCCAGCGCGCGGCGGGATCCATCTGGAGGCCTCCGTGGGCGGTGGCGAGCTCGGTGTCGTCGAGAGTCTTCAGGTCCTGGGCTTTCATGGTGTTTCTCCTTGTTCGCAGCAGGCGATTGCAGCGCGAGTGCCAGCGCGCGCGTGCGTTCCGCGGGACGCATTTCGTCGACGGTGGTCGACAGCTCGCTGCACGCGATGTGAAGCCCAAACGTGAGCCCGCATGCGCGATCGTTCGAGGCGCGAGACGCCCCACGCTCGCTACAGCGCCGCCGCGATCAGTGTGCTGCCTATCGGTGTACGCTGCACCGTATGGCGGAGGATGCACCGGTGCTGGAGGTGTCGGAGCTCGCGTACCTGCTCGTGCGGCTCGAGCAGGGGCTCGAGGAGACCGCGGCGGGTTTCCGGACGGGGATGGGGCTGGTCGTCGGGTTGTTCGTGCTGATGGGGATCGCGGTCGCGGCCCAGGGCTCGTGGCCGGTCAGCATCTTCGTGTTCGCGTTCGGAGGCTTCCTCGCGTTCATGGGCAAGAAGGCGAGCGCGAAGACCGCGCCCGAGAAGATGAAGCCCGTGGTCGACGCCGTGCGCGACGCACCCGAGCGCATCACGCTGGTACGCCACTACCAGACCAGCGATACGCGCAAGGTCTTCGTGACCGACTGGCTCGAGATCAAGACAGCCGAGCATCGCTTCCTCATGAAAGCGAAGGACGACTGGGAGCGCTTGTACCGGGCTCTCGGCAAGCGCTGCCCGGCCGCGAAGTTCGTGCCGTGACGGCTACGCCGTGTAGAGCCAGACGCGCAGGAGCGACAGCAGCTGGTCGGCGTCGACCGGCTTGGTGATGTAGTCGCTCGCACCGGCCTCGAGGCACTTCTCGCGGTCGCCCTTCATCGCCTTCGCGGTGAGCGCGATCACGGGGAGCTCCTTCCACTCGCCGCGCTCGCGGATGCGACGCAGCGCCTCGTACCCGTCCATCTCCGGCATCATGATGTCCATCAGGACGACGTCGATGGTCGGGTTCTCCTCGAGCTTCGCCAGCGCGCGCTTGCCGTTCTCCGCGTAGATCACGTTCATCTTGTGACCTTCGAGGAGTGACGTCAGGGCGAAGATGTTACGGAGATCGTCGTCGACGACGAGCACCGTGCGCTCCGCGAGCTGCGGATCGTTCTTCGCGAGACGCCGCAGGACGCGCTGCTTGCGCTCCGGCAGGTTGGCCTCGACGCGATGGAGGAACAGCGCCGTCTCGTCGAGCAGGCGCTCCATCGTCGTCACGTCCTTCACGATCACCGTCTGGGCGAGACCGTGCAGGCGCTGCTTGTCTTCCTCGGTCAGCTCGCGGCCCGTGTACACGATCACCGGCAGGCGCCGGTTCTGCGGGTCGGCCTTGATCCGCTCGATCAGCTCGAAGCCGTTCATGCCGGGCAGCCGGAGGTCGAGCACGACGCAGTCGTAGGCCTTCTGCGTCAGCGCCTGGAGTGCGACCTCGCCGGAGGCGACCGTGGTCGTCTCGACGTCGCCGTCACCGATCAGGTCGCTGATCGCCTGGCTCTGGATCGGGTCGTCCTCGATCACGAGCAGCTGCTTGACGCGCTTCTCGACGAACTCGCGGACCTTCCCGAGGCCGGTCTTGAGGTCTTCGGCCGTGACCGGCTTCTGCAGGAAGCCGAGTGCACCGCTCTTGAGCCCGCGCTGCTCCTCGTCGACACCCGACACGATGTGCACCGGGATGTGACGCGTCGCCGCATCGTGCTTGAGCCGGTCGAGCAGGACCCAACCATCGAGGTCGGGCAGGCGGAGGTCGAGCGTGATCGCATCCGGCTTGACCGAACGCGCCAGCTCGAGCGCCTGATGACCGCCCGTCGCGACGACCCCCTTGAAGCCCGAGGCGCGTGCCATCTCGAGCATGGTCAGCGCGAACGTCAGGTCATCCTCGACGACGAGCAGGACCCGGTCGCCCGGCTCCAGCGTCTCGTAGTCATCGGGGACCGAACGTGCGAGCGTGCTGGGCACGATCGACGTCGTCACGATCGGCTGGGTATCGAGCAGCTTCTCCGGCTGCGTCAGGTCGATCACCTGCGGCAGCTGGCCGTAGTTCTGCTGCGACATCTGCTGGCGGGCGCGCGACTTCTCGTTCTGCTTGTAGATCGTCGGCAGGTAGAGCGTGAACGTCGAGCCCGTCCCGATGACCGAGTCGACGCGCAGGTCTCCGCCGAGCAGGCCGGCGATCTCGCGCGAGATGGCAAGGCCGAGGCCGGTGCCACCGTACTTGCGGCTCGTCGAGCCGTCCGCCTGCTGGAACGCCTCGAAGATCAGCCGCTGCTTGTCCTGCGGGATGCCGATACCGGTATCGGCGACCGAGAACGCGATGACATCGCCGTTCGCCTTGCCGATGCGCAGCTTGACGCGACCCTTCTCGGTGAACTTGATCGCGTTCGACAGCAAATTACGCAGCACCTGGCGGAGCCGCATGTCGTCGGTGTCGATCGCGCCCGGGAGGTTCTCGTCGAGCTCGACGGCGAACGACAGGCCCTTCTCCTCCGCGACCTGGCGGAACGTCTGGTCGACGTAGTCGCGCAGGTTCGCAAACCGAACCTGACCGACCTCGACGGCCATCGTGCCGGACTCGATCTTCGCGAGATCGAGGATCTCGTTGATGAGGGTCATCAGATCGGTACCGGCCTGACGGATCGTCTCGGCGTACCGGATCTGCTTGTCGCTGAGGTTGCCGTCGGTGTTCTCGGCCAGCTGGCGCGACAGGATGAGCAGCGAGTTGAGCGGCGTGCGCAGCTCGTGCGACATGTTCGCGAGGAACTGGCTCTTGTACTTCGACGTGAGGGCGAGCTGCTCCGCCTTCTCCTCGAGCTCCTGACGAGCGAGCTCGACCTGGCGGTTCTTGCGCTCGACCTCTGCCTTCTGCTCGGACAGCTGGTGCGCCTTCTCCTCGAGCTCCTCGTTCGTCTGCTGCAGCTCGTCCTGCTGGCTGCGCAGCTCCTCGGTGAGCGACTGCGACTGGCGCAGCAGCTCGTCGGTGCGCATCGTGGCCTCGATGGTCGCGATGACGATGCCGAGCGACTCGAGCATCTGGTCGAGGAACGCGAGCTGGATGCCGCTGAACTTCTCGAACGACGCCAGCTCGATGACGCCCTTGACCTCACCCTCGAACAGGATGGGCACGACGACGATCGAGTTCGGCGGCGCATCGCCAAGTGCCGACGTGATCGAGATGTAGTCCGCGGGGACCTTGCTGATCACGATGCGCTTGCCCTCGAGAGCGGCCTGGCCAACGATGCCCTGGCCGAAGCGCCAGACGTTCGCGATGTGCTTCCTCTCCTGATACGCGTACGACGCGAACAGGCGAAGGACCTGGCCCTCGTCGTCGGTCTCCGTCATGTAGAACGCGCCGTGGTGGGCGTTCACGAGCGGAGCCAGCTCGTTGAGGATCAACCGCGCGACCGTCAACAGATCGCGCTGGCCCTGCAGCATGCGGGTGAACCGCGCGACGTTCGTCTTGAGCCAGTCCTGCTCCTGGTTGACCTTCGTGGTCTCCGCGAGCGTGCGAATCATCTGGTTGACGGTGTCTTTGAGCTGCGCGATCTCGCCGCGCGCTTCGACGGTGATCGACCGGGTCAGGTCACCTTGCGTCACGGCAGTCGCGACGTCGCGGATCGCGCGGACCTGGTTGGTCAGGTTACCGGCGAGCTCGTTGACGTTGTTCGTCAGGTCGCGCCACACGCCAGCGGCGCCCGGCACGTCGGCCTGACCACCCAGGCGACCGTCGACACCGACGTCGCGGGCAACACCCGTGACCTGCTCGGCGAACGTCGACAGCGTGTCGATCATGTTGTTGATCGTGTCGACCAGCGTCGCGATCTCACCGCGGGCGGCGAGGTTCAGCTTGCGGTCGAGGTCACCGTTGGCCACCGCGGTTACGACCGTCGCGATGCCGCGCACCTGCTCGGTGAGGTTACGCGCCATGACGTTGACGTTGTCGGTCAGCTCGCGCCACGTACCGCTGACGCCGCGGACTTCGGCCTGGCCACCGAGGACACCCTCGAGACCGACCTCGCGTGCGACGCGCGTCACTTCCGATGCGAACGAGCCCAGCTGATCGACCATCGTGTTGATCGTGTTCTTCAGCTGGAGCAACTCGCCGCGCACCTCGACGGTGATCTTCCGCGTCAGGTCGCCGTTCGCGACCGCCGTCGTCACGTCCGCGATGTCGCGCACCTGGTTGGTCAGGTTCGACGCCATCTGGTTGACGTTGTCGGTCAGCTCCTTCCACGTGCCGGCGACGCCGCGCACCGCAGCCTGGCCACCGAGCTTGCCTTCGACACCGACGTCACGCGCAACTCGCGTCACCTCGTCGGCGAACGACGACAGCGTGTCGACCATCGTGTTGATGACGTTCTTGAGGTCGAGCAGCTCGCCGCGAACCTCGACCGAGATCTTGCGAGTCATGTCGCCGCGGGCGATTGCCGTCGCGACGGCCGAGATGTCACGGACCTGGTTGGTCAGGTTCGACGCCATCTGGTTGACGTTGTCGGTCAGCTCCTTCCACGTACCGCGGACGCCTTCGACCGACGCCTGGCCGCCGAGCTTGCCTTCCGTACCGACCTCGCGCGCGACGCGCGACACCTGGTCGGCGAATGCCGAGAGCTGATCGACCATCGTGTTGACGGTGTTCTTCAGCTCGAGGATCTCACCGCGCGCCTCGACGACGATCTTCTGCTGCAGATCGCCGGCGGCGATCGCCGACGCGACCTTCGCGATGTTTCGCACCTGGTCGGTGAGGTTCGCGGCCATCGAGTTCACGGCGTCGGTCAGGTTGCGCCACGTTCCGAGAACGCCGCGGACGTCGGCCTGACCGCCGAGGCGGCCTTCGATACCGACCTCGCGAGCGAGTCGCGTCACCTGATCGGCGAACGACGACAGCTGATCGACCATGATGTTGACGGTGTTCTTGAGCTCGAGAATCTCGCCCTTCGCGTCGACGGTGATCTTCCTGGTCAGGTCACCACGAGCAACGGACGTCGTCACCTCGGCGATATCGCGGACCTGGTTGGTCAGGTTGCGCGCCATGCCGTTGACGTTGTCGGTGAGCTCCTTCCACGTGCCGCGGACGCCTTCGACCGAGGCCTGTCCACCGAGCCGGCCTTCCGTGCCGACCTCGCGAGCAACGCGCGTCACCTCGCTCGCGAATGCATTCAGCTGATCGACCATCGTGTTCAGCGTGGCCTTGAGGTCGAGCACCTCGCCCTTCGCATCGACGGTGATCTTCCTCGACAGGTCACCGGTCGCGACGGCGCGGGCGACGTCGGCGATGTTGCGGACCTGGTTGGTGAGGTTCGAGGCCATCGAGTTGACGTTGTCGGTCAGCTCCTTCCAGATGCCGCTGACGTCGCGGACCTGGGCCTGACCGCCGAGCACGCCTTCCGTGCCGACCTCGCGAGCAACGCGCGTCACCTCGGACGCGAACGCGTTGAGCTGATCGACCATCGTGTTGATCGTGTTCTTCAACGTGACGAGCTCGCCACGCGCCTCGACGGTGATCTTCCGGGTCAGGTCGCCGTTCGCGACCGACGTCGTCACCTCGGCGATGTCACGCACCTGGTTGGTCAGGTTGCGCGCCATCTGGTTGACGTTGTCGGTCAGCTCCTTCCAGATGCCCGACACGTCCTTCACGTCGGCGGTCACGCCGAGCGTGCCTTCCGTACCAACGAGACGCGCAACACGCGTCACCTCGGCGGAGAACCGGCCGAGCTTGTCGACGGTCGAGTTGATCGTGTTCTTGAGCGCGAGGATCTCGCCGCGCGCATCGACATCGATCTTCTTCGACAGGTCACCGCCGGCGATCGCCGTGATGACGTCTGCGATCGACCGCACCTGCGACGTCAGGTTCGACGCCATGCCGTTGACGTTCTGCGTGAGCTCGCGCCACACACCGGAAACGTCGGCGACCTCGGCCTGACCGCCGAGCACGCCATCGGTACCGACCTCGCGAGCAACACGCGTCACCTCGGCGGCGAACGCCGAGAGCTGATCGACCATCGTGTTGATCGTGTTCTTGAGGCCGAGGATCTCGCCCTTCGCCTCGACGGTGATCTTCTTGCCGAGGTCACCACCGGCGACGGCGCTCGTCACCTCGGCGATGTTTCGGACCTGGAACGTCAGATTGTTCGCCATCGAGTTCACCGACTCGGTGAGCTCGCGCCACACGCCGCTGACGCCGCGGACCGTCGCCTGACCGCCGAGGCGGCCTTCGGTACCGACCTCGCGAGCAACGCGCGTCACCTCGTTCGCGAAGGCGCGCAGCTGCTCGACCATCGTGTTCATCGTGTTCTTGAGCTCGAGGATCTCGCCCTTGACGTCGATGGTGATGGTCTTGGTCAGGTCGCCCTGCGCGACGGCCGTCGTCACGCGCGCGATCTCGCGGACCTGCGACGTCAGGTTCGACGCCATCAGATTTACGGAGTCCGTCAGGTCCTTCCAGACGCCCATGACGCCCTGGACGCGCGCCTGCGCGCCGAGCTTGCCTTCGCCACCGACCTCGAGAGCGACGCGCGTCACCTCGGAGCCGAACTGTGCGAGTCGGGCCACCATGCCGTTGACGATCTTCGCGTGGCGAAGGAACTCGCCGCGGCGCGGACCGTGACCGCCGTCCTCGACGTCCATCGTCTGCTCGAGATCGCCGCGGGCCACCGAGTTGACGACGCGCGCCATCTCGTTCGCGTGACCCGACAGGTCCTCGATGACCTCGTTGACCGCCGAGATGTACTCGTTCCAGCCACCGGTCGTGCCGAAGCGGCGCATGCGCTTCTGCGCCTGGCCTTCCTTGCCGACGGCGTCGGAGACCTCCTGGGCCTCGTCGCGGATGGACTTCACCATCGCGACCATCTCGTTGAACGTCTCGGCGACCTGACCGTCGACGCCGGTCATGTCCTCGCGGAGCTTGATGTCGAAGTTGCCGCGCTTGAAGGCGCGCAACGCCGCGAGGAGCTCGCGGTGGTTGAGCTGCTCCGGGCCTGCCTTCGCGTGCCCGTTGCTTCCCCCGTTCTTGGTCTTCGTCCCGTTGCCGTTGCCGTTCTTGCCGGTTTCGAAGGTATTCATGACTCCTCGGGGGTTCCGTACAGCGCGCGCATGATCTTCTCTGCGCTTGCGGGTTTGACGATGTGGGCGTCGAAGCCCGCCTGCAGAGCGTTCTGGCGATCGACCGCCTGGCCGTAGCCGGTCATGGCGATCAGACGAACTCGGTGATCGGTCATCTCGCGACGCAGGCGTCGCGCGACCTCGTAGCCATCCATCTCGGGAAGGCCGATGTCGATCAGCGCGACGTCGGGCTTCTCGGCCTCGATCACGCGCACGGCCGCTGCGCCGTCCTCGCAGACGGTGACCTCGTGGCCCTTCATGCGCAGCAGCTCGGCGACGAGCTCGCGGAGATCCGCCGCGTCGTCACACACGACGGCCCTGAGCGGCCGCATCTGCGGATCGCTCTTCGTCCGCGACGGCACGACCGCCGCGAGCTTGCCGGCGTCGAACGCCGGGATGCGCACCTCGAACGACGAGCCCTTGCCGATGCCGTCGCTCGACGCGTGCACGATGCCGCCGTGGAGCTCGATCAGGCGCTTGACGAGCCCGAGGCCGAGCCCGAGACCGCCGGCGCCGTCGGGCGTGACGCGCTCCTGCACGAACATGTCGAACACCTTCGGCACGAGCTCCTGCGGGATGCCCTTGCCGTTGTCGGTGACGCGCACGAACGCGTGGTCGCCGACCATGCCGTAGCGAACGGCGATGTGGCCGCCCTGCGGCGTGTACTTGATCGCGTTCGAGAGCAGATTCGTGATCACCTGGACCAGGCGCACCGGATCGCCGTGGACCTTGGGGACGGGATCGCTCGGCTCGATCTCGAGGATGTGCTTGCGGCCGTCGGCGAGCGTGCGCATGTCGCCGACCGCCTCCTCGACGACCTTGTCGAGCCACAGCTCCTCGCGGCGCAGATCGAGCTTGCCGGTCTGGAACCGCGCGACGTCGAGCAGGTCGTCGACGAGCCGGCCGATGAACGCGACCTGGCGGCGGATGATGCCGCGCACGCGCGC
>Ga0070678_100001394_pt1 | contig 12873 bp, 10 predicted proteins | sample KBSM73metaG_FD_65647 | JGI IMG/M metagenome (GOLD analysis project Ga0070678, IMG submission 65647) | Miscanthus rhizosphere microbial communities from Kellogg Biological Station, Michigan, USA - KBS M7-3 metaG | ecosystem: Host-associated > Plants > Roots > Rhizosphere > Soil ...
TTCGCGACCGCTCTCGCACAGTCCGACCCCGGCGCGCGCGTCCGGGACGCGCTCGGCCGGCTCTACGGGTGGTACCGCGAGACCGAGCCGATGTTCGGCAAGCTCTTCAGCGACCGCGCGTCCGTCCCCGAGCTCGACCGTTTCCTCGAGCAGAACATCGATCGCACACTCGCGAACCTCGCTAACGACCTGACGGCGGGGTTCGCCGTCCGCGGCCGGCGAGCCGATCGCCTCCACGCGCTCGTCCGGGTCGCGCTCGACTTCTGGACCTGGCGCCGCCTCACGCGCGAGGGCCTCGTCGACGAGGACGCCGCCGACCTGATGACGGCGGCCGTCGCCGCCGGTATCGGGTAGGCCCGAGCGACGGGGCCTTCCCGGCTGGAAACCGCCTTGCCCGTTCTGCTCGAAGCGTCAGCGTGGGGTGAGCCCGTAGCGCTTCATCACGGCGCCGATAGCCGCGAGGTCGGGAGGCCTGCCGCCGGCGGCGTCGAGGATCGCCGCGACCTCGCGGAAGTAGTCGGGGCCGAGGATGCCGGGGGTGACGATTGCGAGCGCCCTGGCGTCGACCTCGGCCCTGTTGGCAAAGTGGTGGACGGCACCGCGCGGGATACAGAGCGCCTCGCCGGGGTCGACGTCGATCGGCGTCCCTTCGACGGTCCAGGTGAGGACTCCCTCCAGCCCGTAGATCGTCTCCTCGTAGTCGTCATGGCTGTGCGCGGCTGCGACTCTGGAGCCCGCAGGAACGTCGAACTCGAAGACCGACACCGACCCCGCCGACTCGTCGCCCTCGACCAGGAAGCGGATCGCGAGCTCCCCGACCTTGATCTCTTCACGCGTGCTCGTCGACATCTTGCGCCTCCTCGTCCATGGATGGTAAAGTCACTTGACAATACATGTCGACCACGAACTCGTCAAGTGTCTTTACGAGACAACAGGGAGAAACCGAGCCCTTCGGGCCGCCGCTGATCGGCGCGCTCCTGCGGATGCCGTGGGAAGCCGTGCAGCGCCGAATGCTCGAGCGGCTGCACGAGCGCGGCTTCGACGACTTCGACGCGGCGTACCTCGAGGTCTTCCGGTACCCGGGACCGCAGGGGACGAGGCCGTCCGAGCTGGCCGCTCGGCTGCGAATCAGCAAACAGGCGCTCAACTATCTGCTCGGCGAGCTCGAACGGCTCGGCTACCTCGAGCGCCGGCCGGATTCCGAGGATCTGCGCTCGAAGCGGATCGCCCTCACGGCGCGCGGCACCTCGGCGATCCGCGTGATCCGCGAGGCGGTCGGGGAGATGGAGGCGTCGTGGGCACAACAACTCGGCCCGAAACGCTTCGCCCAACTCCAAAATCTCCTGCTCGACCTGAATCGGCCGACCTCAGCGTCGGGTGACGCCGCGCCCGCCTAGTAAGAAGGCCCCTCAGGCGACCGGGGTGCGGCGGTGGTTGAGGAAGGTGAGGACTGCGAGGACGCGTCGGTGGTCTTCTTCGTCTGCGCCGGTTCGTCTCCATGTGCTGCGAGAGGAGCACGATTCCGAGCTCGGGGTGGTTGGCGCGGAGGATGCGGGCGGCACGTGCGCCGTCGTCGGTGTTGTCGGGTGGCATGCGGATGTCGACGATTGCGAGGTCGGCGAGCGTCGTATCGACGGCGGCGATCAGGCTCGGTGCGTCGACGGTCTTCGCGACGACCTCGTGGCCGGCGTCCTCGAGGAGACGCGCGAGCCCTTCGCGGAAGAGGGTGCCGTCCTCGCCGATCACGATGCGCAAGGCAGGATCGCCTCCAGCACATCTCTCGGAGAAAGGAACGAGGAGACCATGGGACAGCGGGCGCCACTGGCCGTCGCTGTGCTCGCCGCGTTCGCGTTGCCTTCGCTGGCGCTCGAGGCCGCACGCTCACCACCGCCTGTCGATCTCGGCAGGCGGTGCACTCCGCGAAATCGAGCGAACATCCCATGGTGAGCATCTCCCACACCCACCCGAGCCCCGCAGCGCGAGCCATCGGCTGGCTGCGAGACGACGTCCACCTCGCGAGACTCGCAATCGGTGTCGTCGCCCTCCACGTCGTCGACGACAACTTCCTGCAGCCGAATCCCGGGACCACCGCCGGTGGCCATCTCGTCAGCGGCCTCGTTCCGGTCGCCCTCCTCGTCACGGCGGGAGCCCTCTACGGGCGGCTCCGCCCGGGCGCGCGCGCCGTGATCGCATTCCTCGCGGGCTTCTTCGGCATGCTCGTGGCGATAGAGGCGTTGCATCACACGAGAGAGGGCGGGCTGGTCGCCGACGACTACACGGGACTGCTGTCGCTCGTCGCCGGGATCGGGCTGATCGCGATCGGCGGCGTCACGCTCTGGAGGTCGCGTCGGCGGGATGATCGCGTCTGGTGGCGCTACGCCCGACGCGTCCTGCTCGCCGTCGGTGCGGCAGTCGTCGCCAGCGTCGTGCTGCTCCCCGTCACGATCGCCTACGTCGCGACGCACGCCTCGCACGTACTCGTTCCGTCCGCCGACCTCGGGTCGTCGTTCGAGGACGTGCGGTTCTCGACGAGCGATGGATTACGGCTGGAAGGGTGGTACGTCCCGTCCCGGAACGGTGCGGCGGTAATCGCCTTCCCCGGACGGCAGCCGAGCGTGCAGAAGCGGGCGAAGGTCCTGGCGCGGCACGGGTACGGCGTCCTGCTCTTCGACCGCCGCGGCGAAGGCGAGAGCGAGGGCGACCCGAACCTCTTCGGATGGCAAGGCGAGCGCGATATCCACGCGGCCGTGCGGTTCCTGCAGGGTCGCCCGGGCGTCGACCCCGAACGGATCGGCGGCATCGGCCTGTCGGTCGGAGGCGAGATGATGATCGAGGCCGCGGCCGAGTCGACGGCGCTCGAGGCGATCGTGTCCGAGGGCGCGAGTGGCCGCTCCGTCCGCGACATCCTCGCGAACGGCGACGGCTGGCAGGACGTCCTCGGCAACGGCATCGCAACAGCCGCGACAGCCGTCTTCTCGAACAACGTCCCCCCGGCCGATCTCAAGAGCCTCGTGCCGAAGATCTCAGGAGCGGTGTTCTTCATCTACGGCGAACGCGGCCAGCCGGTCGAGGAGCCTGCCAACAAGGCCTTCTTCGCGGTCGCGCGTGGCCCCAAAGAGCTGTGGGAGGTGCCGGGCTCCGGGCATATTGGCGGGATCGACGCCCAGCCGGAGGCGTACGAGCGACGTGTCGTCGGTTTCTTCGATCGCGCTCTCCTGCAGGGTGCGTGACTCGCGGCGAGTGACGCGCGGCGGTAAACCGGAGCTCGAACGGCGCGCTCATTGAACCGGCGGCCACCGCGGTTTACGGTCTCGTCGTGCCGGCGAGACAAGGGTCGTGATGGAGAACGTGCGGTACGACGTCGCCGTGATCGGCGCGGGGCAAGCGGGGCTGGCGATCGGTCATGCGCTGGCCGAGCAGAAGAAGCGGTTCGTCATCCTCGAAGCGGCGGACTCCGTGGGCTCTGCATGGAGGAATCGCTGGGACTCGCTCGTCCTGTTCACGCCGCGCCGCTACGACGCATTGCCCGGGCTCGCCTTCCCCGGCGACCCGGACGGGTACCCGACCCGCGACGAGGTCGCTGCCTACCTCGCCCGGTACGTCGAACGTTTCGGGCTGCCGGTGGAGCTCTCGACGCCCGTGCGCTCGCTGAGCAAGGACGCCGACGGCTTCGTGGTCGACGCGAACGGCACGCGGATTCGCGCGGACGCGGTCGTGGTTGCGACCGGGCCGTTCCACGCGCCGATCGTGCCGGACATCGCCGGCGGTCTGGCGGCCGAGGTCTTCCAGACGCACAGCGCCGGCTACCGTCGGCCGGCGGACCTGCCGAAAGGCCGTGTCCTGGTGGTGGGTGGCGGCAACACCGGCTTCCAGATCGCGAGAGAGCTCGCCGGCAGCCGCGAGGTTCACCTCGCGATCGGCTCGCAGCAGAAGCCCTTGCCGCAGCGTCTGCTCGGTCGCGACCTCTTCTGGTGGCTGACGAAGCTCGGCGTGCTGTCGAAGTCCGTCGATTCCCGGATCGGCCGGCGCGCGCGCGACCGCGACGTCCTGATCGGGTCGAGCCCGCGCGATGCCAAGCGCCATGGCGTCGTCGTGCAGTCGCGCGCGGTCGGCGCGGTCGGCCGCACGGTCCGGTTCGCCGACGGCACAGAGCTCGATATCGACGCGGTGATCTGGGCGACGGGCTCCAAACCCGACCACTCGTGGATCGACCTGCCGATCAACGGCGACGACGGCCGCCTACGCCATCGCCGCGGGGTCAGCGACGTTCCCGGGCTCTACTTCCTCGGTCTGTCCTGGCAACACACGCGCGGCTCCGCACTGCTCGGATTCGTCGCCGACGACGCGGCGTTCATCGCAGATCAGATCGCCGCCGACCGCGAGGCTCGGAGCGGAGGAGCACCGGTCCCCACGCCGCAAGATGAGAGCGCCCAAGGAGGCTCGTAGCCATGGAACACGACGAGCATCAGCACGAGCACGACTCCACCGACGTGACCGCCACGTTCCCGACCGACACTGCCGGCCTTCCACACGCGGTGCCGACCCAGGTCGTGGAGCTCGCCGACGGCGACACCTTCGAGCTTCGAATCGCGCCGGTCGCGACACGGATCGGCGACGACACCGTGCGGATGATCGCCTACAACGGGTCAATCCCTGGTCCCACGCTCCGTGTGCGCGAAGGATCGTCGCTCGTCGCGGACGTCGTCAACGAGGGCGACCTGGAGGCAACCGTGCACTGGCACGGACTGCGTCTGGAGAACCGCTACGACGGCACGCACGAGACGCAGGCGCCGATCCCCGTCGGCGGCCGCTTCTCGTACCGGATCTCGTTCCCCGATCCCGGCGTCTACTGGTACCACCCGCACATCCGCGAGGACTATGGTCAGGAGCTCGGGCAGTACGGCAACATCCTCGTCGACCCGGTCGAGCCCGACTACTGGCCGCCGGTGCACCGCGAGCTGCTCCTGACCCTCGACGACATCTTCATCGAGGACGGAAAGGTCGCGCCGTTCAGTCGCGACGAGACGACGTTCGCGGCAATGGGCCGCTACGGCAATGTCATGCTCGTCGCAGGCGAGACGGCGCCCTCGTTCGCCGCCCGGCAGGGCGAGGTCGTCCGCCTCTACCTGACGAACACCGCCAACACGCGCGTGTTCAACGTCGCACTCCCAGGCGGACGCATGAAGCTCGTGGGCGGCGACAGCGGCCGCTTCGAGCGCGAAGCGTTCGTCGAGTCGGTCGTGCTGGCGCCCTCGGAGCGCGTCGTGGTGGACGTGCTGTTCGAAGAGCCGGGACGCACGGCGCTCGAGCACCGAACACCCGAGCAGACCTACACGCTCGCGACGTTCGACGTGGCAGCCGAGCCGGCCACGCCGCCCCTCGCCGACGGGTTCGCGGTGCTGCGCACGAACCCGGAATGGTCCGCCGAGCGGGAACGGCTCGAGGTCTTCGCCGACGCGCCGCCGGACAAGACACTCGCCTTCGTCGCGGAGATGGACATGGCCGCGCCCGAGGGCGAGGTGATCTACATCTGCCCGATGCATCCAGACGTGGTCGGCGAAGAGTCCGACCGCTGTCCGAAATGCGGCATGAAGCTCGTCGCCGTCGCGGCCCCGGTGACCTACGTCTGCCCGATGCACCCCGAGGTCGTGAGCGAGCAGCCCGACCGCTGCCCGAAATGCGGCATGAAGCTGGTCGACGCGTCGCTCGTCACCGCGTCAAGTCACGAGCACGAGGGCCACGCCCACGAACACCGCGTCGCACATGCCGCTCACGAGGAGGCGCCCGCGGGCGAGCACGACCACGAGGCAGGCGGGATCGAGTGGGAGGACGACATGCTCGAGCTCAACCGCCAGACGACGCCGGCCAACATGCGCTGGATGCTCGTCGACCGCGACACCGGCGCGGCCAACCACGGCATCGCGTGGCAGTTCACCGTCGGCGACCGCGTCAAGCTCCGCCTGGTGAACGAGATGGACTCGGACCATCCGATGCACCACCCGTTCCACGTCCACGGCGCCGGACGCTTCGTCGTCCTCGCCCGCGATGGCGTGCCGGAGACCAACTACGTCTGGAAGGACACCGTCCTCGTCCGCACCGGCGAGACCGTCGACATCCTGCTCGACGTCACGAACCCCGGACGCTGGATGGCCCACTGCCACATCGCCGAGCACCACGAGAGCGGGATGATGTTCAGCTTCGACGTCGCACCTGCCAACGCACCTTGAAGCCACCCGGCGGGCCGATCTACCTGCTCGGCCGTGCAGCGACGCCCGGCGCGGCGGAGACACGACAGTTCCTGTCGCGGAACGGCGTCTCGTTCCGCTGGGTCGACGTCGACGACGACCCGCTCGTGCGCGTCCTCGCTCCTGCGGCGGCGCTGGAGAGCGTCCGCATGCCGTGCGTCCTCTTCCCGGACGGCACGATCCTCGAAGGGCCGGGCCGGTTCATGCGAACCCGGTTCATCCCGGCGACGCAGCACGGTGCGGTGCCGGCCGTCTCCGACGAGGATCAGCGCGCGCACCTCGAGACGAAGGTCTTCAAGCACGAGCTCGCCACCCGCGCCGGGCTGCCAACCCGGCCGCACCACGAGCGCTACGACGTTGCGATCCTTGGCGCCGGCCCTGCCGGGCTCACCTCGGCGCTCTACGCCGCCTCGGAGGGGCTACGGACGGTGGTCGTCGAGGCTCTTGCCCCGGGCGGCCAGGCGGGAACGAGCGCCCGGATCGAGAACTACCCCGGTTTTCCCGACGGGATCAGCGGCGCCGAGCTTGCCGCCAGCATCCACGCGCAGGCAACCCGGCTCGGTGCGGAGATCCTCGTCGGCGCCGAGCTCGTCGGTGCGATGCCGGGGGAGAACGGGACGGTCCAGCTCGAGCTGACCGGCGGTGCCACCTTCCACGCCCGCGCGGGCATCGCGGCAAACGGCGTGCACTACCGACGGCTCGAGGTGCCCGGCGTGGACGAGCTCATCGGCGCCGGCGTGCACTACGGCTCGTCGCCCTCTGAGGCAGCGCTCTGCCGCAACTGCGACGTCGTCGTGGTCGGCGGCGCAAACTCGGCCGGCCAGGCGGCCCTGCAACTCGCGAACGTCGCCCGAAGCGTCACCGTCGTCTGCCGTGCCGACTCGCTCGAGCAGAGCATGTCGCGCTACCTGGTCGACCGCATCCGGACGCACGACCGGATCAGGGTCCGCACCGGCGCCGAGGTGACCGAAGCGCGCGGCGACCAGCAACTCGACTCCGTCGTCATCCGCGACGGAGCACAGGGTGAGCAGACGGAGGCCGACGCCGATGCGATGTTCGTCATGATCGGCGGCCGGCCGACGACGGCAGGCGTCGAGGGGTGGCTCCGCCGCGACGAACACGGCTTCCTAGTCACAGGCCCGGACCTGCTCCGAGGCGGCGAGCAGCCCGCGTGGCCGCTCGCACGTCCACCGCTCTTTCTCGAGTCCAGCCAACCCGGCCTCTTCGTCGCGGGCGACGTGCGTCACGGCTCGATCAAGCGCGTCGCGTCTGCGGTCGGCGAGGGGGCAATGGCAGTCGCGCTCCTCCACCAGCACCTCACCACCATCGACTGACCGACACGGCGGCGGTCGTGGCGGGCCTCGCCGCTCCGTCAGAATCCGACGATCGCCTCCTACGCGCTGAACACGGGCGCCGTCATCGACGAGAGCGTGGTAGAGGCGGTGACGGACCGGCGGTTCGACACGCGGCTCGGGCGACACCCGGCTCCGTGCCGTCTCTGAGCGGTCGGCCACTGCTGCACCTCAGCGCGGCGTACCGTCCGAGTCACAAGGGAGCTGGATCTCGGCGGAGACGACCTGTCCCTGATCGACGATCTCGAGCGTCCGTTCCATCGCGGTGGGTTTCAGGCCTCCGACCCCGGCGTGGAAGGGGTTGTCGAGGAACCAGAGGAGGAGAAGCGTCGAGGTGATCACCACGGCGACGCAGCCCATCATCGTCGCTTGCACGAAGGCGCGCTCGCCGCTGTCGGCGAAGAGGAGCATGAAGCCGAAGATCACGAGGGCGGAGAGGAGGAGCACGATCCACAGTGGCGTGGGGATCACCCCCTCCGCCCCGTGGACACGGTCAGTACGAGCTCCTTGACGGTCGGATCGTTGATCGAGCCACTTGCTGTACGCGGCCTGCTCCGAGGCCGATCGCGGTTCGCTCGTCTGGAGTGTCTTGAACATCACGACCGTCCATGGGTTGAGCCCGTCGCTGCCGGCGCCTCTCTCCAGCCTCGGCCACTCCTGGTGAACGACAGCGCGCGCGTAGCACACGAGCTCGCCCGACAGGCTCGCGCGAATGCCCGTCGGCATCAACTGCGCGGTCTCGAGCTGCTGAGCCACGATCTCGGCCTCGTTCTCCGCCCCGGACCGCGACGTGTCGAAGCTCTCGAACGCGAGGAAGACGACGAACCCGAGCAGCACCGCGAATCCGGTAGCGAGGACGCCGAACACACCCGCCGCGCGGTCTCCGTCCTCGAAGTAGCTGCCTCCCGGAGCGCCGCGGCGTACGAGAAGCATCGCGCCAATCGTGACGACGGTGACGGCGAAGACGATCAGCGCTGCCCAGAGAATGGACATTTGGTCCTACCCTATTTCGGCGGCCGAATTGCGTCCGGCCGGTACCGGCGATCTCGCGCGACCCTGTCAAATGCCCGTCGCGGCTTTGACGCGGCCGGAGGCTACCGCCTCCTGTAGCGCGCGATAGTCGCGATGGTTCTGGTCTGCATAGCTTTCGGCGAACGCTGCCGTTGCGCGGTCGAAAGAGGCGCTGCTTCCGAGATACGCGGCAATCGCGATCCGGTCACCCGAGCGCGCGTGGGCTCGGGCGAGTGTCCAGCCGCAGATCCTGCGGTAGGCCGCCAGCGCCGTATCGTCCATGTGTTCGACCTCGGCCGACCCCTTCTCGTCCCAGAGTTGCCGGATGTAGAAGTCCTTCTTCTCCCCGTCGATGGCCACGACCCGTTCCCAGCCCAGCATGCGGCCCCGGCCGGAAAGTCGTGCTCGGACGATCCGGCGTTCGTCATCCGAAGCTTCTTCGACGTGATAGAGTCCTCCCGTCGCCGGCCCAACTCCTGGCCGCGGCGAGTTCGGCGGAGCCGTAGCAATCGGCCCGTACCGGCCACCCCGAGCAGAGTGGGTTGCATTTTGGCCGACCTCCAATCCGGTCGGCGATGCTCTTCGAAAGCTCCTGGGAGGCTCACGTTTCGCTCTTCGGTTCTCTCCGGTCAAGCTTGACCAGCCCCACGGGGGAGCGGCTGGTCAGGTCGGGGCGTGGCGGACGCCCCGACTTGCGAAGGCTCCCGGGCGTGGGGCCCGGAGCCCTTCGCATCCTCCGACTCGATGTCGCGACGGTCGACGGGAACGCTGGCGACTGACAGCCGGGTCAGGAGAGGCGCGAAACCCCCGCCTGCGCCAGATGAAGCGCAGGCGGGGCCGCGCAGTCGCGTCGCGCCGCCTGCGGGTACGGAACGTCGCTACGGAGCCGAAAGCGTCGGCAGCGCCCCGCGCGTTGGCTAGACTTTCGAGCCTGTTCCTCTCCAGGGCAGTGGGATGAGGGTGTCGTCGTTGGAGCACCCTGAGATGGTCGAAGAAGAGCCGAAGCACCTACGCGTCCTGATCGCCAACGAGAGGCGCGACCGGCTAGAGCTGCTGGCACAGGTTGTGGCGGGGCTCGGTCATGACGTCATCGCGCGCGAGATCTACGTCAAGGAAGTAGGCGCCGCGACCGAGCGAGAACGCCCCGACGTTGCCCTCGTCGGCCTGGGTCTGAGCTCCGAGCACGCGCTCGAGCTGATCGCGGAGATCGTCCGTGAAGCGTCGTGCCCGGTGATCGCCCTGCTGTCCGCAAAGGACCCTGCCTACGTGCGAGAAGCGGCGAAGCGTGGCGTGTTCGCCTACATCGTCGACGGGAACGCCGAGGAGCTGCAGAGCGCGATCGACATCACCCTCCAGCGGTTCGCGGAGTACCAGAGTCTCCAGGGCGCCTTCGGCAGGCGGGCCTTGATCGAGCAGGCGAAGGGAATCTTGATGGCGCGACACGCGATCGACGCCGACCGCGCCTTCCAGATGCTGCGAGAGCACTCACAGCACAACGGCCGGAAGCTGGTCGACATCGCGCAGGCAGTCGTGGACAGCCATCTGCTCCTGCTCGCGCCGCTGCCGTCGGCGGACGCAAGCCCCGAGCCCGCGCTGTAGAACTGCCGGGCGGTGTTCTTGGTTCAAAGGCGTTGCCCGCGACCCCAGGTAATCCGCTCCCTTTCAACCGAAGTCGGACCGACGCTCCTCATCGCGCGGCCGATACCGGCCGACGTCAGTCGGAACGAACGGCGGCGAGCAGGGCGTCGAGTCGTGCGGTCGCGACACAGATCGTCGTGTCGGCTGCTCCGTAGTAGAGCCTGACTTCCCCCGACTGCGGGTCGTGTACGAGCCCGCACGGGAACACGGTGTTGGGTATGTCGCCCTCGCGTTCGTACGGGGCGGAGGGCCCTAGCACCCAGTTCGAGGCCCGGTGCAGGACACGTGCTGGGTCGTCCAGTGCTGTCAACGCGAGACCGACGCGGTAGATGGTGCCGGCAACGGTCTCCTTGACACCGTGGTAGATCACCAGCCAACCGGCGTCTGTGCGAAGTGGTGGTGGGCCGATGCCGATGCGAAGTGAATCCCACCAGGCGCCGTGTCGGGGCTGGAGGACTTGCTCGGGGGGGCCCCAGCTGGTCAGGTCGTCCGACCGGGAGAGGACGACCTCGCCGCGTGCGCCGCCGTACGAGGTCATCGGCCGGTGAAAGAGAACCCACCGCCCGTCGACCCGCTCGGAGAGAAGCGCCGCGTTCTTGTCCTCCGGCTGGCAGATGATCCCGATCCGCTCGACCGTCCGAAAATCCGTCGTCGAGGCGAGATAGACGGCCGGACCGCTCGGGCCGTATGCCGTGCAGGTGATCAACCAACGCTCGAGCTCGGCCACCCAGACTGCACGGGGGTCTTCGAAGCCCCACTGTTCGCTTTCGATCCCGCTGGCCGGCGCAAGCAGCGGCTCCGGATCGATCGACCACCCGCTGAGGCCGTCGGCAGAGCGAGCGACGGCGAGATGGGAGATGCCCCGCCGATCTTCGACGCGCGCGACCACCACGGTCTCACCATCGACGAGCGCCGCGGCAGGGTTGAAGACCGCGTTGACCGGCGTGCTCCAATCGGCCGCAGTCAGGATCGGGTTTCCGGCATACCGCCGGAACACCTCGTGGTTCGAGCTCACGCGGCCTTGATCCGGAGCTCGCGTCGTTCGGTGGCCGGGAGGGCGGCGGAATCGAGCAGTAGCTGGGCACGATGGAAGGCAAGCGTGGACTCTGCGCCCTCGTTCTCGTTGAGGTCGGTCTCACCGAGGCCGTCGCTGCACCCTCCGGTCGCGAAGTCGTAGAGCGGGCGGTCCAACCGATTTCGCCCCAGGAACCAGTCGAACGCCGTGCGCGCACGGGCTCCGTGTTCGCCGTTCCCCGTGGCGACGAGCGCAGCGAGCTCGGCCTCGACGAACGCCGTTGCGTCGAGCGGCTGCTCGTCGCCCTCGCCGGGCGCAGGCTCGTCGCGGTCGCGTCCACGGTGGCCCGGCAGGCGCAACATGCCTTCGTCGAGGCCGCACTCGTCACCCAGCCAGGCGAGCGCCTCGAGCCCGATCGCGACGTGATCAGGGCGCCGAAGTGCGGCGCCTCCGACGATGAGCGCCTGGGGGAGCCGCGCGTTGTCGTAGGTGAGCCGGTCCTCGAACCACAGCCACGCTCCTTCTGCTGCGTCTTTGTACGCAGACGCGAGCTGTTCGACGAGGCGTTCGAGAAGCACTCTCGCGTCGTGGTCGAGACGATCGGGATCGAGGCGCGCGAGGCCGAGAACCGTGTAGGCGGCTGTGCGTAGGGAGACGTCTTTGCGCATAGATGGCACGAGTGCGTCGAGAAGCGTCCGAGCGGGGCCAGAGAGGGCCGGTATCCAGGCGGTCGCGAGGATCTCACCGAGCGCCCAGATCGTTCTGCCGACGTGGTCGCCGACATGCGGCTCGTCGAGCCAGCGTCTGTCGTAGCCCATGAAGTTCCGCATCCCCGTGCCCTCGGGGCCCGTCGCGAATTGCAGGAACGCGAGCGAGCGGTGGAGTATGGGTGTCCACTGACGGTCGGCGGCGCGTCCTGTCAGCTCGAGCGCGACGACCGCGAGTCGCGCGACGTCGTCGACGCAGTAACCCGTTTCCCAGCTCGGGATCACACCCGTCGCGTGTTGGACGATCCCGACGTCATCAACCAGGGTCCGCAGGTGATCCGTTCGGACCGACGTGAGCTCGAGCTCGACGATCGGGATCGGCTTCCCGCGCGGTCGAGCGAGAGCCGCCTCTTGCAGCACGACTGCGGTCTCGACGGCGATCGCCGGCCAGGCGAGCCCGGCACCGATCCGGCGCGCCTCCGTGCGGGCCGCTGCCAGTGAATCGGGGCTCCCGATGAAGTCGCAGACCGCGCTCTCGATTGCGGCGGCGTCGTCGAACGGGACGAGCTTTCCTGCACCCGTCGCGAGCATGTCCTGCGCGAAGAGGTACGGCGTGGAGATCGACGCGCAGCCGGCGGCGATGGCGAAGGTCAGCGCGCCCGAGGCGATCTGCTCGCGGTTGCGGTACGGCGTCAGGAAGACGTCGCTGGCATGCAGCAGGTCGGCCAGCTCGGGGACGGAGAGAAAGCGATCGTCGAACTCGACGTGATCGGCGACTCCGAGGTCGAGCGCGCGACGCTCGAGCAGGAGTCGATACTGCTCGCCGTTCAGCCGGGCTACTTCCGGGTGCGTCCTCCCGGCGATGAGGTACAGCACCTCGGGATGACGCTCGACGATCCCCGGCA
>Ga0070678_100001419_pt1 | contig 12751 bp, 10 predicted proteins | sample KBSM73metaG_FD_65647 | JGI IMG/M metagenome (GOLD analysis project Ga0070678, IMG submission 65647) | Miscanthus rhizosphere microbial communities from Kellogg Biological Station, Michigan, USA - KBS M7-3 metaG | ecosystem: Host-associated > Plants > Roots > Rhizosphere > Soil ...
GGACATGCAGCCGGACAGGATGCGCAGGCGACGATCGAGCGGGTCAAGCAGTCGGTCGTTCCAATTGGAACCTATGAACGCACCCGCACGCCTGCGTTCGCGTTTCGCGGGACGGCGTTTGTCGTCGGCGACGGCACGTTTGTGGTTACCAACGCCCACGTCCTGCCGGGTGTTCTTGATACCACGCGGCTGGAAGTCCTGGGCGTGCTCGTTGCCGGTCCGAGCGCGGACAAGGTCGAGTTCCGTGAGGCCAAGCAGGTGGCGGTCGACCCCGGTTCGGACTTGGCGGTACTGAAGATCGGCGGCGCCCCGCTCCCGGCGTTGCAGATCCGCAATTCGGATGGCGTCAAGGAGGGGCAGCCGATCATGTTCACCGGCTTTCCGATCGGTGCGGCGATAGGACTGTTTCCCGCGACCCATCGCGGCATCGTTTCATCCATCACGCCCATCGCCATACCGCAAGCGCGCTCGGCTGAACTTGATCCAAAGACGATCCGCCGCCTGACCACCGGCACGTTTCCGATTTTCCAGCTCGACGCCACCGCGTATCCCGGCAACAGCGGCAGTCCCGTCTTCGACCCCGCGACCGGCGAGGTCCTTGGCGTCATCAACATGGTGTTCGTCAAGGGAACCAAGGAAACGGCCCTGACGCAACCCAGCGGAATAACCTACGCGATTCCATCGAAGTTCCTGCAGGACCTGGTGCAGAAGGCCCGGTAATGGATGCGCGAACCCGGAATCCGTCGACTGTCCTCGAGGGCTCTTGCCCGACCTGATCTGGCTCAGGACGCTGCTGAAGGCGTTGGTACTGCCGCCGACCGGCCCACTGCTGATTGCGGCACTGGGTCTTGCTTTGCAGGGTCGCCATCCCCGGATGGGCCGTTCACTCGCCGTGACCGGTGTGTTGGTGCTGCTCGTTTTGTCGATGCCTGTGGTCGCCGTTCTGCTACTGCGATCGGTGGATTCGTCGCCGCCGCTCGACATCGAAAGCGCCAAACGTGCGCAAGCGGTGGTGATTTTGGGCGGTGGTGTGCGGCACGACGCAGCCGAGTACGGCGGCGATACGTTAGGGCGCCTGACGCTCGATCGCGTGCGCTACGGCGCTCGGGTCGCGCGGCTCACCGGGCTGCCGGTGCTGGTCTCCGGCGGCGCGCCAACCGGCGGCACAACCGAAGCCGAGCTCATGCGGGAAGCGCTCGAAAGCGAGTTTGGGGTCACCGTCCGCTGGACCGAGGATCGCTCGCGCAACACGCACGAAAACGCCGTACGATCCGCGGAAATCCTCAATGCCGCTGGAATTCACCGGGTCGTCCTGGTTGGGCATGCCTTCGACATGCCACGGGCCGTCGCCGAGTTCGCGTACCAGGGAATCGCAACCATCAGGGCGCCGACGGGAATTGCCGTCCGCGACCTCGACTATCCAATGGTGCTGATGCCAAGCATTGCCGGTCTGGAGGGCAGCTATTACGCGCTATATGAAATCCTCGGCAATGCTGTATTGTGGATAAGCCGTGCTGTGAACCCGTGAGAAGCCATTTCCGGGCCACCTGTCGGGTTCGTTTACATCCCGCCGTCTGGCGGTTGGGCAAACAGACATAAACATTTGATTTTACTATTAAATTTATTGATGGCATGCAACGTGCTGTATAGATGTACTGATAACGAGCATGGACTCCCAGAGTAACCAATGAAGAACGCCGTGCGAAAAATGACCGTGATCACAGCCTTCGCCGGGCTGCTAGCGTCGGCGGGGACTTCGGCCATGCCCTTCGGCCGCGGCGCCTTGCCGATGCCGATTCAGTTCGATCCCGTGATTGCCCTGACGGGGAATGGGGCAACGCTTGTCGACGACTATAGTGGCGCATCCGCAGCGCAACCGTCCTGCAGCGATCCGTCGCCGGGAAATAGCAGTTGCGCCTTGCCATTGGGCGCGCTCGACATCGACACCCGAATCGGCGCGCCCGCGCTGCCGGTAACTTACTCCCTTGGCGGCTCGGCGTTTTACGTGGCGTCCGCTGCGGCTGCCCCCGCTGTTCGCGCCTCGGTGTCCGGCGCTAAGGCTCAAAGCGTCGACAGCCCGACGTCCGCAGCGAAAGAAATCGTCGCCGGCCCCGGGAATGCTGCATACGCGGTAGCAATGCTTTGGACGGTGAATGGCAACCAGCCCGCGAACGGCAACCATCTCCAACCCACCAGCATTGGGCACAGGGGAAGCGGCTCGTCCATTGTGAATATCGTTCCAGAACCCGGTTCGCTGGCACTCCTCGGCATTGCCCTCGCCGGTCTCATGCTGATGAGGCGGCGAACGTAGTCTTGAGCGGATGGTTGGCATCCTTTCCAGAGCGTCGACAATATTTACACCACGATCCAGCGGGAACCGAATAGCGCCAATAGGTTATTGTTTTATATAGATTAAATTGTCGGGCACGGTTTCTGCATAATTGCTGTCGTAGCAGTCTTCATTTAACGGGCGGAGGGAAACATGAACGTAAGAAAAAGCTTAGTAACGGCGGCGGCGGGCGTGGTGATGGCATTGGGTGGCGGCCAAGCCTTGGCCCAGGCGGTCGATTGCAGCACCATCGGCACCGTAGGCGCGTGGGCGCGTGCTGGTTCATGCAATCAAGGCGACAAGATTTGGACGTACACCAGTTCCAATCTTGATGCTACGGTGCAAATTCTGTTCTCCTCGGCGGACCCGCTTGAGCACACGATGCAGATAGTGGGCTTCGACAACGGTCCTCTCGCAGGAGCGTGGAATATCAAGTACGACATCACGGTTGTGAACCCGGCTCTGTTCTACATTTCGGACATGTTCGCGGGTGCCGACAACCCGGTCGCAACTTCGCTCCTTACCAAGCAGGCGGTCGGCGATCCGGGTGGCACGTTCAACCTTCTCGTCGTCAATGGTGCCGAAGGCCCAGCCTCCGAGAAGCATGGCCTTCATGCGGCGTCGCTTACTGTGGACGAATCGTTCAGCGTCGGCGCGCTTGGCATCCTGTTGAGCGTGTCCAACACGTACCTGGAAAAGGAAAGACTGCTTCCGACACCGGGATCGCTGGCACTGCTGGCCATGGGCCTCGTTGCCCTCGGCGTGGGACGCCGGAATCGCAAGCTGAGCTGACAGCAGGACTGACCCTCTGCCTGCAAGACCCCGTCGCGAGACGGGGTCTTGTCATTTGGGACCTCGCATTTCGCGCCCGTGCCGTCGGGGTGCTTCGGTTACGCATCTTGGCATCGCGACGCAACCTGGGAGGGCCGCAACGCCTGAGGGCGCGTAGCTAGATCGGTTTTCCCCACCGCATTGGTAGCGCCCAAGTTGAGTTTGATGCCGTTCCCTGACGGCCTCCCAGCCAGTCGTCGAGGCAATGGAGGGCGCCCCTGTGGGGAAGGGTGAAAGCAGCATCAACGGACTCTGCACGGGACCGACGAACGTCAATAAACCTTAACCAAGCACCGCGACTCTCGGTTTTGCAAAAGTTGCAAATTGAGCGATTCCTGCCAGTTTGCGTTACATTCTGCGGAAAAGATCACTCGATCCGAGAAGGCGTCGCTGTCAGGTAAATTCCCGAGCCGGACAATTTGTCGGAAACGTGCTGAATCCTACAGTGAATCCTTTTACCCAGCGCACAGGCGCCAGTATTCGGTAACTAAGCGCCGAACCAACGATTTGCGGATGCCGCGCGAGGTCTATTGCGGCCCGCCATTTTCAAAGCACTCAATCCATTGGCATGTAATCTGCATGCATTAGCCCCGTTTCGTCGCGAATGTGGAAAGACGATGTTAACATCACGCTTCGCCGTTGCCCGAATGGGAGTCAGCATGAAATCGAATCGCACTGGTTTGCAAATGGCGGGCTCGCGGAACGGCCGCCGCCTCTTGACGGGCGTCCTGGGCGTGCTGGCCGCCCTTTTAATCGCCGGTTGTTCCACCACTTACCCGCCGGCGCCGCGGGAAGCCGCGACGCCCGACTACAACTACATCATCGGGCCGCTCGACACCGTAAACATCATCGTCTGGCGCAATCCGGAACTCTCGTTGGTCGTGCCAGTGCGACCCGACGGCAAGATCACGACGCCGCTCGTCGACGACCTCGATGCGCTGGGCAAAACCCCGACGGTCCTTGCCCGGGATATCGAGAAGGCGCTCGGCAAATACATCCGGGATCCGGTGGTCACCGTGATCGTCACCAATTTCGTCGGCCCGGCCAGCGAACAGATCCGGGTCATCGGAGAGGCGACCAAGCCGCAGATCCTGGCCTTCCGCAAGTACATGACTCTGCTCGACGTGATGATCGCGGTCGGCGGGCTCACCGACTTCGCCGACGGCAACCGCGCCAACATCTTTCGCGTCGGCGACGGGGGCAAGCTCTATAGCGTGCGCCTGCAAGACTTGGTCAAGCGCGGCGACATCTCGGCGAACGTTGACATGAAGCCGGGCGATATCCTCATCATTCCGCAGAGCTATTTCTAGCCGGCCTGACGCGCCGGGCTTGACCTTCACAACCTTGGGTTGCATCTCATATGGATGAACTGCTTCAGCGCGCGATCGCCCACCTGCGCGCCATGTGGCACCGCCGCTGGATCGGGCTGGCGGCTGCCTGGATCGCCGCGATAATCGGTGTTGCGGTCGTGTTCCGCATTCCGGAACGGTTCGAGGCCAGCGCCCGCGTCTATGTCGACACTCAGTCGCTGCTGCGGCCGGTCATGGCAGGGCTCGCCATCCAGCCGAATCTCGACCAGCAGGTCGCGCTGATGAGCCGGACGTTGATCAGCCGGCCCAATGTCGAGAAGCTGGTCCGCATGGCGGATCTCGATCTCGGCCTCAAATCCAATACCGAGCGCGACGACCTGATCGACAACCTGATGCGGACGATTCAGCTCACGGGCAACGTCGTGAACAACCTCTACATCATCTCCTACCGGGATGCCAATCCGCAAAAGGCGAAGGACGTCGTTCAGTCCATCCTCACCATCTTTGTCGAATCCAGCCTCAACGACAAGCGGCAGGACACGCGCGGCGCCGTGAAGTTTTTGGACGAGCAGATCAAGCGGTATGAGCAAAGCCTGCAGTTGGCGGAAAGCCGTTTGAAGGAGTTCAGGCTCAAGTACATGGGCGTGGCGGGTCAAGGCGGCCAGGCTGGTCAAGATTTCTTTGCCAAGATGGCCAAGCTTAGCGACGACATCGCCAACGCCAGACTCGAACTGCGGGCCGCCGAGGATTCGCGCGATTCGTACAAGCGCGATCTGGCCGGCGAACTGCCCAATTTGCTCGCCGAGGAACCGAAAGCGGGTGCCAATATGGCCTCGCCTGAGATCGACGCGCGAATTGCCGCGCAAAAGGCCAAACTGGACGAATTGTTGCGAACTTTCACCGATCAACATCCGGATGTCCTCGGTACGCGGCGGGTTATCGCAGCGTTAGAGGAGCAACGCAAGGAGGACGTGCAGGCGCGCGAGAAGGCGGCCCGTGCATCCGCCAAATCCATCGACGCAGCGGACCGTAATCCGGTAACACAACAATTGCGCGTATCGCTATCGGATGCCGAGGCCAACGTGGCCTCGCTCCGCGCGCGCGTGTCGTCTTACGAAAATCAATATACGCAACTGAAAACGTCGGCCCGACTGGTGCCACAGGTCGAGGCCGAGTTCGCTCAACTGAATCGCGATTACGACGTACAGAAGAAGACCTACAGCGACCTTCTCGCTCGGCGGGAAGCGGCAACGATGGGAGTCGATGTGCAAGACACCGGAGGCACCCAGTTCCGCGTGATCGATCCGCCGCGTGTGTCCCCGCAACCGGTGGCGCCAACGCGAATGGTCCTGCTGGGAGTCGCCTTCATATTGGCTCTCGGCGCGGGCCTCCTGGCCAGCTTCGTCGCGAGCGAACTCATGCCTACGTTCCATGACGCGCGCTCGTTGCGCGAGATTTCCCAGCGCCCGGTGCTCGGTATGGTGGCGTTACTGCCCAACGAATCGGCGCTCAAGAAACAGCGCCGCAACGTCTACGTGTTCGCGGGCGGCTTGAGCGGGTTGGTCGCCGCATTCTCGGCGGTCATTGCGTTTGCCCTGCTCGTGGGGCGCGTAACGTGAGGGGCCAGCGATGAGCCTGATCGAACAGGCCGCCAAGCGTTTGGAGGAATTGCGCCGCGCGGGGGCAGCGTTGCCGGACGAGCCCGCATCGCCGGCGGTCGCGGACAGCGGCGCGAAGGCGCGGCAGGACCACGTCCCTACGCCCGAAGCGCTGGTCCGCGAACTCAACATCAGGGGGGCCAGCGCGGCACCCGCGCCGCTAACGCGCGCGATGAGCGGCGACGCGATTGCCGAACCACGAGCGCGCCAGATCGAGCCCGAGGCAAAGCCCAAGGTGCGCGTGGAAATCGACTTGGCGCGCCTCAAGGAGCTTGGCTTCGTCACGCCCGACGCGCCCCAGTCGCAGATAGCCGATGAATTCCGGGTTCTGAAGCGTCCGATCCTGCAAAACGCGTACGCGCATTCCACCGCGCGAATCCGGAACGGGAATCTTGTGCTCGTGACCAGTTCGTTGCCCGGAGAAGGCAAGACTTTCACCGCCATCAACCTGGCCATCAGCATGGCCATGGAATACGACAACACGGTATTGCTCGTTGACGGTGACGTCGCGCATCCCTCACTTCCTGATGTGTTGGGCACACCTCAGTCGCCCGGCCTCCTCGACCTCCTGACTCGCGACGACCTCGAAATCGCCGACGCTCTGCTGCAGACCAACATCGACAAGCTCACCGTGCTTCCTGCCGGTTCGCGCCATCGGCGCGCCACGGAGCTCCTTGCCAGCGAGAAGATGGCCGTCCTGCTGCGCGAGATGGCCACCCGCTATCCGGACCGCGTCATCATTTTTGACTCGCCGCCCCTGCTGGCGACCACCGAGGCGCGCGTCATGTCGACGCACATGGGTCAGATCGTCTTCGTAGTCGCTGCCGACTCAACGGCGCAGCATACGGTCCGCCAGGCGCTCGCAGCCATCGAAAACTGCGAGGTCGTGCTAATGATGCTGAATAAGGCGGCCAAGACGGATGTCGGCTCCTACTATCGCTATTCAGCGGATGATGACTTGCGCTAGTCGGGTTCCGGCGCGCCTTGGGCTGCCGGATAGCACCGAGCCGGCAAGTCCAAAGTGTGTGTCGCGGCGGGCGCGGTTGCGGATTTCGGCTGTGCTGCTGGCCGCGGCCTTCTCGCTCGGCGCACCGGCGGGGCATTGCCAGACCTGGAAATTCGAGCCAGGCGTCTACTTGCAGGAGACCTTCACCAACAACGTCGACTTGGTCCCTTCGAGTGCCGCCACCGCCGATTTCGTCACCGAGATCACGCCGGTACTGCACATCACGGAAAAAAGTCCGCGCACCAGTCTCAACGGCTCGATCGCCGTCCAAGGATTGCTATACGCGCGGACCGGTGCCGAAAACAATCAGCTCTACCCGCTCGCCAATCTGCTGGGAAACGCGGAACTCGTCGACCATTTTTTCTTTGTCGAAGCCGCCGTAGTGGCCTCGCAGCAGTTCTTTACGCCCTTTGGCGCCCAGCCGATCAATATCGCGAATGCCACGGACAATCGATATACGTCGGTTACGTACCGCGTGAGCCCCTACATCCAGGGCGTAACCTCCGGGAACATCAACTACCTGTTGCGTAACAACAGCACCTGGGCGAACTTGAGCGGCACGCCGCTCGAAGTCAACAACTCGTACACATCGGAGTGGGTGGGACGGGTCGAGAGCAAACGCACTCCGCTAGGATGGTATGCCGATTTCAACCTGACCGACGTCAAGTTCAACAACCAGGCGCCGCAACAGACTAATCTCGGTCGGGTCGGATCGAATTATGACTATAACGCGCAGATCCATTTTCACGCGGATGTCGGATACGAAGACAACCATTATCCGTTGTCCGATTATCGCGGGTACATTTACGGCGTGGGTTTCGAATGGCATCCCACGGAGCGAACCAACGCCGTCGTCAATTGGGAGCACCGGTTTTTCGGCTCTTCCTACCTGGTGACTTTCGATCACCGCACGCCGCTGTCGGCGTGGAGCTTCATTGCATCGCGGAACATTACGAGCTACCCGCAACAACTGGCAGCGCTGCCCGCAGGAAATGTTCAGGGAATACTGAACCAGTTGTTTCTTTCCCGCATTCCGGACCTCACTCAACGGCAGGGCGTCATCGATGCGCTCATTCAGAACCAGGGATTGCCGGCGAATTTGTTGAATCCTGTTAATCTCTATTCCCAGCAGATTCTGCTCACGGAGAACGTCACCGCAACGGTTGGCATGCTCGGGGCTCGAAATTCGCTCTTCCTGAGCCTGTTTTATCTGCGCCAGGAACCGATCAGCGGGTCCGGTACGGCCCTGCCGCCAATCTTGAGCACGGCCATTAACAACACAACGCAGCAGGGTGCAAGTCTCATCTGGACGCACAACCTGACGTCGTCGATGATTCTGAACCTGACGGTCCAAGGCTCTCAGTCGAAACTGCAAGAGCCACTGACGGGAACGACGAACAACGGCTCGGTTCGCCTTTTCCTGACACAGCCGATTTCCGAGCGGACCACCGTCTTTGCCGGGGCGCGATACCAGATCTCGCGCTCGGACCTGTCACCGGATTACAACGAAGCCGCCATCTTCGCCGGCTTGAACTACACGTACAAGTGATCGCGCCATGTATGAATCATTCTATGGGCTGACCGGCAAACCGTTTCAGCTCAATCCCGACCCGTCGTTCTACTTCGGCAGTCGCGGGCACAAGCGCGCCTTCGCCTACCTCGAGTACGGGCTTTACCAGAGCGAAGGCTTCATCATCATCACCGGCGAAATCGGCGCCGGCAAGACGACGATCGTGCGCAGTCTTCAGGAGCAACTCGATCCGGCCAAGGTCGTCGCGGCGCAGATCGTGAGCACCCAACTCGACGCGGACGACATGCTGCGCGCCGTCGGGGTCGCCTTTGGACTACCGGTCCGCGACGTCGACAAGGCCGTGCTGCTGGCGTCATTGGAGGCGTTCCTGTGCCAGCTCGCGACGGAAAAGAAGCGCGCGCTGCTGATCGTCGACGAGGCCCAGAATCTGACCAACCGCGCGGTCGAGGAATTGCGCATGCTGTCCAATTTCCAGCTCGGTGATCAGGCGCTGCTGCAAAGCTTCCTGGTGGGCCAGCCCGAGTTGCGGCAGATGATGCAAAGCCCGTCGATGCAGCAATTGCGGCAACGTGTTATCGCGTCCTACCACCTGGGACCGCTCGATCATGAGGAGACGCAGGCCTATGTCGAGCATCGACTGAAACACGTTGGCTGGAAGGACGATCCCCATTTCGAGCCGGAGTGCTTCGAGTTGATTCACCGCCTCACCGGCGGCATTCCCCGCCGCATCAACACGCTCTGCAATCGCCTGCTGCTCGCTGCGTTCCTTTCGGAAAAGCACATCCTAAATGCCGCCGACGTGCAGGCCATCGCGCTGGAGATCAATGAGGAGCTCGGCCACGACCTTGTTCTGCAATCGCCAGCCGATGCCACGATCCCCTCGACCACGTCCCTCGCATCTCCACCGCGCGCGGAAACCAGGATGTGGCACATGCATTTCGAAAAAATCGAAGAGCGGATCGACCGCCTGGAAAAAACGGTCGGTGCCGCGGTCGATCTGCTGCACGGGCTGCTGCATCCGGAAAAGGCGGCCACCAAGCCGGGCAAGTCCTCGGGAAGCTGATGGATAGCGCATCGCATAAAACCGGACCGCTCGCCTGCATCGTCGGGGCGCGGCCCAATTACATGAAGATGGCGCCGCTGGTGCGGGCGTTTGGCCGGCACCGCTCGCTTCCTGAAGTCGTTCTCGTGCATACGGGGCAGCATTACGATGTGGCGATGAATGAGCGGCTGTTCGCCGACCTCGAGTTGCCCACGCCGGACGTCAATCTCGAAGTAGGCTCCGGGACGCACGCGGTGCAGACGGCGGAGATCATGCGGCGCTTCGAGCCGGTGCTCGACGAGATCCGGCCCAGCTGTATCGTCGTCGTCGGCGACGTCAACTCGACGCTGGCGTGCAGCCTGGTCGCGATCAAAAAGGGCATACCGGTCGTCCATGTGGAGGCAGGGCTGCGCAGCTTCGACCGCGAGATGCCGGAGGAAATCAACCGGATCCTGACCGACCAGATCGCCGACCTGCTGTTCACCACCGAACGCTCCGCCGCCGATAACCTGGCGCGCGAGGGCATCGCTCCTGAGCGGATCCGCTTTGTCGGCAATGTCATGATCGACTCGCTGCTGTTCCACCGCAAGCGTGCGACGCAGCCAGCGACCACGCTTGCGAGCGCCGGAATCGCGGCCGACTTTCTGCAGGGCGCGGCGGGCTTTGGCGTGGTCACGTTGCATCGTCCCTCCAATGTCGACACGCCGTCGGCAATGCGCGAGGCCGTTTCGCTATTGCGCGATGTGGCGGTCCGGATCCCGTTAATCTGGCCCGTGCACCCACGCGCAAAGGCGAACATCGAACTCTTCGGATTGGCGCCGCTGCTCGCGAATTCGCGCATCGCGCTGTTGCCGCCGCAAGGCTACCTGGAGATGCTCGGCCTGCTTGCCAACGCGAAGCTGGTTCTTACCGACTCCGGCGGCATTCAGGAAGAGACCACAGCCCTCGCCGTGCCGTGCCTCACGATGCGCGACAACACCGAACGGCCGATCACCGTTGCCCAAGGAACCAACACGCTGGTTGGCCGTAGCCGCCAGTTGGCGCTCGATTGTGTAGAGGAAATCCTCCGGACCGGCGGCAAGCAGGGCCGAAGCCCCGAACTTTGGGACGGCCTTGCGGCCGGCCGGATCGCGGAGGAACTGCACAATTTCCTCCATGCGGCGGACACCGCGCGCGAGAAGGTGCCCGCATGACAGCGCAAGTGTCGCCCGGAGGTGGAATGCTCAACGCCCTCACGATCGACGTGGAGGACTATTTCCAGGTTTCCGCGTTTGCCAAGCACATTCCCAGGCAATCCTGGGACAGCCTGCCCTGCCGGATCGAGGCCAACATGGACCGCATCCTTGCGCTGCTGGCCGACCACGATGTGCGGGCGACGTTCTTCACGCTGGGATGGATTGCGGATCGTTATCCGGGGTTGGTTCGCCGCGTCGTGGACGCAGGACACGAATTGGCCAGTCACGGGTATGAACATGCCCGCGCCAGTGAGCAAGGCTACGGTCAGTTTCTCGCCGACATTCGCCTCGCGAAGGCCGTGTTGGAGGACATTTCCGGAAGTCCTGTAAAGGGATACCGCGCGCCCAGCTTTTCGATTGGCCCGGCAAATCAGTCGGCCTACGATTGTGTTGCCGAAGCGGGATATCGCTACAGTTCGAGCGTGTATCCGATCCGTCACGATCACTATGGCGCGCCGGATGCACCCCGATTCGCGCATGAAGTCCGACCCGGCCTTCTCGAAGTGCCAGTGACCACGGTCCGCGCCATGCGCAAGAATTGGCCGGCGGGCGGCGGCGGCTTCTTCCGCCTGCTGCCCTACGGGGTATCGCGATGGTCCATCCGGCGCGTCAATGGCGTGGACAATGCGTCGGCAATCTTCTATTTCCACCCGTGGGAACTTGATCCGGAGCAGCCTCGCGTAGACGGCGCGAGTCGCAAGGCGCGCTTTCGCCACTATCTGAACCTGCAACACATGGAATCGCGGTTGCGCCGCCTGTTGGCCGACTTCCAATGGGATCGCGTGGACCGTGTATTCCTGAATGGCGCCGACTGATGGAACTTGTTGCGGCAGGAGTCGCGTGTCAGGAACACGCCAGCGAGCGTGTCACCGTGCGGCCCGCCGCGGCATCCGATGCCGCGGGCTGGGACGCCTTCGTACAGCGCTGCCCTGACGCTACCTTCTTTCACCGCTTCGGATGGCGGGAGATCATCGACGATGTCTTTCGCCACCGTTCCCACTATCTCGTGGCGGAACGTGCGGGCAGGATCACCGGCATCCTGCCTTTGGCCGAGGTCAAGAGCAGGATGTTCGGCCACTCGCTGGTTTCGCTTCCCTTCTGTGTTTATGGAGGACCGGCGGCAGACGACGCCGGGGTGGAGCACGCGCTGATCGAAGAAGCGACGCGGCTTGCGCGTGCGCTGGACGTCGAATATCTCGAGCTTCGAAATCGCGCCGGCAAGTGCCCGGCGTGGGCGCGCCAGGACATCTACGTCACGTTTCGTCGCGAACTACTTCCGGAGACCGAAGCCAACCTGCTCGCCGTGCCACGCAAGCAGCGGGCAATGATCCGCAAGGGCATCAAGAACGGTTTGCGCGGCGAGACGGACACTTCGGTCGATCGCTTCTTCGCGCTTTACGCCGACAACGCGCACCGGCACGGCACGCCGCCGTTCGCCAAGGAATATTTCGCCCGCGTGCTTGAAGTGTTCGGCGATTCCTGTGAAGTGCTGATCATCGTCGATCCACAGGGCCGCCCGGTAAGCGGCGTCATGAGCTTCTACTTCAGGGACGAAGTGCTTCCCTACTATGCGGGAGACACGGTCGCGGCGCGAGACCTGGCCGCCAACGACTTCAAATACTGGGAACTGATGCAGCGCGCATGCGCGCGCGGCCTGCGCGTATTCGACTATGGTCGGAGCAAGCAAGGCACCGGGTCCTTCGACTTCAAGAAGAACTGGGGATTCGAGCCGGCGCCGCTGGCGTACGAATTTCAACTTCTCAAGCGCCCGGAAATCCCGCAGAACAATCCGCTCAATCCGAAGTACCG
>Ga0070678_100001421_pt1 | contig 12743 bp, 10 predicted proteins | sample KBSM73metaG_FD_65647 | JGI IMG/M metagenome (GOLD analysis project Ga0070678, IMG submission 65647) | Miscanthus rhizosphere microbial communities from Kellogg Biological Station, Michigan, USA - KBS M7-3 metaG | ecosystem: Host-associated > Plants > Roots > Rhizosphere > Soil ...
AGCGCCTCCCAGGAGGGGAGCCGTAGCGCCGCGTCGTTGCCCTGGAGCAGAGAACGCAACGCGGGCGGCAGATGGACGCTGTCGTCCCCCGCCGTCGTGCTCTGCCGTTCCTTCTTCTCGTCTTCGTCTTGTCCCTGCAGAGTGCGTCCGGCGTCGAGCATGCGGCGGAACAGGCGTTCCTGCCGCTCCACCGTCTGCCGATCGATTCGTCCGGCCTCGAGGCGACGAGCCAGGTCTTTTCCTTCGTCCGCCATCTCAGCGGTGCCCGGGAGATTGCCGCCGGCTCGCATCCGCTCCAACCGTTCGGCCAGCGCGCGCTGCTGGGCACCGAGCGCCCGGATCTGTTCTTGCATGGCGCCGGCTCCTCCCGGCATCGGGAGCATGCCGCCCGCCTGCTGGCTCAATTGGCCCTGTTGCGATGCCATCTGATTCATCTGCTCCAGTGCCTCGGCCAATCCGGAGCCGGATCCGGCCCCCTGCACCGCACTCTTGCTCCGCAGCAGGCTGTACGAGGCGGCATTGAGCGCATCCACCGCTTCACCGGTGCGGGCCGCACCTTCGCGGGCGTTGGGCGCCGCATTGGCCAGCGCATCCCGGGCACGCCGCATCTGGTCCTTGGCGGCGGCGAGAGCAACCGCGCTCTGCTGGGAGACCAGGGCGTTCTTCCCGCTGATTTCCTTCACCTGATCAAGCAGTCGGTCAACACCTTCCTCCAACGCCCCCTGCTCTGCGCGCACCTCGGCTGAGGCATCGCCACGTTGCAGCGCCTCGTTCACGTCGAGCTCGCGCTCGGCCAGGCGGCTCGTCTCCGCCAGTGAGCGATCCAGCGCCTGCGCCACGTCGGACTGCCACTGCTGGGCCAGATTCTTCCTCTGCTCCTGAAGATCTTCGCTCAGCGGATCCAGGTCCTCCGAGGCGCGTTGTCCCTGCTGTTTCGCCTGACTCCTCTGCCCCGCGGATGCCGACTGTCGGGCCTGTTTCATCTGCTTGCCGGCTTGAGACGCGCGGTCGGCCATCTGCTGCATGGCCTCCTGGCGTCCTTCCTGGGACAGCTGCTCACCGGTCTTCTCCAGCGCGGCGGCGAGGGAATCGGCCCGCGCGGCGAGGGCCGCTTCTTCCGCGGCCGAGCGCGTCGAGTCGGCGGTCTCTACCTGCTGGTTCCACTGCTGCTGCGCCTGGGACAGTTCCTTCGATTCGGCAGTCAGGTTCGAGAGATCGCCCTCGAGTGCCGCGCGACGGAATAGTTCCTTGCTCCGCTCCAGCGCCTCGCGCATCTCCTCCTGCGCCTTCGCCAGATCCTTCAGCGCTTCCTGGGTCCTCTCGGGATCCAGATCCTTGAGCGCCTTCTGCAACTCGGCGAGCTGCTGTTTCAGCTCGGGCGTCATCGCACGATCCAGCTGCTCCCGGATTTCCTGCAGGCGCTTCTGCCACTCCGGATCGGCGAGTCCCGCGGCCTGAGCGCTCTTCTCCAGCGTTTCGATGGCGCTCTTCACCTCTTCGAGTTGCTTCTGCAGCTGTTCCTGAGAGGCTGCTACGGCCTCGGCTCGCTTCGCGGCCTCGAAAGACAAAGACTCGTTGGTGCTACCAGCCTCGGCATTGTCGGCCTGATTGCGAGGCCGTTCCTGAGAGAGGTCCTCGGTCGCCCGTTCCAGCTGCCGGCTCGCCGCGGCGAGACTGTCGATCCGTCCCGAGACGGATTCCGAGGCCTGCCGGGTCGCCTGGCGCACCTCGCTCAGGGTGGGGAGACGCAGCACGAACTCCTTCGAGCGGGCCTGGTTGGGCTCCGGAGCGTTGTCGGCCGCGGTGACGAAATAGCGAATGGTGTCGCCGGGCAGGAGACCACGCTGGTTCAGATCGAGCTCGAATCCGACGATGGCGCGCTGCTGATCGGCCTCGGGGAGCGGGATGATCTCGGTCGCTGGCGGATCCGCGAATCCCAGCCGGCTGATACGGCGACTCTCGATGACGACACTTCGCACCCCGTGATCGTCCTGAGCATCGACGACCAGCGGCACTCGAAGGGAGAGCGGCGCCACCGTGTCCACTCCGGGAACCGGCAGCTCGACGCGCGGTACGCTGTCGGGAACCGCCACGATCGCCATGTGAACCGTGTCTCCCGACAACGGCTGACCCGATGCGGTCGCCAGATCCAGGGTGTACCGGTGAGTGCCGCTCGGCGTGAAGACACCCACGAACTTCGGTCCATTGGTATTGAGCGAGGCCCGGTAGCCGCCGGCGCTCCAGCTCGCGTCGCTCAAGTCGGCGGTCGCTTCGCCCCGCGTTTCGAGCCGGGTGCCCGCCGGCACGTAGACCGTGTCTCCATCAGTGGAGATCGGCTCGTCCTCGAGGCCCAGATATGACGGATAGCGGGCGGTTACAGCGAGCCGGCCGAGGAAGGCCGGAATCCGGATATGGACCTGGAGGGTATCGGAGCCACGACCACCGCTGGTGAGGCGGAGGAAGAGATCGGACTCGAGCGGACCGATATCTCTCGTGGCCATGCCCAGTGAATCGAGCTTGATCCCCTGTCCGCGCCACACTTCTCCGGGTGCCCGGCTCCAGAGAATCGCCTGACGCCGACCCAAGGCCTGCATCGAGACCTGAATTGTTGCGCCGCGATCGGCCTCATCCTGCGAAAGGCTTATTTGGACCGGCGCAGTGGCGGCGCTCCAGGCTGCGCGTGGATTGAACAAGAGGGCGGCGGGACCATGAGTGGGACCGGCCGACCAGAGTAGAGTCAGGCCGGCCAACACCGCGCCGCCGCCCTGCATCGCTCGACGCTGGAAGTTCTGGTGATAGGGAAGCAGTTCCTGCTCCGCGAGGCTCTGAAGCGCCGTCGCGGAACGTTGATCGGCCAGTTGACGGAGCTCCGAACTGGTCCCGTCTACCGAATCATCCAGGTGCCCGGTGAGTGACCCGCGCCGGTGTCCCCGGTGCTCGAGCCAGCCCGCGACCAACCGAGGGGTCAACTCGCGGTGCTTCCGCCAGCCACGGCCCAGCATCGCGAGTGCGACACCGCTCGCCGCAGCCCAGGCCGTGAGCACCCACGTCGGTTCCTGGTACCACCCGAGTCGCGCCGCCCAGGAGAGGAGACCCAGGACGAGGAGCGCGCCACCCAGGCCGAAGCCCAGCCACGCCAGGCTGTCGAGACGCTTGAGCGGCCGGGCGAGGCGGTGCAGCGCCTGCGCAGTGGGCGAGCCGGTCACCCGCCGTACCCCACAGCGTAGGCGAAGAGGTTCACTCCCATTCGCAGCGCAGCCTCGTGTTTCTCCGGTGGATCATGATGGACTTCGAAGTCCTCCCAACCGTCGCCCAGATCGCACTGGTATGTGTAGTAAACTGCGAGCCTGCCATCGAGGAAGATGCCGAACCCCTGGGCCGGCTTGCCATCGTGCTCATGAATCTTGGGCAGGCCCTTGGGAAAATCGTAGATCAGGTGATAGATCGGGTGGTTCAGCGGCACTTCGACCAGGGGATGATCGGGGAAGAGCCGCGCCAGTTCTCTGCGGATGGACTGGTCCATGCCGTAGTTGTCGTCCGCATGGAGGAATCCGCCCTGGCGGAGATAGCGCCGCAGCCGCTCCAGGTCCTGGTCGCTGAAGTGGACGTTGCCATGCCCTGTCATATGGATGTACGGGACATCCCACAGATCGTCACTGCTCAAGGTGACGACGCGTTCTTTCGGCGCGACCCGGAGCGAGGTACGAGACGCAATCGCGGCGAGGAGATTCGGAAGGCTGGAAGGGTTGGCGTACCAGTCTCCCCCGCCGTCGTAGTGCAGGCGCCCGATCGTCATGGTGCCCGGCATGCGAGCCGCGGTGGCCTGCGCGTCGAGCGAGGCCGCTGTTGCAAGGAGAAGCGCCAGCAGGCCAAGGACGCAGCCGCCGAACCGCCTTCCCGCCCTCCCGCCTTTCACGGTGTCTCCATCACGATCCGATACGCCTCATTCCGCGAGATCATCGTTTCCTTCATAAGCTGCTGCACCGCGGCCTTGCGAGTGAGCCCCTCGGCGAGGAGCCGGACGGCGCGAGCCGCAACGTCGTCGGACGAGAGCGGCTCGACCCGTTTGCCGTTCCCTTCCAGAACAACGGTGACCTCGCCTCGGGGTGGAGTGCCTTCATAGTACGCGAGCGTCTCGGCGGCGGTTCCGGTCTTGAACTCCTCATGAAGCTTGGTCAGCTCCCGCGCGACCACCACTCGGCGCTCCGGCTGGTGCTTCACCACGTCACCGAGCAATTCGGTCAGCCGGCTCGGCGCCTCGTAGAACACCACGGTCCACTCCGACGACAAGGCTTGCTGCAAGAGGCGGGCGCGTTCCTTCCCTTTGCGAGGGAGAAAGCCGAGGAACAGGTAGCGATCCGCGGGAAGTCCGGCGGCCGAAAGCGCAGTCCCGACGGCAGATGGTCCTGGCAGGGGGACGACAGGAAACCCGGCCTCGCGCACGACGGCGACGAGCTCGGCACCAGGATCGCTGATGCCCGGTGTCCCAGCATCGGTCACGAGGGCAACCGAACGCCCTTCGCCGAGGATGTCGAGGAGTGTCTCTTGCCGGCGGATCGGAGAGTGGGCGTGGAAACTCAGGACTCGGGGATGGGCATCGAGATGCGACAGGAGGCCCCGAACCCTGCGGGTATCCTCGGCGGCCACGACCTCAACCGTACGGAGCAGCTCGCGGGCGCGAAGGGTGAGGTCACCCAGATTGCCCAGCGGCGTCGCGACGACGTAAAGCGTGGCGGCCATGGGGGAAAGGTAGTTGAGGGCGGGAGAAGGGTGAACGGTGAACGGTGGTCAGGCTTTTGTCATTGCGAGGGAGCGCAGCGACCGAAGCAATCTCACCCGCCCAACCGTCGGGAGACTATATGCTGTCTTGACGCTTGGTTGAACGGGACTCGCCAGCTTCGTGTCATTCCGGGCCGACGGTACTACTTCGTCTACATCCTCACGAACGTGACCCGGAGTGTCCTCTACACCGGTGTGACACGAGATCTCCGGTTTCGCCTCGCCCAGCACCTTGCGGGCATTGGGTCGTCCTTCACAAAGCGCTACCACACCGATCGGCTGGTCTGGTACGAGGTTCACCAAGATCCTGCCGCAGCGATCCTCCGCGAAAAACAACTGAAGGGTGGGTCCCGAAAGAGAAAGATTCAGCTAATTGAGGAGTTAAATCCGACGTGGCGTGACATGGGCCGAGATCTGGGGCGACCGTATTAGTAAGTCCGCCTGGGCCCACGGGTTTCGTCATTGCGAGGGAGCGCAGCGACCGAAGCAATCTCAAACGCCAGCCTAGCCACAACGCTACGACGAGGTCTTGGTAAGGACGCTGGGAGAGATTGCTTCGGGCGCGTTCCGCGCCCTCGCAATGACAAAAAAGGTGGGCAGGAATGCCAGATCCCTGGCCTCCTACCCACCTCGCTCCTTACTCCTCACTTCTTACTACTCAGTCCTCAGTCCTCAGTCCTTCTACTCATCCCTACTTCTTGACCGTCTCCCCGCTATGCTGTTGAATCTTCCCGGTGAGCACGTTCTTGATGCTGGACGGGTGGCCGCCGACGACCGTGTCCACGTGCTTGCCGTTCACAAAGAACAGGATGCTGGGAATCGACCGCACGTTGAACCGGATAGCAGTCCGCTGGTTGGCATCGGTGTCCAGCTTGGCGATCTTCACCTTGCCGGCCAGCTCATCCGCCAACTGGTCGATGGCCGGAGCGATGGCGACGCAGGGTCCGCACCAGGCGGCCCAGAAGTCCACCAGGGTGAGACCCTCGCTCTGCTCCACCTGGGCGGCGAACGAGTCGTCGGTTACATGCGTGACGTTGCTGCTCGACATTCGTTATGATCCTTTCCACTACTGATACTTGCGACCGCCCCGCAGGCCGGACGCGCCGTGTGATATCCTCCCCGGGAGGCTCCCCTGATCTCCAGCCCCAGGATCGCCCATGTCGGCATCGCGGTGGAGGACATCACCGCAGCCCTTACCTTTTATACCGAGGTCCTTGGTCTCGCCCCCGGCCGCCCCGAAATGTCCGATGGGGCGATGATCGTCTCGCTGCACTTCGGCGAGACCGAGGTCGAGCTCCTGGAGCCCCGCACCCCCGATAGTCCCGTCGCCAGGTTTCTGGCCAAGCGTGGTCCCGGTATCCATCACATCTGTTACCGGGTCCCCGATCTGGACGAAGCCCTCGATTCCTGCCGTCGCGCCGGCTACCAGCTCGTGGATCAGCAACCTCGTCCGGGTGCGGGTGGGCGCCGCGTGGCGTTCGTCCACCCCAAGAGCACCTCGGGGATCCTGATCGAGCTTACCGACTGATCAGGGCTTCGACTCCTCGGGCACCGACGGCTCGCAGGGCCGCACCGGTGTCCCAGCCAGGTTCAGGTCGATCTGATTAACGATCCAGTTGCTGCCCGTGTTGACCACGGTGATCGGCACCGACTTGGTGCATTCGCCCCGGCTCAAGTCCACCGTCACCAGCTGCCGGGTGGGATCGTCGGTAACCGGATCCACCCGAATGATCCGGTATGGCGCGCCCCGCAAGTACAGCTGCGTGATGACCATCCGCTTTTCGTAGTCGTCCGGCTTCTTGGTTTCCGCGGCCGGACCCTTGGCGGTACCCCAGAGCTGCGTCATCCGGGTGATATTGCTGTCAGCGATCGCCTGCATGAAGTTCTTGACCGCTGCTTCCGGGCTATCGCTGGCGTTGGCAGGTGCCGGAGATGCCGGGCTGCCACCGCCGCCGCATGCTACGACCAGCGTCATCAGGCAGGCGAATACTGGCGATCTCGTCACGCGGGCGCGCTCCGAAAAAGAGTGGCGCAAGTTAAACAGGCGCGTGGTCTCAATCAACCGTCGTAGGTCTTTACATCATCAACCGTCATGCGTCTTTACATCAACGTCGATCACGTCGCGACCCTGCGCGAAGCACGCAAGACCGACGAACCGGACCCGGTCGCCGCCGCCGAGATCTGCGAAGCCGCTGGTGCCGATGGCATTACGGCCCACTTGCGGGAAGACCGGCGCCACATGCAGGACAAAGACCTCGAACGCCTGGCCCGTTCGGTTCGCACCGTGCTCAACTTCGAGCTGGCCTCGAGCTCTGAGATCGTAGCCCTGGCCTGCCGGCTCAAACCGTTCCAGGCGACGCTGGTGCCGGAACGCCGGGAAGAGATCACCACTGAAGGCGGGCTCGATCTCTCCCGGAGAGACCCCCGACTGATCGACGCCATCAATCGGCTGACGGGGGCCGGCTGCCGCGTGAGCCTCTTTATTGACCCCACCCGCGAGACCATCGACCGCGCCCGCGAGCTCGGCGTTCCCGCCATCGAGCTGCACACCGGGCGCTACGCCCACACCTGGCGTCAGGGTCCCGCCGCTTTGGAACAGCTCAAGGACGCATCCCGCCACGCCGCCGAGATCGGCCTGGCAGTGCATGCGGGTCACGGTCTCACCTACCTTAACGTCGCGCCGGTCGCGGCGGTTCAGTCGATCGAGGAGCTCAACATCGGTCACAGCATAATGAGCCGGGCGATTCTCACCGGGATGAAGGAAGCGGTAAGCGAGATGCGCCGGCTGGTCCCCCGGTAGCGGTACGGCGAATTGACCGAAACGCTGGGGATTCCTACACTTAGGGTGTTTCTCCTTCGCCCTTACCAGAGTCTGAGCCTTTACCCGAGTCCGCGATGACCCAGCCGCTCGGTATTGACGACTTCTTTTCGCACGAAGCCGGCGAGTATCTCGAACGGCTTGGTGTACTGGTCTCCGGTGCCACCGCGCCGCGACCCGACGAGCTGGTGCGGTACGCCCGAGCGCTTCGTGGCAGCGCGCTCATGGCAAACCAGCACCTCATCGCCCGTGCGGCGAGCGGAATGGAGCACGTCCTCCGCGCCTATCGGGATGGGCGACGGCCCTGGGACATGGAGACGGCGACACTGGTTGCCGCGGCTGTCGATGAGCTGCGGGACCTGGTCCATCACGTGACCAAGTGGACGCCGGACGACAGTGGTCGCGCCGAACGTCTCGCGATGCGGCTCGAGGCGATGGCGGGTCCTGGTTCGGGTGGGATCAGCGGAGTGAGCGAGGCGGGAGTCCGCGCCTTTCTCGCGCGCGAAGCGGCTACCGTTGCCAGCGCACTGGATCAGGCCGCGCGGTCACTGCGGGCCTCGTCTTCCGGGCATGAACCGATGCAGGCGGTGCTACGCCGGATGCAGCCGCTCCGTGGTCTCGCGGCACTCTCCGACTTTCCTCCCCTCGCCGAAATCCTCGATGGTGTCGAGCGGAGTAGCAACGCGCTGAGCGGCACAGCCGGTTCTCTGCTCAGCGAACTGCTCGCCGCGGCAGCGCAGGCGCTGGCCCGCTCTGCGCGCGACGTGGCCGAGCAAGGAAAACCCGATCCTGAGGCGACGGAGTGTCGCGAGTTCGCAGCACTCCTGCTCAAAGCCGAGCCACCGCAGACCTCGGTGGTCCCGATCGAGACCCTGTTCCCCGACGGCGAACCGGGAGTGGTGAGTCGCGGCACCGCGCCGCAGGTGGCCCCGCGAGTCGAGATGATTGCAGCCGAGCTGGTGAGCCGGGGCGAGCATCTCTGCCAGGCAGCGGATGAACTGGAACGGGCGACCTCTCCCACGATGCAGAGTCTCCGGCTGCATTCGCTGTCCGGCGTGCTCCAGATCCTGAGCCACGATGTAACCGATCACGCGCTCGCCGAGGCGCTCGACAGCATCTCGGCCGCGACGCGGAACGCGATCGGCGACGGCAGTGCGGCCTCGCAGCATCGCCAGTTCGCGGCGATCCTCCGTCAGGTCGGCTCCAAATTGCGCGCCGTGAGCGAATCGGGTGGGCGGACCGGCCTTGCTGAGACATTGGCCGCGCTGGCGCAGGACGTTCGCGACATCGGTCTCCCCGCCGCAACGCCGACGCCTCCGTCGCCTGTCTCTCCGGTCGCCCCACCCCCTGTCGTCTCGGTCGCCGCCAAGGAAGACGTCGTCCCCATCGAGACCCTCGCCCCCGACGACGAAACCGCCCCGAACGCGGAAGACACCGGTATCCTCGCCAGCCTGCTCAAGTATCACCGGCTGGTCGCCGAGAACGGGCTCGACGGTGCCTCGCTCGAAGAGCTGATCAAGCCGACACCGCGCGCTGCACCTGCGCCAGCGGCCGCAGCTGTGCCGGCAGCTACGCCTGCGCCGGCGGCAACCCCTGTCCCCGCTCCGCGTCCAACGGCCCCTGTCGCGCGAGCCCCCGAAGAACCGGCAGTCGTGGACATCGCTGCGCTCTGCTACCGGGGCCGAAGCGCGCTCACACGCGCCGCCGCCGTGCGACTGGAGATCCGGGAGGCAATGGAGTCCCATGCCGCCGGCGCAGTCTTACGACCCCTCGTCGAGGAACTGCTCGACCTCGTAGATCTCGCGCAGGTCGAGTAGTCGCACTTGTCGTCCCCACCCGTCACCCAACGCCCGCCGGTCTGGCAGGCTCTCCTCGGTATCGTCGTTTCCGCGACGCTGCTGTGGTGGTCACTCAAGGATGTGAACTTCGCCGAGGTCCTCCTCCACCTGAGGGAGGCTCGGCTCTTTCCGATCATCGTGGGCATCGTCATGGCGACGCTCACCTTCGTGCTTCGCATCTTCCGCTGGCAGCTCCTGCTCCGCGCGGAGGACGGGAGCCGGCTTCCACCGGGTCCCCTCTGGCATGCGATCGCGATGGGCTTCATGGCGAACAACGTGCTGCCGCTCAGGATCGGAGAGGTGGTGAGGACCTTCGCGGCGACGCGGCTTGCCGGCGTGCGGTTCACCGCGGCACTGAGCTCGATCGCGGTGGAGCGGATGTTCGACGCACTCACCGTCGGCTTCTTCCTCGGCCTGGGCCTGCTGCTTGCCGGTCTGCCGGCTGACGCGGAAGTCGGCGGCGTACACATGGGACGGCTCGCGACCCTCGTGGGGGTCGCCGCGGTGGCCGGCCTCGCGCTCGCCGGAGCCGTCGTTGCCTTCCCTCGCGCCGCGGAAGCCACGATCCGGAAGCTGGTTCCGTTCAAGGGTCTGGCCGACCGGCTGGTTACCATCATCGAAGGCATCCGCCAGGGACTCTCGGCGCTTCAGTCACCGGTGCGCATCCTGGGAGTGATTCTGTGGTCCCTGGCGATCTGGGGGCTCAGTGCCCTTTCCTTTTATGTGATGTTCGCGGCCTTCGGCATCGAGGTGAGTTTCGCCGGCGCGCTGCTCATGCAGAGTCTCATCATGTTCGGCATCGCCGTTCCGTCGACGCCGGGATATGTCGGCGTCTTCGAGGCGCCGATCATCGCGGTCCTCGGGCTCTACCATGTGGATGCCAGCCTGGCCGCGACCTACGCCTTTACCTACCACATCACCACCTTCATCCCCATCACCCTGCTCGGTGCCTGGTCGGTGGCACGCACCAACATCGGGTTCCGTGACCTCCGGAGATCTCCGGGGTGACCTCGACCGTAGAGCTGGCGGCGCACGCCAAGGTCAACCTGCTGTTGCGCGTCCTGGCCCGAGAATCCGACGGTTACCACAGCCTGGAGACCCTGTTTTGCCGCATCAGCCTGGCCGATACCCTACGCGCGGAGCGCGTGGAGGGGGGATCGGTTGCGCTGGAGGTCGTCGGGGCCGATACTGGACCGGCGGAACAGAACCTCGCGGTTCGAGCCGCGGATATGGTACTCCAGGCAACGGGCAGGAAGTTTGGTGTCCGACTCACTCTGACCAAGAGGATTCCGGTCAGAGCCGGGTTAGGCGGTGGCTCGAGTGATGGAGCCGCGTCCCTGTTGGCAGTCAATCAGCTCGCGGCAGGCGCAGTGCCCCGGCATGAGCTGCTTCAGTTCGCGGCTAAACTCGGCAGCGATGTGCCGTTCTTCATCTCAGGAGGCGGGCTCGCTTTAGCCTGGGGTCGGGGGGAGCGCATGTTGCGGCTGCCACCCCTTCCACCGGCGCCCGGAATGTTGTTGATCCCAAAGGTGGGTGTCTCGACGGCGGAGGCGTATGGCTGGGTAGACGCGGCACACCATGATGCCGGACGACGGGGCGCCATCGCGATGGATCACGACAGCCTCTCGAGCTGGGGCAGCATCGGCCGCCTCGCCGGGAATGATTTCGAATCGGCGGTTTTCGGCCATCATCCAGAGATCCGCCACGCATTCGAGGCCCTCGCGAGAACCCATCCCCTGGTGTGCCGGATGAGCGGGTCAGGCTCGGCGGTGTTTGCGGTGTATCGGAATGCGGAAGTTCGAGATGATGCGCTCATGATGCTTGGTAGGAAATTCGGGGACGTGGTGTCCATAACCGCAGGGGGTGGGGACTAGGTGGCAGGGTGCAGGTCAAACGACCTGAAGTCACCCTACTCCCTACACCCTACTCCCTACCACCCGCTGACCATTACTAGACGAATAGGCGAGACTCAGTGCGTAGACCCGGGTTCACGTACGTCTTGACGCTGGTTGCGGTCGCGGCGGCCGTGCTGATCCGCTGGCTGCTGGACCCCGTCCTGGGCAATTCGCTGCCCCTGGTGACCCTCTACGGCGCGATCGCGTTCGGGGTCTGGATCGGCGGCTGGCGTCGCGCGGTGGTCGCCGTGCTCCTCGGGTACATCGTCTGTTCGTACCTTTTCATCGTGCCGCGCGGGGCATTCGCCCTGGATTTGCCCACCCTCGTCGGGCTCACCGCGTATCTCCTCACCTGCTCCATCATCATTGGCTTCGGGGAGGCCATGCGAGCCTCCCAGCGCCCTGCGCGCCTTCTCAGCTCCATCGTGATGTCCTCCGACGACGCCATCGTCAGTAAGACCGTTGATGGGGTCATTCAGAGCTGGAATGCCGCTGCCGAGCGGCTATTCGGCTATTCGTCCGCCGAAGCCATCGGCCGTCCGGTCACGATCATCATTCCCCCCGACCGGCAGGACGAAGAGAAGGAGATCCTGCGCCGCATCCGGGCCGGTGAGCGGGTTGAACACTTCGAAACCGTCCGGGTCCGAAAGGACGGCCAGCTCATCGACATCTCGCTGACCGTATCCCCGGTGCTCGATGAAGCTGGGAACGTTGTAGGAGCCTCGAAGATCGCAAGGGACATCACGGATCGTAAGAAAGCGGAGGAGAGGATTCATGCCCTGCTGGACGAACTCAAGCAGGCAGATCGTCACAAGGATGAATTTCTGGCGGTGCTGGCCCACGAATTGAGAGGTCCTCTCGCCCCTCTTCGCAACACCATCGAGATCATCAAGCGCACTGGTGATGCCGCGAACCGAGACATCGACGCTCATGGGACGATGGATCGCCAGCTGGGCCAGTTGGTGCGGCTGGTGGACGACCTGCTCGACATCAGCCGCATCACCCACGGCAAGATCGGCCTTGCCAGAGAGCGGATAGAGCTGAGCCAGGTCATCGGCCAGGCAGTCGAGGCCTGGCGGCCACTCGCCGAGTCACAGGAGCAGCGGTTGAGTGTGAGCCGTCCGCCACGGCCGATCTACCTGAATGCCGACCCGGCGCGGCTGGTCCAGGTATTCGGCAACCTGCTCAACAATGCCTGCAAGTTCACGCCGCGAGGAGGCAGCATCTGGCTCACCGTCGTCGAGCAGGGTGATGACGTGATCGTGAAGGTCAAAGACAGCGGCATTGGCATCAGAGCCGACCGGCTCGGCAGTGTGTTCGACATGTTCACCCAGATCGATGAGAGTAGTGAAGGACCGCATGGCGGGCTTGGCCTCGGCCTGACGCTGGTCAAGCGCCTGGTCGAGATGCATG
>Ga0070678_100001432_pt1 | contig 12715 bp, 11 predicted proteins | sample KBSM73metaG_FD_65647 | JGI IMG/M metagenome (GOLD analysis project Ga0070678, IMG submission 65647) | Miscanthus rhizosphere microbial communities from Kellogg Biological Station, Michigan, USA - KBS M7-3 metaG | ecosystem: Host-associated > Plants > Roots > Rhizosphere > Soil ...
GCGACGAGCAGGATCGACAGCGCGTAGATCGGGTGGCGGATCGACCGGTAGAGGCCGGTCGTCACGAGCTCGGTCTTCTCGCCCGGCGTCACCGCCATGCGCCAGTTCCGGCCCATGCGCTTCCAGCATTCGATCGTCGCGACGAGCGCGCCGACCGCGACGAGCGCCGCGATGCCGCGAATGACCGCATACGGGCCCACGCGCGCCCAGTCCGGCACCGCGAACGGAGCCGCGTGAGCGTGCAGCGCGATCATCGGCAACGCCATCCACAGCACGACCATCGGGACCCACACCAGCCAGAGCCGGCGCTCGAGCGCCTGCTGCGGCACCACGCCCGCGAGCCGCCGCGTGCGGCGGCGCACGCGCCACGACATCGCGCCGACGATGATCCAGTAGGTCCAGACGGCGGCGGTGGCGGCCAGAAGCGGCAAGTCGTGCGGCAGGTCGCTCATCGGGGCCATTCTACCGGCCGCCATCGAGCGGTCCTCCGGGACCGGTGCGTATAATCGCGGCGCGTTGGAACCGACTCGCTACACCATCGCCGCGCACCGCCCGTCCGCGCACCTGTTCGAGGTCGCGTGCACGATCGACGACCCCGCGCGCGACGGCCAGCGCTTCGTGCTGCCCTCGTGGATCCCGGGCAGCTACCTGATTCGCGAGTTCGCTCGGCACGTCGTTTCGGCGCGCGCGCACGATGCGCGCGGCCCGGTGCGCCTGTCGAAGGTTGCCAAGGACACCTGGGAAGCCGGGCCCGCCACCGGGCCGCTCACGGTCACGATCGACGTCTACGCCCACGACGTGTCGGTGCGGACCGCCTACCTCGACGCGACGCGCGCCTACTTCAACGGCCCGAGCGTATTCCTGCTTCCCGAAGGCCGCGCGCAAGCGCCTTGCATCGTCGACATCGTCGCGCCCACCCACGCCGGCAGCGAGCGCTGGCGCGTGGCGACGACGCTGGCGCGCGACGGCGCGGCGCCGTGGGGCTTCGGGCGATACCGCGCGTCGAGCTACGACGAGCTGATCGATCACCCGGTCGAGATGGCCGACTTCCAGCACGTGTCGTTCGCGGCCGGCGGCGCGACGCACGACGTCGTCGTCACCGGCCGCGCCCGCTTCGACGGCGAACGCCTCGCGCGCGACCTCGCGAAGATCTGCCAGTGGCAATGCGACCTGTTCGGCGGTGCGCCGGGCTCGCGCGCGCCGTTCGACCGCTACCTGTTCCAGGTCATCGCCGTGGGCGAAGGCTACGGCGGCCTCGAGCACCGATCGAGCACGAGCCTCGTTTGCTCGCGCCGCGACCTGCCCGCCCCCGGCGTCGCCAAGGTCACCGACGACTACCGGGCCTTCCTCGGACTCGCCAGCCACGAATACTTCCACAGCTGGAACGTGAAGCGCATCAAGCCGGCGGCGTTCGTGCCTTACGACCTCGCGCGCGAGGCGTACACGCGGCAGCTGTGGGCGTTCGAAGGCATCACGTCGTACTACGACGACCTTGCGTTGGCGCGCAGCGGCGTCATCGACGTCGACAGCTACTTCGAGCTCCTCGGGCGCGCGATGTCGGGAGTCCTGCGCACGCCTGGTCGCGCGGTGCAAAGCGTCGCCGACGCGAGCTTCGACGCGTGGATCAAGTACTACCGGCCCGACGAGAACACGCCGAACGCGTGCGTCAGCTACTACACGAAGGGGTCGCTCGTCGCGCTCGCGCTCGACTTGACGTTGCGCGACCACGACAGCTCGCTCGACGCGCTGATGCGCGAGCTCTGGCGCGCGCACGGCGCCACCGGCGTCGGCGTTCCCGAGGACGGGCTCCGCAAGCTCGCCGAGCGCCTCGCGGGGCGCGACCTCGCCGCGTTCTTCGACGCGTTCGTCGAGGGAACCGACGAGCTGCCGCTCGCCTCGCTGCTGCGGACGCACGGCGTCGCGTTAGGCCTGCGGCCGGCGCAGGGCGGCAAGGACAAGGGCGGCAAGAAGGCGAACGGCGACGCGCCGCGCGTGTCGATCGGAGCGACCATCGGTGCGGACATGAAGCTCGCGAACGTGTTCGCCGGCGGCGCGGCCGAGCGCGCGGGCCTGTCGGCCGGCGACACGCTGGTCGCGTTCGACGGCCTCAAGGCGACGGCCGACCGCATCGACGCGTACGCGCGCGACGCGCGGCCCGGCGATCGCATCGCGGTGCACGCGTTCCGTCGCGACGAGCTCATCGAGGCGACGCTCGAGCTCGCGGCCGCCCCCGAGGACACCGCGTGGCTCGCGCTCGATCCCGACGCGCCGGCCGACGCGGTGGCGCGTCGCGAGCGTTGGCTCTCATGAGGATCGCGCGATCGGTGGTGATCGCGCTCGTCGCTCCGGCGATGGCACGGGCGCTGCCACCGCCGCCCGCAACGCCGGTCGCAACGGTCGTCGAGTCGTACCACGGCGAGTTCGTGGGCGACCGTTACCGCTGGATGGAGGACACGGCGTCGCCCGACACGCGCGCGTGGTTCGAGGCCCAGAACGCCTACGCGCGCGGCATCCTCGACGCGCTGCCCGGCCGGGCCGCGCTGCGCAATGAGGTCGCGTCGCTCCTGTCCGCGAACGCCGACGTGCAGGACGTGCGGCGCGCCGGCGAGCGCGTCTTCCTGCTCAAGCGCGAGCCAGGTGCGCCGTCGTACAAGCTCGCGATGCGACATGGGCTCGACGGCGCCGAACGCGTCGTCCTCGACCCCGCGCGCTATCGAACGCCCGGCGAGGCCGCGGCGATCGACTACTACGCGCCCGCGCCCAACGGGCGCCTCGTCGCGGCAGCCGTGTCGCTCGGCGGCAGCGAGGCCGCGACGATCCACGTGATCGACGTCGAGAGCGGCGCGGAGATCGGCGCGCCGATCCCGCGCGCGGACTTCGGTTCCGTGTCGTGGCGATTCGACTCGGCGGTGCTCTACTACCGCCAGGCGCGCGACCTGCCCGACAACGCGGATCCGGCCGACAAGTACCGCGACGTCGTCGCGCGCATGCGCGAGTTCCGCGACGGCGTGCCCGGCGCGGACGTCGCCGTGATGGGCCGTACGGTCGGCGCGGGGCTGCCGATCTCGCCCGACGACACTCCCGAGGTCGTCGTCTCGCCGGTGTCGTCGTGGGCGCTGGGCATCGTGCACCACGGCGTCGCGCCGGAAAAGACGGTGTTCGCCGTGCCGCTCACGGCGTTGCGGGGTCCCGACACGCCGTGGCGCAAGATCGTCGATCGCTCGCAGCTCGTCATGCACGTCGACATGCGCGGCGAGTGGCTGTACCTCCGCACGAGCGAAGGCGCGCCGCGCTACAAGCTCGTGCGCTGGTCGCTGAAGTCGGCCACGCCGTACCGGGTCGACGCCGCCGAGGTCGTGCAAGGCGAAAGCGAGGCGATCCTCTCGGGCTTCGCGGTCGCCAAGGACGCGCTGTACGTGCACCTGCGCGACGCCGGCGTCGCCCGGATGACGCGCCACGAGTTCAACGTCCGGACCGCCGCGCCGGCGCCCGCGCCACGCGCGAAAGGCAAAGCCAGGTCGCCGCCACCGATGCCGCCGAAGCCCGTGGCCGGCGTCGCCCGCACGACCGCGATCGTGCTGCCGTTCGCAGGATCGCTGTCGGACCTCGTCGTCGATCCGCTCCACGCCGGCGCGGTCGCGCGACTCGCGGGCTGGATCGAGCCGCCCGGCTATTACGTGGTCGCGCCGGGAACCGGCGCAGTGGCGCACACCACCTTGCTGCCCCGATCGCCGGTCTCGCTCGGTGACGTCGCCGTCACACGCACCGAGGTAATAAGCCACGACGGCGCGCGCGTCCCGCTCACGATCGTCGCGCCTCGCGTGCTCGCGCGCGACGGACGCGCGCCGATCCTGATCGACGCGTACGGCGCGTACGGCTACCCGTACGAGCCGCGCTTTCGCCCATGGCTCAAGGCGTGGCTCGACCGCGGCGGCGTGTTCGCGGTCGCGCACGTGCGCGGCGGCGGCGAGCACGGCCGCGAATGGCACCTCGCTGGACGGAAGGAACGCAAGGCCAACAGCTGGCGCGACCTGATCGCCTGCGCCGATCATCTCGTCGCCGAGCGCTGGGGCGCGCGCGCGCGGCTCGCGATCCGGGGCGGCAGCGCCGGCGGGTTGACCGTCGTCAACGCGATGGAGCTGCGGCCCGACCTCGTCCACGCCGTCGTGAGCGACGTCGGGTTCCACGACGCGGTGCGCGGCGAGTTCGCCGCGACCGGTCCGGCGAACGTCGAGGAGTTCGGCACGGTCGCGACCCTCGAGGGCTATCGCACGCTCGTTGCGATGAGCGCGTACGCGAACGCGGTCGACGGGACGGCCTATCCCTCGGTCCTGTTCACGGCGGGCTACAACGATCCTCGCGTGCTGCCGTGGGACCCGGGCAAGATGGCGGCGCGCCTGCAGGCGATCGCCGGTGCGCCGGGCGGGAGCGGCAACCCGGTGCTGATGCGCACCGACTTCGCCGGCGGCCACGGCATCGACGCGACGCTCGACCAGACGATCGACGAGATCACCGACACGCTCGCGTTCCTGCTGTGGCAGGCGAACGCGAGCGGTTTCGCGCTGCCCTAGGGCATCGCCGCGGGAGCGCTCACGCGCGCCAGTGGGGCGGATAGGTCTTGTCGAGGTACGGCAGCGCCTCGACGCGATGCTTCCACGCCATCAATGCCGGCGGCACGAGCGACGCGGCGTCGAACGTCGGCACGCGTTGCTGGCAGCGGTACATGAACGCGACCGACGGATAGAGCGCGAAGTCCGCCGCCGACAGCGGCCCGACGAGGAACTCGCCCTCGACGTAGCGCGCCATGAACGCGAGCTCCTCGGCCATCGCCGCGCGCGCCTCGTCGATCTTCGCGGCGTCGCGCTCCTCGGGCTTGACGCCGAGCAGCCGGTCGACCACGGCCTCGACCGCCTCGGTCGTGTAGCCGTCCACCTCGCTGATCAGGCGGCGCACGGTCGCGCGCTTCTTCGCGTCGCCCGGGAACAGCGACGTGCCGTGTCCCTTGTACGCCTCGTCGAGGTACTCGACGATCGCGTTCGACTCGTAGAGCGTGAAACCGCCGTCGACGATCGTCGGCACGCGGTGGCGCGGGTTCAGCGCGACGAACTCGGGCTTGCGCGTGTCGTTGTTCGCGAACGACAGCACCTTGCGGTCGTAGGGCAATCCCTTCGCCTCGAGCGCGAGCTGCACGCGCCACGCATAGGGCGAGCCGGAACCGTAGTAAAGCGTGATCATCAGTCGCCGCCTTTCTTCGTCTTCGTACCCACGGTGCCGCGCATCGCCTCGAGCGAGGCCTTCTGCAACTCGAGCGTCTTGATGCTCATCTGCATCATCGCGAGGCTCATCGCGAGCCAGTTCTCGACGACGCGCAATTCGCCGATCTTGCGCTCGACCTCGACGGGATCGAGCGCGGCGAACATCATCGCGGGATTCGGGAACGGCATGCCGCCGGCCATCGGCGGCGCCATCGCCGGCGACGCCGGCGCGCCGGGCATCCCGAAGCCCGGCATCGGTACGCCGAGCGGATTCCACATCTTCTGCATGAACTCGAGCGCCTGCTGAGGCGTCGGGAATGTGGGAGGCGGGGTGTCGTCGGGCGGCTTGGCCATGGGTCCGTGAGGGAGCGTCAGAGGGGGGATTCGGCTAATATGCTGGCCCATGGCGGACCCCGGCGCAACCTTGCTCGCGCGGCTTGCCACCATCGTCGGCGCCGATCATGTCCTGACGGCTGCCGGCGACGTCGCTCCGCACACGACCGATTGGCGCGGCCGCTATCGAGGCGCGGCGCTGGCCGTCGTGCGTCCCGCGGCCACCGCAGAAGTCGCGGCGGTCGTCGCGGCGTGCGCCGACGCGCGCACGGCGGTGGTTCCGCAGGGCGGTAACACGGGGCTGGTCGGCGGCGGCACGCCGCACGTGTCCGGCAACGAGATCGTGCTCTCGCTCACGCGCATGCACCGCGTGCGCGCAGTCGACGCCGACAACGCGACGATCACCGTCGAAGCCGGCGTGACGCTGGCCGGCGTCCAGCAGGCGGCGCGCGAGGCCGGCCTCGCGTTCCCGCTGTCGCTCGCATCCGAGGGCTCGTGCACGATCGGCGGCAACCTCGCCACCAACGCCGGCGGCACCGCGGTGCTGCGCTACGGGAACGCGCGTGACCTCGTGCTGGGCGTCGAGGTCGTGCTCGCGGACGGCAGCGTGCTCGATCTCGCCCGCGGCCTCCGCAAGGACAACACCGGCTACGACCTCAAGCAACTCTTCATCGGCGCCGAGGGCACGCTCGGCATCGTCACCGCGGCCGTGCTCAAGCTCTACGCGGCACCGCGCACCCAGGTGACCGCGCTCGCCGCGCTCGCGAGCGTCGGCGGCGCCGTCGCGTTGCTGCGCCATGCGAAGCAGTCGCTCGGCGACCGCCTCGTCGGCTTCGAGCTCATGAGCGACGTCGCGCTGGAACTATCCCGCAAGCACCATCCGGGCACGCCCGACGCGCTGCCCGGGCACGCCTGGTACGCGCTGGTGCAGGCCGACGACAGCGCCGACGACGCGACGCTCGCGGATCGCGTCGAGGCGATGCTCGCGACCGGCGTCGAACTGGGGTTCGTCGTCGACGCGACCGTCGCGCGCTCGGTCGCGCAGGCCGATGCGCTGTGGGCCGCGCGCGAGAACATCTCCGAGGCGCAGCGGCGCGAAGGTCCCAACCTCAAGCACGACATCTCGCTGCCGGTGTCGTCGATCCCGCTTTTCCTCGACGACGCCGAGCGCGCGCTTCGTGCGGCGATTCCGGGCGTGCGCTTCGTCGTGTTCGGCCACCTCGGCGACGGCAACCTGCACTACAACCTGTCGGCGCCGGAAGGCACGTCGCCGGAATCGTTCGTCGCGCCCGCCATGCTCGAGCGCGCTCAGCGCATCGTGCACGATCTCGTCGCGGCGCGCGGCGGCTCGATCTCGGCCGAGCACGGCATCGGCCAGCTCAAGCGCGCCGAGCTCAAGCGCACCAAGGCGCCGCTCGAGCTCGCGGTGATGCGGCGGATCAAGGCCGCGCTCGACCCCGCCGGCATCCTCAACCCGGGCAAGGTGCTCTAGCGATGGGCAAGGTCGTCTTCTGGATCGTGGTCCTGTTCGTCGTGCTGTTCGCCGTGCGGCTGGTCGGCGCGGCGCAGGCGAAGAAGCGGCGCGAGCGCGAGGAACAGCACGGCGCGGCCGGTCCGATGGTCCGCTGCGCGACGTGCGGCGTGTTCCTGCCGCGCACCGACGCCGTCCGCATCGGCGAGACCTTCCGCTGCAACGACCCGACGTGCCTGCCCCGGTGAACACCGTTCCTGACCCGGCCCCGGCGATTCCGCCGTTCGAGCCGCCGCCGCTGCCCGCCTCGCTCACCGAGTCGGGCCGGCGCATCCTGTGGATCATCGGCCTCTACCGCGCGGTCTGCGGCGCGGCGCTGTTCGGCATCGCGCTGCTCGTCGACCTGAAGGGAGTGGCCGCGATCGCGCCCAACGCGTTCATCACCGGCACCGCCCTCTATTTCATCTTCGGGCTCGCCGCGTTCGCGTGGGTGCAGATGGAGCGGCTGCCGTTCGCCTTGCCGCATCTCGCGCTCGCGCTCCTAGCGGGCGACATCTTCTTCCTGTCGCTCGTCATCATCGCGGGCGGCAACACGGTCGCGCCGATCCCGATCCTGCTGTTCCCGCAGCTCGCCGCGAGCGGATGGCTGCTGCGCACGCAGACCGCGTTCTTCCACGCGGCGCTCGCCTCGGTCGTGCTGCTCGGCCTCGACGTCTGGCGCGCGATCGAGGGCAGCATCGGCGGCGCGCAGATCGTGCAGACCGGCATCGTCGGCTTCGGCTACTTCGCGACGGTCGGCATTGCCGTGGCGCTCGGGCGCTACACCAAGGAGTCCGAGGACCTGGCGGCGCAGCGCGGCATCGACGTCGCGAACCTCGAGCAGGTCAACCGGCTGATCATCCAGGACATGCAGGACGGCGTGCTGGTCGTCGACCTCAACGGCGTCGTGCGCGGCCACAACGCGCAGGTGACCCGGCTCCTCGGCGGCTTCGGGCGGATGCGCGGCGGCATGCGGCTCGCCGAGTTCAGCTCGACGCTGCACGACTACTGGCGTCGCTGGCAGGACGACTTCACGATCGCGCTGCCGCCGTTCAAGGTCGAGGTCACGCAGCGCCTGCTGCGCGTTCGCCTCGTGCGCATCGGCTCCGGCCTCAACGGCGGGACGCTGATCTACCTCGAGGACCTCGGTCGCGCGCAGACCGAGGCGCAGCAGATGAAGCTCGCCGCGATGGGGCGGCTGACCGCGTCGATCGCCCACGAGGTGCGCAACCCGCTGTCCGCGATCAACCAGGCGGCGCAGCTCCTCGAGGAGGACAAGGCGGTGGCGCCGGACGGCATGCGCCTGCTCGCGATGATCCGCAACAACAGCAAGCGCATCGACCGCATCGTCGGCGAGGTGCTGCAGCTCAACCGCCGCGACCGCCAGCAGCCCGAGACGATCCTCCTGGCCGACTTCCTTCGCTCGCTGTGCGAGGAGATCGTGCAGGCCGAGAACATCCCGGCCGGCAGCATCCAGATCATCGCGCCGGACGACCTCGTCGTGATCTTCGACCGCGGCCACTTCAACCAGATCCTGTGGAACCTCGTGCGCAACGCGTGGCAGCATTGCCAGAAGCGCGAGGCCAGCGTGCGGCTGAACGCGCGCGCCGGCTACATGGGCGACGCGGTGATCTTCGAGCTCGCCGACGACGGCCCGGGCATCCCCGCCGAGCTGCGCGGGCAGATCTTCGAGCCGTTCTTCACGACGCGCGTCGGCGGCACCGGGCTCGGGCTCTACATCGCGCGCGAGCTCGCCGATGCGAACGGCTCGACGCTCGAGCTTCTGCCCAAGTCGCCCGGCGCGCAGTTCAGAATGACCCTCAAAAGAGCGTCGGCGAGCTCCGCCCCGCCTCCTGCGGCCGAGCCGCCCGACGCCACACCGTAGTACCCAGGAGAGACCGTGTCCCGCAAAATCCGCGCACAACCGAAGGTCCTCGTCATCGACGACGAGCCGGACCTGCTCGAGCTCCTCGAGCTCACGCTGTCGCGCATGGGTCTCGACACCGAGCGCGCGTCCAACGTCGCCGAGGCGATCGCGCTGCTCGATCGCGAAAGCTTCGACCTGTGCCTGACCGACTGGCGCCTGCCCGACGGCGAGGGGCTGCGCGTCGTCGAGCACATCAACCACAACGGCCTCGACGTCCCGGTCGCGGTGATCACCGCGCACGGAAGCGCCGAGAACGCGGTGGCGGCGCTGAAGGCCGGCGCGTTCGACTACCTGAGCAAGCCGGTGGCGCTCGAGCAGCTGCGCGCGCTGGTCAAGCAGGCGCTCAAGGTTCCCGACAAGCCGTCGGGCGGTTCCGCCGTCGCGAGCCAGCTCCTCGGCGAGTCGGCGGCGATCGAGCACGTTCGCGGCCTGATCGAGCGCCTCGCGAAGAGCCAGGCGCCGGTGTTCATCAACGGCGAGTCGGGAAGCGGCAAGGAGCTCGCGGCGCGGATGATCCACAGCGGCGGGCCGCGTGCCGCGCAGTCGTTCATCGCGGTCAATTGCGGCGCGATCCCCGAGCAGCTGATGGAGAGCGAGTTCTTCGGCTACCGCAAGGGCGCGTTCACCGGCGCTGAGGCGGACCGGGACGGGTTCTTCCATGCCGCGAACGGCGGCACGCTGTTCCTCGACGAGGTCGCCGACCTGCCGCTCGCGATGCAGGTGAAGCTCCTGCGCGCGATCCAGGAGAAGAAGGTGCGCAAGGTCGGCGCGACCGCCGAGGAGCCGGTCGACGTGCGCATCATCAGCGCGACGCACAAGAAGCTCTCGGCGCTGGTCGACGCGGGCGCGTTCCGGCAGGACCTGTTCTACCGGCTGCACGTGATCGAGCTCGCGATGCCGCCGCTGCGCGAGATGCAGGAAGACATTTCCGGCATCGCGAACGCGATCCTCGCGCGGCTTGCGCGCGGCGCGGCCGCGCGCCTCGAGACCGACGCGGTGGCCGCGTTGCAGCACTACCCGTTCCCGGGCAACGTGCGCGAGCTCGAGAACATCCTCGAGCGCGGGCTGTCGCTCGCGGCCGACCCGCAGCGCATCACCGCCGCCGACCTGCACCTGACACCCTACGAGTCCGAGGAGGACGGCGCGTCGCCGCCCGGCGAGAAGTGGCCGCTGCAGGACTACCTCGACCGCGTCGAGCGCCAGGCGATCAACGAGGCGCTCGAGAAGACGCGCTTCAATCGCACGGCGGCCGCGAAGCTCCTCGGCATCACCTTTCGCGCGATGCGCTACCGGATGGAGCGGCTCGGGATCAAGTAGCGCCGGGCGTCCGCACGCGCACGCGCCATAGCGTCGACGTCGCGGCGACGAACAGGCTGCGGCGATCGTCGCCGCCGAACGTGAAGTTCGCCGCCGGCGTCGGCACGTGCAGCACGCCGAGGCAATGCGCGTTCGCATCGAACACGTGGATGCCGCCGGGGCCCGTGCACCAAAGGTTGCCCTCGCGGTCGAGCTTCATGCCGTCGGGGGCGCCACTGCCTTCCCCGCGCACCTCGGCCCACACGGCGCCGCCGTCCAGCGTGCCGTCGTCGCGCACGTCGAACGCGCGGACATGCATGCGCTCGGTGTCGTTGACGAACAGGCGCTGTCCGTCGAGCGAGAAGCACAATCCGTTGGGCTGCGCGAAATCGTCGGCCAGCAAGCTCAGCCGCGATCCGTCGGGCTCGGCGCGATAGACGCCGCGGTGGCCCAGCACCGGCTCGCGCGCGACGCCGTAGTACGGCATCCGCCCGTAGGTCGGATCGGTGAACCAGATGCCGCCGTCGCGCGCGACGACGACGTCGTTCGGACTGTTGAGCTCGCGGCCCTGCCACGCGCCCGCGATCACGGTGACGCGGCCGTCGGGCTCGATGCGCGTCACGCGGCTGGTGGCGTGCTCGCAGCACACGAGCCTGCCGTCGCGGTCGAGCGTGAGACCGTTCGCCATGTGGCTCGGGGCGCGCAGCGCGCGCGCCCCGCCCGCCTCGCTCCACTGGTGGATCGCATCGCCGGGAATGTCGCTGAACAGGAGGCGGCGCGCGGGCGCGTCCCACACCGGGCCTTCGAGGAAGCCGTAGCCGTCGGCGAGCGCCTCGAACGCGGGCGCATCGCCGACGACGCGCGCGAAGCGCTCGTCGCGGATCTCGACAGTCACGGGAGCGCCTTCCGCTCCGAGCGATTCGCTATGCGCTCTCGCTCGGTGCGTCTCCTCGCGCTCACAAGCGTCCGGTACGCTTGAGCTCGCCGACCGTCTCGCCGCCGACGTACCAGTCCTCGGCGCTCACGTCCTCGAACACGACCCATACCGCGTCGCGCGTCAGGCCCGCGACCTCGCTGATCGCGTCGGTCACGCGGCGCGACATCTCGTCCTTGCGCGACTGCGAATGGCCCGCCAGGATCCGGATCGTCACGAACGGCATCGCGCCCTCCTCATGCGCCGATGAGCCCCGCCTGCGGCGAGATCAGCGCGGCCTTGTCCTCGAGCTTCTGGCGCCAGCCGGCGACGAGCGCGCGGCGAAAGCGCAGCTTGGGCATCGCGATGCTGAGCGCCGCGACGACGACGCCGCCCTGCGCTTCGCGCACCGGCACGCCGAGGCAACAAAGATCCTCCGCGTACTCCTCGACGTCGAGGCCGAATCCCTGCCGCCGCACGGACGCGATCTCGCGCTCGAGCACGCCGCGATCGGTGATCGTGTTGGGCGTGTACGCGCGGAGCTCGACGTTCGCGAGGTAGCCGGCGAGCGCGTCCGGCGCGAGACCGGCGAGCAGCACCTTGCCGGTCGCCGTGCAATACGCGGGCTCGCGCTGCGCGGTGCGGATCGTCGCGCTCACGACCTGCTGGCCGTCGGCCTTGCCCAGCTGCACGATCTCGTGGCGGCGCAACGTCGCGAGGTAGGCGGTCTCGCCGATCTCGTCGCGCAACGCGTCGAGATGCGGACGCGCGAGGGCCGCAAGGTCGTGGCCGCGCAGGTACGCGCTCGCGATCTGGTAGAGGCGCGGACCCATCTCGTAGCCGCGATGCGCCGCGTCCTGCTCGACGAAGCCGCGCGAGACGAGCGTCTGCAACTGGCGGAACGCCGTGCTGACGTTGAGACCGGTGTCGCGCGCGACGTCGGACACGCTCACCGGGCCGCGCGCCTGGCCGAGGTGCTCGAGGATGTCGAGCACCTTGCCCACGCTCTTGACCGCGTCCGGCTCGGTTCGCGTGCGCGGTCGTCCGCCTGGCATTTTTCGTCCTTCGCAAAACGTTGTCGAATGATGGAAAAGGCTAGGCCGCGGGTGGCGCGCCTGTCAAGCACGCATCGCACAAAACACGGGATACTCGCCGCCGGAACGACGATGAGGAACGCGAACGCCGCTATGCCGCCGAGCCGTTGCCGTTGCGCCGCGCCTTGGTGCGCATCTCGCCCATCACGGTCGTGGGATCCTCGTTCGCGCGCATCTCGGCGCGGGAGGTGCGGCGCGAGCGCGGCCGCGTGCGGCGCAGGCGCTCGTCGCGCGTGCGCGTGTACGCCTGGAGACTTCGCCGCCGGCGCAGGATCACGCGGCGCACGGCGATGAAGCCGGCGACCAGCGCGATCAGCACGGGAATGCCGATGACGAGTTCCATCGGCGGATTGTCGCATCGGCCGCCGAGCGGTGCCGCCGCTTGCG
>Ga0070678_100001433_pt1 | contig 12715 bp, 5 predicted proteins | sample KBSM73metaG_FD_65647 | JGI IMG/M metagenome (GOLD analysis project Ga0070678, IMG submission 65647) | Miscanthus rhizosphere microbial communities from Kellogg Biological Station, Michigan, USA - KBS M7-3 metaG | ecosystem: Host-associated > Plants > Roots > Rhizosphere > Soil ...
CAGACCGGCGCCGATGACGACCACCGGAGCACTCGACAAAGGCGGCTTGAACGGAAAGCTGGACATGGACAAGAACTCGTCAACGCAGGGAGGCACACCCTAAACCGAAGCCCGGCGCGTCGCCAGAGAGGCATCACGCAGGCCGGGGCGGCGGATTCTAGCGACGCCCCTCGCCGGTGCGGGGTCTTGACGGCGGCTCGCGCCGCGGCGCCCGCGGGCCTACCATCGGCGAATCGGGCTCCGGTGGCCCTCGCGAAATGCAGTCCACGATGTCGAACAACGATCCCACTCGCCCACGCGATTCCTGGTTTGCCCCCACGCTGAACAACTTTCCACCGGTCTCCGACCCGTGGGAAAGCGTGCCGGAGCCTTCGACGCGCTCCACCCAGCAGACCGAGGTGATGAACGACCTCGACGACAGCGCCGGCGCGCCGCGCGATATCGGCCGCCGCGTCGGCAACGATCAGCGCGAGCTTTTCGTTTCCGGCGGGCCGGTGGAAGCGATGCAGCAGCAGTTCGATGCGCTGCGGCCGGAGTTCATCGCACTGCACGACATCGGCTGCAGCGTCTCGCGGCGCCTGCTGGCGAGCGTCGCGCGCGCCGCCAACCAGCATCTGCAGACGTTGACCATCCGGCGCCAGGGCTATGGCACGCCGCTCGCGACGCTGGAGTTCATCGAATGTTCGGCGCCGGACAGCGCGGCGCCGCCGCTGCGCCTCTATTCGACCGAGGTCGATACCGACCCCCATTCACGCCAGGCGATGGCGCAAGCGCTGCTCGGGCGCAGCCGGCTCGGGTTGATCTTCGTCGGCGACCTCGCGCCCCAGGCACTGGCCGAAGCGATGCAGCCGCTGGAGCATGCCGTCGTCGATCGCGGCTGGCTGAATCGCCAGCTGCTGCTGTTGCCGCTCGGCTCCGGCGCCGCGCTGGCGCACCCGGCCGCGACGCTCGGCGGCCGCAGCGGCATCAGCGTGCGCACCGCACCGCAGGTCAGCCGGCCCGCGGAGGCCTGGGGCTATCTCAGCAGCACCTGGAACCGGCTGCGCGAGCAGCTCGGCGACGAGGGGCGCCACCTGCCCGCGCTCGCGCTGGTCGGGCAAGGGCAAAGCGCCGCGACGACGACGTCGAGCGCCGAGATGCCCACCGTCCCGGGTGCACTGCCGATGCAGCCGATGCCCGAGCTGCCGTCGCACCGCGTTGCACCGCGCGGCCTGCAGGACAGCCTGGGCGACTATCTCCAGCGCCTCGGCCGGCTGCAGGGCATGCTCGGCTCCTGCATCTTCGACGGCGCCACCTCGGCGCCGCTGGCGATGGAAGGCGCCGAGGAGTACGACGCCGACATCCTGAGCCGCGAAGGCCATGTGCTCTTCGATGCGATGAGCCAGACCGCCGAAGCCTTCGGCATGGTGCTCGGCCTGCCGGAGATGGCAATCACGCTCGAGGCCTATCACCTGCTGCTGCGGCCGGTGCCGAAACATCCGGAGCTGATCCTGCTGTCGCTGATCGATCGGCAGACGAACCTGACCTTGATTCGTCTGCAGGTGCAGCGGCTGGACGATAGCGTGGACTGAGGCCGGACACGGACAGTCCCCTGCGGACTGTCCGTGCCTGCCGAAGGCCCGTGCCCTCCGCGGCACCGGCTGAGCTGGAGAAATCCCACCCCCCGACCTAAAGTAGTCAAGCGGCCCATTGGCCGCACGAGGCCCGGAGCACCGCAGAGTGCAACCGCGGGCCTGTCGATCACCGGGGAGGGTTGCCATGTCGAGTGCGCAGACAGCAGTCTGGTTCGTCCTGGCATAAGGCTGGTCCGTCCAGCCCAGGTGCGGCCTCGTGTCCGCCACGCTGCTTGCCTTGCTCGCGGGCCGCCAGCAGGCGCGCCTGCTGCGCCTGTCCTTCCCGCACGACGACGGCCCCGCCGCACCCCTGCTGGTCGAGCGCCTGCAAGCCGACGAATACCTCTCCAAGGACTTCCGCTTCACCGTCGAGCTGCTGAGCGACGACGCCCGCATCCCGCTCGAAGCCCTGCAAGGCAAGCTGATGTGCGTCTCCCTCGTGCAGGCCGGCGGCACGCTGCGCTCTTTCACCGGCCACGTGCAGCGCTTCAAGCACGTCAAGACCGACGGCGGCTTCGCTTACTACCGAGCCGTGCTGGTGCCCTGGCTGCAATACCTGCAACTGCGCCGCAACCAGCGCCTCTTCCACGAACAGACCCTCTACGACCAGGCGCGCGAGATCTTCGGCGACTACGGCGCGCTGCCCGTCTGGGACTGGAAGATCAAAGGCGAGCAGCCGCGCCTGACGATGACCACCCAGTGGGCCGAGAGCGACCATAACTACCTGAGCGCGCGCTGGGAAGCCGCCGGCTACAGCTACCGTTACGAACACGACCCCAAAGGCCACCGCCTGGTGGTGCAGGACGACACCCGCGACGCCGAGCCGATCGACGGCCCTGCCCCCGAGATCCGCTTCCAAGCCCAAGGCGGCTCCGCCGACGAAGACGCCATCGCCCAGTGGCGCGCCGAGCGCCGCTGGGCCTCCGGCCGAGCGGCCCTCAGCGGCTACGACTTCAAGAGCCCCCAGCCGCTGCACGCCGAAGTCCCGACCCTCAACCGCCAGGGCGACATCCCGACCCTCGAAGTCCACGCCTACGAAGGCCACTACGGCTTCAAGCACCGCAGCGGCGCCGACCGGCTGGTGCGCCAGCGCATGGAAGAGATCGAAGCGCGCGGCCTGCGCTTCGAGGCCGAAGGCAACAACCGCCGTGTCGCGCCGGGGCGCTGGTTCCGGCTCGCCGAGCACTACCTGTACGGCCCGGAGCCAGCCTTCCTGATCCTCGAAGCCCACCACGAGGCCCGCAACAACTACCTGCAAGGCGCCGACGCCCCGGCCGCCTACAGCAACCGCTTCGTCTGCCAGCCGCTGGACCTCCCCTGGCGCCCCGGCCGCGGCTTCAACAGCCAGCCCGCCCGGCTGCTCGAGCTGCAGACCGCCACCGTCGTCGGCCCCGACGGCGAAGGCAGCCTCAACATCGACGCCTACGGCCGCGTGCGCCTGCAGTTCCACTGGGACCGGCTGGCCACGAACAGCTGCTGGGTGCGCGTCGCGAGCCACTGGGCCGGCGCCACGCAAGGCGCGAGCAGCCACCCACGCGTTGGTTCGGAAGTCATCGTGCAATGGCTCGACGGCAACCCGGATCACCCGATCGTCACCGGCTGCGTGCACAACCAGCGCCACATGCCGCCGTGGCAGCTGCCCGGGCAGCAGGCCCTCTCAGGGGTGCGCAGCCGCGAACTCAAGCCCGGCGGCACCGGCCGCAGCAACCACCTTGTCTTCGACGACACCGCCGGCAAGATCCAGGTGCAGCTGAGGAGCGACCACCAGGCGAGCCAGCTCAGCCTCGGCCACATCACCCGCATCGAGGACGTGGCGGGCCGCAAGGAAGCGCGCGGCCAGGGCTTCGAGCTGCGCACCGACGGGCAAGGCAGCGTGCGCGCGCAGCGCGGCCTCTTGATCAGCACCGAGCCGCGCCCCGGCGCGCGCGCCCACGTCACCGACATGGCCGAGACGCTGCAGCGCCTGAAGGATGGCCAGGCCCTGCACCACGACCTCTCGGACGCCGCCCGGCTGGCCAAGGCGCACGAAGCGGGCGACCAGGACACGGTCGTGCAGGCCCTCGACGCGCAAGCGCAGGGCCTCTCGTCGGGCAGCGGCAACCCGGCGACCGGCGACTTCCCCGAGTACGCATCGCCGCAGCTGACCCTCGCCAGCCCCGCCGGCCTGCAAGCCAGCGTCGAGGGCTCGAGCCACGTCGCCAGCACCGAGCACAACGCCTTCACCAGCGGCGGCCACACCAGCGTGAGCGCCGGCAAGAGCCTGCTCGTCAGCGCGCGGAACGCGGTGCGGCTCTTCGCCTACCAGGCCGGCATGAAGCTGCTCGCGGCGAGCGCCGACATCGACATCAGCGCGCTCAAGCACAGCATCCACCTGCTCGCCAAGCTCGACATCACCCACACCGCCAATCGCATCACCCTCAGCGCCAAGGAAGAGATCACGATCAACGGCGGCACCAGCTTCAGCCGCTGGAACGCCTCGGGCATCACGCACGGCACCAGCGGCGTGTGGAAGCAGCAGGCGGGCGACCACCAGGCGTCGGGGCCGGCCAGCGAAGGCTCGCCCAGCCTGCCGCGCGCCGAGCCGCTGCCGAGGGGCCAGCTCGATCTGCTGCACCACTACATCGACCGCGCCGGCGCGAAGCGCCAGCCGGTGCGCCAAGGCAGCTACAGCGTCACCGACGCCGAAGGCGGGGTGCACGAGGGCGTGCTCGACGCCAACGGCTTCGCCAGCCTGGCCGGCCTGCCGATGGGGACCGCGCTGGTGCGCTATGGCGACGACCCGCGCGATCCGTGGGACGAGGCAAGCTACCTCGGCCAGCCGGCGTGGCCGCCGCCGAGCCCGGCGAACGGTGAAGACGGATCGAGCGCCGATGAGCGCACAGACGGGCGCGCCGAAGCCGCCCTGCCCGGCGGGGCGCGCCCGGGCTACGGCGCCGCGGCGCTGAGCGCCATCGGCCGCGGCATGACGGGGCCGGCGCAAGCCGCGGGCCGGCTCGCGGCCGCGGCCGAGGCGGCCACGCAGGCGCTGAGTGCGGCGCGCGCGCTGCGCCAAGGCGGCGCGCAGGCCTTGCTCGGCCCGGCGTCCGAACTCGCCCGATCGGCCGCGCGCGGGCGGCCGGCCCCAGCGGCGGCGCTGCCACCCCTCCTGCCACCCGGGACGTCTTCCCGGTAGCTGCCATGCCGTCGCCCGCGCCGCCTGCCACGCCGCCGCTGAAGCCGCGCGCGCCCGAAGTCGCCGTCGCGCCGCTCGACACCCTCGTGCCGGAGGACGTCGCCGCAGGCTCGGCCGCCTTCGACCGCTGGCTGCGCAAGCTCAGCGACAACTACGTCACCCTGGAGCGGCTGAGCAGCGTCGCCAGCGCCTTGCCGGTGATCGGCAACGTGATGGCGTTGATCGATGCCATCGGCGACATCGTCTCGCTGGTGGACAAGTTCACCGGCGGCCAGCCGATCGGATTCGAGGACTGGGCGAGCCTCGGCATCGACCTGATCGGCGTGATCCCGGCGCCGCCGACCATGGCCGCGGCACGCATGAGCCTGCGCCCGGCGCTGTACCTGGTCAAGCAGAAGAAGATGCTGGCCGCCGCCGCCGGGGGCCTGGGCGAAGCGCTGGTGGAGGTGATCGTCGCGCATCTCAACGAGGCCCTCGCCGGTGAGATTCAGACCTTCGTCGACCAGGCCTCGAAGCTGCTCGGCCAGCTCCTCGACAGCTGCGCCAAACAGACCGACGGCATCGCCGACGACCTGATCGACGTGCTGCGCCGCTGCATCGGCGACAAGCCGCTGTTCGATGTCGCTTGGCCGGTGGTGGCCGAGACCGCGCTGCACGACCCGAAGGTGCAGAGCAGCTGGCGGCGCATGCTCGGCGCGTTGGCGCAGCTGGAAAAGCGCGGCGCCAACGCCGTCGCCGGGGCGCTGGCGCAGCGCCTGCCGCCGGCGGCGCGCGCGACCGTGCTCGCGGTCATCGGCGGCCTCACCGACCTGAAGGCGCAGTTCCGCGCCAGCCTGCTGCGCCTGGCCGACGAGCAGGCCGAGAAGAGCATCCGCTGGCTGCTGAAGCGGCTGATCGAGGCGGTCGCCAAGCACAGGGTGCACAGCAAGTCGCTGTCCGAGCACGGCGGGGCGAAGCACACCGGAGAGAAGCCCGGCCACGGGATGGAAGTGGCCAAGGACCAAGTTCCCCCGAAGGGCGACCCCAACGCCTGCAAGCTCTGCCCGCTGCCCGCGGCGACGCCGGGCTCGATCAGCTTCGCGACCGGCAGCGAGACGCTGAGCCACGTCGACTTCGTGCTGAGCGCGCCGCTGCCGATCGAGTGGAGCCGCACCTATCGCAGCCCGCTCGCCGCCTACGACCAGGGCAGCCTCGGCGCGCGCTGGCTCACGCCGTACAGCCTGCGCATCGACGTCGAGGGCGGCGCGCTGGTCTACCGCGCCGCGGATGGGCGCAGCCATCGCTTCCCGTGGCTCGAGGTCGGCCAAAGCCACCACGACCCGGTCGAGGAACTGACCCTGACTCGCGTCAGCGACAAGCTGCTGACGCTCGATGCCGGCAAGCCGCTGCCCGCGGGCGAACCCAGCGCCTGGCGCGAGACCTACGAGCGCGTGCAGACCTGCGCCGGCAAGCAGGCGACACAAGGCCGCGAGCACTTCCGCCTGGGCGCCTTGTCGGCCCGCGACGGCGCCTCGATCGGCCTGCGCTACGACCACCGCATCGATGACGGCCCGTGCGCCGGCGAAGCGGTGCTCAGCGACATCTTGAGCCGGCAGGGCGAGACCCTCATCGCCCACGCCGGCACACGCATCGACCCGCAGAGCGGCCGCATCCTGGCGCTGTGGGAGATCCAGGCCGGCGAACTGTTGCGCCAGCTCGCCGCCTACGCTTACGACGAACACGGCGACCTGGTCGAGGCGCAGGACGAGAACGCCGCCAGCTGGCACTACGAGTACGGCCGCGACGGCCCGGCCAGCGATCACCTGATCAGCCGCTACACCGACCGCACGGGCCGCGGCATGAACCTGCTCTACGACGGCCATGGGCCGGGTGCCAAGGCGGTGCGCGAATGGGCCGACGACGGCAGCCTCGACACCCGCCTCGTCTGGGACCCGCGCATCCGCCTGACGACGCTCGTCGATGCGCTGGGCCAGGAGAGCGCCGTCTACTACGACGTCCTCGGCTACCCGTACCGCCTGATCCATCCGGACGGCAACGAGGAGTGGTTCTTCCGCGATGCGGCGAAGAACCTGACGCGCCACGTGCACCCGGACGGCAGCAGCGACAACTACCGCTACGACCTACACGGCCACCTGATCACGCAGGTGCGCGGCGACGGCAGCACGCTGCACTTCGAGTACGACGCGGCGCACCGGCTGACCGGCATCCTCGACCCGGACGGCGGGGTCTGGCGGCGGGACCACGACATGCAGGGCCGCCTGGTCGAGCAGACCGACCCGCTCGGCCATGTCACGCAGTACGCCCATGACCCGGCAGGCCGGCCGGTGCGCATCACCGATGCCAAGGGCGGCGTCGCGACCCTGGCCTACGCGCCGGACGGGCAGCTGGTGCGCTACACCGATTGTTCGGGCAGCACCCGCCGTTGGGAGTACGACGCGCGCGGGCGCCTGGTCAAGAGCATCGATGCGGCCGGCCAGGCGACCACTTACCGCTACACGCCGGTCAGCGCCGAGGCGCTCGCGCGGGCGCAGGGTGGCGAGGGCAACCACCCGGGTCAGCTGGAAGCGGTGACCCTGCCCGACGAGAGCCAGGAGCTGCTGCGCCACGACGCCGAGGGCCGGCTGCTGGCGCACACCGACGCGCTGCAGCGCCGCACCACGTACCGCTACGGACCGTCGGGCCGCATCAGCGAGCGCATCGATGCGCTCGGCCACCGGCTCGGTTATCGCTGGGATGCGCTCGGCCGGCTGAGCGAGCTGCGCAATCAGAACGACCGGCCCTATCGCTTCGAGTACGACCCGGTCGGCCGGCTGCTGCGCGAGACCGGCTTTGACGGCCGCAGCACGGACTACCGCTACGCGCCGGGCACGGGGGTGCTGGCCGAAGTCGTCGAGGGCGAGGTGCACACAAAGCTGGCCTTCGATGCGCTCGGGCGTTTGACCGAGCGCAGCGCGAGCGTGCCCGGGCAGGACGACGCTGCCGAGAGCTTCGCCTATACCGCCGGCGGCCGGCTGGCCGAGGCGCGCAACCGGGACGCGCGGCTGCAGTGGTTCTACGACCCGGCCGGCAACCTGGTGCGCGAGCACCAGCATTACCAGGGCGAGTCCTTCGCCGAGCGGCGCACGGCCGTCTGGCGCCATGACTACGACGAGCTGAACCAGCGGGTCGCGACCTTGCGCCCGGACGGGCATCGGCTGGCGTGGCTGACCTACGGCGCGGGCCATGTGCACGGGCTGGTGCTCGACGGGCAGGAGGTGGTCGGCTTCGAGCGCGACGCGCTTTATCGCGAGGTGCTGCGCACGCAGCGCAACGGGCTGGCGCAGCACCAGCGCTATGACGCGGCGGGCCGGCTCGTGGAGCAGCGGCTCGCCTCGCGGCACTACCAGGGCCTGACCGAGATGGGCACCGGGGCCTTCCAGTACGAGCCTTATCGGCAGGGCGTGCCGCAGGGGCCGGCGGCCGTGCTGCGGCGCTACCGCTACGACGCGGCGGGGCAGTTGCAGAGCATCGGCGACAGCCGGCGCGGGCAGTTCGACTATCGCTATGACCCGCTCGGGCAGTTGCTGCAGGCCGACAGCGCGTTGGCCAAGGAGCGCTTCGCCTTCGATCCGGCCGGCAACAGGGTGACGCCGCCGGCGCAGGGCTCGGTGCGCGAGCCGGCGCTACCGAGGGTGCTGGACAACCTGCTGAAGGAGTACGCGGGGACGCATTACGTCTACGACGCGCGCGGCAACCTGGTCGAGCAGCGGCACAACGCGCGGCGCTCGCGCTTCGAGTGGGACGGCTTCGGCCGCTTGCGCCGGGCGCTGACGCCGCAGGGCACGACGACGTATGCCTATGACCCGCTCGGGAGGCGGATCGCCAAGCGGCATCGGGCCGCGGCCGCGTCCGGCGCGCAGGAGACGATGCGCGACACGCTGTACGGCTGGGACGGCGACACGCTGGCCTTCGAGAGCAGCGGCGATGCGCAGCGCGGTGCGACGGTGCACTACGTCTACGAGCCGGACGGCTTCGTGCCGCTGCTGCAGGCGAGAAGACGCGGGGCGATCGCCTTGGCGCCGACGACCGATGTCAAGGGCTTGATGGCGGGCAACGGCGGGCGCTATGACATCGACCTCGATCCGCTGTGGAACGGCGCGTTCGACACGGTGGTGGAGCCGTTCGGGGACAGGGAGATCAACTACTACCAGTGCGATCAGCTGGGGACGCCGCAGGAGTTGACCGACCACGAGGGGCAGTTCGCGTGGGCCGCGCAGTACAAGGCTTGGGGTGAGGCCAAGGAGGCGGTCAGCGCCGCGGCCAGGAAAGCAGGCATCACCAACCCGATCCGCTTTCAGGGGCAGTACTTCGATGAAGAGACCGGGCTCCACTACAACAGGTATCGGTACTACGATCCGGAAAGCGGGAGGTTTGTAAGCCAAGACCCAATTGGCTTAAACGGGGGAAGTAACCTACAGCAGTACGCGCCAAATCCCATAGAGTGGATAGATCCGTCAGGTTTGGGAAAGGCATCTGTTAAACCTCCCTCTAAGCCGCCTACTGAGACTGATCGTCCCAAATGCAATTCCACGTTAACCTCGAATCAAGCCCGAAGGGAAGCTTTGCGAAGGGCTGGTATTCCAACCAGCGCAATGCCTTTTGCTCAAAGAACGCCTGCGGGCGTATATACAGGTCGGGTACCGGCGCCTAAAGGTATGGAGCAGTATGCATATAGGGTTCAGACTTCCAGTGGTGAAAAGATAATAATTCTCTCTCACCATAAACCCGACAAGGATCATTCGTGTTCCCATTGGCATGTAGGAGAAGCAAAATCAGTGGAAGAAAATGGTATGCCAAGTACATTTGACCACGGTGCTTGGAAATATCAAACGGGCGGGCCTGTCGTAGAGCACAAATAACTTATCTGAGGGATTCGATGTCTGCTCTGATCACAAAAATTGTAGAGAACAAACAGCGGCGGAATTTCTTGGAAATCCTGAGGCAGGTGACGGATGAAAATATTCAAGACTCTTTGTTAGAGGAAATATATTTCCCTCAATCAAGTGAAATTCTTCAAAAAATACTGAATAAAAAAAGAGATGCGGCGCTAAAAAATAGTTTGATCGAAAAAGATGCCGCAACTGCTGAGGAGATTTTTCTACGCGGGCTATCTAGTATAAAAATTCTCGACGAAAGTTTGCTCTTTTTCTTTCCGAATTATTCTGCGCGAAGCGGAAGAATGGTTTCTGATTTACCCGTTTTAAAGATAAAGTCTTTGTTTGTCGAAAATTGGTTCCACATCGGGACCGGTTTGGGTCTGCATTTTTGCTTTTGTGCCTCGATAGATTTGAAGTCTGGATTAATTCTCGACGTATATGAGGCTGATCCCCTTGACGATGGTTCTAGCGGGCCAGTATTTGAAATATATTCGTGGGCCGATATGTGAGAATGATGTTTCCGATATCGGCCACCTCAGTCGGCGTCGATTGCTTTGCTCTTCCGTGGCGCGACATAAGCTTGGAGTGGTATTGTCATTAACTATAGGCGGGCTGGTGAACCGCAGTGAGCGCGGTGTTTGGCTGTTACCAAATCTTTGGGCGCTCTATTGCCGGCCCAATCGCGGTCAGTTCGGAACTATATAGCGAATGTCAATCCCGCCGCTGGCGTGTAACGCTCAGCCGGAAACTACGCGACGGCGCAACGGAACTCGGCGATCGATCGCGATTTCGACATTGAGTTCCTATACAGGGAGGTCAACATGAGAGCCAAGGCAAGCTTATTCGTCTTGCTGTATTGCATCTCCTCGGCAGTCGCGGCCGAGGTTTCGATAAGTCAGCTGTACAAGAGTTATGAAAAAAGCGGCCGCTCATCGGATCAAATGCCTGAATACAATAAAAAGATCGCAATTTCCGGCGTGGTCCTGAAGCAGACAGAGAATTTCAGCGGGGACGTTATTATTTCGGTCGGCGCGCCTGATTCCACGGTCGAACTGGCTAGAGCAATCTTTGGCAAAGATACGCCCGCCGAAGAAATCGACAAGCTGACGGGCGGGGTCGCTTTCAAGGCTAGTTGTACGGTGGCATTCGTGATGAATTCGAAGTACCTGTCCTTGCAGGACTGCGCTTTGAACAATCGAGGCAAATAGCTCGCGTATTCCGACACAGCCGGATCTCGAGCCTCCACTCAGAGGAGTGCGGCGCAAGCAGCCTCTGAGCCCCTCCCGCTCGTATCGTCAGCTCCCCGATCGGCCTCCCTCTGCTGGTCGAGCGCCGATCACGCCCATGGCCCGCGCTCTCCGAGCACGCCCCGCCACGCGCCGCGCGATACTCCCTTCATCCCCCACCCGTCAAAAGCGCCCGCCGCCATGTGCCAACTGCTCGGCATGAACTGCAACACGCCGACCGACATCATGTTCAGCTTCACCGGCTTCGCCACCCGGGCCGAGGAGCACAAGGACGGCTTCGGCGTCGCCTTCTTCGAAGGCCGCGGCGCCCGCTGCTTCGTCGACGCGCAGAGCGCCCGCCACTCGCCGCTGGCCGACATGGTGCGCCGCTACCCGATCAAGAGCGACAACGTCATCGCGCACATTCGCAAGGCCACGCAGGGCCGCGTCGCGCTGGAGAACTGCCACCCGTTCACGCGCGAACTGTGGGGCCGCTACTGGGTGTTCGCGCACAACGGCGATCTGAAGGCCTTCCAGCCGCGCCTGCATGGCGCTTTCCGCCCGGTCGGCGATACCGACAGCGAACGTGCCTTCTGCTGGCTATTGCAGGAGTTGAACAAGGCGCACGCCAGCGTGCCGAGCGTCGCCGAGCTGACCAGCACCCTGGCCGAGCTGGTACCTCGGATCGCGGCCCACGGCAGCTTCAACTTCATGCTCAGCAACGGCCAGGCGCTGTGGGCGCATTGTTCCACCCGGCTCTACTACCTCGTGCGCCAGCACCCCTTCCAGGCCGCCGCGCTGCAGGATGACGACCTGCGCGTCGACTTTGCCGAACACACCACGCCGAGCGATCGGGTGGCCGTCATCGTCACCGAGCCGCTGACCCGCGACGAAGCCTGGATCGCGCTGCCGCCCGGCGCACTGCGGGTCTTCGTCGATGGCACTCCCCTCCCGCACTGAACCGCTCGCCTCCATGTCGTTCACTCCCCTCACGCCCCAGCCCCGCTTCGACCGCTTCTACCGCCACGATGCCCTGACCCAGCTGCTCTTCGACTACGCCGCCGCCTACCCGGCGCTGGTCGAGATCACCAGCATCGGCAAGAGCCACGAAGGCCGCGACATCTGGCTCGCGACGATCACTCACCTCGCCACCGGCGCGGCAATCGAGAAACCCGCGTTCTGGCTCGACGGCAACATCCACGCCGCCGAGCTGACCGCCAGCACCGCCTGCCTCTACTACCTGCACCAGCTCGTCACCGGCTACGGCGACGACGCGGCGATCACCCAGCTGCTCGACACGCGCACCATCTACCTCTGCCCGCGCCTGAACCCGGATGGCGCCGAGCTCGCGCTCGCCGAGCGCCCGCGCCACATCCGCTCGTCGACGCGCAAGTACCCGTACGAAGAAGCGCCGGTCGATGGCCTGACGATCGAAGACATGGACGGCGACGGCCGCATCCTGATGATGCGCATCCCCGACCGGCACGGCGCCTACAAGAAACACGCCGACGAGCCGCGCCTGATGGTGGCGCGCGAACCGGGCGAATTCGGCGGTGAGTACTACCGCCTGATGCCCGAAGGCAGCCTGCGCAATTACGACGGCATCGGCATCTCGGTGAATCGCGATCCGGAAGGGCTGGACCTGAATCGCAACTTCCCGTCGATGTGGCGCCAGGAGTACGAGCAGACCGGCGCCGGCCCGTACCCGACCAGCGAGCCCGAGGTGCGCGCGATGGTCGCCTTCGTCGCCGCGCACCCGAACATCGGCGCGGCGATCAGCTATCACAC
>Ga0070678_100001441_pt1 | contig 12678 bp, 13 predicted proteins | sample KBSM73metaG_FD_65647 | JGI IMG/M metagenome (GOLD analysis project Ga0070678, IMG submission 65647) | Miscanthus rhizosphere microbial communities from Kellogg Biological Station, Michigan, USA - KBS M7-3 metaG | ecosystem: Host-associated > Plants > Roots > Rhizosphere > Soil ...
CCAGCTGCTCGGCCTCTCGGTCGTGCTGAGCTGCGCCATCACCGACGGCCGCTCCGAGCTGCTGCTGCCGGTGCTCATGGCGATGGTGGCGCTGGGCGCCGCTGTCGGCGTAGCGCACGGCGCGCTCGTCAACCGCTTTCGGATCGAGCCGCTGATCCTGACCTTCGGCACCTTGAGCATCCTGCAGGGGGCGATCTTCGCGTACACCGACCAGAGCGTCGGCCGGGCGCCGGTCGAGCTGGTCTGGCTGGCCAACGGCCGGCTGCTCGGCCTGCCGGTGGCCGGCCTGGTGCTGCTGGGCTTTGCCGCCTTCGCCCACCTGCTGCTGCGCCACACCCGCTTCGGCCTGCGCCTGCTCGCCACCGGTGGCGACGCCGAAAGCGCCCGCCGCGCCGGTGTCGACGTCGCGCGCGTGCGCCTGCTCGCCTTCGTGCTCTCGGGCGTGGGCGCCACGCTCGCCGGGCTGCTCGTCGCCGGCCGGCTCGGCACCGGCTATCCGAATGCCGGCCAGGGCTTCGAGCTCGATGCCATCGTCGCCGCGGTCCTCGGCGGCACCTCGCTCGCGGGCGGGCGGGGCACGATCGCCGGCACGGTGGCGGCAGTGATCCTGCTCGGCGTGATTTCGAACGTGCTCAACCTGCTCGAGGTCTCGGCCTTCGTCCAGACCTTCGCCAAGGGCTTGATCGTGGTCACGGCGATCGTCGCGACCCGGGCCCGCACCGGCCGGGGCCCGTTGGCGGCGACACGCCTGCCGGCCGCCGGTCCGGACGCCGGATGAGCCCTCTTGCCGCGTCCCCCTGGTCCTCCGCCGGCGAGCTGCTTTCGCGCTGGGCGATCCTGTGCGTGCTCGCCGTGCTCTACCTGGTGGCGATCGCCCTATCCGATGCCTTCCTCGAGCCGGTCTACGTCGGCAACATCCTGCGCCAGGCGGCACCGGTCGGCATCGCCGCGATCGGCACGACCCTGGTGATGATCCTCGGCTGCATCGACCTCTCGATCGGCGCGATCATCTCGTTCTCGGCCGTGCTCTGCGCGGTGCTGATGGCCGGCGACGCCCGCAACGTGCCGCTGGCCGTGGCCGTGACGGTCGCCGTCGGCGCGGCCTTCGGCGCGGTCAACGGCCTGCTGGTGGTCTTCAACCGGTCCTCGTCGTTCATCCTGACCCTGGGCACGGCGCTGGCGATCTACGGCCTGACGCAGATCTTTTCCGGCGGCACGGCGCGCGGCATGGTGGCGCCGGACTTCCGCGAGTTCTTCAACCACCGCCTCGGCGACGTCCTGCCGGTCCTCGCCCTGAGCCTGCTGCTCCTCGCCGCGGCGGTCGAGATTCTGCTGCGCACGACCCGCTTCGGCCGGCAGATCTACCTGATCGGCAGCAACCGAGAAGCCGCGCGCCTCTCCGGCCTGCCGGTGGCCGCGGTGACCTTCGCCTGCTACGTGATCTCGGGGGCGTTCGCCGCGCTCGGCGGCATCGCCGTGCTGGCGCGCTCGGGTGTCTCCAGCACCTTCACCGGCCGCGGCTTCGAGTTCGATGCGCTGGCGGCCATCGTCCTGGGCGGCACGCTCTTCAGCGGCGGTCGCGGCACGGTGGTGGGCACGGTGGCGGGTACGCTCGTCTTGTTCATTGCCTTCAACCTGGTCAATATCTTGGGCTTCAACTACAACCTGCAACTGGTGCTGAAGGGCGCGATCATCGTCGTGGCGTCGGCGGCTTACGCCCGCCTCGGCCGGGATCGCTGAGTCAACCGAGGAGAACGAGATGAGATTGCTGTTCCTGTCGAAGGCGCTGGCCTGCGTGGCCGTCCTGAGCGCTGCCTTGCTGCCCGCGGCGGCCGGCGCGCAGACCACGGACCGTGCCCTGCAGAAGAAGCAGATGGCAGAGGTGGTCGACACCAAGAAGTTCAAGAAGCCGGGGCCGTACACGATCGGCGTGGCCGCCGGCTACATGAGCAACTCCTGGGTCGTGTTCTGCCTGCAGCACATCCGCTACGAGGCCTCGCTGCACAAGGACGTGAAGGACGTGATCGTGACCGACGCGGCCTTCAACCCGAGCAAGCAGGTCGCCGACATCGAGGACCTGGTCGCCAAGAACGTGAGCCTCATCATCTACTGGCCGGTCGACGAGAAGGCGATCCAGCCGGCGCTCGAGAAGGCCGTGGCCAAGGGGATTCCCACGGTCAACGCGGGCGGCGGCTTCAGCTACTCCGCGGGCACGGTGTCGAACGCCTTCATCGACCAGTGGGCGCTCGGCGAGGAGGGTGCGCGCCATTTCGTGAAGGACCTCGGCGGCAAGGGCAAGATCTTCGCGATGCTGCCGATCGCCGGCACCACCGCGGCGGTCGACCAGCTCGCGGCGCTGAAGACGGTGCTCAAGGACCATCCCAACGTCGAGCTGCTGTCGGCCGAGTACGGCGACTGGAACCGCGCCAAGGCGAAGCAGATCAGCGAGAACCTGCTGCAGCGTTATCCGAAGATCGACGGCGTGTTCTCGCCCGCGGGCCAGATGTCGATGGGCGTCGCCGAGGCTTTCGAGGACGCGGGCCGGATGAAGGGCCTGACGATGTCGCCCGGCGACGAGTACAACGGCTGGATGAAGTGGGTGGTCAAGAACCAGAAGGGCGGCGCCGTCACCTTCCCCACGCGCGCCGGCCAGGAGGCGACCAAGCTCGGCCTGAAGATCCTCGCCGGCGAGCCCGTGCCGCGCGGCCTGGTGATCCCGTCCGAATACATCGCGCCCAAGGATGCGGCGAAGTTCGCCGAGATGAACAAGCCCGACGACTGGTGGGCCAGCAAGCTGCCCGAGCAGTTCAAGCCGAAGTGACCGAAGAGGGCCGGGCGGTCCCGGGCTCGCCCCCGCCGCTGCTCGAGCTCCGCGGCCTGGGAAAGCGCTTCGCCGCCGTCGCGGCGCTCGAAGCGGTGGATTTCGTCGCAGACCGCGGCGAAGTCCACGCCTTGACCGGGGCCAACGGCGCAGGCAAGTCGACCCTGATGAACTTGCTCGCCGGCGTGCATGCGCCGAGCGCGGGCGAGATCCTGATCGACGGCGCTCCCGTGCGCTTCGCCTCGCCGGCCGAGGCGCGTGCCGCCGGAGTCGCCGCGGTGTACCAGGAGCTGGCGGTGCTGCCCGAACTCAGCGTCGCCGAGAACATCTGGCTCGGGCGCGAGCCGCGGACCCGCGCCGGGCTGCTCGATCGGCGGGCGCTGCAGGCCGAGACGGCGCGGCTGCTCCAGGCCTATCGCCTGCCGCTGGACCCTGCCGCCGTTGCCGGGACGCTGAGCGTCGCCGCGCGTCAGCTGGTCGAGATCGCCCGGGCGCTGTCGATCTCGGCACGCATCCTCACGCTGGACGAGCCGACCGCGGTGCTCTCGGCCGAGGAAAGAATGCGTCTGTTCGACACCGTCGGCGAGCTGAAGCGGCGCGGCCTGCTGGTGCTGTTCGTCTCGCATCGCCTGGACGAAGTGTTCGAGATCGCCGACCGGGTGACCGTGCTGCGCAACGGCAGGCGCGTGTTCGCCGCAGCCATCGCGGACGTCACCCGAAGCGAGCTGGTGCGCCACATGGTCGGCCACGCGGTCGACGACCGGACGCGGGCCGAGCCGCTCGCGCTTTCCGGCTCGCCGCCGCTGACGATCCGCGTCCATGCGCCGCCGGCGCCGTTCGACCTCAGGCTCGAGCGCGGCGAGATCGTCGGCCTCGGCGGCCTGGTCGGCAGCGGACGGACCCGCCTCGCGCGCCGGCTCGCCGGTCTGGAAGAGGGCACCACCGTCGACTACCGGATCGGCGAGCAGCGATTCAGTGTCCGCACGCCGGTGCAGGCGGTTGCCCGGGGCATCGTCTATCTGACCGAGGACCGCAAGCGCGAGGGCTTGTTCGCCGGCCTGTCGGTGCTGCGCAACGCCAGCGCGGCGATGCTCGGCAGCCTATCGAGGCTCGGCTTCGTCGATGGCGGCGAAGAGCGGCGGCGAGTGGCGCCGACGCTCGAACGCCTGAAGCTGGTGGCGGCGTCGCTGCGCACGCCGGTACGCGCTCTGAGCGGCGGCAACCAGCAGAAGGTGCTGTTCGGCCGTGGCCTGCTGGCCCGACCGCTGCTGCTGATCTGCGACGAGCCCACACGCGGCGTCGACGTCGGCGCGCGCGAGGAGATCTACGCCATCATCGACACGCTCTCGAAGCAGGGCGTGACGATCGTGCTGGTCTCCTCGGACCTGAAGGAGCTGCTGGCGCTCTGCCATCGCATCCTCGTTGTCCGCGACGCGGCCGTCGTCGCCGAGCTGCCGGCCAGCTCGAGCGAGCTCGAGATCGTCGATGCGGCGGTGGTCCGCGCACCGGCGGCCGCGGCATGAGGCGTATCCTGCCGCACCCGGGGATCGGGCGGCTCCTGCTCGGCGCGATCGCCGCGGTCCTGTGTCTCGCCAGCGTCGCCCGAGCCCAGGACGAGGTGCCCTTCATCACCACGCCCGACAAGGTGACCCTGGCGATGCTCGAGCTCGCCGGCGTCGGCCCCGCCGATCATGTGATCGACCTGGGCTCCGGCGATGGCCGCATCGTCATCACCGCCGCCCGCCGCTTCGGTGCCCGTGGCCTCGGCGTCGAGATCGTGCCGGAGCTGGTGAAGAGGAGCCGCGAGCTGGCGCGCGCCGCCGGGGTGCAGGAGAAGGTCGAGTTCCGCGAGCAGGACCTGTTCGCCACCGACCTCGGCCGCGCCAGCGTGGTGACGATGTACCTGCTGCCTGCCGTCAACCTGCAGCTGCGGCCGCGCCTCCTGGCGCTGGCTCCGGGCACCCGCGTCGTTTCCCACGACTGGGACATGGGCGACTGGCTGCCCGACCGCAGCCTCGTCGTCGACGTGCCCGACAAGGCGGTCGGCAGGGAGAAGGTGTCGCGCATCCATCTGTGGATCGTGCCGGTCGCGGCCGCCGGCACCTGGTGCGCGGCGGGCAGCCGGCTCGAGATCACGCAGCGCTTCCAGGCCTTCTCGGCCACGCTGACGACGGCGGCGAGCCCGGTTCCGTTCGTCTTCGACGGCCGTATCGAGGGCTCGACCTTGCGCGCCCAGGGACTGCAAGCGTTCGAGCTGACGATCGAAGGCGACGCGCTGCGCACGCGGCGCGCCGACATCGCGACCCCACCGGGCTGGCCGGCCGAGGCGCAGTTCCAGCGTGCAACTTCGAGGAGCTGCTGATGAAGGTTCTCAAGCGGGGAATGTCCGGTGCCGCGGTGTCGGCGCTGCAGCAGGCGCTGCTCGACAAGGGCTTCGATCCCGGCCTGATCGACGGCGCCTTCGGCGGCGGCACCGAGGCGGCCGTCATCGCTTTCCAGAAGAGCGAAGGCCTGCTGGCCGACGGCATCGCCGGGCCGCGGACGCTCCACGCGCTGGCGCTCGTCGCCAGCCCAGCCCTGCCCGACGCCACCGGCACGGTCACGGTCGAGATGGTGAGCCAGATGTTCCCGTTCACCGCGATCTGCAACATCAAGGCACAGCTGCCGTTCGTGCTCGCCGCGCTGAAGGGGCGAAGCCTGCACGACCGGGCCATGGTGCTGATGGCGCTGGCGACGATCCGCGCCGAGGCCGAGCCTTTCCTGCCGATCGACGAGGGCCGCTCGAAGTTCAACACCTCGCCCAACGGCCATCCGTTCGACCTCTACGACAACCGCCGTGATCTCGGCAACCGCGGCCGGCCCGACGGCGACCGCTACAAGGGCCGCGGCTTCGTCCAGCTCACCGGGCGCGACAACTACCGGCGCTACGGCCCCAAGCTGATGACGCCGGTCAACCTCGAGACCCGGCCGCAGCTCGCGTCCTCGTCCGCGGTCGCCGCCGACCTGCTGGCGCTCTTCCTCGGCGACCGCGAGCTGCAGATCAAGGACGCGCTGCTGCACGACAACCTGATGGCGGCGCGCCGCCTGGTGAACGGCGGCAGCCACGGCCTGGCGCCGTTCAGCGACGCCTACCGGCGCGGCGACGCGATCCTGCCGCGGGCGCTGTAGCGCGCGGCGCCGACGCCCGCCACGGGCCGAGCCGCGGCTCAGTAGTGGATGGCGCGCGGCACGCCGCCGCCGGCAGCGATCGCGTCGCCGTTGATTGCCACCGATTTCGGCGAGGCGAGGAAGGCGACGACATCGGCGACCTCGGCCGCATCCACCAGGTGGCGGATCGAGTTGCCCTCGGCCATGCGCTGCAGGATCACGTCTTCGCCCACGCCCTGCGCCTGGGCCTGTGCCGCGACCAGCGTGGCGGTGCGCTCGGTGCGGGTGAGGCCGGGATGGACGACGGTGACGTTGATGCCGTTTGGCCCGAGCTCGTCGGCGAGGTTCTTGGTCAGGGCGGCGACGGCGACGTTGCGGATGCTGCCGACGGTGTTGCCGCTCTGCCGCGTCGCCAGGCCGCTGATGTTGACGATCCGGCCCCAGCCGCGCGCCTGCATCTGCGGCGCGACGGCGCGGGCGGTGCGGATGTAGCCCATGACCTTGATGTCGATCTCATGCTGGAGGAAGGCGGCGTCGAGTTCGGCGAGCTTCGGCGGCGCCGCGTAGCCGCCCGGCTCGGCGGCGGCGTTGACCAGGATGTCGATGCTGCCGCCGAGCAGCGCGGCGGCTTCGGCCACGGCGCGCTCGACCTGCGCGTCGTCACCGGTGTCGGCGACGACCGCAACCACCCGGCCGCCGAAGGCCGCGCTCAGCTCGGCCGCCGCCGCGGCGAGGCGCTCCCGATCGCGGGCGAGGAGGGCGACTTCCGCGCCTTCGCGCGCCAGGGCGCGGGCCACCGCCTTGCCGATGCCGCGGCTGCCGCCGCTGACCAATGCGCGCTTGCCCTTGAGCTCGAGATCCATGCAACTCCCCGCAAGTCCGGATGCGGGGATGCTAGTCGTGGATGCCCGCCTCGGCGCGGGTCGGGCGATGCGGGCCCGTGCGCTCGCTCAGCGCGGATCGGGCGCGAAGCCGGGGAAGGGCTGGGGCAGTGCCGGCGGCTGCGGCCGGGCAATGACGCCGGCGGCCACCAGGTTGGCATGGCTGTCGTAGCGCACCTGCACGATCTCGTTCGGCTGCGCGCTGGCGCGCTCGAAGGTGGTCTGGGTCGTCGGCGAGTATTCGCGCTCGCCATGGCCGGTGCCGAGCTTTTCCGCCTTGGCCAGCGACTCGCGGTCGCGCAGCGCCGGGGGCGCGGCCGGCGCGGCGGCCGAGCGCTCGCTGGCGGCGTCGGCCGCGCTGCCGGCGCCCTGGGCGCGGCGCTCCGGCTCCTGCAGGGTCGGGCCGTCGAGCCGGCCGCTGGTCACCGGCGGCTGCGACTCGTACGGCCGCTGTGCCGGCTGGACCACGCGCTCGCGGAAGATCGCGGCGCCGATCACGCCGACGTTGTCGGGCCGGTCGGTGCGAGCGGCGTAGGAATCGGGCAGGGCGGTGAAGTAGAACGCCGCCGCTTCCGAATAGCTCTTGCGCCAGCCGGTGATCTCCGCCGAGGCCCAGGGCCCGAGCACGTACCCGGTCTGTCCGGTGGCCGCGGTCTCGCCGCTGACGACGTTGACCCCGTCCACCGAGAGCACCACCAGCACCCGGCCGCCGGTGCGGTTGCTGAGGCGCAGCGCGTAACGGTCGCCGGGACGGCCGGCGACCCAGCTCGTGCCGCGATATCGCCAGGTCGAGAGCACGTCGCCGCGGCTGCGGTCGACGACCTGGAGGTCGACCAGGTTGCCGGTGGCATGGGCGGGCAGGGCGGTGCAGGCGCTGGTCGCCGCGACGGCGAGCAGGGTGAGCAAGAGGCGCCGGGTGGGCATGTCGATCTCCGTGATCGGAAGTGGGGACATGCGTTGAACGGCCGGCGCCGCCGAACGGGGTGAAACGCGGCGCCGGGCGGTGCCAGGCGGCGCCTTTCGTTGCCGGCGCTGACTCAGCGGCGGGCCGAGGCCGCCGAGGCCGCCGCCAGGGTCGCTGCGAGCCGGTCGATGGCAACCGGCTTGGTCAGGTGCTCCTGGAAGCCGGCGGCCCGGGTGGTGTCGCGGTCGTGCTGCTGGCCGTAGCCGGTGAGCGCCGCCACGTAGACCGTCTCGCCGAAGATCGCGCGCAGCATCGGCAGCAGGCTGATGCCGTCGCCATCCGGCATGTTGATGTCGAGGAAGACGACGTCGGGGCGGAAGGTCTGCACCGTGTCGAGCGCCGCGCGGGCGCCGTAGGCGGCGCGCGACTCGTGGCCGAGGGCGCCGAGGAGCGAGGTCAGCATGTCGGCCGCGTCCCGGTTGTCGTCGACCACCAGCACCTGCAGTGCCCCGGCATCCTTGGCGCTGGTGCTCGCTGCGGGCTCCGCCGCCGGCGCGGTGGCGGCGCCGGCGCCCGGCAGGCGGATCCGGAACGTGCTGCCGTGGCCGACGCCGAGGCTTTCGACGCTGAGCTGTCCGCCGTGCTGCTCGACCAGCGCCCGAGCCAGCGCCAGGCCGATGCCCAGGCCCGGATCGTTCATGCCGGTGGACGGGCGCTCCTGGGTGAAGAGGTCGAAGATGCGTTCCTGCGCCTCGGGCGCCACGCCGCGCCCGTTGTCCTTCACCGAGGTGACGACGATGCCGTCGACGACCGCGACCTTCAGCTCGATGCGGCCCTTGTCCGGCGTGTACTTGGCGGCGTTGGTCAGGAGGTTGAGCAGGGCCTGGGTCAGCCGGGTCGGGTCGCCGCGCAAGGCAATCGCCGCCTCCGGCACATCGATGACGAGCTCGTGGCCGTGGCGATCGATGGCGTCGCGGGCCGATTCGACGCTGAGCCCGATGACCTGGCGATAGTCGATGAGCTCGTCGCGCAGCCAGATCTTGCCGGTGGCGATGCGGCCGACGTCGAGCAGGTCGTCGACGAGGTGGGTGAGGTGGCCGAGCTGCCGGTCGATGATGCTGGTGGCCTGCAGCCGCGACGCCTCGGTCAGGCCGGGTTCCTGCATCAGCGAGACCGCGTTCCTGATCGGCGCCAGCGGGTTGCGCAGCTCGTGGGCGAGCGTGGCGATGAACTCCTGCATCCGTCGCCCGGCCTGCTCGACCTCGTCGATGCGGCGCTGCTCGCTCAGGTCGCGGGTCACCTTGGCGAAGCCGCGCAGCCGGCCTTCGCTGTCGTGCACCGGTGTCAGCACGGCGTTGGCCCAGAAGACGCTGCCGTCCTTGCGCACCCGCCAGCCGGTGCTCTCGGCGCGGCCCCGGGTGCGGGCGACGTCCAGCTCGGCCTGCGGCTTGCCCTCGAGGATGTCCTGGGCGGTGAAGAACATCCGGAAGTTCTTGCCCAGCACCTCGCTGGCGGCGTAGCCCTTGATCGCCTCGGCGCCGCTGTTCCAGGTGAGGATCGTGCCCTCGGGGCCGAGCATGAAGATCGCGTAGTCCTGCACCGATTCGAGCAGCAGCCGGAACTGCTGCTCGCTCTGCCGCAGGGCCTCCTCGCGCAGGCGCTTGTCGCTGAGGTCGCGCGTGACCTTGGCGTAGCCCTCGAGGCCGCCGTCCGGCCCCCGCAGGGCGGTGAGGACGACGCTGGCCCAGAAGGTGCTGCCGTCCTTGCGCACCCGCCAGCCTTCCTCCTCGTAGCGGCCGGTCTCGGCCGCGACCTCCAGCTCGTGCTGTGGCCAGTGCGCCGCGATCGCCTCGGGCGGATAGAAGATGTCGAACCGGCGGCCGATGATCTCCTTGGCGGTGTAGCCCTTGAGCCGTTCGGCGCCGGCGTTCCAGGTGAGGACCGTGCCGTCAGGGTCGAGCATGAAGATCGCGTAGTCGAGGACGCTTTCGACCAGCAGGCGGAAACGATGCTCCTGGAATTCGTCGTCGACGGGTGGGGAGGTCCGCATCCTTCGAGAATAGCGTTCCGCGCTATAGGCCTGCGCCCCAGCGGTATTGCCCGACCACGCCGACGGTGTCGAAGTCGGAGCCGGTGCGGGCGCTGACGCCGCTGCTGGCGTTGAACTTGATCGAGAAGTAGCGGTCGATCGGCACCGCCACGGTCAGGCCGACGCGGCTGTTGCCGAGAGCGTCGTCCTTGCGCACGCCGTTGGCCGTGGTGCGCCCGCCGCTGTAGAAGGTGGATCCGAACGAGGCCCAGACGCCGCCGGGAAAGTTGTAGCTGACGTTGGCCTGGATCGAGTACAGCGGATCCTTCTCGACGGTCTGCTCGCCGAAGAAGTCGTGGTTGGTGGTGAAGAAGGTCACGCCGGCGGTGAGGTCGGCCGTGAATGATCCGAAGGACTTGGAGAACCCGATGTCGGGCTTCAGGCTCCAGCGGTTCGTTCCGAGGTTGATCGCGCGGCTCGCGTCGTACTGGCCCACGGGCACGCCCACCTGCAAGCTGCCGCCGATGACGAGATCCGGCTCGAAGCCGCGGAACTCCTGCAAGTTGAGCGACGGGGCGCCGTAGAAGTTGACGGCGAGGCGAAGGCGCGGGTCGCCGAGGCCGCTGACGTCGCGCTGCACCGGCTGGCCGGCGAACAGGCCGGCTCCCGACAGGCCGGAGTAGGGCACGACGACGTCGACCTTCCCGGACCGGCCCCAGAAGTCGATCGAATGCACGTAGGCCAGGAGGCCGGTGTTGATCTTGAAGTGGGCGTCGTCCACCGGCAGCGAAGGGTCCGTTGCCAGGCCGCCCTTCGAATAGGCATAGCCGATGGCCAGGAAATTGAGGCCGGTCGGCAGGTTGGAGTAAGCCCTCGGCTCGAGCTCCTGCGCCGGGGCCGCTCCCGGCCAAAGCAGGCAGGCGGCGCCGAGGAGGACGGCCGATGTCGATCGTGCACCGGGCGGCGGCGCGGGCTTCTTCTTCAGCAACGGATGAGCTTCGCGAGAGGGTGGACCTTCGTCATCATAGAAGCGGGCGATGGATGCGCGCGGCTTCGGGACCTGCCCGAAAGTGAAGCCGCCGTGCGCTTTCGACGGCGGCGGGCGGAACCCGTCAGCGGGTCGGGCGGGTCGCTTCGCGGGGCACCTCGTTCAGGCCGACCTGCGCGCGCGCCAGGTCCTCGGCCACCCACTCGGGCGCGAGCGCCCGCAAGGCGTCGTTGGACGCGAGCTCGAGGGCCGTGCCGCTCGCCGTGAGGTAGTCCACGTCGGACAGGAGCGCGATCAGCCGTGCCGAGAAGCGGTCGCACCATTCGGAATCGGAGGCGATGAACTCGGCGCCCGCCTGGTCCCAGCGCGATCGCCACGGCCTGGTTCGGGTGAAACGGTCTTCTTTCTGGCTCACGGCGGCTTGCTTCGACGAGGGACTTCGGACTCTACGTCCCGGCCGAGGCGCAGCCATAGTCAAACCTACGTAGGAAGCCCGGGCGGCGAGTCATGCCGCCGCCGCTGGCGGCTGACAATGATGCAAATGCATCACGAAGGCGAGCGCCGGGCCTCAGCTGCCCATGCCGGATCGCGAGCGGCTGCTGCGTGCCGTGTTCTACTCGCCTACGGCCGGCTCTCGGGCGGGCCGACGGAGGCTTCTGGAATTGGAACCAAGCTGTCCACGTGATGAATGGCTCCGACGATTCGCCCTTCGCCTGAAGGAGCTGCAGCCGCTCTTGAGTGAACTCCAGTGTGGAGACGTCGCCGCCGCCGCCTTCCAAAGCTCCAATGACCTGGAGCCTGAAGACGCCGCAACTGTCTTCAGCGAAATTCTGGATGCAAGCGTTCCACTGAACGACCTGAACCGGGGGCTCTTGAAGCCGGACCCCTAGCGATCACCGGCGCAGGAACAGCCCGGAGACGTCGACGGGTGACGGCATAGCTGCGCCAGACATGCTCAACTCGCCTTCGAGTCACATGACGACATGCACGTTCGCCACGACCCACCTGATCACGGCGACAAGGACGAGCCCCACGAAGAGGCCGCGCGCGATGCTTGCCACGTTCATGGCTCGCGGCGCCTGCGCTCGGAGGCGGGCGGAGACGGAGTGAACACCGCATCGATCAGCCGGACCCGTCGAGCACGCTCGACAGGCTCCAAGAGAAGCATTGCGTCATAGAGTCGGTGGGCAAGGGTCAGTCTCTTGCGTATCGAATGTTCGCCGCCTACGGCAGCAATCGCCCCAGCCTGGCGCAGCGCCGTCCGCATCTCATCTTCCGAATGGATGTTCATGTTCTTGGTCTCCGGGGATCCTGCGAGAAGGATGCGGGAAGTAACGAATCGTGACCACCGCCCGGCACCCCCTATCCACGTGGCGTGATGGACGGACGGCAGAGTCGCCGGCGCGCATCCGAGACGGGTCGGAGGTCGAGGGCTTCCGACGCTATGGCGACTTACGCTTGCCCTTCCACAGCCTATGCCGACCTGGCTCCTTAGCCGCCTCCGCGGCATCGCGTTGGAGTGCGGCGCTGGTGTCGTCAGCCCATGTCCGGGGCGGCGGTGGCGGGCCAATCGCGCCGATGTTGCGACCCGGGCGGGCCTCGGGAGGGGTCGGTTTCGGCAACCTGGCCAGGTACACGGCCTTGCAGCCGACGCAGGCGACAAAGTCGGTAACGATGGGACCAGCCTGCCGCGAGACGATCACGCGCTCGAAGTTCTCATAGCCGCACGGGCACTTGAGTTCAAGGGCGACATCGTCGATCTGGGGCATGACTGATACTGTATCGACGTAATGGGTATCCACTTAGCTCCAGCAGCAGTGGAATACACTGGATAAATATACAGCCTATCGGCCATGTCCAGTCAACCCTACCCGCGCACCTGGACCGAGTTTTTGGAGCGGTTCTCGA
>Ga0070678_100001447_pt1 | contig 12637 bp, 13 predicted proteins | sample KBSM73metaG_FD_65647 | JGI IMG/M metagenome (GOLD analysis project Ga0070678, IMG submission 65647) | Miscanthus rhizosphere microbial communities from Kellogg Biological Station, Michigan, USA - KBS M7-3 metaG | ecosystem: Host-associated > Plants > Roots > Rhizosphere > Soil ...
GGCGTCGGAGGCGTCGGCGGCGTCGGCGAGGTCGGAGGCGTCGGCGGCGTCGGCGGCGTGTGCGTGCCCGAGCCTGCGGCCTTCGCGGCACCTGCGGCACCGACATCGCTCGCGGCCGGCCAGAAGCCGACGATCGACCGGCCATCATCGGCGCTCGTGATCGCAGTGCCGAACAGCAGGCCGCCGGCGAGCATCGACGGGAGGATGGTGGTGAACAGCTTGTTCATGGCGTCATTCCTTTGACGAGGTGCTTGTAGGGAGCGAGCGGCTTCTCGATCTCGCGCCAGTGCGCCGAGCGGTGAGCCGCGCGGTCGGTACGTGCCATCTGGACGAGGAACTTCACGTCCTCGTCGACCTTCTGGTCGGGCGCCGGCTCGTGCTTCGTCTCGTGGGTGTCGGTCGCGGCCTTGTCGTCGTGCAACGCCGGCGTGGTCGCGACGGTCTCGTCGGACGGCTTGCGAGTCAGGAACACGACACCGAGCGTGGTCGCGGCGACCGCGGCGGCGAGCGTGAGGGCGACGCGCCGGTGGCGCCGCACCGTGATCCGCTTCTGCGCACCCGCGGTCATGCGGGCGGCGAAGCCGATGCCCGGATCGGTCTCGGAATGAGTCGCGCCGAGCTCGGTGGGGAGTGCCGACAGACGGCGGCAGCGCGCGCACGTTGCCGCGTGCTCGGCCGCATCACCGAGCGGTTCTCCGAGCGCCACGCGCTCGGCGACGATGTCACAGACTTCCTTCATCGGTGCTCCTCCATCAGATCGCGCAGCTTTGCGAGGCCGCGTACGAGGTGTGTCTTGGCGGTCGCGAGCTCGACGCCGAGCATGTCGGCGATCTCGCCCACGGAATGATCGTGGCCGTAGCGCAGCACGAGCGCGGTGCGCTGCTGCGCGGAGAGCTGGTCGAGGTGCGAGAACAACGCGCCGAGCTCCTCGCGCGACGCGAGCTCCTCGCGCGGCGGCTCGGACGGCATCGCGTGCATGCGCTCGGCGATGTCCTCGGGCTGCTGCTCCGTCTTCGGCGCGGCGTCGGGCTCGCCCTGCCCGGGCAGCCAGCCAAGCAGCGCGCGCTTGAGCCGGCGACGCCGCAGCGTGCGCAGGCACATCGTCGTGACGATGCGCAGGAACCACCCGGGCGCCGCGTCCGGATCGCGCAGATCGCCGATCGATTCGCACGCGCGAGCGAGCGCTTCCTGCACGGCCTCCTCGGCCTCGGCGCGGTTGCGAAGCAGGTCGTATGCGATCCCGTATCCTTTGCGCGCAGGCGAGCCCGCCAGCTCCGAGAGCAGGCGGCTGCGTGCGTCGGCCCGCGAGGCAGCCACGTCTAGTCGAGCTCCAGTAAGAGACATGTCTTGCACGCCGAGGATAAAGAGCCGCGAGGCGCCACGCCGGTGGACACCCTACCCGCTTCTTTGATTCCCGTGGGATGTCAGCGCACTACGGGGGCGCCGAACCCGTACCGGAACGCCGAGCCGATGCGGCGATATCCGATTCGTTCGTAGATCGCGTTCGACGTCGGGTTCGCGAGGTTCGTGAAGAGCGTGCAGCCCGGCCGGCCCTGGTCGAGCAGGAACTGGCTCACCGACGCGACGAGCGCGGTCGCATGGCCATGTCCGCGCGCCTCGGGCGGCGTGTAGACCGGGCCGACCGACGCCCAGCCCTCGACATCGCGATTGTTGAACGCGTACGAGACCGGCGCACCGGAATCATCGAGCCACACGTGAGCGCGCCCGGTCGACACCGCGCGTGCGCCTGCATCGGCGCGCGCCGGCGGATCGTGCGGAGTCGCCTCCGTGTGAAACGCGACGAGCCACGCTTGCAACACATCGGCGTGCTCGGGTCCCGCGATGACGCGGCGCCCGGGCACCGCGGGCAGCGGGTTGACCGCCGTGAGCTCGAACGTGCCCATCGACTGCTCGCGCAGATAGCTCAGGCCGCGGACCGCGGCGTACGCCTCGGCGAACACGCCCGGCGAATCATCGGGGCCACCGACGCCGGCGATCGTGCCGGGCTCCGCGGCAAACGCGCGCCCGAGCTCGCGCGCGGCCTCGATCGGTGCGGCAGACACCTGCACCGGCCACGGCGGTGTCTGCAGCGCGGCGCCGACGACCTCGCCATCGTCCCAGGCGCTGTAGAAGATGTTCCCAGCGCCGTAGCGATCCGGTTCCTTCGCGCACGCCTGCGCGATCGCGATCGTGAGCTGGTTGATCACGGGCCGCCGCCGCAGCGCAGCGCCGGCAACGTCGAGGTACTCGCTCGCACTCGCGTGGCGGCGGACGTTCATCGCGCGAGCATACTGCCATCACATCGGGCGGCCCCGTGTACGATAGCCCGATGCGCAAGCTCGCGATGTACCTGGCCGGCGCCAGCGGGGCCGTGCTCGTCGTGATGGCCGTGCTGTCGTTCGCGACCGGCGCGTCGCAGGAGCTCCACGAGCACATCGCGCTGCCCGAGGTCTACGCGATGCGTCTGCTCACCCACGCGAGCGCGCTGCGCGGCCTCATGGCGCTCGACATCGCGTTCCTCGTGCTCTACACGTGCTTCTTCGCGGCGCTCGCCGGCTACCTGCGCGAGCTCGGCCAGCCGTTCACGCGCCTCGCTCTCGGCGCCATGATCGCGTGCGCGTTCCTCGACGTGATCGAGGATCACCACATCCTCGCGATGCTGCGCGCCGCCGAGCTGGGTGAGCTTCCCTCGCCCGGCCACATCGCATTCCAGGCCATCGAGAGCGCGACCAAGTTCAGCGTGTCGTTCGGCGCGCTCGTGCTGTTCGGCCTCGCGGTCCCGCGCACGACAAGACTCGGCTGGGTGCTCGCAGCGTTCCTGATCGCCGGCACCCTGCTCTCCGCGATCGCCAGCTACGCGGTCAACCCCGCGCTCGAATCGAGCTTCGACAGCGGCCGCTGGCTCGGCTTCCTCGCCGGCTTCGTGCTGGCGATCGCCTGGCTCCGCACGCAACCCGACAGTGAAGTTTCAGCCCGAACGTGAACGCCCGGGCACGGGACGCTTTATCGTTTCGTCCATCTACAATCTCGAGACGTCCCAAATTTCAATCGCTTAGATGCGGACGCTTTATCATTCCGCTCATTCGGCACGAAGCCTGCTGATGCGCCGCCCCATGCACCGACGGTTCGGCTGGTTGCTCGTCATCACCGCGTGCGGAGGGTCACCAGGCCCACGCGCACCGCACGCGCCTGACGAGCCCCGGCTCGAGCCGAAGGTCGCCGAGCAGACGTGGTACCGGACCCAGTCGATCTGCGGCCAGGGTCCGTTCGAGGTCGAGCTGCCGACAGTCGGCGCGAAGTGGGGCGAAGAGGTCGAGCTGCTCGTCCACGCCCCGCGCAAGCTCGCCCTGCACGCCGAGGTGATCGCCGATGGCCAGCAAGTCGAGCAGCGCACGTTCGGCGATCGCCCCGACAACGCGCGCTGCATCGCCGATGCACACGAGCGTCTCGCGCTCGCCCACGCCGGCGCCGGCACCAGCGGCGGTCACGGCACGCCCGTCGAGACCGGCACCCTCGTCGTTCCGCCGCCCGCGGCAACCGCGCCGCCCGCGCTCTCGATCGTGACCGAGACCGTGACCACGAGCGAGGAGCTCTTGCGGTTCCGGCTCCCCGAGGGCAGCACACCGCACATCAAGATCCGGTTCTGGTCGGTCGAACCGAACGATCTCGAGGGCGTGTTCTTCGGAGCCGCGCACATCGTGTGGCAGCCGAACGTGCCCGAGGCGCAATACGAAGCGCACCTGCGCGAGGTCGCCGAGCGCGACCGGCTCGAGAGCGAGCGCGCCGCCGCCGAGTACCAGCGCCACGCCGAGGAGTACGCGCGCACGCACCCGGTGACGCAGGCCGATCTCGATCGCCAGCGCGCCGACGAGGAGCGCGCACGCCGCGAGCTCGAGGACCAGCGCCGTCGCGAGCTCGAGGACGAACGCCGCCGCCAGATCGCCGCCGCACTCGAGGTCCAGCGCCGCGAGCAGCGCGCGAAATTCTGCGCCGCCCACGCCGACGATCGCGACTGCTGGGGCGCCGGCGGCCTGCGCGTGCACCTCGAGCTCGAGCGCCACCAGCGCGAAGCCGACGAGTACTGCACCGCGCACAAGGAAGATGCGCGCTGCTGGTCATCGGACGACTGGTCCAAGCGCCGCACCGAGTGGCAGCAGCGACTCGCGACCGTCCCCACGTGTCAGCCGACCGGCGCGCCACCCGCCGCCCTCGCGGAAGCGCAGCCTCCCGCGCTCAGCCCGCACGCGACGTGGCGCCCCGGCTACTTCCAGTGGACCGAGTGCACGTGGGTCTGGCTCGCGGGTCAGTGGCGCGTCCCCGACAGCGATCTCGTCGCCGAGACGACGACCACGGCGCCCGCCGCGCCCCCGCCGCTCCAGGTCGAGGCACCGCCGCCCGCGCCGGTGCACGCCGCCGTGTGGGTGCCCGGGTTCTGGCAATGGGGTGGCTCGACGTGGGTCTGGATCGCCGGCAGCTGGCAGCTCCGGCCATCGGCGACGGTCGAGTGGCGGCCCGCCGAGTGGCGCGCGCGCGGCACGATGCACGTCCTCGTTCCCGGAGGCTGGATCCATGTTCGCTAGGTTGTTTCCGCTGCTGCTGTCGGGCTGCGCGACGAGCTGGATCGCCACGCAGGCCTCCGGCGGTCAGCGCGTGCTCGACGAGGACATCCACGAGGTCCACGTGCCGCAGCCGGGCGTGACCGAGCGCCTGACGGTGACGTTGCCGCTCGCGACCCAGACGGTGCAGACCGCGCAGACCGCGTCGGCGGCTCAGCCCGCGCCGGCCGGACAGCCCACGACCACCGCGCCGCTCGCACTGACGTGCGCGATCGATCAGAGCGGCCACGACCTCGTCTATCACCAGGCCTTCCGCTACGGCTCGGGGTGGAAGAAGGTCGCCGCGGTCGCGTTCGTCGTCGAGGCGGCGGCAGGCGCGGCGTTCCTGTTGACTGCGAGCGACAAGGACCCCGGCGGCTACGTCTACGGCGGCTTCCTCGCGGCCGACGCCCTGGTGACCGCGCCGCTGATCTTCATCCCGCGCAAGGAGATCTATCGCACCGACGACGTGCCGGTCACCACGGCGGTGCGCAGCGACTGTCCCGAGGGGCTCGCACTCGAGATCGGCAGCGACACGTTTCCGATCGATGCCCGCGGAAGCCTGGGCGAGCTCGGCGAGACCGCGCTCGGCGAGTGGATGAAGGCGCCGAACGGCCCGCTGCGCGTCGACATCGCCGGCCAGGCGCGCGACCTGTACGTCGACGATGCCGGGCGCTGCACCTACGTGCGCAACCACGGCGGCACGTGCGCGCTCTATAGCGGCGCGACGATCGCGACCGTCACGATTCCGGTCGCCGCGGGCACGCTCACGTCGCTTGCACCGTGAAGACCGCGGGCACGCTCACGTCGCTCGCCCCGTGAAGACCGCGCGCACGCTCACGTCGTTCGCACCGTGAACGCGTTCACACCGCTTGCACGGTGAACCCGACGCGCGCGCCGCCACCCGGGCGATCCGCGATCCACGCACCACCGCCGTGCGCGACCGCGATCCGCGACACGAGCGCGAGCCCGAGCCCGAGCCCGCCACCCGACGACGGCACGAACGCGCGAAACGCATCAGCGCGACGATCGGCGGGTACGCCCGGACCGGCATCATCGACCTCGATCGCGAGCTGCGGGCCGCGCCGCTCGATGCGCACCGCCACCGCACCGCCGCCGTGCACGCGCGCGTTGTCGATCAGGTTCGCGACCGCGCGCCGCACGAGCGTCGGATCGATCGGCGCATGCAGGTCGCCCTGCGCGATCACCTCGACGCCGCCGGCGACATCTCCCACAAGCTCGCCGACATCGACGCTGCGCCGATCGAGCGTGCCGAACTCGAGCCGGCTCGAAGCCAGCAGCTTGCCGACCAGATCGTCGACGGTCATCACCTCGCGCTCGAGCTCACCGAGTGCCTTGGTGTCGCGGTTGTCACGCGCGGTCTCGATCAGCACGCGCATGTGCCCGAGCGGCGTGCGCAGCTCGTGCGAGACCGCCGCGAGCAGCTGCTTCTGATCCTTGATCTGTCGCTCGATCCGCTCCGCCATCTCGTTGATCGCCGTGGCGAGGATGCGCATCTCGCCGCGCTGGTGCGTATCGAGCCGCGTATCGAGCTTGCCATCGCCGATGTCGCGCGCGGCCTTGATCGCCATGATCAGCGGACGCGTCAACCGCCACGCCACCGCGCCCGACATCATCGACAGCCCGAGGAATGCCACGCCGAAGTACCACCAGTGGCGATGTCCCCACAGGTGCACACCGGCCGCCACACCCGCCGCGAACGCAAGCGCGAGCCACGAGAAGATCCGCCGGCGCGTGCGCGCCTGCAGCCACCAAGGCATCCACGGCCCGCGGCCATGGTGGCGCCACAGCTCGCGCTCGTCGTGGACCTCGCGCCAGCCGCGATGCATCTCGGCGTGATGCTGGTGGTGGCGCTCGTGGTGGTAATGACGCTTCGTCTGCCCCGGCGCGAGCGCGATCACCTCGCAGTTGCCGGCCTTGACGCGCCCGGTGATGCGCAGCTTGCGCTCGGTGCCGAGCGCGCCGGGCTTGCGCCAGTCGGTGACGTTCCCGGTGACGCTCTCCATGTCGAGCTCGACCGCCAGATCGGGCGGCACGATCAGCTCGAGGTTGCCCATCGAGACCTGCACGGTGAACGTCGTGGTGCCGGGCTGGAGGACCGCGTCGCGCAGGTCGAGCTCGGCGTTGCCGAACAGGACGCGGATCGCGAGCTCCTGCGGCACCTCCCATGGCCCGCGACGCTCGATCGAGCCCATCACGACACGCAGTTGATCGGTCATGACGGCTCCTCGTCGGTCGCGCGCGCCAGCACGTAGCCAACGCCGCGCACGGTGCGGATGCGCGCCGCGGCCTCGTCGCCGAGCTTCTTGCGCAGCCGCGAAATATGAACGTCGACGGCGCGCTCGCCGACCGAGACATCGCCGCGCCCGGCGAGCTCCATGAGGTTCGCGCGCGGCACGACGCGTCCGGCACGCCGCAGCAGTGCGATCAGCAGATCGATCTCGAGCCCGGTCAGCTCGACGGGCTTGCCGTCGACCGACGCCTCCCGCGAGCCCGTATCGACCGTGATCCCCGCCGCCGTGAGCTTCTCGCTCACCGTCTCGGGCGCCGCACGCCGCACGACCGCGCGCAGCCGCGCGAGCAGCTCTCGCGGCGAGAACGGCTTGGCGACGTAGTCATCGGCGCCGAGCTCGAGCCCGACCACGCGATCCGCCTCGTCGCCGCGCGCGGTCAGCATGATGACCGGCACGCGATGCCCGGCGTCGCGCACCTTGCGCAGCACGGCGAGGCCGTCGAGCCCGGGCATCATCACGTCGAGCAGGATCGCGTCGAACGTGCTGGCCGCGAGCTGCGACAGCCCCGCCTGCCCGCCCGGCGCGTGCACGAGCGTGACGCCCTGAGGCGCGAGGTAGCCCACGAGGAGCTCCGCGAGCCGGGCGTCGTCGTCGATCAAGAGCACTCTCACGTCATCTCATTGTAGGCGTGATTGCTCACACCCGGTACGGACCGCCGCCCGGGCCGCCACCGCGCCGGAACCAGCCGTGATCGAGGAGGTCGGCCACCTGATCGCGCTGGCGCTCGTCGAGGAGCCCATGGATGTTGCGGAGCGCGTCGGTCACGGCCGCACGCGCCTCCGTGGTCGCGCCGTCGACGCGGCCCAGCACGGCGCCGAGCGCCGCATCATCGAGTGACGGCCCGCGGATCGCGGCCGCGAGGTCCGGGCGCGCGTCCCGCATGCTCGCCTTCGCCGCGTGGAGCCGCTCGCGCAGGCGGTCGACCTCACCGACGATCGCGCGCTCCTGCGCGGGCGTCGCGTCGAGCCGGCTCAGTGCCATGTACAGGCCGCGGCGACCGAAGCCTCCGCCGGACCAGCCTCCGTGGCCATGCTCGTGGTGGTGCCAGCCATGCCAGCCGTGAGAGCCACAGCCGTACCCGCGGTGGCAGCGGCGCGCCTTGCGGGCAGCGGCGAAGCCGAGAATTCCAAGACCAAGTGCGAGGCAGATCATCGAAGAGCTCCTTTCACCAGCTCAGGATGACCAGCGCGTATTTCGGCTCCCGCAGCGTCCGTGTGAAGAAACCTTGCAAGCGAGGCCGAGGGATAGCCCGGCTGTCCGAGTCTGCGAGGACGGCCGGCTCCTTGGGCCGAGCGCGTCCCGCGGGGCAAGCGAGGCCGAGGGATAGCCCGGCTGTCCGAGTCTGCGAGGACGGCCGGCTCCTTGGGCCGAGCGCGTCCCGCGGGGCAAGCGAGGCCGAGGGATAGTCCGGCTGTCCGAGTCTGCGACGACGGACGGCTCCTTGGGCCGAGCGCGTCCCGCGGGGGAGGCGTAGGTGTCCGTTGTCCGGCCGGATTTCGGGCGCCCTGGCCGGATGTCGGACGCTGCGGGGCGCAACGCCGCGAATCTCGTGGGGCGGGCACCTGGCCTGCCGCGTGCTCTGTCGGGCCGCGTGGTCGCGCAGGTCAAGTCATGCACGCTCGTCGGGATCGACGCGGTTCCGGTCGACGTGGAGTGCAGCGTGCTCGCCGGACAGCTGCCGTCGTTTCACGTCGTGGGGCTGCCCACGCCGTCGGTGAAGGAGGGTCTGGTGCGGATCCGCAGCGCGCTCAAGGCGTCCGGGCACACGCTGCCGCTCAAGCGCGTGACCGTGAACCTCGCGCCGGCGGATCTGCGCAAGCCCGGCAGCGCGCTCGATCTGCCGACCGCGCTCGCGATCCTGATCGCGGACAGCACCTACGACGGTGCCGAGCTCGACAGCCTGCTCGTGCTCGGCGAGCTCGGTCTCGATGGATCCGTTCGCACGGTGCATGGCGTGCTCGCGGCCGCGATGCTCGCGCGCGACCAGGGCCTGCGCGGCATCCTCGTCCCGGACGGCTGCGCCGCGGAGGCGCTGCTCGTCGAGGATCTCGAGGTGTACGGCGTCCGGCACCTGCGCGAGGTGCTCGCGGCGTTCCAGGGCGAGCCGATGCCGGTCCCGTCGCGGGCGAACACGCGACGCAAGCGCCGCCGCGCGTTCACGGTCGACATGGCGGACGTGCGCGGCCAGCCGTACGCGCGCAACGCGATCGAGATCGCGGTCGCCGGCGGCCACAACGTGCTGCTGTCCGGCCCTCCCGGCACCGGCAAATCGATGCTCGCCCGCCGCATCCCGACGGTGCTGCCGACAATGACGCGCGCGCAGGCGCTCGAGACGACCAAGGTGTATTCGTCGCTCGGGCTCGCGAATGGCCTCGTCGAGGAGCGGCCATTCCGCGCACCGCACCACACGATCTCGGGCGCAGCGCTGCTTGGCGGCGGCACGGTTCCGAAGCCCGGCGAGATCTCGCTCGCTCACAACGGCGTGCTGTTCCTCGACGAGCTGCCGGAGTTTTCGCGGGCGACGCTCGAGGCGATGCGCCAGCCGCTCGAGGACCGCTTCGTGACGATCGCGCGCGTGCACAACACGCTCACGCTGCCGGCGTCGTTCCTGCTCGCCGCCGCTGCGAACCCGTGCCCGTGCGGCTACCTCTACTCGGGCGTCCGCGCGTGTACGTGCAGCGACGGCGCGATCGATCGCTACCGCTCGCGGCTCTCGGGCCCGCTGCTCGATCGCATCGACCTCCAGGTCTACGTGCAGCCCGTCTCGCTCGAGGAGCTACGCAGCGAGAAGGCAGGCGAATCATCTGCGGCGATGCGAGACCGCGTCTGCGCCGCACGCGAGCGTCAAGAGGCCCGCCTTGCCCCATGGGGGTTGAGCTGCAACGCGGAGATGACGTCGGCGGTGCTGCGCGCGACGTGTCGCCTCGACGATCACTGTGAATCCGTCCTCGCGAAGCTCGTCGACGCACGGAAGTCGCTCAGCGCACGAGCGATCGATCGTCTACTGAAGGTCGCGCGCACGCTCGCCGACCTCGAGGGCCACGACGACATTCGGCCCGACGATCTCGAGGATGCCGCGCACCATCGCGCGACGGACCCGAGCACGGAGCTCGCCGATCCGATCACCGCGCTGGTCGAACGCGACCGCGAGGCCGCGCTCTCGCACAAGCCGCTGCTGCCGCCGGCGCGCGCCGCGAGGATCTCGCCCACGAGAGTCTCGCCCACGAGCCTCTCGCCCACGAGCCTCTCGCCCACGAGCCTCTCGCCCACCACGAGCCCGACGCCCGCCGCGGATCCACCGCCTACCTCAGGAGCACCGTCATGAGCCCCCTCGCAACCGCGATCTACAAGCAACTCCGCAAGCGCTTGCGCGCCGACGACCCGACCGTCACCTACGCCGAGCTCGCCCAGGGACTCGACTATCGCCACGCGACGCATCCGCGCAGCCCGAAGCTGCACGCTGCGCTCACGGAGGTCACGGAGGCGTGCAAGCAGCACGGCCTGCCCTGCCTGCCCGCGATCGTCTGCCGTGCAGACAACCACCGGCCGAGCTCCGGTTACTACAAGATCGCCCATCCGCGCGCGCAGACAGAGGACGCACGGGTGGCTGCGTGGGAGCGCGAGCACGCTCGCGTGATTCGCGATGCGGACAAGTTCCCGACAAGCCTGGCATGACCGCGGCGAACCGCGGGCGCCCGACAATCCTGGCGTGACCGCGGCGAACCGCGGGCGCTGGACTATGTGGTGGCGCTCAGATCTTCCGAACGTTCTCGGCGCGCGGGCCCTTGGGACCCTTGCCCTCGTTGTACGAGACCTTGTCCCCCTCGCGGAGGTCCTCGAAGCGTGCGCCCTCGACGGCGGACATGTGGAAGAACATGTCCTTTCCCGAGTCGTTCGCGATGAAACCAAAACCCTTGTCAGTCAGACGCTTGATCGTGCCTTCGGCCATTGGGGTAGTTGTACCGACTCGGCCCCGAATGTCGATGGGATTTCGCAACTCTTCAGGGGCGTTTCTGCGCGATCAGCAGATCGTGATCTTCGAGCATTTCCCGCGGCGTGGCGCGCAGGGCGGTGGCGGCGCCTTCGATGATTCCGAGCGAGTAGCAGACCTCGGGGGTGCGCGCGGTCTCCGGGAGCGCCCGGATTCCGATCACCTCGTCCATGGTCAGCTCCGTGGCAGCGCGTAGCTGCTCCACGGCCTTGAGCAGCATCAGTCGCAGCCGGTCTTCAGACATGCGACAAGCTAGCACGCCACCTTGTCGACGCTCCGGTTCTCGACGCTCCCCCTCGCGCCTGCCTGGCTCGAGAATCTGACGCAGCTCGGATACGTCGAGATGACACCGATCCAGTCGCTCGCCTTGCCGGCGATGCTGGACGGCCGCGACGTGCTCGGCCAGGCCGCGACCGGCACCGGCAAGACCGCGGCGTTCGGCCTCGCCCTGCTGGCGCGGATCACGCCGCGCGGCGCCCGGCCCGGCGCACTCGTGCTGTGCCCCACCCGCGAGCTTGCCGCCCAGGTGGCCGACGAGCTGCGCCGGCTCGCGCGTCCGCTGCCGCACACCCGCGTGCTGACGCTGAGCGGCGGCACCTCGGTGCAGAAGGAGCGCGCGTCGCTCCAGCACGGGGTCGACGTCATCGTCGGTACGCCGGGGCGCGTCCACGACCACCTCGTGCGCGAGCGGCTCGACCTCTCCGGCATCCGGACGCTCGTGCTCGACGAGGCGGATCGGATGCTCGAGATGGGCTTCATCGAGACGGTCAGCGCGATCGCCCGTGAGGTGCCGGCCGAGCATCAGACGTTGCTGTTCTCGGCCACGTTTCCCGATGCGGTGCGCGCGCTCAGCACGACGTATCAGCGGGACGCGTTGCATGTGGTCGTTCCCGCGGAGGACGTCACCGCGCGGATCGCGCAGGTGCTGTACGGCGTCGAGCGCAGCGAGCGCGTGACCGCGCTGATCCGGATCCTCGGCCACCATCGCCCCGAGTCGGCGATCGTGTTCTGCAATCATCGCGAGACGTGCGACGAGGTCGCCGACGCGCTCGCGAAGGCCGGGTTTGCGGCGGTGGCGCTTCACGGCGGCATGGAACAGCAGGATCGGAACACGGTGCTGCTCTTGCTCCGCAACGGCAGCCTGCGCGTGGTCGTGGCCACCGATGTGGCCGCCCGCGGCCTCGACATCGACGACCTCGGCGCGATCGTCAACTTCGATCTGCCCCGCGAGCCCGACGTGTTCCTGCATCGCATCGGCCGCACCGCCCGCGCGGGCCGCAGCGGGCTCGCGATCAGCCTCGTGCAACCGTCCGACGGGCGGCTTCTAGACGAGCTGCGGAACGGCCCGCTCGCAGGCGTGGCGATGTCGAGCGTGCCATCGGCCGACGCCCAGCTGCCGCCGCCTCCCGCGATGATCACGATCGCGATCCAGGGCGGGCGTCAGGATCGACTGAGGCCGGGCGACATCGTCGGCGCGTTGACCACCGGGGTCGGGATCGCGGGCACCGACATCGGGCAGATCGCGGTCAACGACCGGATCAGCTTCGTCGCGGTCGTCGCCTCGATGGCAACGCGCGCACTCGACGGCCTCTCCGCCGGCCGGATCAAGAACAAGAAGTTTCGCGCGTACCGGGTCAAGCCACCGCGGTAGCCGCGCGCTCACTCGTCGGTGTCAGGGGACTCCCAGCTCTCACTGTCGTCCTTCGCCGGCTTCTCGGTGCGCTCGAAGCTCAGCG